>Ga0209189_1000044_pt1 | contig 115847 bp, 174 predicted proteins | sample C_130820_EF_Meta_FD_187308 | JGI IMG/M metagenome (GOLD analysis project Ga0209189, IMG submission 187308) | Freshwater microbial communities from Lake Croche, Canada to study carbon cycling - C_130820_EF_MetaG (SPAdes) (version 3) | ecosystem: Environmental > Aquatic > Freshwater > Lake... | reverse complement strand
GCAGAATGGAAATCTTATATGATTCAAAGTCAGGAGAACGAGGCATATACAATGTGGCCGCAGCTCAAGCCCAAGCAGCCAAGTATGGAAGAAGAGATCCAGATATACACTATGGAACTAACCCGTGCTCAGAGATTATCCTACGTCCTTATCAGTTTTGTAACCTTTCAGAAGTCGTACTACGTGAGAATGATACAAAGAAAGAAATTGAACGCAAAGTTGAACTTGCAGCTATCCTTGGAACGTGGCAGTCAACGCTTACAGACTTTAAATATCTTCGCAAGATCTGGAAAGACAATACAGAAGAAGAGCGCCTATTAGGTGTTTCTTTAACTGGACAATTCGGACACAAGTTTATGTCAGGTAAAGAAGACCTTGTTTCACTAGAAGCTTTCTTGATGACTCTTAGAGAATCAGCAAGAGCAAAGAATAAAGATGAGGCTGGGAAAATTGGGATTCCTGAGTCTGCCGCTATTACATGCGTAAAGCCATCAGGAACAGTATCTCAATTGGTCGGGGTATCTTCAGGAATGCATGCTTGGCATTCTCCATATTACATTCGCACAGTTCGTGGGGCAAAGGGAGATCCAATCTCTACATTTTTGAAGGAAGTCGGAATTCCAGTAGAAGATGATGTCATGAAGCCAAACGATACATACGTATTCTCATTCCCAATTAAAGCACCACAGGGTGCAATTGTTAGAAATGATCTAACCGCTATTGAACACTTAAACATTTGGTTGGTTTATCAACGTGCATGGTGTGAGCATAAGCCATCAATTACAGTTTCTGTAAAGGAAGATGAATGGATGGAAGTTGGTGCATGGGTATATAAGCATTTCGACGAAGTCTCTGGAATTTCATTTTTACCGCATTCAGATCATACTTATAAGCAGGCTCCTTACCAAGAAGTAACAAAAGAAGAATATGAGTCGCTTCTTGCAAAGATGCCAGAAAATATTAGATGGGAAGATTTATCTTTCTATGAGACAGAAGATGGAACGTCTACAAATGCCACTCTTGCATGCAGCTCAGATGGAAATTGTGAGCTTGTAGATATTTCAGCATAGTGGTAGAATTATAGTATTCGGGAAACCGAAAATTCATGGGCATCCCGCCCACGAGGAGATGACAAAATGGCTAAATTTGCAAAAGCAGATTTAAACAAAGATGGAAAGGTAACAATGCAAGAACAGATTCTAGCAGCGTTAGCAAGCTACGGAAGAGCATTTCTTTCAGCAGCGCTAGCCTTATACATGACAGGAAATACAAATCCTAAAGATTTACTACTTGGTGGCATCGCAGCGGTTGCACCCGTAATCTTGAAGGCGCTCAACCCAAATGATAAGAGTTTTGGGTTTACTAATAAAGCATAATAATTAGTCAATTAAGAATACTCCTGTGCTAAAATTGGTACAGGAGTATTCCTATTTAGGAGACTATGGCAAATGGCAGGACAAAAGAACTTTGAAGTAGATCAAAATGCAACATTTAGCTTTATACTAGAATATAAAGATGATAATGACAACGCAATTGATTTAACTGGTGCATCTGCAAAGATGCAGATTCGTGATACAAAAGGTGGCTCTAAGTTAGCCGTCACCCTAACATCACCATCTGGTGGAATTACTATTAATGGTCCAACTGGGACACTAAATATTAAAATGACACCTACTCAAACAAATAAACTCTTTTATCCTAAATCATCTTACGATGTAATGGTTGTCGATTCTAACGGGAACAAAATAAAACTCCTTGAGGGCTTTATGACGCTCAATAGATCGGTAACAGTGTAATGGTTGATTCCGTAATTGTTAGTTCGCAAAAAAATAAAGTAGTAGTATCCTCCCCTGGACCGCAAGGACCTAGGGGTAAAAGTATTTTAAATGGTACAGGAAACCCATCAAATAATTTTGGCCTAGAAGGAGATTTCTACTATGACGTTGTAATGTCAAAGTTGTGGGGCCCTAAAAAAACAGATTTGTCTTGGGAAAATGCAACAATAATTACTTTAACATCTAACACTCTTACTTATTCTTGGGAAATGGCTCAGGTTACTGGACCAGTACAGGGTATATATTCTGTAGTGATTAATCATAACTTGGGATATAATCCAAACGTAACAATAAAGTCAAGCGCAGGGGATATACTTGAAACAGGTATAGACTATAACAACACAAATAAATTAACACTGACTATGGCACAGCCATTTTCAGGGACAGCATATCTGTCATAAGGGGGAAAGACAATGTCAAAAAAGTTTTTAGTTAGTATTGATCTCAATAAAAATGAGTTACTCAATGCTAGAATTCAAAATTTAGGATCAGCACCAACTAGTCCAGTATCGGGTCAAGTTTACTACAATACTGGCGATAATATTATGTACTTCTGGAATGGTACAGAGTGGATTTCTACTTCTGGATCTTTAGAAGTTATTCAAGATGCTATTGGTCAATATATTGTTGGAGGAACAGGATTAACCTCAACATATAATGACCCAGCAGGATATACAACAATTAAGCTTAATGATACCTCAGTTACTGCAGGCACATACGGCTCAATTACAAAAGTACCAACATTTACTGTTGACCAGCAAGGACGTTTAACTGCAGCCAGCGAAGCTAATTTAGTTATACCTCTTAGCACACAAACAACAGGCGATTATGTAGCAACTATAGTCGGAACAGCTGGAAAAGTTACAGTATCTCCAAATAGTGGACATAATGCAGCAGTTACAATTGGTTTACCAGATGACGTAACAATTACAAATAACTTGACTGTAGGTGGAGATTTAAATGTAACAGGTAAAGTAAATTCTGTTAACACCACAACAATCAACGTTCAAGATAATAAAGTAAATCTTAACTCAGCATTTACAGGAAACCCAGTAGCAGATGCTGGAATTAGAGTTGAGCGTGGAGACAAGCAAGATGTCGAAATCTTGTGGAAAGAGTCTTCAGAAAAATGGCAATTAACAAATGATGGCGTAAACTATCATTCAATTGCTAGAAAATATGTACAGGTTCTTGGAAGCCCATCTACAACTTATAATTTAACACACAATTTAAAAACATCTGAGGTTACAGTTCAGGTTTTTCAGTCTGCCAGCCCATTTGCTCAAGTTGAAGCAGATGTTAATTTAACAGATGAAAATACAGTAACAATTAATTTTGCTGTTGCACCAACAGCAGGAGAATACAAGGTTGTGATTGTAGGCTAAAATGTCAAGAAAAATGAAGGTGTTATTAAATTTACTTACAATGGTAACAGACCCAGACGTAGGGCAAGAAGGTGATGTTTACTTTAACGTAACCTCTAAAAATTTAAGAATATTTAATGGTTTTGAATGGATTGAGCTTACACCCCCAAGCACAGATCCCACACCATTTTATAGACACACTCATGCTTATGATGGCGAAGTCGCAACAATTGATATGCAGAATCCAATAACATTTTTAGAGTATAATGAGATAGAGTCTGCAGCAGTAATTCTTCCAGAAGTTGTTGGAATGGATGGAGGAGGCCCAGTGGAAACAAATGTTAATCCGTCATGGGAAACCTTAACGCTATTTGATGGCGGCACAGAGCAAGAAGTTTTAGAGAATGATAATCTAATAGATGAAGGAGGATCCGAAGACATCGTAGGAGGAGATATCTTAGATGGTGGAGGATCACACGAATAATGACAACTAGAATTCAATTAAGAAGAGATACAGCACAGAACTGGTCTTTAAATAATCCTATACTTTTATCAGGAGAGCTAGGAATTGAAACAGACACACTAAAAATAAAAATAGGTAACGGTTCAAGATGGAACTCTATTTTAAATTATGCGTTTAAAGTTGGTCAGGCCAATGGAATTGCAACACTAGACTCAACAGGCAAAATTCCATCATCTCAAATTCCTACAAATATTAACATATCAGAGTTAATTGATTCTCTTACAACTTCAGATATTGAAGAAGGATCAAATTTATATTTTACAAATTCTAGAGCAGTATCAGCAAACGCTTCTGCAATTACAAATGCAATTGCAACAGAGGTTACAAATAGAAATGCTGCTATTGCTACTGCAAAGACTGAAGCCATTACCGCTGCATCAACAGATGCCACAACAAAAGTTAATTTGGCGCAATCTACAGCAGCTTCAGATGCTACAGTAAAAGCAAATGCTGCAAAAAATGAAGCAATTGCAGCATCTGCAATTGATGCTACTACAAAAGTTAATTCTGCGTTATCAACAGTTGCATCTAATTTAAATTCAGCAATTTCAGCAGAAGCTTCAAATAGAAACTCAGCAATTTCAACAGCAATTTCAGGAAGAATAAATACTCTTACAACAAGTAATATTGCTGAAGGAACAAATAAATATTTTACAGATGCTCGTGCAAAAGCAGCAGTAGCCTCTGATATTGCTGATGCAATTGATGCAATTCAATATGATGCAGGTATAACAGATCTTGCTTCATTTACAACATCTAATTTAGCAGAAGGTTCAAACCTTTATTTTACAAATGCAAGAGCAATTTCTGCAACAAATAATAAATTTAATGATATTTTAATAGCAATCAATACAGCAACAGATGATTTGTCTTTGACAATTTCAAATGACTATTTATCTAAGTCTGAAGCTGCCAGCACATATGTAACATCACAAACTTTATCTAATACAGTTTCAGATTATGTTTTAGAAGCAGATAGAAACCAACAGGGTGGATTTGCAGGTCTTGATAATACAACTAAAGTATTAGATTCAGTAATTCCATCAACAATTGCTAGAGTGTCTTCTCCTACATTTACAGGAACTGTAAATGCATCAAACTTAACTATTACAGGAAACCTAACAGTATCTGGAACAACAACAACAGTTAATTCTGAAAATTTATCAATAAATGATCCACTAATAAAGCTTTCACAAAATCAATATACCGCAGATGTTATGGACATTGGTATTTATGGTTCATATGGAGCTTCTGGAAATAATGCAGGAAATCACCCACACACTGGGCTTGTCCGTGATGCATCAGATAAAAAATGGAAGTTAATATCTGGAGCAGCAGAGCCAATATCAAATGAAATAAATTTTGCATCAGTAGTTTATGATACATTAAAAGTTGGAGGCCTTGAAGTTGGGTCAGTTACCAATACAGAAATTGGATATTTAAGTGGAGTAACAAGCTCAATACAGTCTCAGATATCTTCTAAGGCCCCTGTAGCATCACCAACATTTACTGGAACAGTTTCTGGTATTACAAAATCTATGGTTGGACTTGCAAATGTTGATAACACAACAGATGCAAACAAACCAATATCTTCTGCTACACAAGCTGCATTGAATGCTAAATTAACATCAGCTCAAGCAGATTTAAAGTATGCAACAATTGAAAATCCTTCATTTATTGGAGTTGTTGATTTTTCATCAGTAACTGTAACTGGACTTACATTAGGAGATTCCCTTCCAAGCCAGTCTGGAAATTATGGAAAATATTTAACAACAGACGGTTCAACAGCATCTTGGTCAACAATAAACCTTGCTAGCTATCTTTCTAAAATAGAGGCCTCTTCAAATTATTTAACAAAAGCAGATGCAGCCAATGCTTATCAGTCTAAGATTACATACGGAACAACCCAAACACCAACAACTGCTGGCGTGGCTGGCGATATTTATATACAGTACTAGGAGGAACAAATGCCATTTAAAATTTTTGACGGCTCCTCTTGGAATCAATTCAAAAATATAAAAATTAACGACGGTACCTCTTGGCAACCGTATAAAAAAGCATTTGTTCATAATGGTACAGAGTGGAAAGAAATAGTTGTACCAATACCAGTAAATACAGCATTACCAGAGCTTTCATGGTCAACAGGCATACCTAACATTGTTAATCAAAATGTATCTATTTCAAATGGTACATGGACAAACTCTCCAACATCATATAAATATCAATGGCAAAGTGGTTATTATGCAGTTTCTGGGTCATTAATATGGGAAGATATAGCAGGTGCAACATCTAATTCATATTCAATTACTTCAGATCAAATATGCATGTTTATGGTTGGAAGATTGATAAGATGTTCTGTTATAGCTGTAAATGATTCTGGAGAAAGTCTTAAATCTTATGGCTCAATGTATCAAACAATTATTGCTCCAGAAACAATGACATCTCTTTCTGCAATTGTTGAATCAAACGGTGTTGTAAAGCTTTCATGGAATAAATCAAAAGGTGCAAATGGATATTATCTTCAGTATCAAGGTCCAGAAGTTGCATTTACACAAATGGATTTGGGAGATGTAACATCCTACACAATAAATACTGGACTAGCCTCTGGAACACTTGGAATATTTCTTGCTGCAATAAATACAACTAGCCCATGGAAAACTTATTCAAATTCAAATGTTCAAGGTCAGGGAATGAATGCTGTTATATATGACCTTAAACCACTTAAGCCAAGAGTTACAGCAACATCTGTTGTTCAAACTACAAATGCTATAACAATAAATTGGACAAATGAACGTTTAAATCAAACTTCTTATGAAATTAGAACAATTGCAATAGATGGATCTCCAGTAAATAATGGTCAATATAATTATTTCTTTGAAATGTATGATGGATCTTATACAAGTTTTACAACAGATGATATTCCAGGCGGACGTTCTTATACTTATAAAATTATAGTAAACGGAACAGCTCCAGGATTTAACGAAACTTCTTGGGAATCAAATCCAACTACAACTACACTTCCAATGCCACCTCTTCCATCAATTATTACTGCACCAGTAATAACTAGTAATGGAAGATATTTTGGTTTATCAACAGGCGCACAATGGACAAATAATCCAGATTCAACTTTATATAGTTGGTTTGCAAATGGACAAGCATTAGGTCAATATGGAGGATCTATAACCTTAGACAGCTCATATGATGGACAATCTGTCTATGTTGTTTCTTATGCAACAAATGCAGCAGGAACTTCACAATCACAAAGTAATTCATTAACTTGTTCATCCCCATCTCGTCCAACCAATCTGTCTAGCCCAATAATAATTCAATTTAATGGAACTATGACAATTTCAAGTAACGGTACTTGGAATGGTAATCCAACTTCTTATAGATATCAGTGGTATAGATCACATATAGACACTGGAAGAACTAGTACAGTTGGATCTAATAGCTCCACGTATTCTTATGGATCAAGCACAAATTACGAATATTATGTTCTAGTTTGGGCAACAAATCAATATGGAGAAAGTTTATATGCTGCAATTTCAAATTCTTTAGTACCTACATCAGGCAATGTAACATACGGAGCATGCGAATCTTATTCAAATGGAACTGACTACGGCTACGATTGTTCTGGAACTACAAAGATGACCTGGACAAGAACAATACTTGATTATAGAGAGCCTCAACTTTTAAATGGCCTTGCAAATGGAACATATAGATATGGCTGCTCGGCAAGAACATATGGACAAAAACAATATGGACCAACCTATGCTTGGACATTTAATTCTGCAGATTGTGGATATCAAGAAACAATTTGTACTACTTGTAATTGGTATATTCCATCAACAGGATACTATAGCAGAAATGATTCAAGTTGTGCGTCTGGAAGAAGATACTATAGAACTTGTATAACACCAAGTACTTGCGATAATATTGACGTAGTCGGGGATTGTGTTCCGCAATCAACCGATTGCAATACAGTTGTAAGATATATTCCAGAAAGTGGATGGGAAACTTCTCCATCTACTTCAGCAACAGGATTTCCAGCCTGTTCTTCAGGATTTAGATATTACAAGGTTGCGGTTAAAAATGAGGGTTGTTTAAATGAGTTAATTTGGGGAGATTGTACAGCATCAACATGGTATTGTACATTAAACGCAACAGACGATCAAAACTATTGGACTTCAGCAACAGATGTTTCTGTAGAAGTATGCGGATCTTATAAGATTGTTTGTTCGACATCTGGATATCCACCTATGCCATCAATTCCAGCCTGTACACCTACACCAACTCCGACACCTACACCAACTCCTACCCCAACCCCTACACCTACACCTTTGGATTGCTCTCCCGCAAATGGAAACTGTGGCTCGTCACCGTGTTCTGACTGCAACCCTGCTCTAAGCGGCCCAAGAGTGGACTCATCGTGCCCTTCAGGTTACAGAAATGTGTGTTGGACTGGCGGTAGTTGTCAAAACACAGGTGATTGTGTACCTGTTACTCCAACACCAACTCCTACACCAACTCCTACACCAACTCCTACACCAACTCCTACACCAACTCCGACACCTACACCAACTCCGACACCTGCAAGCCCATGTTGCCAACCTGACGACGGTGGATATTGCACAAATATTGATGGAAATGGATATGGAGATTATTATAATTACCAGTACGATCCTTGCACTGCATCCGCATGCCCACCACAATATGTAGGAAGAACTTTCTGTGGAGTTCCAACACCACCATCATTCTTTGCCCCTCCAACATTCTTTAACCCTCCAGACTTCGGAAACAACTGTCAAACATGTGTAAGCTATGGAGGTCCTTGCGGAACTTATGGAAACGGAACTTGGTGTATAACACCTGGAGCTTGTCCAAATATTTGTCAAGGAGACTATTATAGCCCTCCAACATTCTTTAACCCTCCAGACTTCTTTAGCCCCCCAGACTTCTGGTACTGGGAACCTCCATTCTTCGGCTGGACACCTCCAGACTTCTTTAGCCCTCCAAACTTCTATTCAGAACCGTTTGACTGATGATGCTGATATCAGAATGCTTTACATCAAGCGGTGTCCCATGCTCCAAAGCAGGATCATGGTGTTAGTATTGTAAAAATGGTGTCAATATGGTAGAATTAACATTATGAAAATAAATATTTATAAAGATGAAAAAATATTCATATCTGTTTCTGCACCAAATGATATGATTGATTTTTTTAAAAATAAAAATAGTATAACTTATACTATAGAGCCAAACATAGAAACAGAGGGAAGACATTTTTTAAAATATGTTTTTGAAGAAAATATTTTTAATGCTGGAATAAATGACGCAATGGCAGAGGCCATATTAAACGAATATAGATTTGAGTTGATTAATGAATGAAGAACTTACCCCCTGGGAAAAATATAAGCAAAATTTAGGTGAAACAAGACCTTGGGATATTGTAAATCCTGCAACAGAGTGGGTAGACGAAGATAAAGCAAAAGAAAGATTTGCTATTTGTAAAGCTTGTCCAGAACTTATAAAACTAACTACTCAATGCAAGAAGTGTGGCTGTATTATGAAGATAAAAACAAAACTTGAAAAAGCTTCCTGCCCAATTGGTAAATGGTAATGATTATTAAAGAATCTGAAATAATAAAAACAATATTTCCACCACAAGAACTAAAAGAGCTACAAAAGTATGCCATGAAAATGTGGTCAACGCAACCAAATTACGATAAATCATTTGGAAGACACCAATGGGCAGACACTGAAGAATTAAAGAAATTTCACGAGCTACTAACAGAGTTTGCAAGAGAGCATTTTGAGTCAGAAACACTCAAACCTTCTTGGTGCCTAATGTCAGTTTACGAGGGCAAAGATGCAAAATTATGGAAACATAAAGATGATAACGCTTGCGTTTATCATATAAATCTTTGTGTATTCCAGAAGACTCCCTGGGAATTTTGGGTAGAGGGAAAGCCGTATTTATTAGAAGAAAATGATGCATTAATGACATATGGAAATGACCTAGAGCACTGGAGAGAAGATTTTCCAGATCCTGATAATAATTTAGTTTGTAATGCTTTCTTTTTCTTTTGTGAGCCAGATCATTGGTACTTTACAGAAGGACCAGAATATCTTTACACTAATATTCGTGCAAAATAAGTCGGATTATAAAAAATATTAATGTATAATTAATTTATGCAGTACCGCCAGGAGGAACAATGGCTACGAATTTTCCAAACGAAAAAGATGTTTTAGCTAATCCAAATCCAACAGATTCTTTATCTGCCCCTTCACATTCACAGCAACATGCAAACACTAATGATGCTTTAGAGGCAATCCAGGATGCGATTGGTGTAACAAATTCATCAGACTCAAATTCTTTAACATACAAAGTTAATACACTATCAACAACAGTTCAAACACTTGCAAACCAGTCCACTGGAATTGAAACACTTCTTGGTATTGAGGGAAACAACGATATAACAATCAATGGTATACAGAATAAAACAACCATAGACTCATACTCTGCATCAAGCTACAGAACAGCAAGCTATGCTGTGCAAATAAGCAAGCCTTCAACTGGTGAGCACTATTTTTCAAATATTACAGCTATGCAAGGCACATCAGACATATATGTTTCTGAATCAAACATAGTAACAAACGCAGATTCTCCAATTGCAATCACTGCATTTGAATTATCTGCTGGTATAATTAATCTAACAGTTACTCCAATATCAGGCGAAGTAAAAGTTAGATATTTTAGAACCGCATTAAAGTAAAAAAAGCAGTACAAGGGAGTCATAAATTATGGCAATAGTAAACAAAAACTTTAGAGTAAAAAATGGCCTTATCGTCGACGGTTCAGTCGCAACGGTAAATGGCTATAACGTATTAACAGAAGCTTCAACTGCTTTTATTATCAATACAGTTGGCGGATCAGCTGATAGCGCAAATACCCCTAATACTGTTGTAAAGCGTGACGGTTCAGGTAATTTTGCAGCTGGAACAATATCAGCTACATTTTCTGGTAACTTAACAGGTAATGTAACAGGTACAGTATCAAGCCTTTCAAATCATAATACAGGAGCGCTTGCAGAAGGATCAAACTTATACTTTACAAATGCTCGTGCATTATCTGCAACAGCAGGCGCATACGATGCAGCAGGTGCAGCATCTAGCGCACAAGCAAATGCAGCAACAGATGCCACTACAAAGGCTAACGCAGCACAGGCTGCAGCAGCAATAGATGCAACTACAAAGGCTAACGCAGCAAAGGCTGCAGCAGAAGCCACAGCAGCAGCAGCTCTTACAGCAGCAATTGCAACAGAAGTTACAAATCGTAACTCAGCAATTTCAACAGCAGTTTCAGCAGTTGTAGATGGTGCTCCAGCACTTCTTGATACTTTAAATGAATTAGCAGCAGCAATTAATGATGATGCTAACTACACAACAACTATTACAACAGCTTTAGCAACTAAAGCTAATTCTACACAAGTTGCAACAGATATTGCAGCAGCAGTATCTACAGCAGCAACAGACGCTAGCACAAAGGCTAACGCAGCCCAGGCTGCAGCAGAAGCCACAGCAGCAGCAGCTCTTGTAAATGCAAAAAATGGTACAGCGTCATTTACTACAGTAAATGTAAATGATGTAGCGGCAGTAAAGGCATCTACATCAAATGTAGCATCTGCATCAACTGTAAACGCTTTAACATGGGCAGCAGCAGATTACAGAACAGCTAAGGCAATTGTTAAGTTAAAAAATGGAGTTAATACTCAGGTTTCTGAGGTATTACTAACATTAGATACAAACAACAATGTTGCAATAACAGAATTTGGAACAATTTCAACAGATCTAGAGCTTGGAACAGTAACAGCTGCCTACGCATCTGGCAATGTTTCTATAGCGGTAACCACAACATATGCCTCAACAGATGTTATGGTATACGCAACACTAATTAAATAATTAAATAAAGGGTATGGGGTCCCACCAAAACCTCAACAAAACAATTAGGGGATAGTGAACTTAAATGGCAACAGTAGATAAAAACTTTAAGGTTAAGAATGGTCTTAACGTAACAGGAGCTGCAACTTTTAATGCGGCTGTAAATGTAGACAACCTTGTATTAAATTCAACCCCTATAGCTTATAATTCCTCAACTGGTAGATTGCAGATCCAGATTGGTGGGGTCTGGAAAGATATCGCTTTCTTGTCAGACGCAGCAGAAGACACAAATGCAGTAACATTTATGGATATTGGACTTGCTATCGATTACGATGGCCAGCCAATATATACAGTTTATGCAAATGGAGTAAATACAACAGGAACAAAATTCGCTAATGGCGGAGATTATTCAACAGAAACATATAGCATGACATTCGATTCTGGAACAATTAATTAATTGTTTTGGAATTATTGTGATGTTATAATTAGCAAATAAGTCTAAATAAGGGGTGGCAAATATGTCAACAGTAAGAATTCAAGTAAGAAGAGGAACAGCAGCACAGTGGACCTCAGTAAATCCAATTTTGGCAGCAGGAGAAATGGGTGTCGAGTCAGACACAAACCTATTTAAATTCGGTAACGGATCATCTACCTGGACCGCCCTTGCATATGCAAACAATTCAGATGTAGCGATTGGTGAAATTTCCCAAGACGCAATTAACACTGCACTTACAATGGGTGCAGGACTTTCAAAAACTTACAATGATGGTGCTAACACAATAACAATTAACGTTGATTCAAACGTAGTAGCACTTAAGTCATATGTAAACGCTCAAGTTTCAGCACTTGCAAATACACTTGATACAGACTACATTCCACTAGCAGATCGTGGAGCAAATGGCGGAGTTGCATCATTAGACAGCACTGGAAAAATTCCAGCAGCTCAATTAAATATTACAGAAACAATTCAAGACGTAGTTGGCTCAACGTTAGTTTCTGGAAGAGGATCAACTTTTTATTATAGCGATCAAGATAATACAATAACTCTTACAGCAGGTTTAAGAGGACAAGGTTCAGTTTCCGTAACTAATGCAACAGATAATAATGATTTAATTGTTAAATTAAATCCAGTTGTTGCTGCTGATACAAAATTTACAGGACCTCTTGTTGAAGTTGGAACAGTAACAGCAACAGATGTTAATGCAACAAATGTTTCAATATCTGGAAACTTAACAGTAAATGGAACAACTACAACTGTAAATTCAACAAATGTTACAATTGATGACCCAATGATCTACATTGGCGATAACAATCAATCAAATAGCCTAGATCTTGGTGTTGTAGCAGCATTTAATAATGGAACATATCAGCACTCAGGTCTTGTTCGTGATGCATCAGATGGAAAATGGAAACTTTTTTCAGGTGTAATAGCAGAACCAACAACAACAGTAGATTTTACAACGTATACAAAAGATTCTCTTGAAATTGGAGGATTGCATGCAGACTCAGCAAGAATTGGAAATGTTACTAATGATGAAATTCAACATCTAGACGGAGTTAGCTCAGCAATTCAAACTCAAATTGATTCAAAGCTTTCTACAACTAGAGCAGAGGCAATATATGCGCCAAAAGAATCACCTTATTTTTCTGGAACAGTAACTTTGCCAGAAGGAACAGTTACATCAGCAATGATTGCAAATGGCACAATTGTTAATGCAGATATAAATACTTATGCAGAAATTGATCAATCAAAAATTGCTAATCTTGTTACAAATCTTGCAGCAAAAGCTCCATCAGCATCTCCTACATTTACAGGCACAGTAGTTCTTCCTGCAAATACATCAATTGGAAATGTTTCATCAACAGAAATTGGTTATCTTGATGGAGTAACATCAGGAATTCAACAGCAACTTGCTCCAGTTCAAGGTTTAGTCAATTCAGTAAATACACTTGTAACTGATTTAAATTCAGCTGAAAATACAATATCTTCACTTGAATCATCTGTTACTTCAATTAATACAACAACAAATAGCCTTCAAACACAAATTAATACAAAAGCATCAACTGCATCACTTACAGCACATGAGGCAGACACAACAAATATTCATGGCATTGCAGATACAACTGCACTTGCTACAAAAACTTATGCAGATTCAGCAGTTTCAACTGCAGTTTCTGCACTAACAAAATCATCAGTTGGCCTTGCAAATGTTGATAACACATCAGATGCAAATAAGCCAGTATCTTCAGCAACATCAACAGCACTTGCGCTCAAAGCGTCACTTGCCTCACCAACATTTACTGGAACTGTTTCTGGTATTACAAAGTCTATGGTTGGGCTTTCAAATGTAGATAATACTGCAGATTCAGCAAAACCTGTTTCAACAGCACAGCAAACAGCACTTGATGCCAAATTAGCGCTTGCTGGAGGAACAATGACAGGAGCACTTACACTTTCAGGTGCACCTACATCAGATCTTCATGCAGCAACTAAGTCTTACGTAGATGGAATTGCTTCTGGAATTAACTTTCATAAATCAGTTAAAATTGCAACAACAACTAACTGGTCAGCAGTATATGCAAATGGAACAAATGGTTATGGAGCAACATTAACAGCATCCGTAAATCAATCAATTAACCCAGCAGATGGAGTAACTCTTGCTGTTGGTGATAGAATTCTTGTAAAATCACAAACAGATGCAAAGCAAAATGGTATCTATGATATAACTTCTGTGGGAGGTTCTTCTTCCAAGTGGGTTCTTACTCGTTCAGCAGATTCTGATAACAATCCAAATGGGGAAGTTGCAGGTGGAGATTTTACTTTCGTAACAGAAGGTTCTACAAATGCAAGTATTGGATTTATCTTGTCTTCACCATCAGGTGCAGCAACTCTTGGAACAGATAATATTGTTTATACACAGTTTAACGCAGCACAAGCAGTAACTGTAGGTGCTGGTATTACTAAGTCTGGTTCAACACTTTCAATTGGAACTGGTGCCATTACATCAGATATGATTGTAGATGGAACAATTGTTGATGCAGATATAAATGCTTCAGCAGCAATCGCACAATCTAAAATCTCAGGACTTTCAACAAGCCTAGGCTTAAAAGCTAACTTAGCAGATCCTACATTTACTGGAACAGTAACAGTTGATGCAGCAGGAGTAGCATTTACAGATGGAACTCAGACAAAAGAAGGCGTTCCATCACGGACAACAATTATTTCAAAAACAACAGACTACACTCTTTCAAATCTTTCAGAACGTGATTCATTAATTGAAATAAATGCAGCAGGAGCTACAACATTAACAGTTCCAGCAGATTCATCAACAAACTATCCAGTAGGAACATCTTTGGATATTCTGAGAGTAGGAGCTGGAGCATTAACAGTGTCACCTGCAGCTGGCGTAACATTAAATTACACACCAGGAAACAAGCTTCGTGCACAATGGTCATCTGCAACTCTTGTAAAGAGAGCAGCAAATACATGGGTACTTCTTGGAGACCTAACAGCTTAATAAAATAAAAGAAATAGGGGAAAAAAATGGCTAATAAGAAATTTGGTATTAAATCATCAGGACAGGATAACTTCCTAGCTCCATTTGCACCAACAATAGGAACTGCGACAGATGTTGGTACTAACCGTCCATTTGGTAGCGGTGCAGTTACAGTAACATTTACACCTGATCCTACATACCCTGCAACATCTTTTACAGCATCTGGTTACTGCAGTGTTCATAACATGACTCACTCAGCAACAGGATCATCTTCACCAATAACCATTACTGGTTTTGGTTCAGACATGACAACAACAATTACTGTAACAGCTACAAATCAATATGGAACATCCCCTGCTTCAAATGCATCTAATACAGTAACAGTTACAACTGTTCCAGCAACTCCTTCGGCCCCATCTGCAACAGCGCAGGTAAACCAAGACTCAGTATCTTGGTCAACACCTGCAAATGGAGGAAAAGCAATAACAGGTTATACATTAAGGTCAAGCGATGGCCCAACATATTCAACAGGATCAACTTCTTATACTGTTTCTGAAACTGCCAATACATCGCAAACATATTATGTAAAAGCTACAAATGCAAACGGAACTTCTCAAGAATCAGCCGCCTCAAATTCGGTTACAACTCTTGCACCGTTCTTTCCACCTTCATTCTTTGCACCACCAGGATTCTTTGCGCCACCTTCATTCTTCGCACCTCCAGGGTTCTTTGCGCCACCTTCATTCTTCGCACCTCCAGGGTTCTTCGCACCTCCAGGGTTCTTCGCACCTCCAGGGTTCTTCGCACCTCCAGGGTTCTTCGCACCTCCAGGGTTCTGGGATTAATTAAATAAATTTTAGCTCTTGACAAAATAGTTTATAATTGATAAACTATAAATAAAGAAAGAGATGTTATGACACAAACATGGTCAAATAAAGAAATTTTATTTCCAGGATTATGGGTATATAAAGACGTAATTAAACCAGAATTAAATTTGGTTCCTAGACTGCTTAACCTAATTGACAGCAGTGCTGGAAGAATTAATTGGAAAGAAGCAACTGTTGGCTATAATGAAAATAGGCCAAAGTATAGGGATTGCCAAGATATAAAAATTGGTGAAATTAAAAATCCTAACAATCCATATGATTATGAATTTAATGAAATATGGAAATTAGCAAAACATGCACAGTCTGGTCCAGTCGAAGATTACTGCACAGCTCACAGCGTAAGAATGGATTTTTGGGAAGTAATGAATTTTATTTCTTATGGTCCAGGGCAACATTTTCAAGAACATGCAGATCACGGATTTTCTTACAGTGCAACCGTTTCCCTTGTTGCATATCCAAACGATGACTATGAGGGTGGAGAACTAGCTTTTCCAAAACTAGGAATTACTGTTAAACCACGAGCAGGAGATCTATACATATTCCCTTCAAGCTATATTTATTCTCACGTGGCTCTTCCAGTTAAAAGCGGAAAAAAATATTCTATTGTAACTATGCTTGATTATAATGACAATACGCATAACGATGAATACCGTGCATTAGTTGATAGAAGACTAGGCAATGATAAAAATAAGGGCATATAGAAAACAAAAAGATTCTGCAAACATATCACAGCTTTCAGTTAAGAGAGACTGGATGGATGAAACATGGGAATCTCATGCATACAAATGTTTTCCAGTAAGCCTCACCAATCAGTTGGGATGGGGAATATCATTTCCAGAGGATATAACTTTTATATGGGATGGGATTTCAGACTCTTCTTCAGATCATGTAAAAATATTATCAGGATTAAAATATGCACATTCAGGAAGAGGAAATGCCACAGTAAGCTTTAATACAGGCATTAGCTTTAAAACTGATGAAAATATAAGCCTACTAACAATGCCAGTTCCTAATTATTTAAGGGACGGCATTCAGCCATTTACAACATTAATGAGCACTTCATTTTTTAATGGCGAATTGCCATGTGCTTTAAGAGTAACAAGACCAAATGTTGAAATAACAATTAAAGCAAATACTCCAATATTTTCAATTCTTCCAATTAACCTTGAAGAAATTCAAGATTCTGAAATAATATTTGAAGATGCAAGCCTTCTTCCAGAATTAAGTTTTGATCCAAAAGCTTATGGAGAAGAGGTATATAAAATAAATATGTCTGGAAAGTGGACAAATTTTTATAGAGATGCCGTTGATCATTTAGGAAACATTTTAGGAAAACATCAAATAAAATCAGTTAGGCTAAAGGTCCATGAGGACAAAAGCAACATATGATAAAATTATATAAAAGGGGTATTAAAAATGATGAGACAAAATAATGAAATAATAGCAAACAGAGATATTGGTTTGCATGCTCCAAAATCAATAACCCCTTCAGGATTCTTTGGCAATTCATCTGACAATATAGTAGAGCTAGAAAACTTTTTAACAGAAGATGAAAGAGCAAGACTAATTGATTTTGCAATGAATAATAAAGTTTGGGATCAAACAGAAAGCCATGTTGATGAAGATGGCCTTGTCCTTTATGATGCTAACATATGGAAAGATAGAGTTTGCACATATCATTCTTTAATGAAATCAGATCCAAGTATACTAGAATTAATTAATTCCATGATTGCAAGATTAAAAATTGAAGTAGATAAATTTTTTAATGTTGATGCAAAAGAAACTGGACCAGCAATTGTAAGGTGGCCAATAGGTGCAAGACAAGAACCACATGCAGATAAAGAATTTCACACTGGAATAGAAAAGGGAAGACCAAATGATTTCCCCTGGTATGATCTAGCAGGCTTATTTTATTTTAATGATGATTATGAGGGTGGAGAATTATATTTCCCACAACATGGAATTGAGTTTAAACCAAAAGCAGGAGCAGCTTATTTTTTCCCAGGAGACATGAACTATACTCATGGAGTTAGACCAGTAACCTCTGGAAATAGATTTACCTCCCCATTTTTTTGGACCATAATGAAACATTTGGATCAAGTTGAAAAATAATAATTGTTTAATTGATGACAATTTTTTGCTTGATGAAGAGATAGATTATTTACAGCAAATAATGTACTCTTATGAAAACACCTTTAATTGGATATATACTCCCACAGGAAACATGGACGCTGGAGATTATCGAGCAGTTCACACTAAAAATACAAACAATTCAATGCAATTTATTCACACAGCAAAATTAGGAAAAATAGAATATTCAAATTTTTCAAAAGATGCTGAAAAAGTTTTATATAAGTTTTGTAAAAAAAACAATATAGAGGTTATAGATGTTTTTAGAATTAAAGCTAATTTAATTCCAAAACAAAATGATTATTTGCAAACAAATATGCCACACGTAGATAATGTTATTGATATTATTCCTGAACATACAGAGGGAGAGCATTATGTTTTTTTGTATTATGTAAACGATTCAGACGGCCCAACAGTAATCTTTAATGAAAAATATAATGGAGAAAAAAAAGATATCTTTTCTATAAAACAAAAAATTAACCCAGTAGCTGGAAGAGGCATATTGTTTAATGCAGACCAATACCACGCCTCATCTATACCTAAAAAAACAAACTTAAGATGTGTAATAAACATTAATTTAATAGGAAAAAAAATAAATGATAATTAAAAATTTAACCAAAAAAGAAATAGAGGCTTCCAGAGTCCTATTAGATCTGACCCTAGGCATAGAGCATTCAGGTAAATCTTTTTTTAGTCATTTATACAACACATTTTATATATTAAAAAAAATGAATTTAGACGAGGATACATGCCTGGCAGGAATGTATCATTCGATATATGGAACAGAGTATTTTAAGATAGACAAACAGGTGCAAAAAGATGAAGTTATTAAAACAATTGGACAAAAAGCAAATAAATTGGTAGAATATTTTTGTACAGAAAACAGAAATGATTTTATTTTAAACGGTAAAATAGAAGATCAAGATAGGCTTTCTTTATTGTATATTTTATATGCAAACGAAATAGAGCAAAGAGGCGAAAAAAACATTTTGTTTTTAAATCAAATAAAAGAAGAAATAGGAAAGAAATTGCTATGACAAACTTAGAGTATATTGAGCTATATCCAAGAATAGATGTTTATAGAAATGTTTTAAAAGATCCACAGGCTTTATATCAAACTATGAAAAAATCTGAGGAAACTTCAAATGGAGAATACCTTTTAAAAACTTGGGATGCATGGGCAAAATTTGGAACCTACACTCAAAAGAAAGACTTGGCTGAAGTTTCAGAAGATACAAAAACTAAAAATATGTTTATTGAAGAAAAAGATTTTGTAGATCAGGTTCAAGCAGCTTATGATTTAGTTTTGTTGGATTACATAAAAAGACACAATGTTGAGTTAAAGCCAGGTTGGCATTTTAGCGGCTGCTCTTTTTCAAAATATAAAGATGGAGTAGACACTCTAAAAAATAAAATGACAATGCAGTATCACACTGATTTTATTATTGCAGAAAGAGAAATGCCTGGACCTAAGTTTCAATTAACATGTACAATGTACATAAATGATGATTATCAAGGCGGAGACATAGAATTTTTTATTGATGGAAAGCTGATTAATCATAAGCCACAAGCAGGAGACATTCTTGTCTTCCCATCAGACGAACCATATTTTCATGGAGTTAAAACAATATACAATGGCCAAAAGTTTTTTGTAAGAAATTTTGTAATGTACCCTTACGATGGAAGCCCTGAATGGCTAGCAAATCAAAAACAATTTGGTGCAGTAAATTGGATGAAAAAAGAATTTATTAGATTAGAAGAAGATACAAAAAGAAACATGAAATACGTTGAAGATGGTGTAGAAATTGCAGTAGAGATTGCACACGCAAACCATAATGTAGAGTCAAAGGAAAGTATGTAATGGAACTAATAAAAATAGCAGAAGACATTCATCTATATAAAAATTTTATAGAAGATGAAGAACTTGCTAAAGTAACATCTTTATTAAAAAAATTACAAAATACCGACAAAGACTATTGGAAGTCTATATCTTTTTATGAGTCATATTCCGCCAGATACCCTTATGATGGAGAACCAATTTTAGAAGAATTTGGTTTGCCTGCAACTTATTTTTCTGATCTAAGAAATAGGTTTAAAGAAGCAGCCGCACATGTTGCTAATCAGCCAGTTGAAAAAATGTCTCAAATAAGTTTTCATATTCAAAGATGGCTTCCAGGTTCTTTTGCACCAAAGCATTCTGACAACAGTGATAATGAAGGAAACATGGGAGCCTTTACAAGAAGCAGATACGCTGGATTTTTATACTTAAATGATGACTTTGAAGGAGGCACCTTAAAGTTTGAAGCACAACACGGAGAGCTGCCATTAGAAATAATTCCAGAAGCTGGATCTTTTTTAATATTCCACGGCGGTCACAAAAACATGCATGAGGTTACTGTAGTAAAAAAGAGCCCAAGATACACAATAGGTTCTTTTTGGGACGATAGAGAAGAATCAGATTATCCACAAGACGTAAGAGATGCTTGGGCTGAAGAGCTTAAAAAAGTTAGAGCAATTCAAGCTGAAGAAGCGGTAGAGTGGAAAGAAGTTAGAGAAAAGGGATTACGTCTAACACCAGATGGCAAGTCTATACCAGCATCTGAAGTGGAAGATTTATGATAGACGAAAAATCAAATAAATTTGATCCAAATGACATGTATCACATGTTTATACCAAATGTTTTAGAGAACAATATTTGGTATTATAAAAATGTTGTAAGCTATCCAAAAGAGCTATTAGATTTTATTAATGAAGTTGATAATGATGCTAGAAGCCACGGTAAAATAACAAAGTGGTTCCCTTGGACTGCTAGCAATAATGGCTCTTTAATATACGGAGATAACAAAAATGTTCTACCTTCAAATATGAAAGATGTCACAGACGCTGGAAGACTAGATCAAAAAATACTATATATATCAAATAGCATAAAGATGGCTTTTCAAATGTGTCTTGATAATTACTTTGCTTCAAGAAATATTGATTCGTCAAATTATGTTTTGCCAATGAGTGAGATTCCATTAAGAAGGTGGGGAGTGGGTCCTGGAATGGGTCCTCATTGTGATAACTATGACGGGCATACAAATCTTGCTTTTTCTATGATTCTATATTTAAACAACAACTACGAAGGCGGGGAAATCGAGTTTCCAAATCAGGGAGTGTCTTTAAAGCCAGATGAGGGCAGCCTAATTATATTCCCAAGCAGTGAGCCATACCTTCACAAAGTAAATGAGATTAAATCGGGAGATAGGTACACATCACATCTTTCAGTATATACAAGATAGGTGGTATAATTAAAAAATGAGCACAGTTCCTAATCAACACGGATTGCATTTTCCAAACTACACGGATTCTCCAGACGTGCCTAAAGACCTGTCGCTACTAGCTAAAGATATTGCAGATCTTATTGATGCTAACCCTGGACCGCAAGGTGAAGTTGGCCCAGCAAACTCTCTTGATGTAATTGCAACAAACACAATTACAGCAGGCCTAAATGCATCTGTAACAATTTCAGGAACAGCTCCATCACAACATTTAACGTTTAACATTCCCAAAGGACAAGATGGTGTGTTAGGTGGTCCAGGACCATCAAATGTTTTAACAATAGGAACAGTAACTTCGGGAGCAACAGCAAGCGCATCAATTACTGGAACATCTCCATCTCAAATTTTAAATTTAATTTTACCGATAGGTCCCACAGGATCAACTGGCGCAACAGGAGCGCAAGGAGCAAAAGGAGATGCAGCAGCAACTATAGCCGTAAACTCCACTACAACAGGAGCTGCAGGAACAAGTGCATCTGTAACAAATTCTGGAACATCAAGCAATGTTTTATTAAACTTTACAATTCCAAGAGGAGCAACTGGAGCAACTGGAGCAACTGGAGCGCAGGGTCCTACTGGAGTTGATGGAGCAACTCCAAGCATAGATCCAATATCATTAAGAATTGGTCTTATGTCACCAAATACATCCTCAACTGGAGTTAACTCAAACTGGTATCCATTTTCTACAAACTTATATTCTTTAGGAAAAGATACATCTGATGGTGGACCAGCAAGATATTGGAAAGATATTTTTTCTAATGGAACAATAAGAGCAGCATCTGTTATTGCAACAGGAAACATGTACATAAATACATCTACAGTAGTTACATCAGATGAAAATTTAAAAAATACAATAGCTCCATCTAATCTAGGTCTTAATTTTATTAACTTGTTAAATCCAGTAAGCTACAAGTTTAATGTTGGCGGAATAAATTATTCAGTAGATGAAGATGGCAATCAAGTTGAGACTGCAGTTCCAGGTAATAGAACTCATTATGGCCTTATAGCTCAGGAAGTTAAAGAATCTCTAGACAGTTTAAATATTGAAGATTTTGGCGGATGGGTTCAAAAAGAAGATAAAACTCAAGCTTTGAGATATGAAGAATTTATAGCGCCATTAATTAAAGCAGTACAAGAACTTTCAGCGAGAGTACAAGCTTTAGAAGAAAAGTAGGTAAAGATGTCATATAAGAATGCGGTCTTAAATGATCATCCAAATTCATTTTACCTTTTAGACGAAGTAAGATCTGGAACAGTAGGATCATACTCTGGAATTATTTCTCAGTTTGCAACATATCAAGATTTAAAAGATAGCGGTATTACATATTCTGCATTAAGCGGATTACCAATTATCGACTATTCAGGAAACATAAATAATGGATATGCAATAAGCACATCAAGCAAAGAACTTATGCCATTAGTGCCAGGAAGCATAAGAGGCACACAAGTTCTTGAGCAAACAATAGTTGCATTTAGTCCAAAAGGAATAGCAACAAAATATTTTAACGATAATTCTTTTAGCATAGAGGCCTGGGCAGTTTTGCCAAGCTATGATGTAGACGCTACAATTGTCGCAGACCCAGACCTGGGAATTGGAATATTTTATGAAAACGGAAACATAGTATTTAAAGTAGGAGATATACAGACTAGCTATACCGTATCAAATTCAAGATCAAAATATATTGTTGCATTATTTGAAAACAGATCTATATCCCTTTATATTGATGGTGTAATTGTTGATAAGCAACCAACCAACAATTATAAATTTACAAATGAATATATTAATTTTATAAGCAGCACATCAGAGGAACAGCTGGTTATAGACTCTGTAGCGTTTTATAAATTTGCCCTTTCTCAATCTCAAATAAACAATCATTATAATGAAGGCATAAAAGAAATAAAGTACTCTCAAATAGTAAATCTTGATAACGGATATTTGTTTAGCATGAATGTAGAGCCAATTAAACCAAAATTTAAATACTCTTATCCAGAATCAAAATCATGGAGAGAGATTTATGGAGATAATGTGTCTATAGCAGATGACGGATCATACCTTTATTTTAAAAAAACTTTAGACTCTGCAACCTCAGAATTTTCTTTTATAGATTCTTTTATTGTTCCAAATTATTTAAACTTAACAACATCTCAAATTTATTGGGAATATGATGTTGACGGAATATCAGTAGAAGTCAGCACCAACGGATCTAACTGGCAAGAATGCCAAAATGGAAACCCATTGCCATATTTTAATAAAAATGAAAATCTGTTTTCAGATTTGCTTTATTTGAGAGTTACAATTTCATCAGCTGATACAACAAAATATTTGCCAATATTAAAAAGCTTAGAAATTTTGTTCTTTAGTTCAAAAAATTTTTACAGCGATAACTCAGGCTACTATTTATCTTCAGACTATGACTATTCACTTCCTAAAAAAAATAATAGAATTTTAGCATACGATAAAAATAATGGTTTACGCATGTACAGCGGCCATGGATTTTATTTAAATAATGTGCCCTCAATTAAAACAGTTGAAATGATATTTACTCCAAGATATTCAGAAAACGTTCTTGTTTCTGCTACGTCAAAAATATACGAGTGGAACCAGGCTGGAACTATAACAAAGTCAGGAATTGCCTCAATATATGTAAATGGTATAGATCAAACAAACAGTACAAATATATGGGATTTTATATCTCCAGATTTGCCACATCATGTGGTTATAACATTTTCTTCTCAGGCCACAAATCTTAAATTTAATCAAAATCAATCAGATTCCAAGTCTGGTTTAGGACACATGTATAACAATCTTGCTATATACCCAGACGAGCTTGGGGAATATAATACATTAAATCATTATACGCTTTATACAAATAGAATAGTAAATTCAATTAACGACACCTCATTAACAATATCAGAAAGCACATCAGGTAACGATTCTACGTCTGTCAGATTGATTTTAATACAGCCAGAAGCCATAAGTATATAAATTTGTCACAAGCTCAGACAAAATCTGGACTTTAGCTACAACTAATGGTATGATTATGGTCTATGGATATCTTAAACAAAAATACTAAAATTATTGAAGAAACCACCCTAGGGATATATGTGTGGGAAATGCCTGACGGCAGATGGATTGGAGACGACGATGGCAACTTTCTTTCGATCACGTCCAAAAAAGGTAATAGATCCAGAATCGATGCTTTGGCTAGAGAAGTTCGCTCGTTTGGTATATATGAGGGCAATCCCAAGTTCCTTTCAGGGCGTAGAAAAATTGACGACGAAGAGTTTGAGCATCAAAACGAAAGACTCAAGTGGGGACTCACACCAGATCCTTTAGATATTGGTGTTTACAAAGACGCAATGCTTAGGGATGGTAAGGTTCAATGAGAGCTGAATATATTGAAGATGATGAAACCTCATCAAATACTATAGATATTTCAAACAGTGCAGATTGGTTTCATTTTCAAAAATCTGAAGAGCATGACGACCCATTTAAAATTAGTCTAGATGAAATTAAAAAGCTTCGTGGCCTAGGCACCAACTTTAAAAGAAAAATAAACCGTGACTTCTCAAAAGCCTTTGTTGGAAAAGAAGGGGTAGCAACACAACAAAATTTATTGCAGCAGGCAATCAGCGGATATGCATTATTTGATTTAGTTGAGCCAACCTACAATCTTGAATATCTTTCAAAAATATATGAAATATCAACATATAACTATGCAGCAATTAATGCAAAGGTTTCAAATATTGTTGGATTAGGATATACGTTTGCAGAAACACCTAAAGCAAAAGATGCAATGGATCAGATTACTGATGACAAACAGCTTGAAAGAGCTCGTACAAAAATAAATAGAATTAAGAATGGCTTAGATCAATGGCTTGATGATTGTAACGAAGAAGAGTCATTTACAGAAACCCTTATAAAGGCTTACACAGACCTTGAGGCCACAGGAAACGGGTACATTGAGATAGGACGTACAACGGGTGGAGATATAGGCTACATCGGTCATATACCAGCTAAAACAATGCGTGTGCGTAGATTCCGTGACGGCTTTATTCAATTGCTTTATGGCAAGGCTGTATTCTTCCGTAACTTTGGAGACCTAGAAACGCCTAGCCCGATTGCTGGCCAAGAAGACAGACCAAATGAGATTATTCATTTAAAGAAATATACACCAATGAATAACTATTATGGTGTTCCAGATATTATTGCAGCACAGCAAGCTTTAGCAGGAAATGAATTTGCAGGAAGATATAACCTTGATTACTTTGAAAACAAAGCGGTTCCAAGATATATTATTACAGTTAAGGGAGCAAAGCTTTCTCCAGAGTCAGAAAGAAAATTACTTGAGTTTTTTCAGGTCGGCTTAAAAGGAAAGAATCACAGATCTCTTTACATTCCACTTCCAGCGGATACACCAGACTCAAAGACTGAATTTAAGATGGAGCCAATTGAGGCGGGAGAGCAAGAGTCCTCATTTAACATCTATCGTAAAACAAATAGAGATGAAATCCTTTTAGCTCATCGTGTTCCTATTAATAAAATTGGAACTCCTGAAGGTGTTAATTTAGCTGTAGCAAGAGATGCGGACAAGACATTTAAAGAGCAGGTTTGTCGTCCAGCACAAGATAGACTAGAAAAGAAATTAAACTATTTAATTGCAGAAAAAACAGATGTTGTCGAATTAAAGTTTAATGAGCTAAGCCTTACAGACGAAATAACTCAAAGCCAGATAGATGAGATTTATTTAAGAATGCAGGTTATTACTCCTAACGAAGTAAGAATTAGAAAAAATATGATTCCTAGAGATGGTGGAGATGAAGTCGTTGAATTAAAACCTCAGCAGGCGGCAGACCAACAGGCCAAATCTACTGGAAATAAAACTAGAGACCAACAAAGAGCTTCAAATGCCCCAGATAAAAATGGGGAAGGTAGAAATGCCAAGGGAGATGGTCCAAAAGTCAAATAAGTTTAATCGACTGTTATTTGCTTTATATGATATAAGACTATAAAATTAAGCATATGAACATCGAAAAGTCGCATTGGTCCAGCGATGGAGAAAACCTCCATCTCTCAGTTCCATTTACAAAAGTTAATCGTGAGACCAGAACCGTGTCTGGTTTTGCTACGCTAGATAATGTTGATCAAACAGGTGACGTTGTAACTGCAGAAGCAAGTCTAAAAGCATTTGAAAATTTTAGAGGAAATCTTCGTGAGATGCACCAGTCAATTGCAGTTGGTAAAGTAGTTTCATTTAAGCCTGAAACATACTACGATCAAAAGTCTCAAACATTTTATAATGGAGTTTACGTAACATCTTACATTTCAAAGGGTGCACAAGATACTTGGGAAAAAGTTCTTGACGGCACTCTTTCTGGTTTTTCAATCGGCGGAAAAATTAAAGAGTCAGACAATGAAGTTAACAAAGCTACAGGTGAAGCAGTAAGATTTATTAAAGATTATGATTTAGTAGAACTTTCAATTGTAGATTCGCCAGCAAACGAACTATGTAATATCTTTTCAATTGAAAAGGTTGGCGGAAAAATGGTTTATAAAGGTTTAGCAACTCAAGTTGTTACAGAAAATATTTTTTATTGCGAAGAAAGCGATTCTGTATTTATGTCTACAGAAAAAACTTTTGAATCACCAGTATCAGGAAAACCAGCCACGCTAATTGGTTGGGTAGAAAGTTCTGATATTAATAAATCAAAAGAAATAAATAAAATTCTTGCTTCATTTAAGAAGTCAAGATTACCGTTGCCTGAAACACAATTAGCAAAACAGGCAAACGTAGAAGGAGGTAATAAAATGTCACATCATGATGAGAATGTTGTAGATGCTCCAGTAGCAGAAGCAGCAATCGTTGAAGAGACACCAGTTGCAGAAGCAGTAGAAGCTCCAGCAGCAGATGAATCAAACGTCAATCTTTTTGACAAGTCATTAGAAACTACTGATGTAGTTGCTGATGAAACCTCTGCCGACAACGTTGAAAAAGCAGCCGATACAGTAGAAGTTATGGTTGATGAACCTGATTTTGCAAAGATGTTAGGCGATCTAAAAGGCTTTTTCGCAGACACACTCACAAAAGCTACAGAAGCTAATGCTGCACAAGTTACAGAAATTAAAACATCTGTAGAAGCTTTCAGCAAGAGCGTTGACGATAGAATTTTTGAGTTGGCAGAAAAGCACAGCGCACTTAGTGATGCTGTTGCAGAAATAAAGGGCACCATCGATGGTGTTCAAAAGCGTGTAGATGCCGTAGAAGGCGAAACCGCAATTAAGAAGTCCTCTGACCTTGGCGGGTCTGAGGTTTTTACTAAATCAAAATCAAAATGGTCTGGAGCTTTCCTCGGTTCCGTAAATGAAATCTTTAACTAAAATAAGGTAGGTGAAATAAAAATGAGTAATGAATTATTAGAAAAGGCCGCAGCAGCAGGTACAACAGTATCAACTGGCTTTGGCTCAACAACTGGTGGTTCAGGCGTACACGTTGCTTCAGAAAATGGCAACGGTGGACTTCTAAACCCAGAACAATCAGCACGATTCTTGGACTATATGTTCGATGCTACCGTAATTGGTAAAGTTGCACGTACTGTCCGAATGAAAGCTGACACAACAGAGATTGATCGTATGTCTATTGGTGAGAAGCTTGTAAAGCTTGCATCAGAAGGCGAGAACACAGCTGCTAACAGCGGTGTAACTTTCTCAAAAATCTCTCTTACAACAAGAAAACTTCGCATGGATTGGGAACTTTCAACAGAGTCTCTAGAAGACAACATTGAAGGTGCTGATCTTGAAGATCACATTGCCAGAATGATGGCAACACAGGCAGGTAACGACATTGAAGATGTTATCCTAAACGGAGATACATCACTTTCAAGCGATGCTCTTTACAAGTCATTTGACGGTGCAGTTAAGAAGGCAAAGACATACGGTCACGTAGTTGATGCAGCAGGTGCGGGAATTTCTCGTGCAGTATTTAACTCAGCACTTAAGGCACTCCCACGTAAGTACAAGCAGCGTCGTACAGACCTTCGCTTCCTTTCAGGATCAAACTTGATCCAAGATTACCTATACTCTAACTCACAGAACATTCAGAACGTTACTCCACAGGATATTGCTTCAGGCATCATCCGTGGTGATGTTCCAGTTCTTGGTGGTCCAGCAGGATATGTAGCTCCATACGCATTTGGTATTCCAATCGTTGAAGTTCCATTGCTTCCTGAGACACAGACAGGTACATATTCAAGCCCATCAGGTTCACATGGAGATATCCACTTGACATTCCCAAATAACGTTGTTATTGGTATCAAGCGTGATGTAACTGTTTACCGTTTCTTCTGGCCACGTAAAGACTCAATTGAGTACACAATGTACACAAGAGTTGGCGTACAGATTGAACAAGCTGATGCTTGGGTAGTCGTAAAGAACGTTAAGGTTGCTTCTTAATTAAATAAGAATTAACTACCGAAAGGCCCCCAATTAAATTTGGGGGCTTTTCATTTTAATTTAACAATGCTATAATTAAAGCACCTAGAAAGAGGAGAACTAAATATGTCATTTGACACATTAACAGTAGCTGAATTAAAGGAAATTGCAACCGAGTTTGCTGTAGACACAGAAGGTCTAAAAAATAAAAAAGACGTAATTGCTGCAATGGCAGAAGAAGGTGTAACATATTCCGTATATGCAAAAACACTAGAAGCAGTAGAAGCAGCAACAGAAGAAATTGAAGTTTTACCAAAATTTGACCCAAAAAATCAACCAGAGGATACAGTTTTGGTACGCATGACAAGAGCAAATTACAGATATGATGCTCATGGATATACGTTTACAGACAAACATCCATTTGTAGCAATGTCAGAAGAAGACGCTCAATTAATCTTTGATACAGAGGAGGGTTTTCGTTTAGCGACACCAAAGGAAGTTCAAGACTTCTATAACTAAACGTTAACATAAGTTAATGGAGATATTAGTAGGCACCAATTCACCAATTACTCATAGAATTTTTTGGAAAGGCGAAACTGTCGATGCCGACTCTTTGCCTATAGTAAAGATTTATGACATCACAGAAGATCCTGCTGTCACACCCGCAATAAACCCTGGAACTTTAATAACAACCATAACATCAGAAAAAAGAGAAACTGATGATGGTGTTTATGTTGCATATCTTCCTCTTGAATTAACAGATAGAGACAAGCAGCTAAAGGTTGTATGGGAATATGTAGTAGACGGAAGCCCAGTTAGAAAAGAGCATAAGCTTTTTGTTCAAACTCCATATACTGATTTGACTCAAGCTGCAGAAGTTTTAGGGGTTGGAGCAGATTATTCTGACCCTAATAACAAAACATTCTTTGATTTATTAGAGGCAGAAAAATATGCTAGAAAATTAATTGAAAATTATACACAGCAACAATTTTATTTGTATGATGATGTTACTGTGGTATATGGAGCTGGAACAGATATTTTGCCGCTCCCATATAAACTTTCTGAGTTGCATGAATTACATTCAAATGATATTTTGCTTGTAGATAATATTAACAATATCAATAACTTAGGTTATGATATAGTAGTTTCAGAAAGCGGATTTGGAATAAGAATTAATCGTGCTAATATGCTTGACAATACTGTATATGTTGCAAATGGTATGGTTCCTCCAACAATTAATGATTATGCAGGAGTTTTTGCTAAAGATGTTACCTACAGAGTTTCTGGCAAATTTGGATGGTCTGAAATTCCAGATGAAGTAGATCTTGCATGTATAGAATTAATGAAAGATTATTTCTCTAAAGATAAAGTTTGGAGAAATAAATACATTAAAAACATCTCCACGTTTGACTGGAAATTTGAATACGATTCAACAACATTTTCTGGAACTGGAAACAATTATGTAGATCAACTACTTCTTCCATACGTTTTAAATAAGATGGTTGTTATTTAATATGAGCAGTATAGTAGACTCCCTTATGCCAATGGAGGCTGACATATATGTTCAAGAAGATGAACAAGATCCAGACACGGGAGCAATTAAAAAAAACTGGAACTACTCTAGAACTATAGCATGTTCAGCAAAAGGAATAATATCAAATTCTGGCACAGCAAGATCTGGAGATAAACAAAATTTTTCAAATAGATATGCCAATGAACAAACAATTGAAATTAGAACAAATCTTCAAATTAACTATAGAGAAAAAATTAGCAATATTAGGGATATTCAAGGAAATGTAATTTGGAAAGAATTAAACTATCCGACAGAAACTCCAACTGTTTTTGAAGTATTTAGTTCAACACCAATAACCGATCCTTTTGGAAATATTCTTGCATATAATTCTATTGCAAAAAGATCGGAAAATCAAGAAATTGGACTCTAGCGTAGCCTTAATTCAAACTGCAAGCGGACTAGAAAGACTTATGGCTGGATCAGTTCCAGGAGTTCTTAAAGATAGTACTGTGGCGCAAGTGTCAGCTTTTTTATATTATGAAGCATCGGTTTTATCAAAGCTTACAACAAATGATGCATTTAAGAAATTGTTTAAGACAACAGTCTTTAATCAAATAGAAAAAGATTTTTCAGAGTATTTAGATTCGCAAGCAAGAATAAAACAAAAATCTTTGCAGCATGTTTATGAGTGGAATAAGGCTGGAAATCCAGCAGCTAGATTATTTAAGTTAAACAGGTTAGACACAGAAGGCCTTTCGTTTAGAATTAATTATGATTTTAAATTATCAAAATCAACAGTTCCTTCAACTAATAAGCTACAAAAGAAAAAATATGTATTTGCAAACAAAGCCTCAATTATGGAATCTGGTATGCCAGTAGTTATAAGGCCAAGATCTGCAGAAAGACTTGTTTTTGAATTAGATGGAGAAACTGTATTTATGCCAAAAGGAACTTCAGTAACAGTAAAAAGACCTGGTGGCACAGCATCAACAAACCAATTTGCATTAGCCTACGGTAGATTTTTTGGCGGACCACTAGTTAATTCATCTATTAAATCTTCAGGCCTACAAAGAATATTTAACTCTAAAATGGCGGCAACCCTAGATGTTCCAATGAATATAAAGAAAGTGCAATATATCTTTAGCCCTGGTAAAATAAGATTACAAGCAGATGCAGCATTAGAAAGATCATTTGGAGGCTCACTATGACAGTAGATTATAAGATAGACGCAATGTTTGAGCTCCGTAAATTTCTATGGAAAGAACTAAAGGCTACAGGAATTTTTGATAAAAACGACTATTATTCAGATAATCTAAACGCTGAAATTATTCCTATAATTCCAGTTCAGCAGTCCCCAGAATTAGATCAATTCTTAAATGGTAAAAAGCATATAGTCTACGACAAGATTGGATTGTCATTTGAGGACATATGGCTACTGGCATGCGAAAAGGTTTTATTTACAATATATTCAACTGACATAACAGATATATATGAAATAAGAAACTTAATGATGGACCTATTCAGAAGAATGGACGAGTCCGCAAGAGATGTCAATAATAGCTCAGATTCAACTAAATTAATATTTCATAGCATACATGTTGTAGAGACATCACCCATCGAGCCTTCCTCTGAGCTAAAGGGCTTCTTGTCGGCAGATGTGATTTTAGAGGTAAAATACTCAAGAACAACAGATGGCAGAGGAAGATTTGATTAGTTGCTTTTAGTCAACTTATCCAGTAAAATTGAACTTGAGGTAAAAAGCCTAGCCAGCTTTGATTAGATTTAAAATGTAAGTCAATATATATATATTTATTTAACAGGAGGTTTTACAACATGGCAAAGTTTAATAATGCTAAGAATATCCTTGTTGGAGCTTCACCGCTCTTTTTGTCTACTAAGGACATCACAACATCAGGATACGTAGAAAACATGGAGCCTGGTACAGTTGCAGGTGTAGCTTTCGAAAACGAAACTACAACAGGAACACCAGTAGTTAAGACAGCAGGAAAGTCTTATACAGATACTCTTAATGCAGATTCAACAAACAAATTCCGTAACGTAGGTTACACAAACAACGGTCTTCAAATTACTTACAACCCATCATACGGTTCAGTAACAGTAGATCAGCTTCTTGATACAGCAAAGCTTTTCAAGGAGACAATGGAAGTTATGATCGCTACAGAAATGGCAGAAGGTACTCTTGAGAACATTCTTGCTGTATTTGGTCAGGGAACATCAACTCTTAACGATTCAGGAACAGGTGTATCTGCAAAGCGCACACTTGGTCTTGAAGCAGGTGCTCTTGGACAGGCTCCAAATGAGCGTCAATTAGTTGCAGTCGGTGCAGCACCACAAGGTGGATCAGCATCAGCTGACGGTACACTTGGTTTAATTACTGAGCGTGTATATTATGCACGTCGTGTTCTTTCTGTACAACAGTCACAGTTCTCTTTGGCTCGTAACGCAGCAACAACATTCCCAGTAACATTCCGTTTGCTTCCAGACGGTGCTAAGTCAGGTCAGGAATACGGACTAATTATTGACCGTATCCTTTCAACTCACGCATAATTAATACAAATTAATTAATAGATGCCCCCCAAGAAATTGGGGGGTTTCTTATTGCTCTTATATTTTGCATATGATACAATAATTAAGACAGAATCCTAGGAGGATTAAATTGGCAACTACAGTATATGATGTTGAAGAAATTCAACTACAAAATGGCGCAACAGTTAAGCTCAAGCCTTTAACAATTAAAGAGCTTCGTGAGTTTATGAAAGTCATTCAAAGAACACAAGAAGTTACATCAGAAGATGAAACATTAACAATTCTTATTGAGGCATGTGGAGTAGCTTTAAAAAAGCAGCTTCCAGACCTAGTAGCAGATAAAGACGCATTTGAAGACACACTTGACGTTCCAACTATCAACCGCATTTTAGAAGTTTGCGGAGGAATTAAGATGGACGACCCAAACCAACTAGCGGCAGCAGTACTGGCTGGTCAGAACTAGATCTAGCCGCTTTAGAAGGGGAAGTTTTTCTTCTTGGTAATTGGATAAATTACGAACAACTAGAAGACAATCTTTCAATGCCAGAGTTAATCCAGACTTTTAAATCAATGCAAAAAACTGAATCAGAAAAAAGAAAATTCTTAGCTTCAATTCAGGGTGTAGATTTAAATGAAAACAGTAATCAAAATGAGGAGGGATCTTCCTTCGAAGATGTTAGAAGAAGAGCACTTGGTATAAATGCATCAGCAGATGATGTTGTTTCACTACAAGGTTCATTTGCCAGCGAAGCTGGTTTCGGCATTGGAGCAGGATTAGGATACTCTATAGAGTAATATAAGTATATGGCAGATAATTTAATCACGACCAATATTACCGCCAATGCAGACTTTACGAGTTTAAAAACTCAATTAGCTGCAGTTACTGCCCAACTCATAAAACTTCAAGAAACAACTGCTGGAACAAACGCAAAACTTGCAAATCAAATTGCAGTAATGAACAAGTCTTTTGCAGAGACTATGCGTTCTACTGGACAGTTTTCCTCACATTTTGTTTCTTTAACTTCAGACGTAGAAAAGTTTGGAAAGAATTTAGATCGTGGCCGTCTTAAATTAAATGATTACTATAATACTTGGAACGGCCACACTAAAAAAACAAGCAATTTAATTAAAGATCTTGCAAAACAGCAAGTAATGCTTGAACAATCGATTATTCAACCATTAGGCAAAAATGCACAAGGTCTAATGCAATACAATATAATGGTTGCAAAAGGTCTTGATGAAATAAAAAACAAAACAGCTTTAGCTAGACAAGAAGCTGCAATTATGAATAAGGTCATGCAAGACGGAGCTGGCCAATTAATTAACTGGGGTAAAAATACACAGTGGGCAGGCCGTCAGCTTACTGTAGGACTTACAGTGCCTCTTGTTGCATTTGGCGCAGCAGCACAGAAAGCATTTAGAGAAGCAGATGCAGAGCTTGTAAGATTAACAAAAGTTTATGGCGGATTAGCAGCAACTTCATCTCAAGATTTAGCGCAAGTTAGAAAAGATGTAAGCGCAACTGCAAAAGAAATTGCTAGCTCATATGGAGTTGCTTATAAAGATACAATATCTTTAGCTGCAGATTTAGCAGCAACAGGTAAACAAGGAAATGATTTACTTCAAGCAACTCAACAAACAACAAGGCTTGCAGTACTTGGTGAAGTAGACAGACAAGATGCTATGAAAGCAACTCTTGCTATTCAAAATGCATTTAAACAAAATACAGATCAGCTAACAGAATCAATTGATTTTCTTAACGCAGTTGAAAACCAAACATCTACAAGCCTTGCAGATTTAACAGAGGCAATTCCAAAAGCTGGTCCAGTAATTAAATCTTTAGGCGGAGATGTAAAAGATTTAGCTTTGTATCTTACAGCAATGAAAGAAGGAGGAGTTAATGCTGCAGAAGGTGCAAATGCAATTAAATCAGCAATGGCTTCTCTTATTAATCCAACAAAGGTTGCAACAGAGATGTTTGCTTCTTTTGGAATTGATCTTAGGGGAATAGTAACAAAAGACGCTGGAGATTTAACACAAACAATTTTAGATTTGCAATCAGCATTAGATGGGTTAAATCCATTAGATAAATCAAGAGCAATTGAACAACTTTTTGGCAAATTTCAATTTGCTAGAATGTCAGCGTTATTTGAAAACTTAGGAAAATCTGGATCACAAACTCTTCAAGTTATGGATCTTATGAAAGCAAGTGCATCAGACCTTGCTAATATATCTTCACGAGAATTAAAGTTGATGACAGAATCAGCATCAGGACAGTTTAAGCGAGCCTGGGCTTCTGTTCAGGCAGACCTAGCTTCTACTGGAGAACAATTCTTAAGAGTAAGTACAAAAGTATTAAATGTTGTAGATAAAATAATAAAGTTTTTTGAAAACTTACCAAAACCAATTAAAACATTTTTAAATGTTTTGGGAGGAATTACAGCAGTTACTGGACCAATAATCATGCTTACTGGTGTTTTAGGAAATTTCCTTGGATACATAATTAAAGGTATATTTCATTTAAAGCAATTAGGAAAAGGTGGGCAAGGGTTTAAACTTCTTACACCTGAAATTATGGCAGCGGAAGCTGCAGCAAAAGGACTTGCAACATCATTTTATAGTGATTCAGAAGCAACAATTGTTTTATCTAATGCTGTAAATACACTTGCAGAATCATTTGCTAATCTTGAAATGAAAGCAAATGCTGCAAAAGTTGCTGTTCAACCAGCAGTTACAACTGTTGCAGGAAATGCTGTAGCACCAGGAGTTTTTGGACAACGAGTAGTTGATAAAAATAATCCATTAATTGGTGCACCTTATTCAAGAGATATGTCACATTTGATTCCAACTCAGATGCCACAGGCGGGAACAATTTTTGGAACAGTGCCAGGAGCTGGACCAGTAAACGTTAGAATTGGAAAAAATCCTCAAGCCTACATGGATCAGGATATGCCAAAGATTCCTGGGGTCACTTCAGTAAATAATGTTTCCACTGGAATTGTTGCTTCAGAAGCTGCAAAATGGCATGCAATGACTGCAGCAATTGCAATGCAATCAGAAGCAGAAATTAAATTACTTAAAACAGAAGTTATGGCTACAGGAACTGTAACTGAAAGTTTATCTCAATCTTACCAAGCACTTCTCCCACAATTTTCTGAAATCACACAATTAGCAGCAGCTGAAACAAAAGCAATTGTTGCAGATTTACAAGCAAGTAAAATAACTGTTGATGAAGCTAGAGCAAAAGTTATTCAAATGAATGCAACTGTTGAAGCAATGCTTGCAGAAACTGCAGCAGCCACAGCAGCTGGAATGGGAAGAACTGTTAATTTAACAACCGTTCCACTTACATCACAGCCAGTAGTTGATCCAGCTACAGGAAAATCAAACATGAAAGAAATGTTCCATAAAGGAACAACAAAAGAAATTGCAGATAGAATTGCAAGAGCTTTAGGCGGAGTTAGAACTTCAGGTGCTGGATATAACATTCATACAACAAAGCCACAGCAATTAAACTCTGGAGGAAGAGTATATAATCCATCAAGAGACGGTAACATAGTCCCTGGAGACACATCAATTAACTATGATAATACTCCAGCAGTTTTGCAAGAGGGCGGATATGTATTAAATCAAGGCGCTTCAAAAAATAATCCAGACTTAGTTAGTCTTGCAAAAAATTCCCGCAACTCTGGAGGAAAAATTGTACCAGCTGTAGTAACTCCAGGCGAAACTTATTTCCCTCCAGAAGTTGCTGAGACAATAATGCCTACACTTGAAAAAGCTAACAAAGGTTCAAAAATATCATTAAGAAATGTCGGCGGATATATAGGTGGTCTTGTAAAAAGATCAAAGAAGAACTATGGAATTAGTTTTGAAGATTCAGAGCAGATGCGTAGATATGTTGAATATCATACATCATCAAATTTTGATCAGTATGCAAAAGCGGCTTCAATTGCAAATGATGCAGAAGCATTAGTTTCTTTAGGATTAAATCCAGAACAAGCTGTAAAAGAGGCTGACCGCTGGTTTGAGGAAAGATACAATAAGGCTTTAGAAAATAACAATGGCATATTTAAGCAATCAGAATTTGATAAAGTTACACAAGAAAGTTATTCTGATTTACAAAAACATTTAAAGAAAAGATACGGTATAACAAAACCTATCTCAAAAGAATGGCGCACACTTTCAAAGTCTGGAAGCCAGCAAATGAAAACTCAAAGCTGGAGATATGTACGTGGAAAAGTTGATTATACAATAAGAAATAAAATATTTGATTTACTTGGAGAACCAGGAAAGAGATTAAAAAAAGAAGCCGTTTTTGCAAATCAAGAACGAGCACACTACACCTCTGGAAGCACACAGGCTAAGTCTGGATTTAATTATTTAGGACAGGCAGTAATACAGCCTTGGGAAATTAATCAGCTTGCTCACGAGCTTTCAAGATATGGAGTTATACAAAATTCATTTTCTTTGTCATCTGCTGAGAATAAACAGCAGTTTGATAGAATTGCAAAAAATTTAGGGTACTTAGATCACGATGACATGTTGGAAAGCTTAAAGGGCAAAAAGAGCTCTCCAGCAAAACCTCCTAGAGTATTTAAAGTTGAAAATGGAATGACAGCGCCATTGCGTAAAATGGTTTCTTCTTCCCCTGCACAATTTAAAAATTACATGAGATTGCCAGCCGTAGCAAGAATGCTCGCTATGTCTGGAGCAAGATTTAATGCTGGAGGAGCAGTTGGTGGCTCAGTTCGCAAAGATAAGCATAATTATGGAAAACTCCCAGCATGGATAATCAGAAATGAAAAGATCAAAAACTTAGCCAACACTGATCCAGCACATGGTGTTTTACAAATTGGTAAATATCACCCAGCTTTGCATGTTAGAAATCAATATGTTGCTCCTTCTATTAGATATAAGAGTAACTATGAACCATTTACATGGGATAAAGGACCTCAAGCTGGCCAAACAGTATATTCTCCAAGAAGAACTGGTGGGGTGCCAGCATTTGAAACTGGAACAATAGAAACAAGAGCAAAGACAGCTTTATACAATTACATGCAAGGTGATTATCAAGCAATTAATGATCCAGCAGTCCAAACATACCTTTCAACTTTAAGAACTAAATTTACAGGAACACTTCATAGAGGAGTTAGAAACATATCTAGCCTTCCTCCTGTAATTAGTAATCTAATTAAAGAAGGCAAATGGGATGAGCTTGTAGGTAAAGAATTTATTATGCGTCGCTCATCATGGAGCACAAATAAAGATACCGCAGAAGGATTTGGACAATTACAGCTTATTGCAAATGTAAAAAATAGAAATGCTGTTCCAGCTTCTGAAATATTTCCAAACTTAACATTTCAATCTCCACAGGGACCAGTACCAGTAAACGAAAGTGAAGTTTACATGGGAGGTAAGTTTAAAGTTATTGCAGCTGATAAAAATAGATTAAAGCTACAAGCAATATATGATGCTGCTCGTGAAAATGGCGGACCAGTAAATGCTGGAAGACCTTATCTTGTTGGAGAAAAGGGTCCAGAAATCTTTGTTCCAAAAAATGCTGGAGGTGTAATTCCAGGATATAACGTTGGCGGAATGGTAAAGTCAATGATTATGAGCACACTCGGATACACGGGTGGATCGATGCTTGGAGGAATGACAGGTTTGCCAGGCGGAGCAATGATTGGCGGAATGCTTGGCTCAATGTTTGGAATGGGCGGAGACTCATCTATGGGAAGAAGTCCAAGGCCACAACCAGAAGGCCCACGTATGGAAAATGGAATGTTTTCAAAAAACTTTTCTATGGAGCATTTTACAAAACCAATAGGTCCAGCAGGAAAACTTGCAGATAAATTAAATCTGCTTGGATTATCAGGTGGAAGATTTTCTAATGTTTTAGCAAAAATAGGACCACTTCTTGCAAGACTTCCAATGGCATTTAATCCAGTTGGGGTTGCAATTGCAGCAGTAACAGCAGCTACAGTTCTCGGGGTTAAAAGATGGAAAGACCATAATGAACATTTAAGAATTGGAATGCTTCAATATAGTTTAACTGCAGAAGCAGCAAAAAAAGCTGGAGTAAAATTTACTGATTACAATACAAAGTTAGCAGACACTGTTGCAAATATTAAAGCAATAAGAGAAAGAAATCAACTTCTTTATGAAAGCATGGAGTCTGCTGGAATGCCAATAGAAATGACTATTGAACAATATAAAAAATTGCGTAAAGAAGTTAAAGATTCTTATGCAGATCAAATTAAATTAATTAACCAAACAAAGGGTGAAGGAAATACAAGAAAGCTTGCAGAAGACCTTAAAATTGAATTAATGGCAGCAGGCATGTCAGCAGAAGATGCAACAAAGAAAATTTGGGCAATGTTTAAACTTTCTGAAAAAGCAAAAGACGCTGCAACATTTACACTAGGAAACTCTGGCTTTAATAAAATAAAAGATGGCCAATCTGTAGCAGTCAGTGCAATATCTAGATACAACGCTGCTGCAAAAGAAGGCGGGCGTGAAGGCGCAGGTGCAGTACAAACTGGACTAACATCAATAGATGCTGGCATACAAGACATGATTGCTAGAAGTAAAAAAGCAGCAAAAGCAGATAAGTCTGGAAACACAAAAGTATTAACTGAATATCAGGCACAAGAAGCTATGCTTAATAAATTAAATTCTCTTGAGTCATCAAAAGCAAGATTAACAAAAGCAACAAGAGATGAAATGATTAAGCAAAACCCAGAACTTAAAAAGATTATTAATCCACTAGACACAATTGTAAGTCTATGGGGAAAGATGAATCTTGCAGCAAAAGGCTTTACAGGTAATTTAGAAGCTCTAGGTCCAAAAGCAGTTGAAACATTATCTAAGATTGCTGATGCTGTTTCTGAAGCAACAGCTTCTTCAAACAAAACTGGACTATTAAAAGATCAATATGCAATGCTTGATAAATTAACTGCACAACAAAAGGCGTTAATGAAGGCTGCAAAAGGACAAAGCGTAGCACAGCAAATAAGTACTAAAGATCAACTTAAAGCTCTTCAGGCACAAATTGATGCAAACAATAAACTTGCGGATGCAAGATTAAAAGCTCTTGATGCTGCAAAACAAGAAGGAGATATAGCAAGAGAAATTGCTAAGAAGCAAGCAGAGTATGATGCTGCCTTAGCAACAGGTAATTCAGCTGCAGCACAACAGGCAAGCTTAGATATTCAAGGGCTTCAATCAGATCAGCAATATCTTGCACAGAAAAAAGCAATTGAAGATGCGCTTAAATTACAAAATGCACCACTTGAAGCAAAAATAAAAGCAATTAACGAAGGTCAAGAAAAACTTTCAAATCAAGCAGCCCTTGCAGCTGAAAGTTTAGGAAAAATTAATGAAAAGATAGCAACACAAAAACAAAAAATTGATGACGTTAATTCAGCAATGACAACATTTAGAATAAATGCAATCGCAGCTGGCAAAACTCTTGAAGAGTATGCTTTGACCAAAGAAGGAAAACAAGATGCTGCAGCAGTTGTAGGTGCATCAAAGACAGCGGGAATAAAAGTGCCTACCAGTGGCGGCGGTCATTACGAAGGAAGCACATTTGTTCCAGACAAAAAGAATGTTGGATCACAAGCACTAGACTTAGTCAATCAGACTGAAGATGCTGTAGCCTCAGCTCTATCCTCAAAGGGCATTCAAATGGGTAGCGGAGACATCTACATTGTTGGAAAAGATGGAAAGAAAACAAAAGTTGATGCAACTTCATATCAAGATGGTAAAAAATCTAGTGCAGGTATAAACAAATCCATGGTAAATGGAAAAGAAAAACTATCTGTTCAAGCATTGCAATTAACTGCAGAAAAAATACCTACAAAACAGGGAACAGAATTTTTTATTAAAGACCAAAAATACAAGATTACTGGGCCAGTGGGTTCTAACGGATATCTTCCAATTGAAAAAGCTGGATACGGAACAATGAATCTAAATCCAAGAATTCCTACAATTGTTGGAGACAGAGGCCCAGAGCTAGCATTTGGCGGAATGATTATTCCTAATATGGCTAAGGTGCCATTTTCTTCTCCAAGATATGATGTAAATAAAGCAAATCTTAGATTTGAATCAATGCGTGATAGTTCAAGCGGAAGCGTAATTAATCTTACTCAAAACATTTATCCTTCAGACGGAATGAATACAGAAGCATTTGTAAGACAAGTTGTTCAGCAAACAAAGCAAGCTATTGGACAAGATACAAAATTAAATGCTAAAATGGTAGGAAATTCAATGAATGTGAGTATTAGATCATGACTTTAACATTGCCCGTAGGTTCGGCTTTATTTATACAAGATGCTAATGGAACTTGGCAAAAGTTAACTGAGCATAACAGATCACCCATATCTTTTGATACTCAAAGAATTGAAAGAACATCTAGGATGTCAAACGGAAGTCTTAGAAAAGTATTTGTAGCAGATAAAAAATCTTTGTCTACTTCATGGACCATGGTACCTTCATATAATTCAATGACTGTAGACGGCGGTTGGGGAGCTGAAGATTTAAAATCATTTTATTTAAGTGCAAAAGGTCAAGGTACATTTAATGTTAGAATAGCCTATAATCTATCTAGAACTGAAGATTTTATTGCTACATTTACCTCATGCTCATTTAGTATTATAAAAAGAAATGTTAAGGCTAGCTCTTCTGACACGCCACAGCTTTTTTGGGATGTATCTATTTCATTGGAAGAAGTATAATGTTAACGGCATCTTCTAGTGTTTTAAATGCAATAAATAAATCAACAAGCATCTCAATTACAAATGGATGCATGCTTGAATATAATATGAATGACATTATCCAGGGTACCTCTATAACGGCTCCAGAAGGGGTTTTAACGGCCTCTTTAACAGCTTCTGCAGATCAGGGAGGGTATACCTACAAACCCTTTGAAAAGCTATTTCCAATAACCAGCATAATTGACCCAAGACGCCCAAAATACGCTGGAATTCAATACATGATTGCGGGAGATCCAAGCTTAGCAACAACGCTATCAAGTGGTGTGGGGTCAAAAGATACATACGCTTCTTCTAAAGAATTTTCTAAAAGGCTTTATTTTTCAAGTATAAAAACTGCATATAAATATTGGGTTACACCGAAAGCATCTGGAAACTCATTATCAAATTGTATTTTATCATTAACATATCCTGCAGCAAAAACAGCAGTGTCAAACAAAATAACTATTAAGTTTGAGGTATCTCATTCAAAACCTACATCTTGGAATCTGAAGCTATTAAACTTGTCTGGCTCTGAATCTACTATATATACAGGAACAACCTGCCCAGATTCTGGAATTGTAAATCTTTATTATAATGGATCTACATGGACAGAGACAGAGCCATCATTACCATCAACAGGAGTTGATTTAAGCGGACTAAAGCTACAAATAAATTCAATTAGCACATCAGGTGGGTATTTAGGAATAATAGAAATGTCTGCAAGGTATATTGTAGATATAACACAAAGGCTAGAATCATTTACTATATCCCAAAGCGCATCAGATTCAGTGGATGGAATTGTTCCAGTAGGCTCTGTTACAGCAAACTCAATTTCACTTAATTTAAATTCATACGATAGGGTATGTGAAAATTATGACAAAGCAATAGCTTTTAATAAAAGTAAAATTAATTTGTATAAAAATGTTATGGTTAAGCCCTATGTTGTTATTGAATCTGAAAAAATAAATTTAGGTGTTTATTATTTAGAATCATCAGACATAAGTGAATTTGGAGATGTATCAATTACTGCCTTAGATGGGGCTAAAGAATTACAGTATATTAAGCCACCAGATACTGTGACAAAAGATATGTCTTCTGTTGCAATAATAAGAAGATTGCTTGACTCAGTTGGATTTACAAATTATAAGTTTAATGTTGCTGAAACAGATACGGCAACTATAACTCCAAATTATTGGTATACAGATCCAAACAAAACCGTGTGGGAACATATTCAAGATTTATGTAAAGACACTCAAATGGTTGCTGTATTTGATCAAAATGATGTTTTGCAATTTTACCCAAGAGATTACATATTTGCAAAAAATAAATCTCCACAAATGTCATTTAGGTATAGTGCAAAATCTGACAAGCTTTCAAACATAGCATCTTTATCAGTAGAAACTGTCCCATCTGCAAAAGCAGTTAAGGTTTTGTATAGCCCGCAGCTTAGTTCTTCGTACGACATTAGCTCAAAAGATATCCTATATAGTTCTCCAGTAGTATCTCTTGGAGCAGCAGCACTCACTAAAGATCTTTTACCAAATGCTCCAGCAGAGGGAACACAAGGAACAGACGACTATGCACCTCTAGGTGTAGCTTATTTGGAGCCAGTTGTAATCAGAGGGCAAGAAAAGCAATTATATTCTTATAGCGGTTATCTTGTTATTGAAAAAGAAATTATTGAATACGATGCAATACAATATCAATATCAAGACATTAACGATTCGTCTGTTAAGTATAAATGGATGCAATCTGAATCTGATGTTCAAAAAAGCCAGGGCCTTGCAAAACCAAATACTTTTGCTCCAACAGGTAAATATAGAATAAAAGCTAGAAATGTTTTTAATGTTGTTTCCAGCACTGACACCGCTTCATTGACTCACATTGTAAATACTGACACATTAGCAGCAGAATGGGAAGGTAAAAAATGGAACAGCGTTGCTGGAACAATTACATCAGATCAATCTGTTTTTACATTAAAAGAAGTTGTTGCATCAACAACAAATAATTTATTTAATCCAATACCAAAATCTATGATGACGCTGTTTGCACCTAATGCAACTACAGTTGTAAATGCAGATAAAACTTTGCCAAATTCTTATAATCAAAATACAATTTATTCAATGGCAACAACTAATGCAAAGTATTTAAATGGCAACAGCTTTGTTATAGGAACCAACATGTACTTCCCCTTAATTAAAGATCCAAAAACTCAGTTAGGCACTGGAGAGCAAAGAGTTACCTCTGGCTTGGCATTTTCTTTAAGCCCAGATAATAGAAGCGGATACCTTCTTACAGTATCAACATCTCAAAATTCTAATGGTGAAAAGAACTATAGAGATGTAAATTTTTATAAAATAGTTGATGGAAAACCTGTGTCTATGACTAACTCTCAAAAAGATACAGACGGAACAATTATTACAAATATTAATGGCGGTCAACTTTATAGAATAGATATTCGTGCAAACTATTCAATACCAGCTGGAGGAACAACCAAAGTTCTTGCGCTTAAAATTTTAATAAATAATAAAACATTTGTTGTTGTTGACTCTAATCCATTAAGCATAACTGAAAAAATTGGTCTATTGTCTCTTCAGGGGACATCTGCTTTTGACTACGTCTATTCATCTTCAATAACCTCAGCAGAATTTTTAGCCAATAATAGTTTTAATTTGTATAAAGGATTTTTAGGTGGAGAATCTTCTGTTGTTAAAAATTTTGGAGACTTTATTTTTGATCAAGGTAAAAAAGTAGAGAGCCCTTCCTGGATAAAAGAATTTGGTCCAGTAGCAAGAGAACTAAGAAGAATACAAACTAGATACACTACTCCAGGATTTCCAAAATATTCTCAGCTTGTAAATAACCCAGACGTTACAATTGTTGGCGAATCAATAGATTCTTTTACAATGGATATATTTGCAATGAATAACAGTGGAGCTTTTGCCTCATTAGCAAATGGTGAAGAAAAATCTTTTACTGTTGTAGGAGATTTTATTGTTCCATCTGATCCATTTCAATATATGGATTCCACATTAACAGATTTAGACAAACAAGAACAAGTTAGTTTTGAGTCTACATGGATTCAAAGAGAAACAGAGGCTAGAGATTTAGCAAAATGGATGACTGAGCAATGGTCTAAGCAGCAAAGAGTAATTACCCTAGAAACATTTATAAACCCATTGATTCAAATAGGAGATGTTATTGAAATTTCTTATCCAGAAAATAAAATATACTCTTCAGAAGATACAGGTATACCTTCAGGATATTTGGCAAGCAAGTTTGCAGTGCTATCTTTAGACACCACTTATGATAATCAATCTTCTCCAACAACAAGAATAACCTGTAGATCGATTTATACTGGATAAAATGGTAGAATGTAAATATGAGCAATATTAAACAGCCAGCGTCAAAAACAGCAAAGCCGCAAAAGCTTTTGCTGTTTCCTGGAGACCCATTAATAAAAACATTAAAGCCAGACTATTACGTAATTGTTGACCCATCAACATTAGAAGAGATTGGTGTTTCTGGATTACAAAATACAGATGAGCAAACAACTGTTGAAGATGATGAGGCTGCAGCGGAAGAAGAATTTTATGGTGGCCTAGAAGCTCCAAATCTAGAAGATATAACTTTGATAAGTAAAAAAATGATTACAGACGATAATAAAAACCAATATGTTGAATTTGTTTTTAACATTAAAAATCACGTAGGCGATAAAGTGGTAGGAGTGCATGGATATGGACAATAATTTAAATGTAACTGGAGAATATTTTTTTTATGAAGATGGAAAAGAAATATATCGCAGTAAAAATATTTTAACTAAATTTGGTAAAAGATACATTACTCAATACCTTGCAGGAAAATCTACTTCAAATTTAAAAGATATAGCGCTAGGAGTTGGATCAACAGCAGCAACAATAAATGATACTCAACTTGAATTTGAATTTTATAAATCAGTTGTAAACATGAGCAGCGTAGATATACAGACTAGTCAACTAACTGGAGAAAGCACATACGGAATAGTTTATAAATCAACAGTCCCAGTAGACGTAGCTGGAGTTATAAGCGAGGTTGGTTTATTTCCTTCAGTGACATTTGGCAGTACAGATTATGCAGGAAATTCAATATCAACTTTTGAAAATAATCAAGAGTGGTACGATTCAAATAAAGAATTTGCACAATCATTAACATCTCCTGAGCCAAAAATTGGAACCTACTATATTTCAATTGGTGCAGCATCTTCACAATCTAAAAATTATTTTTATAATTTTAATTTAGATATTTCTGGGTATAGTTCAAATGACAGTCTAACATTAGCGTACTACCAGTCTGATTTAAATTTAGACTATGTGTTTGTAAGAACATATGATTCAAATGACAGATATTATGAAATTAGGTACCCTTCAAACAATTCAATAGGATATAAAATAAACTCTTTAACTTTAAACAATTTATATACTAGTGGATACGGAAATGGAACACCCGATAATGAGTCTATTGTTAAAATATCAGTAGGGGTTAAAGCAAAGTCTTCGGGCTCAACAAATGTTTTATTTGATGGCTTAAGAATTAATGATGAAGATGCGTTTAGATCTGACTACGGACTAATAAGCAGATCAGTTTTATCTACACCAATTGTAAAAACTTTGGGAAAGCAAATGGACATAGAGTATAGATTGGGAATTAATTTCTAGTGGCAAGCTATTATGCAGATAATCCAGGAAATGCAAATTTTTTATTTCCTGATTTACAAAAAAATACAAATGAAGCTGCAGCTGCCGCATCTAAAACATCACCAGGTTCATATGAAGTAAAGCTAAAACTTCCTCTAACAAGAGCTGCAAAAGTTTTTTCTTTTTGGTTTAATTATTTATATGAAAATCCAGAAACAAAAATTGTTACAGAAGGCCCAAGATCACCGACAGTTCAATATGGATTTGATGTTCCAAATTTAACAAAATCAGTTCTTAACTTAACATTAACTGCAGGATTTAAATCTTACGGTGTTAAATTTGAAATAGATCCAACTAGTGTTCAAGAAGATATTGTAATATATGAAAGTCTTACGGGAGCATTTGGTGGAGAACAATATATAGTGTATGTAGGAACATCTACAAATGTAACCATTAATACATCAGATTTTGCACCTAGATGGGTTTTAGTTAGAACTAGAGATAAATGGCTAACAGCTAATCACTCAGATTCAACCGCTGGTCCAGTAACTCCTAAAAATGCTGATCCAGATACCTCTACTCCGCCATCTGCACCGCAGTCCGCATCTGTAGCTGGATCTATAGATGCAAATGATAAAAGTGGTTTTAGCGCAAAGCTCACAGCTTCTTGGACGGCAAACTCGGATAATAATACTTCAGGGTATGTGATAAGATGGACAACTCAAAATCCAGCAACAACAATTAGTCCTTTATGGGAATATGGGCAGGTTGATGGTAAAGCAACCACAACCTTTGACATAACTGGTTTAATTCCAAACACACTTTACTATTGGCAAGTAACAGCAAAGAGTCCTTACAATGCTTTGACATGGGTAGGCTCTCAATCTGGAACAGTAGGTCCAATTGTAGATGCAAATGCTCCAGCAGATGCTTTTGCACAATTAAGATCAATTATTTCAATAGGCGGAAAAACAGCAGACCTGTTTAAAATAGGAACAGGAATATCTCAATCTATAAATACATCTACAACAATAACACCATCACAAACTTCAGGTAATTATAGTGGAATAATTCTTAATAAATCAACAACAAATTTCGGACACAACTACTGGCTAAATACAGGGCAATTCAGAGTAGGCAGTGCAACAAACTTTTTATATTGGGACGGATCAGATTTATATACAACAGGTAAAATAAATGCAACTGGTGGCTCTTTTAGCGGAGATGTTCAAATATCAACAGGATCTTTGTATGCTGGAACACAACCAAATACTGGTGCAAGAGTAAGATTAAATAGCGCAGGTTTATTTGCATATGACACAAACAATAATCAAACAGTTGCAATTACTCAAGCTGATGGAAAATTAGATGCAAGGCAAGGTTCTATTGCAGGTTGGACTATAAATGTAGCGTCTGGACAAACATATGGAACTATATCTCGAAACGCAACAATATTTGACAGCAATGGTAATATAACTTTAGGAGATATAACAGGAACTCTTCCTTCAATTGTAAGGATGAGTGCAACAGATTCAACATACAGACTTTGGGTAGGATCTCAATCTGCATCAGCTGCAGCATTTAAAGTAGATTTAAATGGAAAGCTTTATGCAACAGGAGCGGTAATTGATGGAAGCGCATCGATTTCTGGAACAGTTACAATAGGTGGAACCACTGCGTCAACAGTTGTTTCAAATGCATCAACAGCAGTATCTACTGCAAACACTGCATCTTCTAGTGCAAGCACCGCATTGGCTAACGCACAAGCAGCTGCAACAGAAGCAAATACAGCTAAAGTTTCTGCAGCAGCTGCAAAAGCTATTGCAGATGCAGCACTTCCATCAACAAGCTTTAATGGTGATGCAATTGCTTCAAGAATTAATAGTCCAACAACAACTACAACAATTGATGGTGGAAAATTAACCACTGGAACAGTTAGGGCCAATGCTGTTGTTTCAGATTTTATTTCAGCATTTTCTATAAATGCAGATAATATTACTACTGGAACACTAACTGGTAGAGATATATCAATTGCTGGTGATTCAAATACAAATAGATTTAGAACTTCTTATAATAGAAATACTCCAGTTAGCTTGTCAACTGTAAGCTCATTGGGAATAAACGCCATAGCAATGATTAGCGTTAATACTTCTGGTGTAGTAAGTCACTGGTATCCTTTTTTAGATGCGGAATCAGATATTGGAACTACAACTTATAAATGGAGATATATTAGATCTAATAATGGAACTATTCAAACTTCTGATATAAGAAAAAAAACAAATATAACAGACTCAGATCTTGGGTTAAATTTTATAAATTTATTAAGGCCAGTAAAATATAATAATAAATATGACCCACAAATTCCAGAGGTAAATGAAAATAATCAACCTATATTAGATGAAAATGGAAATAGAGTCATCAAGCCTGGTCATGGATACACTGGGTCTAGGTATCATTATGGACTTATAGCTCAAGAAGTAAAATCAACATTAGATCAAGTAGGAATCGGAGATAGTTTTTCTGGATGGACTCTTGATAATTTAGAAGATCCTGATTCATATCAGGGTTTATCTTATGATAAATTTATTGCTCCAATGATTAAGTCTATACAAGAGCTATCAGATATGGTAGAATCGTTACAACAAGAAGTAAATACACTGAAAGGTATATAATGGATAAAGCAGAATTGGTAATACAGGCATTGCAGCAAAGAATTGGCGAAGTTGTCTCACAATATGAGACTCATATTGCAGTTCTACGTGCAGAAATTACACAATTAGTAGAACAAATTAAAAATCAGGAAGCTACACCAGAAACACAGGAGTAAAAATGGCAGACTTAAAATCAAAGAATATCAATGCTGGTGACCCAGTAACGGCGGAGCTTATTAATAACATTATATTAGATTTAAATGAAATTAATAAAGGCTCTACAATTTCTACGATTACTCTTGCAAACACAACTGCATCAGGATCATCTACAACCGTATCCAGCACAGTTCAGGCTGTTGGCCCACAGATAGTATCGATGTCTGGAGGATCAACTGTTACTGAAAGAGAGTTTAAATTTGCTAAGCCATTTGCAGAAGCTCCAAAATGTTGGGTTCAAATTTATACAGAGGGTCTAGATCAACCAACATTTGCACAGTCTCAAGTTTTCACACAGGTAACTTTAGTTACAACAACATCTGCAAAGGTAAAGTTTAGAACATCAACTTCAACTAAATTAAAGGTTGTTCTTTTTGCTACAGGAGTTTTAGCCTAAACTATTGACAAGTCATAACCATATGTTACAATTACTGTAACATCAAAGTCACGTACCCGTGACTTTTTTCGCATAAAGGTAAATAATGAGTAACGATTTAAAGTGGATGCTATCATCCGACCAGCAGTTTCCATATCAGGATGATAAGATGATCGCCCTATGGTTTAAAGTAATGAAATGGTTTAAGCCAGATGTTGTTGACTACCTGGGAGACACTGACGATCAGGCATGCTATAGTAAGTACACAGAAGGTCGTTCTGCAGAGTTTATGCAACTTCACAAAGATGACAGTCGTGATTTAATTGTTCCAATGATGAGGCATGAAGCAAAGGGTGCTAGAGATTTCTACGCCAAAACACGAGAGATGCTTCCAGATGCACAGCTATTCTCAGCGCTTGGAAATCACGACATTAGAATTTTTGATTATATAGACAAAAAACTTCCAGACTATGCAAATGAAGTAACACCAGAAGCACTCTGGTCTTTGGACTCATTGGGATACGATTACATATATTACGATGAACTCCCTAAACTTCGTTTTGGAGATATACATGTACACCATGGACTTTCAATTGCAACAACTGGATCTGCAAGAAAAGATATGGAAGACATGCAGATATCTTTAATTAGAGGACACTCTCACAGAATTGCATCGCATATGGTAACATATGAGCTTAGAAACAATGGTCAAGGAGAAACACTTCGTGGCTATGAGATTGGTCACATGTGTGACGAAAAAGGTCCAGGAATGAAGTACACACAACATCATGATTGGCAAAAAGGATTTGCAGTAGCGCATATTGTAAATGATTATCCTCATATTCAAATGATCCATGTGTCGCCAGACTATAGCTGTGTAGTGGATGGAAAGTTTTTTACACTATAATGTGGTGCGGTAAATGTGGTGGAAGAGTTTTTGTAGATAGAGTATTTTCACAAAAACTACATATGGAATTATTCTGTATCATGTGCGGCAAACGCTGGATGTGCAATAAAGAAACGAGTGCTTTCGGAAAATGGCTGGATCAAAAAGAAACGGCAAATCAAAAAACTTACGGTATTTCTTCTTAAACGAAAAAGTACATAAAGTTTTAAGGTCATCCAGATCAAAAGATGAATTGGTTGCCTGGTGCTATCCAGACAGAAAGCGTGTAATGTATTCTTATTCGCAGGTAAAGAAATATATGGAAAACGCATACACAATTGTTGAAGTTTCTAGTATGTTAAATAAGCATAGAGTAACCATACAAGATTATATTTTAGAGGGTAAGGTTATGACGCCAGCCAAAATATATCCAATAGGTGAGCCAGACAGTAAGTCTTGGTCAAAATATATGTTTAATGAAAAAAATATATTTGACATACACGAACATATATTAGATTCAGGACACTCAGGAGAACTTCCATCTAAAGCAGAATTAAAGGGGCTTCTCAAAAATAACTTTATATTGTATACTAAAACAGAAGAAGGAAAATTTATTCCAGTGTGGAAGGCGGAATAGTGGCAAGTAATAGAATCGTGATCTGTACAGAATGTTCAAAAGAGCTAGAAGTCAGATCAGGTTTTGCACACATGACATTATCTAATCATATAAAGAAGGAGCACAAGTGACAACAAGGGTTAAGGTTGACTTATCTTTTACACGAAATCTAGGTAACTATGAAAGCATAAAGATTGGCATAGGTATTGAAGATGACGTTAGGCAGGGTGAGACAGTTGATGCTGCAACCGAAAGAGTTTATGCTTTTGTTGAAAGTAAACTGATTCAAAAAACTCAAGAAGTAGAAGAAGAGTTAAAGAGTGGCAAATAGCAAAGAGCCATATATCTTGCTTACAATGTATCAAAATTTATATAAAGATAAATATGGCAAGCCTGTAACCATAAATAAGTTTCGTGAAAAATGGGCTATGCAAGATGTAATAGATAGTGTAGGATTTGATCGTGCAAAAAAATTGCTAGAGTACTACTTTGGGTTAACAAAAAATGGACACCCACTTCAGTTTTTCTTTTATAACTTTGACAAAATGGATGAGCTAAAAAAAGAGATTGAAAAAGATAAAGAAAAACGTCGTTTGTTACTGGAAGAAACGAAGAAAATGGTAGAGCAAGGCGGAATAGAATGAATACAGAAGCTACATTAATTTCTGCTGTTTGTAAAAACAAAGATATCAGCACACTATTGGCAGATAACGTAGATGATTTATTTACCTCTCATAAAGACATTTGGGAAGGTCTTAAGTCATACTATTATAAATTTAAAGCTGTTCCAGAGGTAGGAATTCTTCAAGAAAAGTTTAAAGACTTTGAGCCAGTAGATACAAAAGCAGAGACAGGCTACTACCTAGATACATTAAAGAATGAATTTTTATCTGCAAAACTAAAGAATATACTTTTAAAAAGTGGGTCTGCATTAAAAGAAGATGCTGCCTCTAGAGTTCTTGAGCAAATGCAAAGCCAGCTAGCTAGCTTAAGTAGATTTACAAACAATGTACGAGACTTAGATATTACAGATGCAGATGCAGCAATTAGGCATATGGAGTTGTTACGTGTTAGGTCTGCCGAAATGGGAGGATCTCCAGGCATCAAGACGGGCTTTGAGGCTATTGATTTAGCATATCCAACAGGTATGGCTCCAGGCCACCTGATTGTTGCTATTGGTTGGCCAGGCCGTGGTAAGACATGGTTTACCTCATACCTTGCATGCAAAGCATGGGAGCAAGGATTTAAGCCAATGATTGTTTCTCTTGAAATGTCTCCAGAAAATATGCGTGACCGTATTTACACCATGCTAGGCTCTGGATTATTTAAGGCTTCTGATTTTTCAAAGGGCAATATTAATATAGATGATTTTCGTTCTTGGTCACAGAAGAAGTTTGAAAATAAGAACAGCTTTATTTTAATTTCAAATGAAGGAAATACTGAAGTTACTCCAGCAACTATTCAGGGTAAAATAGATCAGCATAAGCCAGACTTAGTTATTCTTGATTACCACCAGCTATTTAATGATAACAAGCGAAGCAATTCTGAAGTTGAGCGTAACCGAAATGTTTCTCGTGAATTTAAGATGCTAGCGGTATCTAATAATATTCCAATTATTGATATTACAGCAGCAACTGCAGACGATGTTTCAGACCAAGATAACCCACCAATGATGTCTCAAGTTGCCTGGTCAAAGGCAATTGAGTATGATGCAGACATGGCTATGGCTGTACATAGATACCCAGGTACAAATATGATTGAGATTGTATCACGCAAGAATCGACATGGACACGAGTTTGGTTTATACTTAGATTGGGATATCAACAGGGGTATCGTCAAAGAAATTTATGAGAATCCATTCCAAAATAATGAATCACAAACCAATCAAAAGATTTCAAATTAGAGTTGAATTTCTAGACGACTCTGATATTATTCGAATTAAGCATCAATACGAAAGTATGCTTACGCATCAGATGAGAGATAAAGGATATCTTAGGGTACTTGACATAGATACCAACTTTTCGGTAGAATTTGACGGTACAACATGGGTGTTCTTAATGACACTCTATGGAACATATGTGGGAAAGAAGAAAGCATGGCAATCAGAAGCAATTACGCAAGGAAAGCTGATCCCACGCACTACGCTATCTCGCAAGTAAAAGCAATTGTAAAAGCTTTAGGGCTTCATGAAACTTCAGAAGCAAATAATAATTTACTTCTATATTGTCCTTTTCATTCCAATAGACATACTGCAAGCTTTAGCATTAGCTGCGAAAATGGAGCATGGCTATGCTATAACCCAGCATGCGGAGAGTCTGGTAATTTAGTTGAGCTTGTTAAAAGAATACTACACAAAAATGATTTTGAAGCACTAAGGTTTATTGCAGCTAAGCAAAACGAAACTCTAGAAAATTTTGATGAACTTCTTGAAGGCATAATAGAAGATAAGCCAGAATTTGAAAAGTTTCCTGAAGAAACTCTTGTAAAGCTTTCTAATGAGTTAGCTTCGACACAAGAAGGAAAAGATTATTTTAAGTCTAGAGGCATAGAGCAGCAATCAATTATTGACTTTAATTTAGGCTACTCTAAAAATATGGGAATGGTAACTGTCCCAGTGCATAGCCCAGACGGAGTTGCTATTGGAATTGTCGGTAGATCAATCGAAGGAAAGTCATTTAAAAATAGTACAAATTTACCTAAAAGCAAAACAATGTTTAATATACATCGTGCTAAAAAAATTGGCAGCAATGTAATAGTAGTTGAGTCTAGCTTTGATGCGATACGTGTTCACCAGGCTGGATTTCCAAATGTTGTAGCAACACTTGGAGGATCTTTGTCGTCAGAGCAGCAAAGGCTCCTAAATAAATATTTCAGCACAATCGTTATAATGACTGATGCTGATGAAGCTGGTCGTGAGCTTGGACTAAGTATTGCAAATAGATTAAATGCAAAAGATATCTTGTGGGCTTCTTATGATTATGGTAAGATATACCCTCATGACGCAAAAGATGTAGGAGATATGACAGAAGAAGAGATACAGAAATGTATTAAAAATTCTGTATCTCATATTGAATATGTCAGTTGGTAATGCTATACTAATAATACAGATGGATCTATACCATCGACTATATAAATAAGGAGATACAATGGGTATCGTTAAAGGACTAAAAGACCTAAATAAGGTTATGGATGCACCGCAACACTCAGGCGGAGACGGAGTGAAAGCACGTTGGGCGAAGCTAGAAGATGCAGAAAGCGTAAAGGTTCGTTTTCTTCAAGAGCTTGATCCAGATTCACCAACATACAACGAAAAAGCTGGACTTGGTTTTATTGCAGTAGAACACACCAATCCAAAAGACTATCGTCGCAAGGCACTTTGCACAATGGAGGATCAAGGCAAATGTTACGGTTGCGAACAACACAGAAAAGATTACAAGGCAGGATGGAAGGGTCGTTCAAGACTTTACATCAATGTACTAATTGATGATGGAAAAGAAGATCCATATGTTGCAATTCTTTCACAGGGTTCAAGCGGAAAAACAATTACGCCAACTTTAATTGAATATGCAGGAGAAATGGGATCAATCACAAATCTAATGTGGCGTGTTAAGCGTTCAGGAACAAAGACTGATACAAGCTACACAATTATTCCACTTGCAAAAGATGAATCACCATTTGATTCATCATCACTTGAACTGTACGATTTAGAAACAACTGCAGTTCGTGATCTACCATACACTGAGCAAGAATCATTCTTCGCTGGTGAAGGCGGACATACAGAAGAAGCTTCTGCATCAAGCAGCAGCGTAGACTGGTAAATTAAATAGTTAGGGGCAGTCTATTGACTGCCCCTATTCTATTTGATAGAATGACATCATGATTTCATATGATATTCCAGATCCTTTTGAAACATTTGTAGCTAAAAAATATGCTAAAGCTAAAGGCTATGTATATGATTTTTTTGGTAGAGAATGGCATTATAAATGTACATGCAATGAAATACTATATGGTCCAACAAGAAAAACTATGACTAAGATAAGACTTTATCATACAAGAAACGAATGCACAGGCGGATACTAATGAGTTTTACACACCTACATGTTCATTCATACTACTCATTAATGGATGGGCTAAATTCGCCTAAAGAATTATGTCAGGCAGCATTAGATGCGGGACAAACAGCAATTGCAATCACAGACCATGGAACATTGTCATCTCATCGTGATATGCAAATTGCAGCAAAAGAATTAGGAATAAAACCAATACTTGGAGTAGAAGCGTACATTTCGCCTACAGATAGATTTGATCGCTCCTCTAAAACAGATAAATCAATTCAGGCATACAATCACATCATACTTCTTGCAAAAAATAAGAAGGGCCTAGAAAATATAAATATTTTACAGGAGCTGGCATGGAACGAAGGTTTTTATCATAAGCCTCGTATTGATAGAGAGGTTTTAAATGATTATAGCGAAGGTATTATCGTTCTTAGCGGATGTCTTAATGGACTCATTAGTAAGGCTATCGATAAAGGTAACATGGAGGAAGCAGAACTTCTTCTCAAAAGCTTTAAACAAACTTTCGGACAAGATTTTTACGTGGAAGTGCAATCACATAACCCTGTGGAGATCAACTCTGCCCTTCTAGAATTAGCAGATAAACTTGGAATTAAAGCGGTGGCAACAGGAGATGCTCACTTTGCTAAAGAAGAAGATAGAATCCTAGAAGAAGCATTATTGATTCTATCAACATCTCCTAAGTTTGATAAAGATGCTGACTTTGATATGTCTAGAAATATGAAAGATATGTTAGATAGATTTAATTATCTTTATTCTGACCGTAAAATTTCATTTCAAGGTATGAATTTATTTATTCAAAGCCGTTCTGAGATAGAGGCAGACTTTAATAAATCTGGAATTAATAGAACAGACATCTATGATAATACAATGGAAATTGCAGACAAGATAGGAGAATATGACTTCTATCAGGGATTAGACCTACTGCCAGTTCCTAAAACAGATGCCGATGAAAGGCTTAGGGAGTTGGCTGAAAATGGCTTAGATAGGCTTCAGAAGGCTTCTGACCCTGCGTACATTAATAGACTTAACGAAGAGCTATCTATTATTGCTAAGAAAAACTTTGCTTCATACTTCTTGGTGGTGGGAGATATGATTAATTGGGCTAAAGAAAATGATATTCGTGTTGGTCCTGGCCGTGGCTCAGCTGCTGGATCATTGGTTTGCTATGCCTTGGGAATTACAGATGTAGATCCAATTGAATATAACCTATTGTTTTTTAGATTTATTAATGAAGAGCGTAATGACTTTCCAGATATTGACACCGACTTCGAAGACCGTCGCCGCAAAGAAGTTAAGGATTATTTAAAGAAAAAGTTTAAGCATGTGGCATCAATTTCAACATACACTTATTTTAAAGATAAGGGTGTGGTTAGAGATGCTGCTCGTGTATTTATGGTTCCGCTTCAAGAAGTAAACCGTGCATTAAAAACTGTTGATACATTTGAAGACTTTATTGATTCTCCAAATACAAAAGAGTTTAGAATGAAATACCCAGAGGTAGTTTGGCTTGCAGATAGGTTGCGTGGAAGAATTCGTTCAGTTGGAGTTCATGCTGCAGGTGTTGTAGTTGCTAAAGATGACTTAAGAAAGTTTGCCCCAGTAGAGTCTCGTGAAGATTCACAAGATAAAGTGTCTGGAAGAATTCCTGTTGTTGCATACGATATGGATACAGTTGCGGATATTGGCCTAATCAAGCTAGATGCTTTGGGACTTAAGACATTGTCTGTAATCTCGGACACACTAAAATCAATTAAGGAAAGAACAGGTAAAGAGATTGACCTTTCAAAACTTTCACTTGATGATCCAAAGGTTTATCAGATGCTCAGTGATGGGTATACAAAGGGAGTTTTTCAAGCAGAAGCAACCCCATACACAAACTTATTGATTAAGATGGGTGTAGACAAGTTTGAAGATCTTGCTGCTTCTAATGCTCTTGTGAGACCAGGTGCGATGAATACAGTAGGTGCTTCTTATATAAATAGAAAAAATGGAAATGAGGCAGTTGACTTTAGCCACACTATCATGAAGCCGTTTACCGAGAACACATATGGTGTTATTATATATCAAGAGCAAGTTATGCAGGCATGCGTACACTTGGGCGGTATGACTTGGGCAGAGGCTGATAAGGTCCGCAAGATTATTGGAAAGAAAAAAGATGCAAAAGAATTTGACCAGTTCAAGGATAAGTTTGTTACTGGGGCTTCAGAACACATTACTAAGAAAAAAGCAGAAGCGCTTTGGCACGATTTTGAAGCGCATGCTGGTTATTCTTTTAACCGTTCCCATGCTGTTGCTTACTCTATGCTTAGTTACTATACTGCTTGGCTTAAGTTTTATTATCCACTTGAGTTCATGTTTTCAATTCTTAAAAATGAAAATGACAAAGACGCAAGAACAGAATATTTGATTGAGTCAAAAAGACTTGGCCTTAAGGTATTGCTTCCACATATTAATGAATCAGAGCTATACTTTTCATTACAAAAAGATTCTATTCGATTTGGTTTAGCTGAAGTAAAGTTTATTTCAGATAGCATTGCAAACAAAATAATAGAAAGAAGACCTTACAGTGATTATGCTGATTTTATTGAGAAGGCATCGAAAAAAGGTTCTGGCATTAATAGCCGTGCTGTTACTGCTCTTAACGCCATCGGCGGTGCTGCGTTTCCTGATAACAAAAGGCAAGGAAACGAAAAAGACAATTACTACGAATACTTAGGAATACCAACATTTAATCTTGAGGGCATTCCCCCTAGAATTAAAGCTCAGGCTAGACCAATCAATGAGTTTGATGACCTAGGTTCGTTCGTTATGTTTGGAATGGTTAAGTCTATTAAGCGAGGTAATGGCTGGGCTAGAGTTGAGCTTGTTGATGAAAGCGGAACAGTTGGACTATTTCACACAGAACAAACTCAAATTGAAACAAATCAAATGTATTTTATTCTAGTAGGAGATAATCGTATTGCTAGATACATTAAGGTTTCTGACATTGATCCAAAATCAGATGATCTATTTATTGATTACCTATATAGAAAAGAATATGATCTTGAAGAAGATGAGTATATTGTAGTAAACTTTACTCCATATACTACAAAAGCTGGAAAACAAATGAGTCATATTGTGTTGTCTAATAAGAAAAAAGAGCTTACTAGAGCTATTGCTTTTCCAGCTCTGTATAAAATGACTCTTGCAAAAATGCGAGAGGGAATGAAGTGCAAGGTTGTGTTATCTAAACTAGATGACGGAACATTAAGTATAAAGGAGATAAAATGACAGAAGAAGTAAAAGTTTCTACAGCAGAAGAAGTTTTTGGTTCGCTCAGCGTTCCTAAAATTCTAATTGCCACTTTGCAAATGCTGGGAGAAATCGTTGTTCCAACAGATTTATTTTTAAATGCAGGAACAGAAGATCAAGAGCTTGAGGTTGATTATAATTCTGATAATCAAACATTTACATTTAAGTTAAAGGAAAATAATGTACGAGAAGAAAATATCTAAAAAAATATTGGGTAGACATAAGCCAGAAGAGCGTAGACATAAGCCAGAAGAGCCTAGAATGGTTACTGATTATGGCCTAGACGCACTGGCTGCAATATTGCATGAAACTGCAATTGAAAAGGGATTCTGGGATGGACCTAAAAATTTCGATGTGTTTGGAAATAAGATTGCTCTTATTCATTCAGAGGCAACAGAAGTTCTTGAGGCAGTTAGAAAAAACAAAGGTTCTGAATCTATTGTTGAAGAAATGTCAGACATTTTAATTAGAACTCTTGATCTATATGCAGCCATGAGAAACGCTGGCTTTGTAACAGATAGTTTGGATGAAATATTATCAAATAAAATGAATAAGAATAGGTCACGTCCAAAGCTTCACGGCAATTTGTTTTAATGATATACTATAACAAAGAGAGAGATCAATGACTATAACAATAGATAATATTCTAGCAGGACTAGATCCAAAAACAAGAGCACGAGTTCAATCTGCACAAAATGTAAAAGTTAAAAAACAAGTAACTCCCAGCATTGGCCTTAATATGGCTTTAAAAGGTGGTCTTGGATATGGCAGACAAGTACTTGTATGGGGAAATAAATCTGCTGGCAAGTCTTCGTTTTGTTTGCAGATGATAGCCCTTGCACAGCAAGAAGGCAAAACATGCGCTTGGATTGATGCAGAAGCATCATATGATCAGTCGTGGGCAGAGAGTTTAGGAGTAGATTCTTCTTCCCTTATTTACTCACCAGCAAAAACTGTTAATGATATGGTTGATGTTGCAACAAAGCTAATGGATGCTGGTGTTGATATTATAGTTGTTGATTCAATCTCTGCGTTATTGCCAGCAATTTATTTTGAAAAAGACGGAAATGAAATGAAAAATTTGCAAGACACAAAGCAAATCGGAGCAGAAGCAAAGGATATGACTCATGCAGTCAAAATGTTAAATTATGCAAACAAAAACACACTATTGGTTCTCATCTCACAGCAAAGAAATCAGTTTGGATCTATGCATGCCTCCCACATCCCGACAGGAGGTATGGCAGTTAAGTTCTTCTCTTCCACTGTCATTAAATTATGGTCTTCAGAAGCTGAAGCTAATGCGATTAAAGCGGGCATTAAAGTTGGTGACAAGATCATTGAACAAAGAGTTGGCAGGCCAGTCAATTGGATTATTGATTACAACAAGCTCGGCCCCCCTAATCTTTCAGGACAGTATGACTTCTACTACCAAGGAGAATCATTAGGGGTTGACAGAGTTGGAGAAACCCTTGATGTTGCAGAAATGGTTGGAGCTGTTGAAAAAGGCGGAGCATGGTATACAGTTAATGGAGAAAGACTACAGGGCAGAGCAAAAGCAGTTGCTTATCTTAGAGACAATCCAGAAGTTGTAGGCAAACTAATTGGAGAAATCAATGCCAAATCTTAATGAGTTTTTGAATAAAGAAACAAAGGTAGCAAACGATTCTACATTTGAAAACCTTCCAGGAACAAGACCTTGCTCCAAATGTGAGATTGATGTAGATGGTGGGCTGTGGGATCCTAAGAATTTAATAATGAAATGGACGTGTCCGTCTGGACACGAGACTGTACACAGGTTTGGATAATATTAAAATGGATAAGCTTGTTGTTGCCCCTCAAATTGTTGTTTATAAAAACATTTTTAAAAACTCCAAGGAACTTATAGAAAATCTTGATATAGATAGAGAAGACTCTCTGTTTGATGGGTGGAGACAGTGGTATCAGCAAGGTTTTAGAAAAGATGTGGTCTTTGATTTAAATGAAAATTACCCAGAGACACAGGAGTCTTTATACTTAAAAGAAGCTTGTGAAATTGTAAACTTTATTAGACAAGATTATTTTAATGATTTTGAAAAAGATAAAGGTGTTTGGCCTACGTTTATTAATAATTGGGATTCTTTAAAAAAAACACAAGACATATTTTATTTAGACTACTTCAGATATGTAAAAGAACAAAATCATTATTCTGATGAAAAACTATTAATGGAATACCATGTAGATGAATTTCCAGTAGTGAACGAAGCTAAGACAAGAAGACATGTTGTAACTATTAACTTTTATTTAAATAACGAATACACTGGGGGAGAGATATCTGCATATGACGCTATCTCAAATAAGATCTATACATATAAGCCACAACCAGGTGATGCGGTTGTAATGCCATCAACCGAGCCTTTCTATCATGGAGTAAAGGGATTTAAAGATGCAGACAGGTATTTTTTAAGATCATTTATAGATTATAGAATGGACTCTGAAGAAGAATGGGTTGCTAAATATAAGTTAAATCAATCTGATAGACACAAAGAAGTTCAGCAACACGAAGACGATTATGTTTCAAAAGACTTGCAGATGATAACAGTGTCTTCAGCAGAAGAAGTTATAGTTGGTAATTAATTTGTCAGAGAGATCAGAAGTTAAAAGAGACGGTGCTAAAGCTCAAAAAAATAGTGGTAGGGGAGAATATCAAAAGGGTGACGCACAATGGAAACAATTTCTTGTTGATTATAAAGAAGCATCATCATCTTTTACTTTAAATAAACAGGTCTGGTCTAAAATATGCACAGACACATTTAAAGTTAATAGAGATATGCATCCAGCATTAAAGATAATAATAGGAAATGAGTCAAAGGTTAGACTTGGTATAATAGAGTGGACAATTTTAGAAGAGCTAATAGAATTTTGGGAGAAAAATAATGTATGAACTAGATGTATATAAAGATAATAGCAGAATGCCAAGTGCAAAAATAAGACAGCTTAAAACAAAAAGAGACTGGATGCATGAGGTTACTTATAACTGTACACCAGTTACCTTGGTAAACACACTTGGATATGGTATATATTTTGAAGAAGACATAGCATTTTCTTGGGATGGAGATAGAAAAAATCCAGCTGAGGCAACCATAGGTAAACATCTAGTATGGTCTGGAAGAGGAGAGGGAACTGTAAGCTTTAATACAAATTTAATATTTAGAACAGATAAAGATGTTAGCATGCTTACACTTCCAGTCCCAAATCAATTTATTGAAGGGGCAGAGGTTATATCTACTATATTATCTACATCTTTGTTTACAGGAGCATTTCCAATAGTATGGAAGCTGCACCATCCAAACAAAGAATATGTTGTGCCAGCAGGAACAAATATAGCTTGCTTGCTTCCAATTTCAATCGCTCAATTTCAAAATTCAAATATAAATGTAATAGATAAAATTTTTGATCCATCAAAAAGAATTCAAGATAGACCAGAGTATCTTAAAAAAATTCAAGAGTACGTTGAACAAGGAAAAAGAATTAGAATGTATAAAAAAGCTATTAATGAAAATAATGAAAAAATTGGTGAGCACGAAGTTGAAAATTTAACAATGAATGTGACATATAAAAATGACTAGTTTATTTTTTGGAGTTATGATAGGATTCTCTATAGGTTATCCATTAGGATTATTTATAGATCAACTAAACAAAAGGATTAAGAATGACAGAAGATAAAAATACACTTCAACTAATTAGCGATATTACAGAGTTTAATGATCTTCATGAGTACATGCAGGACGAGCATTTAGACAAAGCCCTTGCCATAGTTGTTAAGATATTAATGAATCCAGAAGTTCCCTCTGCAAAAGCACCTATGCTTATAATGGAGCTCCAGGCAATGTCTACTAAGTTTGCTGTGATGGCTTCAGTTTATTCTACTATCGCCAAAGACAAATCTGGAACAGTAAACAATAACAAGAAGAACGTATACTATTCTGTAAAGGAGTCCATAGACAAGCTTGTAGATGCACTTAAGTATGTCGTTAGGTACAACTAATAAATGGGTAGAGATATAGTAAAAAATCTTAAATTTAAAAAACATGCTGGTAAGCATTTTGATCCAGAAAGATTTGCTCAGCTGCTCGATGAGTCGTATCGTAATACTAAACGTGCTGATGGAGAGATGACAAAAAAATCATTTAGCCCAAGCTCCCTGGGATATGGACACGGAAGATGCCCCAGATACTGGTACATGGCTTTTTCTGGCGCAGTATTCATTGATGAAAATGATGCAGTTGCCGTAGCAAACATGGCACAGGGAACTCAAGCTCATGAAAGACTTCAAAAGCTTATTTCTACTATGCCAGAGTGGAGGGCGGAAGAAGAAGAAATTGTTAGCGAGTACCCACCCATCAGAGGCTTTATAGATCTTATCATGGAGTATGATGGTGAAACGGTTATAGGCGAAATCAAAACAGCTAAGCAGGAAGTATGGGATACGAGACAATCAGAGATGAAATCATCTGCAAACCACATGCTTCAGCTACTAACTTATATGAAATTAAAGAACGCAAAAGAAGGATTCTTTTTGTATGAGAATAAAAATACACAGGAAATATTAATTATTCCAATATCAATGAATGATAAGAATAAAAAAATTATCGAGGATGCATTTTTGTGGATGCAGGAAGTATATGATAATTTTAAAGACGGAGATCTACCAATGAGACCCGCAGGATCTACAAAGTCAAAAATGCCATGTACGTATTGTCCAATTAAAAAAGAGTGCTATTCAAAAGAAACTCCTTTGGGAACTGTTCAAATTGAGCTGTTTGAGGTGGCAGGTATATGATTTGTGTAAACTCAGAATGTAAAAAAGATTTTAATCCTAAAACACATAATCAAAAATACTGTTCTGATGAATGTTGCAGAATAGCAACAAACAAAAGAATTATGGAAAAATATTATGAAAAAAAAGCAATAAAAAATGGAGCTATTAGAAGTTGTAAAAAATGCAAAGCAGAACTTAGCAGATACAATAGCGAAAATGTTTGCTCAATCTGTCAAAAAAATAACTATAAAAAATCTAAGGATCTTCTCTTGGAGATAATAAATGAAATTAGCTAGCTTAGTTAAAACAAAAGCTTACAGGGTTTTGGGTATAGACGCCTCAACAAATTCAATAGCCTTTTGCTTAATGGAAAATGATGTTCCTTTAAAATGGGGTAAGGTAAACCTATCTGGCGAAGACATCTATGAAAAAATACATGATGCAAAAAATAAAATGTCAGTAATGTTAGATGAATTAAAGTCTGATTACATAGCAGTAGAAGGCGCAGTGCTTGTCAGATCACCAGACGCTGTGATAAAATTGTCTTACGTATACGGAGTAGTTATTGCTGAACTAATGTCTACTGGCGCAAAGGTTATTACAATTAGCCCGTCCGCTTGGCAGTCATACATAGGCAATAAGAACCCAACTAAAGATGAAAAGTCTGCAATAAGGCTGGCTAATCCAGGCTATGCGGATTCATGGTATAAAAATCAATTACGTAATATGAGGAAGCAGAGAACTGCTGACTACTTTAATAAAAAATATGGTTTACAAATTGTGGATTTTGATGTTGCAGATAGCTTTGGTATTGCACATTATAGCAACCAGGTGCTTACAAAACGATGAAGCTGTATCAGAGTAAAGACTGGCTATATAGAAGATATGTAGTTCAAAAGAAAAATGTGACAGAGATTGCTAAAGAGTGTAATGTGTCTGCTATGACTATACAGAGATATTTAGAAAAATTTAATTTGATGAGGAAATAATGTTAGATCGTAATTTATTAATAAATCATCCAGAACCAGAAAAAATAGAATGGCTAAGGATTAGTAAAGAAGATTATATTGAAATTGAAAAAGTTGCAACCGATAATGTTGTTTTTTTTGATCCGTTTGTTATTGATAATTTTTTTAATGAGAATGATTTTGAAGAGCTAAAAGAATATTTATTTAATAAAGACAAATCAGAATTTGAATATCAAGAGAATATGAAGAAGTTAGAAAAAGTTGTTGATCTGCCAGAAAAATTTGTTGATATGGCAACTAAAAAACTAAAGAGTATTTTAAATACAGAAGATTTAATAATGACTCATTCAAGATTTGCACATCATCAAATATCTAAAGATAAAGAAAAGCCAAATGTTTATTTCCATATAGATAGATCTCCAGGAACTTACATGGTAAACATACATATAGATGGCAATAAAGAATGGGGATTTGTTGTAAACGATAAAGAGTTCGTTACAAAACCATCACAATCAGTTTTGTGCCAGCCAGAATTTGATTTCCACTACAGGCCTGAGTGGATAGGCGATGATGAAAATGAATATCATCAAGCTTTGTTTTTATTTTTTGTAAATAAAAATCATTGGTCAATAAGTAAAGATAATTTAGAACAAACCAGATCTGATTATTTAAATAATAAATATAATTTTGGAAAAGATTTTAAAAATTCAAAAGAGTTAAGAGGCTTTGCAGATCAAAAATTTGAAATGTTTTTTAAATATTATAAAGAATTAAATAAAGATTTATTAAAAAAAACTAACCCAGGATTTGGAAAAAAACAATGACACCTAAAACATACCCGAATAAAGAAGGCGGATACCAAGCTTGGATAACTGACCTTCAGTTAATTTCAACAGATGCCCCATCAGGACATAAGATTATTGTAGAATGCTTAGAGATAGCAGAAATGCTAATTAAAAAGAATATATCATACGGAAACTCTGCCCTGGAACCAATTCGTATATTTTCAAAGGCGGACTCAAAAGAACAGATTCGTGTACGTATTGATGACAAGCTTAATAGAATTCAAAATGATCAGGCTTTCCCAGGAGACAATGACATTGACGATTTAATAGGCTATTTAATTTTATTAAAAATTGCAAATAAATCTTAGTCAACTAAAACATGGTATAATAATTATATGACAGAATTAGAGCCAGCAGTTCATTTTGACCGTATGAATAAAGTTGTTCAGGAATTGCTTAAGGGCAATTCAGCAACCCAGATAGCCACACTAACAGGTTTCTCAAGAAAAGAAGTTTTAGAATATGTAGATGAGTGGAAATCTGTTGTTCATAATGATCAAAACATGCGTGACAGAGCAAGAGAGGCTATCTCTGGTGCTGACGAACATTATGCAATGCTCATCAAAGAAGCCTGGAAAACTGTTGAAGATGCGGACACACAAGGCCAGCTCAACGTTAAAGCTGGAGCCCTTAAGCTTATAGCAGACATAGAGACAAAAAGAATTGCAATGCTTCAGTCAGTAGGAGTTTTAGAAAACTCACAGCTTGCATCTCAGATTGCAGAAACAGAAAGAAAGCAAGAGCTACTTGTTGGCATTCTAAAAGAAGTTACCGCTGGATGCCCTAAGTGCAAGATGGAAGTTGCAAAACGTTTGTCTCAAATAACTGGTATAGTTGAGTCTATAAAAATTGAAGATGCAGAGGTTATAACTAATGTTCAATAAAGATGGCTTTAAAGAAATTGGTAAAAATATATATGTATATAACAACTTTTTGTCAGACGAAGAATGCAATTTAATACTTGAAGATATTTTAAAATTAAAAGAAGAGGATTGGTCGGTAATACCTGGAACTAAAACTAAAGATTATTTTGGATCTATTGATCATTTAAAATCAATAATAAATGTAAGAAAAAAAATAATTTCTTTGATGTCAGAAGATAGTTATTGCACAATAGGTGGTAGAGTTCAAAAATTGCTTAAAGGTGCATATAGAAATCCTCATGCAGACATATATCAGTATCAAAATGTAGTTGATAAATCAGATAAATATATTAATGGACAAGATTTTGAATTAGCAGATTTAATAACACATGGAACAATACTTTATTTTAATGAATTTGATGGAGGAGAGCTATGCTATTCAAATCAAAACAATTTAACATATAAGCCCAAAAAAGGTGATTTCCTAGTGCATGGTGCAGAAGAAGAATGCAGGCATGGAGTAAAAGAAATTTTAAGTGATGTTCGTTATTTTGCTGTAGGACATTTTTTTAAACACGTCAAAGTCCCAGCTGGATCTAATTTTAAATATACTCCAGCAAACAAGGCTCTGGGATAAAAATGTCATTTGATTTTTCTGATTTAATTGATATTTTAGATGGTGAAGAGTTTGAAGAAAAGCCAGTAGACTTAAGAACATTTGTAAATGATCCAAACTATTTAGGCCTTCCTCCGCTATCTGATTATCAGTATATATTGATAGAAAAAAGCTCTCAGATATATAAAGAGTCTACATTAAAAAAATTATTTGGAGAAGATGAGGGTGCAGTTAGGTTTAAACAAACTGCCAATGAAGTAGTTGCTCAGCTAGGTAAAGGTTCAGGAAAAGATTACTGTTCTACAATTGCTGTGGCATACATAGTATATTTACTTCTCTGCTTAAAAGATCCAGCAACGTATTACGGTAAACCTGCTGGTGACTCTATTGATATTATTAATATTGCTATTAACTCACAGCAAGCAACCAACGTATTCTTTAAAGGGTTTAAAAGCCGAATAGACAAGTCGCCATGGTTTGTTGGTAAATATTATTCCAAGGCATCTGAAATTCAATTCAGTAAAGCTATAACAGTACACTCAGGTCACTCAGAAAGAGAAGCTTGGGAGGGATACAATGTTATTGTTGTAATCCTTGATGAAATTTCTGGATTTGCAATTGAAAATACTACTGGGCACGATCAAGCAAAAACTGGTAGTGCGGTATATGACATGTACAGGGCCTCAGTAGATTCACGTTTTCCAGACTTTGGAAAAGTAATCTTACTATCATTTCCCAGATTTAAAAATGACTATATACAGCAAAGATATGATGCTGTTGTTGGAGAAAAAGAAACTGTAGTTAGAGAGCATAAATTTAAGATGTACGAGGAGCTACCAGATGGCACAGAAGGCAATGAGTTTGAGATACAATGGGAAGAAGATCATATTGTATCTTATAAAATACCTAAAGTATATGCTATTAAACGCCCAACTTGGGAGATTAACCCAGTTAGAAAAATTGACGATTTTAAAACAGCATTTTACACAAACCCAACCGACGCCCTTTCAAGATTTGCATGCATGCCCCCCGACGCAATTGATGCATTTTTTAAATCAAGAGAAAAAGTAGAAAAAGCTTTTAATGTTGGCGCAATTGCAGTAGATAATTTTGGAAGACTTGAAGAATGGTTCTTGCCAGACCCAGATAAAAAATATTACATACATGTAGACTTGGCTCAAAAACATGATCATTGTGCTGTAACTATGGCACATATAAACAAATGGGTAAACGTCAAAGTCACAGACACCTACTCTCAGCCAGCTCCAATAGTAGAAGTAGATGCTGTAAGATACTGGACACCAACTAAAGATAAGTCGGTAGATTTTACAGAAGTAAAAGACTATATTCTTTCTCTTAAGACAAGAGGATTTAATATAGCAATATGTACCTTTGACAGATGGAACTCTCATGATATGATGCAACAACTAAAACAATACGGCATCAATACAGAGATTCTGTCTGTCGCTAAAAAACATTATGATGATATGGCAATGGTTGTTGCTGAAGAAAGATTAATTGGGCCACATATACCTTTGCTTATAGACGAATTGTGCCAGCTTAGAATCATGAGAGACAAGGTGGATCACCCTAGAAAGGGTTCAAAAGATTTAGCGGATGCTACTTGTGGAGCTATATTCAATTCAATTAGTAGAACAAGATTTGATAACAATCAAGAAATTAATGTGCATACTTATGAATCAATGAGTTATGATAATGATTTTGGGTCCAAAGATGACCCAGATACAACATCTTATAATATGATCAGGGCACCAAGAATGCCCCAAGATTTAAGAGAAGCAATGGACAGGATGCAAATAATATGAGCGAATACCAAGAAAAAGCAAAAGAATGCAAATGCTGTAGCAAGCATGTGCCCCTACCTACCGTACTAAGAGAATACTCTGGCATAGTTGTATGCCCAACAACATTTGCAAATATAGTAGAGTATAAAAGGATATGGGAATCGTATGGACAAAGACCTATGGGAAGCATTAGAAAACATTTTTCAGAATACGTACAGCAGATAGTAGAAAAAGAATTTGTTAAATGAATTTAGATATATGGAAAGAGTCATCTTATCCACTAAAGAATGACATATCTGATTGGCAAAATGTTTGTAACGAGTATGGCTTTAACTCTAAAGAATTTTCTAGCTCAGCAGATTTTTTAGCTTTAGGGTGTTCTATGACATTTGGGATAGGTGTTGAAGAAAATAAAAATTGGGCAGACATAATTTCTAAAAATGCTAATTTAAATGGACACAACCTATCAGGATGTGGGAAATCAATAATGTGGAGCATAAATAAATTTTTTTCATACGTAAACAAATTTGGTAATCCAAAATTTGTATTTTGTTTTTTCCCAGAGTTTTATAGGATTGAAATTGCTTCAAGAGCTGATCACATGATTCCAAAATACAATCATTTCCCAAAAAATAATTTAAACGAAAAAGATATTATAAGGTACGGAGTCTGGAATAAAAATAATAATAAAAATGAATTTAAAATAAATGAATCTTTAATTGCAGAAAACGTAATCCCAAAAGAAACTTCTTTTGATATATCAATTCAATATATAAAGATGTTAGAAATGTATTGTAATTCTAACAACATAAAGTTATTTTGGACAACGTGGTCTCAAGAGGAGTCTGATTGGCTAGATTTAAATGTACAAAATACTGAATTTAAAAATTATATATCAAGCGATATGAAAAATTGGCATTGCAGAAGTGTTGATAATATGAAAGAAATTTTTTGTCAAAACATATCTCAATGCTCTTCAAATGACGAATGTAGTTTTGCAGATAGCTGCCATCAAGAATATTCAAATGAAAAAAATTTTTATTATCCAAGGGATGCATATACCTCACCAGCCGTACATTTTGGCTTTCATAGACAAATTCATATTGCAGAAATGTTTTTAAAATCTATTGACGTTCCTGTAGTTTAAATGTATAATTTACTAACTGGCGCCAGTAGCTTAGTTGGTTAAAGCCCCGAACTCATAATTCGGTAATCGTAGGTTCGAGTCCTACCTGCCGCACACCTCTGTAGCTCAGCGGAAGAGCAACAGACTTCTAATCTGTTGGTCGCTGGTTCAATTCCAGCCAGGGGTACGATACACCGTATCACTTATATATAAGGAGAAAAAATGAAAACCGTAGGAGATAAACTCGGTAATTTTGCCGTTACTGGAGTTAAACCTGGAGCTTTGTCTTATGAAGACAGCTCTTTTGAAACAATTACGCAAGATTCTTTTCCAGGCAAATGGAAAATTATTGCGTTTTACCCAAAGGATTTTACCTTTGTTTGCCCAACAGAAATAGTTGCGTATGATGCATTAGTTAATGATTTTAATGACAGAGATGCAATTCTTATGACGGGTTCTGTTGATAATGAATTTTGTAAAATTGCATGGAGAAATGCACATGAAGATCTTAAGAAGACAAACTCATGGTCATTTGCAGATACAGCACATCAACTTGCAAACGATTTAGGAGTTCATCATCCATCAGGTGTTGCTTATCGTGCAACATTTATTATAGATCCAGATAACATTATTCAGCATGTTACATGCAATAACCTTGATGTAGGACGTAATGCTGATGAAGCCTTACGTGTATTGGATGCACTTCAAACAGGAGAGCTATGTCCATGCAATAGGCCATTAGGAGGAGAAACTCTATGACAAATTGGGTTACTCAACTTCAAGAATCTATTCCAGAATTTGCAAAAGACATTAAGCTTAATTTAGATGCAGTAATAAATAGATCAGAAATTGATCCAGAATATGCATTACATATTGCAATAGCATCAGCATTTGCTACTGGAAATTCAAAGCTACTAGCTTTTTTGGTTGCTAATTCAAATGATGAATTGGAAAAAAATGCAGCACTTGGAGCAGGTGCTGTCATGGCTCAAAACAACGTTTGGTATCCATATTCAAGAAAATCACATAACGAAGAATTTAGACAAGTTAATGGTCAGCTTAGAATGAATATAATTGGAACCCATGGCGGAACTACAAAAGCTAAATTTGAATCATATGCATTAGCAGCATCAATAATTGGTAAATGTGATTATTGTGTTTCTGGGCATTTTGATCTTCTTAAAAATGAAGGTTACACCAATGAACAGTTGCGTGATATTGGAAGAATTGCAGCAACAATTAATGCATTAGCAAAAATACTTAACGCATAAAAAAACTCCTTGGCAAGAGAATAAACTGCCATACGTTCCTATAGCTCAGCTGGTAGAGCAGCAGACTTTTAATCTGCGGGTCGATGGTTCGATACCATCTGGGGACACATATGATAGAATATAAGTTATGACTAGAAAAATATTAATAATTGGAGATTCTCATTCGGCTAAACTTTCATTTGGCCTTAATAATTTTTTACAAAAAAATGAATCAAATGACACTAGGCAAGAATCTGATCATCAATACAGAACAAAGTATATAGATAAACTTGGAAATAGTGTGTGGATGGAAGACTCTCTTGTAACTTATAAAAATGAATCTTTAAATTTTTATATATCTTGTCACCCAGGAAGATCTGCTTTACATTTTGATTTTGAAAATTTTGCAAGCGGAACTCAAAAAGAAATTTTAAGCGATTGGAATGAAGAGGGCAAAATAATAATGCCGTGGTTTGGGTATATAGATATAAGAAATTGGTTGCCGCAAACAGATTTAAAAAATTATGTTAATGTTTCAGGTGTTATCTCTAGATATATTGATAATGCTTTGGCTAAATTTAACAAAGCTAGGATTATATTTATTGAACCTATGCCTCAATTTATATGTATAGTTACAAGCAAATTTAGATTTTTTCATACAGATCCAGCTATAGAGTTTGAAGATAGGCATGAGTTTCATTTAATGTTTGTAGAAGAGTTAAAAAAGCAGTGTTTAGAAAGAGGCCTTGATACCCCAGTAAACATAAGAGAAATTTTGGGTACAGACATGATAGAGCCATGGATGCAGCCTAAAAAACCAATTAATTACCTATTAAATGATCATTTATTGCCAGAACATTACACAAAAATTTTAAAATATATATATGAAAATGTTGGAGTATAGACCATAAATCACAAAAATGGTATACTGAGATTATGGATACAATAATTAGTTTATTAAAAAAATGGCAAGCAAATTCAGTTGTGCTTTATTCAACAGCACACGGGTTTCATTGGAACGTAGAGGGACCACTATTTACTCAGTATCACGCATTTTTTGAAAAAATATATACAGATATATATGAAACTGTAGATACAATTTCAGAATTTTTAAGAAAATATGATGTACAAGCGCCTTATACTCTTCAAGAATTTATTCAAAATAATACCTACGGAGATGTACAGATGGATAGCAATTCTCCAATTGCTATGTCAAAACAACTTTTATCTATGATTGAATACATGATTCAAGATGTTAAGATTTTGTTTGACGAAGCAACCTTACAAAAAGAACAAGGATTGGCTAATTTTTTAGCAGATAGACAAGATCAACTTCAGTTCCACGCTTGGTGGTTGAGATCTTCGCTAAAACAAACAGTAAACTAATGAAAGATATTGTTGTAGTGACTGGTGCTTCTCGTGGAATTGGTAGAGCAACTTCAATACTACTTGCAGAAAACGGATACCATGTAATTGCAATTGCAAGAAATAAAAAAAGTCTTGAAGCAATTCAAAATGATAATATAGAAGTTCATGTTGTAGATATAACAGAAAAAGATCAAGTTTATAATTTTTGTCAAAAACTTATTGGAAAAAATGTAGTAGCATTAATAAATAATGCAGGTGGAAAAGTTGGTTTTTCTGATAATATATTAGATGATGATATAGAAAATTGGTCAAAATCATTTGATTTAAATGTAACATCTGTTGCAAACATAACAAAACAAATTGTTCCAATTATGGAAAATAATGGCGGAGGAAATGTTGTTGTTGTAACAGCAATGCAAGGTCATTTTGCTTATAAAGGTGGAAGTCTTTATAATGTTGCAAAACATGCAGAGGTGACGCTTACTGAAATTTTAAGATTTCAGCTATGCAACAAAAATATTAGAGTTACTGAAGTAGTACCTGGGCGTACTGAAAGTTATGATCATAAAGATGGGTCAAAGAACACATTAAGGCCAGAAGATGTAGCTGAATCAATTAGGTGGTCCATAATGGCACCAAAACATGTTAATATAGAAAAAATATATATATCACATGTTAATCCAGTTAAAAAATAGGAGAAATAAAATGGCAGAAGAAACAAGACATCCAAATGCAGTAAAAGTTTTAGCAGCAGCAAAAAAGTATGCTGATGAAAAATATGTAGAGGGCCCAAATAACGATACAATTTTTGGTAAACGTTATGGAATGAATAATCAACCTTGGTGTGCAATGTTTGTATCAGGTTGTTTTGATGATGCAGGATTAGTTCACCTAGTTGCTGCTTCAACAAAAAGGGGTTTTGCATCATGTGATGCAGGAGCACAATGGTTTGCTAAGAACAAAAGAATTGTTCCAATTGGGCAAGCACAGCCAGGAGACATCGTATTTTTTAACTTTGACAAGAACCCAACAGACACAGAGCATGTTGGAATTGTTTACTCAAATGATGGAAAAAACCTAATTACTTTTGAAGGAAATACTAGCGGTGATGCAAAAGGATCTCAAGCAAATGGAGACGGTGTTTTTAAAAAGAAGAGAGCTTACAGTCTTGTAATGGCAGTTGCACGTCCAGATTGGGATGCACCAGCACCAGTAAAGAAGGCTAAGTAATTATGAAAAAGCTGGGACTAACAATAATTGGATTATCAATAGTCCTATTAACATTTCAAGCAAGTGCAGCAACACCAGATTGGGTAGTTCAGGATAAAAAAGTTACTCCTGGAGCTATTAATAAAGATGTTACACAAGCAAACATTGCTACAACTGTTTGTAAAGTCGGATGGACAAAAACAATTCGTCCAACTGTTACTTATACAAACAAGTTAAAGGATACTCAGCTAGCAACAACATATAAATCATATGTTGCAATTTGGGGCTCAAAACCATCTGCATATGAAGAGGATCATTTAATTTCTCTTCAGCTTGGCGGACATCCATCAGACCCTAAAAATCTATGGCCAGAGCCATATGCAGGAATTGGTGCAAGAAAGAAAGATGTTACCGAGACCGCATTAAAGCGTTTGGTATGTGATGGAACAATGAAATTGGTTGATGCTCAAAAAGCAATTTTAGATTGGCCTACAGCCTATAAGAAATATGTAAAGCCAACAGATCAGCCAGACACTTCCGATAACTGAAAGTAAATGCTATAATATATTAGTACCTGCCTTATGGGGGTACTAATTTAACTCGCTTAAAAGGAGCAAAAATGGTAACAAATTTCGCTATGGATCTTTTTAAAGATCCATTTTTTATTGGTTTCAACCGAGAGTTGGAGCGATTTAATAGTTTAAGTAAAGTAAATAATACAGCATTTCCGCCGTATGATTTATTGAAATTAGATGAAGACAACTACCAGCTATCGCTGGCTGTTGCTGGATTCACAAGAGAAGATTTAACTGTATCAATTGAGGACGGAAGTCTATGGATTACAGGTGAAATTAAAGAGGTAGTAGATGCCGAAGTTGTTCATAAGGGCATTGCTGCACGTAAGTTTACAAGAATCTTTGAATTAAGTGAATACATGGAAGTTTCAAATGTAGAGCTAAAAGACGGCATGCTTCATATCCGTGTAGTTAGAAATCTACCTAAAGAAAAACAACCTAAAATTCTGAAAATTAAATAACAAAATGAGACCTGGGTATGTCACAAAACTGCCCACTATAATTAAAGGATAGGTAATGCCAGTATACGAATACAAGTGCTCATATGATGATGCACATCCAACAATGTCAACTCATAGATCAATTATGGATGAAGATCCAGGATACACATGCGTTGAATGTGATTCGGTAATGACAAGACACTTTACTCCATTTGGTATACAGTTTAAAGGTAATGGTTTTTACAAAACAGATAATGTTAAGTAATTTAAACTAACACTCTGCTATAATTACTAAGTAAGCAAAAAATATTGCATTACTTTGGAGAGCCTTAGTTGACTAGAAAGATTAAATATTTTTTAACCAGCCTTTTTATAATCGGCTGGCTTTTCCTTTTTGGACCCAGCGTTGCATATGGTGATGAAGTACCAGCACCCGCAGAGCAGGTAGTTGTAAGTCCTGCACAACAAGCGGTTAACACAGCACTTGCTACAGCAACGACAGAAGTTGCACAAGCTGTAGCGGCATCAGATACAGCAACTGTAACAATAGCAACAGCGGTTCGGGCTGTATCAGCATCTAATACTGCTGTAGTAGCAGCAAATACAGCAGTTGCAGCAGCAACCACTGCGGTTGCAGAAGTATCAAATGTGTCCACAGCGGTAGACACAGCAACAGCAGTTACTCAGACAGTTACTCAAACCGTGACTAGCGTAACTCAGGCAGTAGCAGCAATCCCAGTAAGCGCTACAACTCAAACACCAGAAGTTGTGGCAGCTCAAGCAGTAATATCAGCAGCAGTCCCTGTAATTGAATCAGCAACAGCCACGGTTATAGCCACAGCAACTCCATTAATGACAACAACACCAACTACAGTTGCACAAGTTGCTACAGCAATTGCAACAGAAGTTGCACAATCTGTAACAGCTTCTACTGCAGTTCAAGCAGCACAAACAGCAATAAATACTGCTACTTCAACAGTTGCTACAGCAAGTACGGCTGTGGCAGCAGTAACACCTGCACGGACAGAAGCTCAAACACAATTAACTCAAGCAAATATAGCAATTAATAATGCTCAAGATGCGGTAAATGCATTAGCAGCAACAATTGGAGCATCAACAAATGTGTTAGCAAATACAGACGATGCTGGCGTTCGTATGAACCTTCCATTTAATTTACGTATGGGAAACACTATTTATAACAATGTGTATGTAGGTTCCAATGCGACTCTTACTTTTGGCGTAAATGAAGGACAAAATTATTATTCAACACCAACTGCCCCTTCTATTTCTATAGCAGGATATGACTGGACTACTTGGAGTAGTGGCTCTGGAGTTACCTACTCAACAACAACTAATACTCTTTCGGTGGCTTGGGATGTTCGTGTTTATCCTTTAAGAACAGCCGATACTCAGATGACACAAATTAGATTTAACGCTGATGTAAACCCAGCAAACGGTGCTTGGTTGGCAGATGTAAGTGTTACTGGTCCTATACCTAATGGTGCTCGTTTTAATGTTCGTGAGACTACTAACGGAACAGTAACCCCTATTACTGATACAAATTCTGGACCTGGATTTAATGGAACTATTAGTCAAGGTGCATCATTTACACCTACACCAGATCCTTCAACAGCAGCAATTCAAACAGCAATTGATACGGCTAATGCACAAATTGCTACATTAAACTCAGCAATTACAACAGTTGTTGCAACAAATACAGCAAATACAAATACAGTAATTGCTCCTATTGCAACAGTTTCACAAAATACTGTGACTGCATTAGCAACAGCAAACACAACATTAACTGCAAAAGTAGCAGATCTTGCAATTGTTTCTACAGCAGTAGAAAAAGTAACTACTGCACCTGCAATAATTGCAGAAGCACAAACAGTAATTAATGCAATTCCAGCACCTGCACCAGCTCCTACTCCACCTGCGGTTGAGCCACCTGCGGTTGAGCCACCTGCGGTTGAGCCACCTGCGGTTGAGCCACCTGCGGTTGAGCCACCTGCGATTGAACCACCTGCAGAAGAACCACCTGCGGTTGAGCCACCTGCGGTTGAGCCATCTGCGGTTGAGCCACCTGCGGTTGAGCCACCTGCGGTTGAGCCACCTGCGGTTGAGCCACCTGCGGTTGAGCCACCTGCGGTTGAGCCAGAGGCGGGATCAACAGAAGATGTAAACAATACTGTTGATAATGCATTAGCAGATGGAAAATTAGACAGTACAGAAGTTGCAGATATTGCAGATGCAATGGCAGCAGATGGAGAAATTGATGCAAAAGAAACTGATCAATTAATTGATGCATTGGCAGCAGATGGCAAAGTTTCAGTAGCAGACCAAGAGGCAGTGTTAAAAGCACTTGCGTCAGATGGAGAAGTTTCAAAAGAAGATGTTGCAGCAATTGTTGCATTAGCTAATTCAGATGGCAAATTATCTCAGGCAGAAAAAGAAATTGTTGCTGATGCACTAATTCAATCAGTTGCACCAGGTGAAAATCTAACTAAAGAACAGGTAGCCGAGGCTGGAATTAAATTAACAGATTTACCACCAGATACACCAGTAGATGTTCGTACATCTGAAAATGGTGAAGCAGTTGTTATTACAGCAGAAGTTGCTGTACAAGTAGAATTGATATCAAATCCAGCAGCATTTGCAGCAGAATTATTTAATAACCCAGGAGCAGCATTAGAAGCACTTGGCAGTATTGGTGCGGATATGACAGAAGGAGAAAGAGAAGAAGCAACAAAAATGGTTGTGGCTACAGTCGTAGCAACAGGAGCAGCATTAAATGCTGTTGGCGCCGTAGCAGGCGCATCTACTGGAGGATCTACAGGAGGCTCTCGCTCAGGCGGGGGTAACTCAGGTGGTTCAGGTGGAGGAGGAGCCTCTGGTGACTCCAAAGGAATGAGGAGAAGAAAGAATGATTAACTATATCAAAAAAGTAATTCAAGATATGATCGATCAGCTTTGGACCCTATTAGGAATGTTTATAGCGTGGGTTGTTTTAGACGGAAGTGCAAAAACAATCGTTGGATATGCAATTATTTGTACATTAATTGCATGGGCTATAACCTATCCAATCAGAAATAGAGAGGACTAATAATGGCTAAAGCATATATTGAAGAGCCAACACAGGTAGGATCAGGAGCAATTGCAAACATCAATAATATTCTAGCTAGAATTATTGCTGTATTTGCAGCATCAGGATTGTCTGTAATTGGAGCAGGAGCAATTGTAGGAATTGAAACTTATAAAGCAGTTATATTGGCTGGAACTCTAGGAGTTGCTACAGTAGTTGAAAAGCTTGCTCGTGGATTCCTAGATGACGGTAAATTAACTGTATCAGAAATCAATTCAGCATTTTCGGCAGTAGATAAAAAATCTAGCAAATAATGATATAATTATCTTATGAATAAATATCGCATTAAATTAGATGTAGAGGTAGAAGTAGAAGCCTTTAATACAGAAGATGCATCAGAATATATTCATGATATTTTTAATATAGATGACGAAATTAAAAAAGTTAATATCGTTAAAATAACAAATAAATAGTCGTTGACAAAGCCGCTGTTTTCCGTGTATACTTACATAATACAGCGGTTTTGTGCATATTGGTCCATAGCTCAGTTGGTAGAGCGCCAAACTGTTAATTTGGATGTCCCAGGATCGAGACCTGGTGGACCAGCATATGCCCGAATGGTGGAATCGGTATACACGACAGACTTAAAATTTGTTGCTTCACAGCATGTCGGTTCAAGTCCGACTTCGGGTACTAGAAAAGGTCAAAGTGTTAAATTTAACAGAAAAAGGAGTTGAAGTCTTTATTAAAAGATTTCAATCAAAAATTCAAGAATCATTTTGGAACAACTATGATCTTGTAATTTGGAAAAAAGATAATGGCGGCTATACTGATACAAAAGGTATGTATAGAAAAGATGCTTGGGGTAAGTCAGAAAAAATTTCTGTCGACCAAAAAGGAATCTGGAAGTTGCCAAAAAAATATGTCAAGTATTTTAAATAGTTTAGGTATAGAAAAAGATAATGTAAAGTGGTGGGATCTAGCACTATGTCACGGCATGGATACTGATTTATTTTTTGATAAATATGAGTCTGATATAAATATAGCAAAAAGCATTGATGAAGCTTGTTTATCTTGTCCAGTGATAAAGTTGTGCTATGACAGTGGTGTAGAAAATTCAGATTATGGAGTTTGGGGTGGAGTTTATTTAGCTTCTGGAGACATAGATAAGTCAAGAAATGCACATAAAACAAAAGATGTCTGGAAAAGAATAAAAGAGCAACATGTTTATTGATAAAAATAAAGATCATTTTAAATATGGAATTAATGAATGGACAGGTGAACCAAATAAGCCAGTTTTTTATAATAAAGATATGGCTAAAAAAATAAGAGAGATCAAAAAACCAACACCAACACTTGAAATGGATATAGTAAAATATCCAGAATTTTTAGCAATTAGATTATATGAAAATAATTTTGCACAGTACGATGGCTCAATGAGAGTTAGAGTTATAGAGTATGTAGAAATGGTAAAAAATATATTGGAATCATATGGAGTAAGAGTTGAACTTGAAGGAAAACCAGGAGGAAAAAACCATGGATAAGGTCTTATGCTATTCATGCAACAAAAGCAAAAATCAACTTGAAGCAAAAAAATCTAGTTTACTTGCAGTTAACCTACTGCTTTGCCAAACATGCACAGATAATAAGTTTGAGCCAAGATGGATAATAATTCTTGCTGGAAGACAATATGGACCTGAGCATGTTAAAGAGCATATAGCAAAAAAGAGATATGTGGGAACAGATATAACTGCTTCTGAATTACTAATTTAATATACATATTACGGTATAATTATATTCATAATGAAGATAAACTTATACCAGATACTAATAACTTTGGCTGCTTCAGGCATTAGCGGAATAGTCACAGCCCTATATGCAGATCGTAAATCTAAAAAAGAAAGAGCTCAAATGGCAGCAGATAAAGCTCGTGACAATATGCTGCTTGAAATTAAAGATTTACAAATAAAGCTTTATCAATTAGAAAAAGATCTTTCTGAATGGAAAGAGAAATATTACGAGGCTATTCAAGAATTAATTAAAGTCAAGACTGAGCTTGAGAAAACAGTTATTAAGCTAAGTCATGCTGAAATTCATTTAAAAGAGGACTAGCACTGCTAATTTTTATTTAGTATACTATAGATATGACATGTATAGTTGCTATTGCTCAAAATGGTGTTGTCTATATGGCTTCCGACCACGCTGCTTCTGATGATAAAACTGGATGGATTCTTTCAAGAAAAGAACCTAAAGTTTTTAAAGTTGGTCAATATGGAATTGCATTTACAGATTCATTTCGCATGGGGCAAATTCTTCAATACTCTTGGATACCACCAAAATACACACCAACAAAAACGAATTCTGGATTAGATAAATTTATGAGAACTAAATTTATTGATTCTGTAAAAGTTGCATTTAAAGATAATGGATATGGAACAATTGGGCAAAATTCAGAGGAAGACACTGGTGGAATTTTTATAGTCGGTGTATGCGGTAGAATCTTTACTATAGATGAAGACTTTCATGTAGGAGAAAACATTGTAAACTACATGGCAGAAGGAAGTGGCGGAATGCTAGCATTAGGAGCATTACATGCAACAAAGAAGCAACAAAACCCAAAGGTGCGCTTAAAAGCTGCATTAGAAGCAGCAACTGAGTTTAATATGAGCGTAGCAGCACCATATACATATATTCAAGTTTAGTGTATAATTGATACATGAAAACTATTGCATCTATCCTTATAGCTTTTGCCATCATTTCCTTTATTAGATGGTTTAGGTCTAGGTATAATGTTGGAATTTATTACATAAACAAGCTAGAAGAACTTGAAGAGCAATCACAAAAAAGACAATATCCTTTAAGCATAGCAGACCTAAGACCAGAAAATTATGATCACGCTATAGATTTAAGAGGAACTCCAACACACTTGTGTCCTTGTGGATGTAACATATGGAATGTAAAAGTTATATTTGATCAATTTGAAATAGCAACATATTTTCTTGATATGGAATGTGCCAACTGCGGAAGCATGGCAACAGCACCAACCCTACTAGATAGAGAGATAACAGAATGAGAAGATCAGAAAGATTAAGACAGCTTGAATTAGCTGTTGTTAGAATGGAAATGCATATTGAATTTCTTACATTAAGTATATCTAATTTGTTAGAGAATCAAGGAATGGCTCCAACAAACCCTGTAGAATCGCTAGACAGCGGAAAATGGTACAAAACACCCACTGAAACCCCTTGACATCCTGCTATTATTTAGTAGAATTAAGCAATGAATAAAAAATTAATAGCTGCGTTAATCGCAATCACACTAGCAGTACCTACAACCGCTCAAGCAGCGGGACTGAAGAATCGTACAGATTCTACACCAACTATTGCAATTCTTGATACAGGAATTGATACATCTCTTCCAGCGTTTAAGGGAAAAATTGTTCAAGAGGTTTGTATTCTAGAATGGACAACATGCCCTAACGGTAAATCATTTATGGAGGGCACTGGTGCGGCCTCTATGCCATCAAATTTAATTTCTCAAAACGGATTTGATCATGGAACTCTTATGACATCTGTATTTTTGCAAACAAATCCAAATGCTAATATTGTTTTTATTAAAATTATTGGAAACACAGCAACTGGTTTGCGACAAAATGCTGGAGAAGCATCAGTATACAACGCACTTAATTGGGTAAAATCAAACGCATTGAAATATAATATTCAAGCGGTTAGTATGTCACAAGGACATCACACTTTGGGAGCAGCAGGAACAGATTACTGTCCAAAAACTCCAATTACTGAGCAGGCAGTCAAAGACTTGATGTCTATGCAAATACCAGTATTTTTTCCATCTGGAAATGGTCGTGACTACACCCGCATTGATTGGCCCGCATGTTTAGACGTATCTGTTTCTGTTGGATATGTAGATCAACAAAATGAAATTTCTGCTTCAAGTAATAACGATTCTTCAAAGCTAGATTTTTTTGCGCCAGGCTTCTTTTCAGTTGCTGGCCCAGGAAATGTTTTAAAGAATATTTCAGGTTCATCTGCAGCAATTCAAGTGGCAGCAGGACAGTGGTTAAAGCTAAAAACAGCAAAGCCAACATACTCCTATGATCAAATTTTTACTGCAATTAAGTCTACAGCATCAAGTACAGTTGGAAGACAGGGAACATTTAATAATCTAATTAATATCAATGCTGCTTTGTCTTACGCACCACAACAGGCTGGGCCAAGTCAGCAAGAGCTTGCTGCACAAGCAAAAGCAAAAATAAAAGCAGAAGTTGATGCAGCAATTGCAGCAGCAGAAGCTCAATATCAGATTGAATTAAAAGCTGCACAAGATAAGCTTGCTGCAACTAAAGCACAATGGCTGGCAAAACTTAATGGCTGAACAAACAGTTCTTGAAGGAATCATAGAAGATGTAGCAACAGAACTATATAATAAATGGTCTGCTGCTCTTCCAGAAGACGAGAGAAACCAACAAGCATTTAGCGCAATGTCAAAAAATGCACATGAAACAACTTTATTTGTAATTCAAAACTTTATGAATAAATTTAATGATGCAGCGGAACAGCTAAAGGGAGAGTAAGTTGATAGTTACAGATGAAAGTTTTGATAGGGTTTTAGATGCACACAATTTAATACTCATTGACTTTTGGGCGCCATGGTGCGGACCGTGCAAAAAAATATCTCCAATCTTAGATGAGATATCAAATGAGCGTGGTTTATGGGTCGGAAAATTAAATGTTGATGAAAATCCAATCAAATCAGACGAATACTCTGTAATTTCTATACCAACTATGATACTATTCAAGTCTGGCGACCCAGTAAAAACAATTGTTGGGGCTAAGCCTAAGCATGTTATATTAGAAGAGCTATCAGAATGGATCTAGAGCAAATAAATGCAGATCATTTAGAGTTTGAAATATGGCTTGCAAATGGTTATGATAGAGGTTGGGTGTCGGATGTATTTTGCAATACACATGAAGGCCCTCCCTTAACAGAAGAAGAATCACAAGAGTGGGATGAAGGTGGAGATCCATGTTCTTTTCACGTAAAGATAAATGCACTACACTAATTTTCTGATTCGTTCAAGAATCAGATTGAAATAAGGAGAATGATGAATTCATTTAAGAAAGTATCGCTAATCATCGCTGCAGCCCTGACTAGCACAATGCTTGTATCAACCGCAGCAAATGCGGCAACCACAACTTTAACAGTTGCTGGTTCTGCAGCAACAGGTGGTACGGTAGCAACAGCTCCAGTAGCACTACCAGTACCAGCAGACAATAGCGTAGATGCAGCAGATGCATTAAAGATTGCTGTAACATCTGTAGATACAGGAACAGCAGTATCAGCAGTTGCAACAAATGCAACTATTGTTCCAGCACTAGCAACAGCAAGTGCACCAGTAACCGCTTCAAGCGGATCATCTGCTCTAACAATTAATGTTGGAACAGGAACAACAGCAGAGTTTTATGTATATACTAAAACTACTACAATAGGAACAGTATCAGTTACTGTTGGTGGAAACACAACCACATACTATGTACAAGGTACCGCAGGTGCTTTGAACTCAATCGCTTTAACTGCACCAGCATCTGGAGCAGCAGGCACAACAGCAACACTTAAGGTCTCAGGATACGATGTATTTGGAAATCTAAAGGGTGGAGCAACAATTAATACTTTAGTAAGCTCAAATGGTGCAGCAACTGCAACAGCGCTTACAACAGATACAGCAACAGCAACTCTTGGAACAAAAGAGCAGACAGTAACACTTCCTGCTTCAGGTTCAGTTGTTGTTACAGCATACGCAACAGTAGCAACAGCCGTAACAGGTCTTGCAGCACCAGTTGGTTCTGTAGTTGCAACAGTAGCAGTTCGTGATCTTGCAGGAGAACTTGCAGCAAAGAACGCAGAACTAGCAACAGCTAACGCAGCACTTGCAGCAGAAAAAGCTGGACGTGCAGCAGACAAGGTTGCATCAGATAAAGCACTTGCCGATGCAAAGGCAGCAACAGTAACTGCAACAGCAGCAGCAGATCTTGCTAAGGCTACTTATATTGCAGAGTACAATGCTCTTGCTAAAAAGTGGAACGCAAAGAATCCAAAGGCTAAGGTTGCACTAAAGAAGTAATTCTTTAAATTAAAGGGGCGGGGCTTAGGCCTTGCCCCTTTAGTATTTAAATGATAAAATTGTTATTAAACAAAGGACAATAATGAAATTTCACTGCATGACAAGAGGTAATGAGCAATCAGTTCAATACTTGTCAGACCTTTCAGAAAAGCTTGAAAAGGTTGGATACGAGTCAGTGCTATTGGTATATCATTCAAAGGTTCCTGACTTTTTAACAAAAGCAGTAAGAGTTATGTCTTCTGAGCAAAAATTAAAATATATGATTGCAATTAGAACTTATGCAATAAGCCCAGAATATATGGCGATGATATGTCAATCAATAAATGAGATGGCACCAAATAAAATCATTTTAAATGTAGTTTCTGGAGATATTCATCAAGGTGAAACGAGCATAGAAGACCTAATATTAATAGGCGATCTTCTTCCAACAACTAAATCTAGAATTGATTACACAGATATGTGGCTTAATAAATTTTTAAATATGGAAATATTGAGGTCTAAGCCACCGATAGTTATGGGTGGGCATTCAGATTTAACAAGAAATATAGCAATTAAACATAACGCTACTCATTTATCTATGATAAATATGCATGAAGATCATTTAAAAAGCAGTAACCCAATTTATAATAAAAAACAAATGATTTGTTTTGGATTAGTAATAAGGGATACACAAGAAGAAGCTGACCTTTTTGGAGAAGAATTCTTTAGCGAATCAGAAAAACGTTTATTTATTTGTGGCACAAAAGAGCATTTGATAGACAAGATTAATTATTTAAAATCTATAGGCATTAGCGACTTGCTAGTGCATGATCATATGGACGATCCACAAGCAGGTCGTGTACATGATATAATTAAAGAGCTTATAAAGGAGCAAAATGGAATCTAATAAAAGAAGTTTGTATAAGTCAGTCACCTGGCCAGCAGTCCATATATTATTTGTTGGAACTTTAGTATATTTTTTTGAACTTGCCATTACTGGAGAAGCACATTGGGAGTATGCTGGAACATTTGCTATTATTTACAGCGCATGCGAAATGCTTGGGTATTTCTTACATGAAAGAGCCTGGTCAAAGTTTGGCGGTAAGATTAAGTAATGGCAAAAAGAAAATCAACAGCATTTAATGATACTCAAATTAAAGATGGAAGAATTGTTAGATTAAGAAAAGATGGGTCGATTAAAGCCGATCTGGGCCCATACAGGCAAGGTATTGTTAAAAAAAATATTAAATAATGTCTACTAATAAATGTGAATATTTAACAGATTGCCCTAATAAGGCAACAAGAATAGCCCTTGAAGCAGGCAAAACCACAAGGATCTGCGACGAGTGCTGGCATCAAAACTTTAGATCCTAATCAACTGAATGCTATAATATAGGTATGAGCGGATTACTAGTCCCGCTTAAATAGACAACCTATAGGAGTAATAAAATGACAGACGGTATCAACTTAACAGGTTTTAACGAAGTTAAACCAGCAGGAACAAATGGAATTAATGCACACTACTCAGACAATACAGGTTCAGCATTTGCTGCATCAGACATGTCGTCACAAGGTAATGCAGGATTAAATAGAGAAGGATCTTCAAGTTCATTGCCAATTTCAGGCGCAGATGAATCAGATATGTAATCATGGATCTATTTAATAAAGAAGAAGTTGTAGCACCAACACAAGAAGCAGCAATTGCACAGGCAATTAAGCCAGTAGCACCTGCATCTAATAAATGCACAAGAGACACAAGAGGCGAAAATCCTTGTGCAGTTAAAGATTGTGAGAACTGCAACTAATGTGTATGGATTGCGGATGCGGTATTAATTCAGTTGGCATGGGGTCAGGAATGACACCAGTTACAATTGAAGATGTTTCAAGAGATGGTGAATCTGGTACAACATTAGGAATGGTATCAACACCAGAAGAGACAAGACAGTTTATAAATGAGCAATAATATTAAAAAAGAAGATGGCACTGGCATGGTGCCACCAGCTAACGCTGGTGCACCTGCTGGTGCTGTTACAAGCACACAAACACCAAAAAGATACCCAAGACAAGGTGTAAAAATAGATACAAACAAACATGGTATTAGGAGAGAGACAAGCTTAATCCCTAAGCCTGTTAAAAAAACGGGTAGAAAAAAAATATAATTTAAATGAAGTTCCATTGGTTACAAAGGTATAGCAAGTCTCCATACGAATTAAAAAATACTTTAATTAAAATAAATGAAATTGGATATGAATCTATACTTGTAACATTTAATACTGGAATGCTTGATCCTTTTACAAAATGTGCAAATGCTTTTATTCCAAATCAAAAAATTAAATTTATGGTTGCAATAAGACCATATGCTTTAACTCCAGCATACCTTTTGATGATATTAAAAACATTTGAAAAAATATCTAAGGACTGTATCGTATTGAATATAGTTCCTGGAACCGCAGATAAAGAACAGTTTATTTTTGAAGAAGGTACATCATTGCATGAAAGAAAAGTATACGCTGGTAAATTTGTGGAAAAAATGAAAATTATAAATGATAAGCACAAATTTTTAAGTAATGACATGCCTAAAATATTTTTTAGCGGTGGTTCTGATGAAAATATAAGCAATGCAGTTAAATATGGTGATGGTCTTATTTATTTATTAAAAGATCATTTGACAACTCCAGAAAGATTCAATACACTAAAAGGCACTCATATGCTAAATGTATTTATAATAATATGTGAAACTGAAAGTCAAGCAAAAGATATATATAGTAAATTAGATGGTCCACAAGTTGGAAGTTCAATTTATGGAACAAAAGAGCAGGTTAAAGAAAAGCTTCTTAAATTAAAAGATTTTGAGGTTTTGATTTCATCATCAAAAATTTATGATTGCGATAACGATATTCATGACTTAGTAAAGGAAATCAATAAATGATTATTCAAATAATTGGACTTCCAGGTTCAGGCAAAACAGAACTTGCAAAAGCGCTTAAAGAAAGAATTAATGCTATTCATCTTAATGCAGATGAAGTTAGAGCAACAGTCAATTCTGATTTAGGTTTTACCCCTGAAGATAGAATTGAACAGGCTCGCCGTATGGGTGAGATGGCAAGACTAATTTCCAAACAAGGAATTGCTCCAGTGATTGTAGATTTTGTTTGCCCAATAGAGCTAACTCGTGCAGCATTTGGTAAACCAGACATTTTGGTATTCATGGATACAATTGCAGAAGGTCGTTTTGAAGATACTAATAAGATGTTTGAGCGCCCAACAGATTTTGATGTATCATTTATCAGCCACAATTTAAATGCAGAACAAAAAGCATCTCATATTATTGAAAAGTTTGGAATACACGACTGGTCTGCACCCACAACACTTATGCTTGGTAGATATCAGCCATGGCATGAGGGCCACCATGCTCTTTACAAAGAGGCTGGTAAAAGAACAAATCAAGTACTTCTTGGAGTTCGTAATACATACAATACAAGCGAAAAGGATCCACTTAAATTTGATCAGGTAAAAGAATATATTGCTAAAGATGAATTTATGGATGGAGCACTGGTATTGAGACTTCCTAACATTACTAACATAGTATATGGTCGTGATGTAGGATACAAAATTGAGCAAGTAGATTTGGGGGCAGATATTCATGCTATTAGCGCTACGCAAAAACGTAAAGAGATGGGTCTCTAAAATAAAAGAAGTTTTGTCATGGCTGGCTTTAGGAGCAGGGCAATGAATGTAACTAAACAAAGATCAGCACTAAAGGCAATCACTTGGCGCATAATTGGAACTGCAGATACTTTTGTGTTGTCATATTTTATAACACACAAAGCAATCACTGCAGCATCAATTGCGGGTTTTGAAGTGCTAACAAAAACTATTCTTTATTATTTTCACGAACGTGGCTGGAACAAAGTTCAGTGGGGAAGAAAATAATGTGCAAATCTTGTGGAAACTGCTCTAGAGAACATGAATCTAATATTGATGATGCAATTGATGTAGTTTTGGACTCACCAGTATTATGAAAAAAAGAAAGCTATTAAACAATGTTTACTCATTTCTTCCCAAGATGTATCAAGGATCTGAAATAAAAGAGTTAGACAAGGCTGTTGATTTAATTATACATACAAAAGCCCCAGAAAAGTGGCTCCTTATAGATTTAGAAACAGGTCAAGAATATGTTGGGTTGTCGGAACCAGATCAATACGGAATGTGGAAAAGAATTAAAGAAAAAGACTCTTAAGGTTTCCAAAATAGAGTTTTTGCTTTTTCATATAGATCTATATCTATAGAGTTATGCTTTTTTATTAAACTTAACTCATCTTCATTTAAAGATTCATATATTTCTTTTACCCCAAAAGACTTAAAATCATCGGTATCTAAAATGTTTTTTTCAAGAACCACTTCAGGAACATTAAACTCTAATGATATTTTTTTATTTATTTTATCAATTGTATATATATTAACATCTTCAGAGTCTATTAAAAGATTGACCCTGCTTAACCTTTTAAATATTAAATTTTTGTCAAAATTAATATTTACAGAAGGATCAACTTTATTGTCCTCCCAATTTAAAAAATTTCTAGCAGATAGATTATTTATTAAATTAATGTTAGATAAAAGATCTTCTTTATTTTTTACATTTGAAAAAGCAACATTATAGCTTATAAATTGCAAAACTGGATCTCTTAATATGCACATTACATATGTTGATTCTTTTATTTCTGAAGCCCAGCCCCAGTGTGTCCATCCCTTTGTATCAGTTTTTGGACGTATAAATTCTTTGTTGTTTTTGTTTATTTGATCTATTAAAGATTTTAAAAGATACCTATGAAAAAATCTTCCAGCGCATCTATTTACATGCAAAAAATAAAATGAATCCATAAAATTAATTATATCATTGTAATCAAGTATTGACAATAAGACACTAATATAGTATATTTATCATATGCTTAAAATGTTATTTAAAACAATAAAATGTAAAGCTGTTGGACATACGCTTGTAAATGCTGGAAGCTGTCCATTTACGGGTCTTTCTTACAATTATTGTGAAAGATGTGAATTAATGTTGCCAAAGGAAGGTCAATATGTCGAATGAATTGATTAAAAGAGAAAATGGAATTTGGCAGTGGAATTCTGCATTTAATAATCCATCCGAGCTTATTTCTGATATCTTGTTAAAAGATTGGAGACCATACAATAACGACGGTGGTGGAAGCACATTAATAGGTAGATCAACTATTGTGTATGAAAATGAAAAAGCATATAATCAAATATTAGATGTATACTCAAAATGTTTGCAAGAATATATTAATCAAAATAATTTAAACATAACAACAGATAACCTAGGAACTGGATGGTGGCTAGTAAGAGACTACGCTGCTGGATCAGTAATGACGGCTCATGAAGATGCCTACAGCTATGTTAAAGATGGAGAGGATGAAGTCAAACCCATTTTTACTATTCTTTTGTACATAAATGACGATTACCAAGGTGGAGAAATACATTTCCCAAATGAAAATGTAACAATAAAACCAGAAGCTGGCTCAGTTGTAATTTTCCCAAGCAATTTATCTCATGAAGTAAAAACAGTTATTTCAGGAAATAGATACATGACTCAAACCTATATATATGAGAAACCTTTTTCTCATTATCAACAAAAATTTTAGGACTATAAATGATTTATAATATTGTAGAAAAATATCTAATGCGCCCTAAACGCCTTAGAGAGGCAATTCAGGCAGTTGTAAGAGATAATGATGAATTGCTACGTATGATCAAAGAAGCGGAAAATGAAGAGCCAACTAATCTAACATGGTCGGAAGGCGATAAATGGTATGGGTGGACATACAATAGTAACGCCAAGCGTTATTACTTTGATGATATTGGTAATGAGTCATTGATGGGACTATGGGAAGATCAATGGAAAAGAGAAGAAGCATAGAGAACGGCAGCAGTTAATTCCTATATAGTATAATAGGGTTATATGGGTAATCCTAGGTACATGAACGAGTCCTGGTTAAGGGATCAATACGTTGTACAAGAGTTAGAAATTGTCGATATAGCTTTAGCTTGCAAAGTAGATAAGTCAGTCATAATAAGATGGCTAGACGAGTACAGAATATACAGAAATTGGAAAAGGTTGGGATAAATGTCAATATATGATTTAAGTTTTAGAGATTTAGATGGAAGTTTAAAAAATCTTTCAATTTTTAAAAATAAAGTTTTGCTTCTCGTCAACATTGCAACGGAATGTGGATTTGCTTCTCAGCTAAAAGATTTGCAAGAATTACACGAAAAGTATTTAGATAAAGGACTAGTTGTTATTGCTTTTCCTTCAAACGAATTTGGTGGACAGCAACCTGGAAGTGATCCAGAAATAGTAGAAACATGTCAAAGTAAATATGGAGTCACATTTAAAATTCTTCCCAAAATAGGAATATCTTTATCAAAAGATTACAATCCAGATCCATTATATAAATATTTACAAGAAACTACTCAATTTGAAGTCCCATGGAATTTTACCAAATTTATTGTAGGTCCAGATGAATCTATTGAATTTAGATTGCCAGATGTTCCAGTTTCAGATTTAATAGAAGTAATAGAAAACAATATTAAAAAAATAAATTTAGAAGAGGATAAAAATAAAAATGTTTGATAAAATAGAAAAAATAGCAGATCTAGGTGTATATATTGAAGATTGTGCAACAGAAGAAAAGCTTAAAGAATTAATTGAGGATGCAAAATCTTTTGAAAAACAAGAGCTAAGATTTGGTACAAGATATACTGTTCATAGCTTTAGATCGTCTCATGCAAACTGTTTTAAAGATACTCGTGAAATTATGACAGAAGGCATCACAAAGTACTTAGAAATGACTGGAAGAAGCATTGATGATTACAAGCCAGCAAACGATTATTATGCATACGTAGCCTGGAATGAAAAATCAGTTGGAACACATAGACAAAGCATAGACTATGAAGGTAATCTTCTTGTTTTGCCAGACATATGTGCTTTCTTTTATTTAACTGATGGATATGAAGGGGGAGAAACAACTTTTATTGATGCAAACGTATCTGTATCTCCTAAAGCTGGAAGTATGCTTATATATGAAGCAGACTCTTTAATATCAATAAGTAGCGCTACCCCTGCTGGAGTAAAAATAGAAGTTGGAATGCCAATGTATTTGGCTAGTAAAAATTTAGATGGAGTAGATCCTACTCCCAAAGAGGTCCAGCATCAAATATAACAGAATATTTTTCTGACAAATTTTGAGTTCTATGCCATGTTCCTTTTCTAAGCCAGAGTAAATCTCCAGGCTCTAAAGTAATAGTTTGTGGCTCTTTTGTCCAAGCAGTTTGCCAATCCCAACCTTTTCTTTCTTGATATTCAAATTGTTTAGGCAATCCATTCATTTCAGCATAAAGTCCTATTTGCCATTCTGTTACGCCTTTGCAGTGCCAATGAAGTATGTCGTATGGGTCTTTATGCAAAGGCTCTCCAGGCCAATTAATGTCTAAATTTCTGTATCTTTTACCTTCAAATATATAGTATTGATATTCAATTTCTGGGTATGCTTTTTTAGATTCGTTTAAAAAATATTGCATTTCTTCTTTTAGAGGAACATCTTTTATAAATTTACGAACTCCATTGCTTTTAGGATCAATTATTTCTTCAAAATCTTCCCAAGATGGGACGGGATGATGCCAATTTTTTAGAACAGCATAATGAAGATTTTCTTTTTTTGCATTTTCTACAAACTCTTTAATTGTTATCATTTAGAGAAGCATATCCTTTCTTAATACAGATTTTTCATTTCCAGATAGCATAACCAATGAGTATTTATCGCATAAATTTTCTGTTGTGTGCCATGCATATTTTGAAAACCATATAACATCTCCAGGCTCTAACACAAATGTATCTGGCTCTTCAGTAAATTCTGCTTGCCAATTCCACTCACCGTCATAGGACGGGCCATCCTCTGGCCTAGTAATTTTTGCTGGATTATTTTTTGATTCAGCGTTTAATCCAATGTTCCATTTTGTAACACCAGTTAGTTGCCAATGAATTACATCAAAATTATCTCTGTGTAGCCTTGCTCCAGGGCGCCTTTTAAAATAATTTTTATACTCCATACTTGCAAGAACGTAGAAATGATTATCTGATTCAGGGTAAGCTGCAGAAGCTTGATCTAAAAAATAATTTATTTTATCAGGAATAGATTTATCTTTAATGTAAAGTCTTTGTGTTGGATCATCTTCTGGGCCATACAAAGCTTTCATTTCTTTTCTTGTAGGGGTAGGTTGATGCCAATTCTTAAATACGGCATAGTGTTTTCCTTCAGATTTAGCTTCTTGAATTAGATCAGATAAGGTATTCATATATCTATATTATACTATATAGTACATATTGCTTGCAATTAGTGAACGAAAAAGTGAAAAATTTCGGCGGTAGAGCTATCTTTTTTCCACTACGTGGAGTATAATTGAGATATGACTGTAAATGCATATTGTGTTGTTTGTAAATCAAATGTGGTCGGCAGGCTGACAGAAATGATAGCTTTAGAATCAGGCAAATGGCTTTACAAAGGTCAATGCCCTAATTGTTTATATGAGATTAAAAGAATAGTCAAGCAGTAATGATATCTAAATGCTATAATATAAGTATCGCACAGAAAATGGGAATTTAAATGCAACCAACAGTAATAGATAATTTTATTTCAGAAGAATCGGCTAAAAAAATTGAGCTGTTCTTAAGACCAAAGGCTGAGATTAATCCAAAAGGTTTATTTAGCAAACAACTTTATCCTTTTGAGATGAGCCATGAAACTTATATTGAAATTAAATCAATTATTGAAAATATTGAAAAGCAGTTTGGATTTCCAGAAGATCAAATATCAATTAACAGAGTTTTGTATCAAGTATTACGTGAAGGTGAATTTCTTGGCTATCATGCAGATGCATACGGCGGAGTAGAAGGTTATGGGCTTATAGGATATTCTGCATTGCTATATTTAAATAATGATTATGATGGGGGAGAAATTCTTTTCTATGATAAAGAGGGTGGCCCAACTGAGTATAAGCCAAACCCAGGTACATTAATTTATTTTAAAGGTGATGAAAACTATCCTCATTCAGTTAATAAAGTTATAAAAGGAGAAAGGGCAAATATTATCCTTTTCTTTGATGTAAAGGGATAGGGTATAATAGGTTTATGGATAATATTGAATTGAACGACGAAGAGATCTCAAAAAATTACATCTCAGATGATGAGCATGTAGATAAATGGAATAATATAGAAAAAGCTTGCTGGGCTGGATATAAGCAGGTTGGCATGAAAAATAAGGGCGGAAAAAAAGTTCCTAATTGTGTTCCAATTAATAAAGCAACAGGATTACCAGAAGAACCAACAACTTCTTGGAATGGCGTATTTAAACCAAAGGTAAACTAATGACAAAGAAAAAGATAAAGCTTCCCCTTAAAATATGGAAGAACCCAATTAGATACATCAAGTTTCATAGAGCATTAAATAAGATCAAGAAAACAATTTAATGGGCATATTAGATAACCTAGAATCGCATTGGGAAAAAGCAGACAAAGTAGAGTCATGCTATTTCTGTCAAAACATGGCTAAGTATAACGATGTAGCTCAAATTGAACAATCATATCAAATAATAGGCGTATGTGAACGTCATTCATTTAAAGGATTATCATCATAATGAATATACATACTAAAATAGGCAATAAAGGTTTATATGTAACAGATTGCATAGATCAAGAGCATCTAGAGGCATTCTTTGAAATTGATGGCAAACAACATGAAAATGATATGAGAAACTACCTGGGTTACAGATTTGAATCACATATAGGAAACAAATTTGAATCACAGATTAATAAAGATTTATTTAAATATCTAACTGAAGCATTTCGTAGTGTAATTTTTGAATACATTAATCAATCTAATAAAAATGTATCTGATTATCTATTCCCAGATCATTTTAAGACAGCACACTGGAAGCTGGACAAGCCATTAGGCCCTCATAAAGATTCAATTGAGTATGGGGCTGCATTGGAAAGTATTGGCCCAAGACCAATTATAAGCTCACTTGCTTATCTAACCGATAATTATGAAGGCGGAGAAATATATTTTCCAGATTTTGATATTTCTTTAAGACCAAGTCCTGGCTCTATAATTGTATTTGACTCTGATACTACTCATGGGGTAAATGGAGTAATAAGCGGTACAAGAAAAACAATGTCTTACAACCTACATAGTATAAACTCTCCTCATATAGAAGATCTTAAAAAGGTTGGATATCACACAATATCCTAGTCAACTAATATTATATAGAACTATATTGATCGCAATTAGTGAAAGCGGCGGCGGTAGAGACCATATTGACAGTACCTGTCATATATACTATAATGTAAGTATGCATGATCATTTATTTCAATTGGACTTGGACGGGCAGGTAACCTGCTCTAATTGTCATTGCATGGACGATGAACGGGACAATTCAGGTTCCTATAATGGTAGTAGAGCGGTTTCCGAAACCGATAATGAAGGTCCGATTCCCTCACCTGAAGCCATGTTCGAGACACAGATAGATTTTGAATAATGGCTAAAAAGAAGAAATATAAAGGTATGTCTAGGGCATCAATTGCTGCTGAAAAACAGAAAAGCTTATCTGATATTGAAAAAACTAGACGTAAGCTTGATGCAATTAAAGGGCGGGAACTGACAAGTATCAGACTTTCAGCCAATGATATGATAGAACTTAATAAGGCAATACAAGACCTAGATAAGAATAAAGCTTTGATTGAAGATACATATAAGGGAACCCCTGGACAAAAGGTTTCAACTTGGACAAGGAAATGATACAATAAAGCTATGACTGAAGTAAAAGTCCCAGGATATAAGCAAAATCCACCAGATTGGTGCGATGACTGTAATGCTGCTCCAGGTGGAGAGTGTCCAGATTGTGGATGCACTCATAATTGTTGAAAGACGGGAACTGATGATAGAACTACTACTAATAGCCATAACATGGTATATAACCAAGGTATATTATACAAGATCCTTAGAGATAAATAGACCAGAAGATGACTCTGATCTAATTAAGGCTACATGCTATAAATGTGCTCGATCAGAGTATATTCATACAGATAACCTACGTGTTCCATACTACTGCATGAGTTGTAAGTAATGTATTGGTCGTATATCTTAGCAGTCATTGGAGTCACAGGGACATTCTTTGTAGGACGCAAGGTTATATGGGCATGGCTTGTATTACTGGTAAATGAGTGTCTATGGATGATATACGCTATTACTACTAAGCAGTACGGATTTATCCTTGCAGCAATAGCCTATGGCGCAGTTTATATTAGATCTTACGTTCATTGGTCTAAAGAGCCTGTAAATGAGATTCACTTATGAAGAAAATGATGATAGCTGATTTGATCAAAGCATCTGAAATGCCAGAACCTGGTGATTCAGAGGATGCAGGGATAGAGAATGATCTCAATACAGCAGGATATTCTACAGGCAAATGGTCAGATGACGATGATATGCATCCTACAATAACTCCTCTATTTGGACCAAATAGGTAGCTAACTCCTATATCCCCCTCCCAATTATCTCCTCTTATATAGCCCTTAGAAGGCTTATATAGTGGAGTAAAGTGGAGCATAGTGGAGAATTTATACTCTAGATTCATATCAATATACTATAGTTATATCTATCTAAACATATCTATGTAATTGAGCATACCCCATCATAAACGTAATGTCAATAGGACAATTCGGACATATATAGCAGCATATTGATCCATATTTGTCAATAAATTTTATGAGGAATTTTGATCTATTTTGCCATATTCTCTACAGATTTGTCGACATTCTATAATGATTATATATTTAATTAGACATATTTTGTAGCATTTTCAGGGATTTTTGTCAAGCTTTCGTAAATAGAAAATTTGGCCCTAGCTTTCAGGGATTTTGATTAATTGGTCGTAAATAGAAAAATTTGCCCTCATGCTCACACACAAAAAATCCACAGGATGTGGATAACCCTGTGGATAATTTGGGCTAGATATGTTTATCTATCTAACCAGGCATTCATCTATTCATATATGCCTTAATTGAATGGATCTAGTTCTTCACTCCGCCATCCAAACTTATATGTGGCTTTTGGTTCTTCCCGCTTTTTAACTGTATAAGAACGAGAGGGTAACTTAAGATTATTTAAGTTGTTATCTTGCTGATATGATTTAATACATTCATTTAATTCATTAGCAAGAGATAAACCTTCGGTTGATTCACCTCTATTTGAATATACATTATATAACTTTGCTTGCTCTGATATAACTGACACAATCATTTCCATAACTCTGTCAATTGTATACAATGGCTGTTCCGCCAAATATCTACCAAAGACTGTCGGATTAAACCAATGGTCATCCATTAGATTAACTAATGATTCTGCTACTTTGATTTCAGGTGACTTACTCATATTCCGCCTTCCGCCTAACTGTCGATTATACCAAAAATAAGAGACGGGGTCAAGGACCAACGAGCCCCAACCCCGTCCCAAGTTTTACTTCGCCTTGTTTGTTACTTCCTTGGTGAAGACAACGCCTGCCTTCTCAGCTTCCGCTAGAGCTACCTTAGCTGCTCCTGAGAAACGACCACGTACACCTACTGTAATGCCTTGAGCTTTTAGATATTCACGCTTTGTTGCCATTTGTTTATCCCCTTTCAAGAGATGATATTTGTTTCAATTATACAAGATATCCACGAATTTGTAAATACCCCCGTAAGACCAAATTTTGGCCCTCAATTTTGATCGCTTAGTTCCATTCTATCTTTAATTAATTTAGCAATGATGTTGTGAGCCTCGATGTTTTCTGTTTCGCTGCCACCCCACAAAAGCTTTTGTGCTGTATTTAATTGATCATTGATGTACTGATCACTCATCCTCATCCTCGTCATCCTCCTCGTCTTCTTCGAACATTGTGTCAACAATGTAGTCACGATTAGTCATCCATTCAAGGACATCATCTTGGTGTTGTTCGGCACCATACTCCAAGGAAAACCCTTGCCCAGCCTCTACAGCCTCGCACAGGTGGTCCCACATTTGGTCCTGGGTTACTTTGGCCTTGTATGTCTCATCTTCTAGGATGTTGTTAATAGTCGACCAGGTCCAAAGCCATACCATGGACAAGCCGAGGTCGGTGGTATCTAGAATCTCTAGACATTTATTTAGTTTATCTTTATCTTCAGGCTTCATAGTGTACGTTCTCCAATCGCAAATGATAGTTGATATGTTAGATTATATATATCTGCTAATGTATCAAGGGCACCTTCACATCTTGTGCGTTCCATTGAATCCATTGCTTCTTCTGATTCTTCTTCTGTCTCAATAGCGCTAGCCAATTGCTGTTCTGCAATTAGCATGAGGTTCTTTAGTTCCCCGTGCATTATATCTAATCCACTAACACCGTAGTTGACCAAACGTTGTAAATGGGGCGGGAGCCCAATGTCTTCATTATTCATTATCATACCTTTCGTTAGTAGAGTTCATTATATCAGTAGCCACTGACAACAAATGTTCTGTTGCTATAATTTGTCCTTTAATATTATCTATCTTAGAACCATCATAGTCTCTAGTGTTTAAGTATTCATCATAGAATTTATCATAGTCCTGGTTAAGACTAATTAGATGTATGTTCATATACTCTAGGAATTTAGAAGACTTTGTTTCTATTTTATTATATTCCTCTTGGTCACATCTATAGCATGTAACATTTTCATCCTCCGTATAAAGCATTCCTGCCCCACAGGAGGCACACCATGATTGGTCACGCATTCCCATAATAATACTCTCCCGTTTCTCTATTGAAGTATCTTACCATAGAGCACTGACATGTAAAAATTCCAGGGACATCTGAACACTCCCAGTAATGCTGACATTTAGCCCCCATTATTCAAAATACCCTTCTGCCCATAGGCCTTGCATAAAACTGACAGCCATTTCTAAATCATTCCTTAGTTCTGTCTTATCCATTAAATCGGACGGGGTCCTAAGATAAAAAAGCTTTGCGTCATGTACAGCATTAATCATCTTGTTTAGATCGGATTCAGTATAACCTAACATTATGCAACCTCATATTCATGTAAGTAGTTTAAGACATTGTGAATAATACAATCACAATCTTCTCCGCCCATATTATCCATAAATTCTAAGTGACTAGAATTATCTTCATAGATAATAGTAATTACTTTATCAAATAGTTCTATATTGCTCATGCCTCCACCTTTTCTTTAGGCTCTAATAATACACTATGGGTCTGACATTTTGCCATTGCCTCTTCATCTTGCCAAGAGCCTTGATTACAGTTTGAGCAGAATTCACCGCAGTCATCTTCGCAATAACTCAATGTATCGTAAGACTGGCAAGCATAGCAACGGTTCTCCCATTCAGCCAATTCTTTTACTTCACCACGGACAATCTCATATTCTCCACCCCAACCTGTCTCTTCCTCAAACTCTAATGTAAGCAGGCAGTTGGGAACAAGATTACTTAGTTTAGTTAAGATAGTTACAGCAGGTGACCAAGCAGTTTCATATTTGTAGACAAGCCAGTTGTCATCACCTTCTGATTTGTATTCAAGCAATTCTGTTTCAGGATATTCATCTTCATCACGGACAGCAACATCCCACTTAGTTCCCCAGTTAGATGTATTCCACGAATACCAATCTTTTTGAGTCTTAGCAAACTCAACAGACTTGCGGAACCAATCAGGGTCATTCTGAATATCATAGTTGCCACGAGAAGGTTGGCAGGCATATTCCTCATCAGTAATACCGTCATCCTTATATGAGTGGATGTTATGAAAAGCAAACACAGGATTATTATATTCAACTAATTTAATTTTGGTGGGGAAACCCGAAGAACTAATATCACCCATACCATATGTCTCTTGTGCTAATGTAAAAGGCTTATTCAATCTATCTTTAATCATATCTACCTCAGACTTAGGTCCTTGGATAGTTAATGTGTTATATACCCAATTTGGCATTTTATATCCTTTCGTTGATATGGCTTAATTATACAATGGACCACTGACATTTGGGAAGAGTATATCGTGTGATACACACCACATCCTCCAAGCTATGTGGTCAAGATCACAGAATTTTCAGGGATTTTATATTGACATCGTAAACAAAATAATATACCCTCAGTCTTTTGCGGGCAAAATAAAAACCCCCCAAGCTATAAGCTGGGGGGTATGAATATGGCTGCTGATTTCCAACGAAAGAAATAAACCGCTTTACTTAGCGCCTGGCCCGCAGACTAGTTAGACGCACCATTTCATTTCTATATTAAAACCAGGACCAAGGTCCTACATTAATTATACCATACTTAGTTGACTGGAATACTTATCCACGAATGCCTCAAGGCTCGTACTAAATACAACTGTCTGCAGGTCTTCTTCCATTAGAGTAAACGTTTTGTTTTTCCAATCGATAATAGGTACCTTGTGCTCATTGTCTGATAACTCATTAACTGTAATGCCCCAACCTGTTTCGCTGGACCACTCATCCCCAATTAAATTAGATATACATATACGTGTTGCATATGCTTCGTCATTCCATCGAGGCTTTGCTTTAAGAACACAGTCTGCTAAATTCTCTAGCATTCTGTGGCCCGCCCAATGACCGTATAGAAATACAACATTCTCATTGGATTGTCTAAATCCAAAGTTTGCTCTGTCTCCCATTTTATTCCGCCTTTGTTAGTTGTTGTTCCTGCTCGTTGTTGAGCAATTGTACCATCTCATGGGCCCAGTCCACAAGTGGCCCGCCATGGTGAGCTTTATGATGTCCGCAAAAATAAAGAGACATCTCATCTTTCTTTGCTTCCCACATAGCTTGCGCCGCACATTGGTCACACTTAAGCCATTCAGACATCATAGGTTTCCACCTTCAATCATTTCAGAAAGACGATCAAGGATCCAAGAATCAATGTCAGCGATATCAATCTCTGCTAACTTCTCCATAATTTCTTCACGAGCAAACTTATACCCGTCTTGAAAACCATCTTTATAGTCTGACATTTTATCTCCTAGTATCCTGTCGCTTCTTTGTCTGACCAGTATGATTCTTTTAAATTATACTTATCACGAATGCGACTTACTTTCTCAATACTACCAGTTCCAATGTTGAAAGTCAATGGTGGCATAAACTCAGGGTCAAGTCCCATAATTTGTGCATCCCAATAAGCCATCTCAAGAGATAGCCTATCGGGAGCAGTTAACTCAAAGTACATTATGCCTCACGCACATTACATACTTCGGTGTCATTGATTTCAATGTTACCGTTATTTGAATCGGCATAAAGAGCATCGTAGACTTCTGACTCAAGGTCTAACTCATAATCATTCTCAAGAATGTTATATGTATATGTTCCGCTAACTTCAAGAGTTGCAGTAAACAGAACTTCCTTGATTAGTTCAATGCCAAGCGCTTCGGCAATTGCACGGAGTGTATCTTTATCCTCTGAATCTTCATATGCTTCACAGATAATTTCTTTAGCCGCATCAATGTTAGATAATAGAGTAGTTACACGCTTCTGTGATTGACGTCCATTGTGCAAATCCCATTCAAGAGATGCGACTTTATCAGTTGCATATTCTGCATCTGAGTAACCACGGATTACTTTGTAGGTAACCAATAAGTTAGCATTGTACGTATCAGGAACTGTTACTGCAGGTGTTGTTGTCTCTTCCATTTTTTCCTCTTTCGTTTGGTTTGAAGGTGAAATTGTAGCATCTTCCACTGACAAATAGGCAGTGTTTCCACCGCATTCGCATGTGACATTAATCACATCCCTGGTTGATGTATATTCAATTAATGCATCACATGTATGGCATACATGTGTATATTTATTCCAAGTTGTCATGCGAGTATTGTACACTAGGCCACTGACATTTACAAGGATATTCCAGGGATTTTTTTTGTGATTCGTAACACAAAAAATTTGCCTTTGCCTGTGCGGGCATTTTGCGACCCATATCGGACTTGAACCGACGGCCTCTACCGTGACAGGGTAGCGCTCTAACCAACTGAGCTAATGGATCAAGAAAAAATGTGAGCAGTTTTAAATCTTGCTCAGGATTTTTTTTAATTAAAACGCAGAAACTAATTTCTTAATTTTATTTTTTTCTGCGGTAAGAACTGGGTCAAACCCTGATGCACCAGCCATAAGAGTTTCGCCATTGCCACGTCCTGAACGATAATAATCTAAACGCTCAGTTAGTGCATTGAACGCACCCCACTTTGTGCCTTTGATATTAGCGTTAGTTGGTGAATTATGATAAAGGTCATCAAGAAGAACGACTTTGTTTTCCCACTTCTTGATTGCGCCCTTAGCATCTTTTTCAGGCTTAGGATAGATTGTCTGAATCAACTTAGAGAATTCAGCATCGGTGATTGATTGAGAATAAAGGGCTTGAGCCTCTTTTTCAAATTCATCAAAGTATCCGAGAGCAAGACCGAGAGTCTCACGAGCAACAGCGATGCGACCTTCAACAGATTGGGTGTGACGAATTTTGAAAGATTGCTTTGCATTACGCATTGCAAGATTCAATGTGTTTTGGCAAACTACACGAACAGGTGTGACGGCTGCTTGAACAGCAACAGAACCATCGTGTGATGTCCAGACAATGAGATAAAGTTTTGTCTCATCGTTAGCGCCTTGTGGGTCTAATACCATTGTGCGGGGAATATCGACAGTGCCGAAAACAACTTTACCCTTTTTCAATGAGCCAGCAGATTCCCAACGGCAATCAGCATTAGCATCGTGAATTGCATCAGCGAATGCAAATAATTCTTCATTCTGCACAGGCTTGTAACGCTTGCCGACAGTTGCGAGAACATCTACGCCCTTATTAAATGGGTTATCACGAATGACAAGAGATGCGGTAGAAACATCATTCCAAGATTCTGGAATGTGCTCAGTGATTGGAGATAAACGAACATTCCAATTTGCTAACTTTGCCTCTTCAAGCATTGTAGCGGTTGTAACTTCCTCATCTTGTGTAAAGATTCGGTTAGCGAGATTGTGCCAAGCAGGAGCGCCACGAAGCGCAAATGCAACTTCGCCATTTTCCATTTCTAGATTATGAGCCATTTTTATTTCCTTTCGTTTGATTGTTGATGCAAGTATAACAGGTGGCACTGACATTGTCTAGATTAGTTAGTCATTTGTCCGAATTGATCCGTGTGATTAATTTCACAAAATTTTCAGGGTTTTCCACAACTGTGCGTAAACCTGTGGATAACCCCATACCTGTGCGGGCTTCCCGCACCATCAACTGGAGCTAGCAGCGCTAACCCCAGTTGATCGATGTGGTTGTTTATGAATTTATTTTTGCAACAGTGTCTTCATTTAAAAACATTGCTGTTGTTTTCTTTTTCTTTTGCATGTCAAATACGTAAGCATTTACTTTTCCGCTAAAACGGCGGATGTTAGAGAACACCAACTCTGTTAAGTGCTCTTTATCTACACCTTGCTCTGAATAAATAGTTACATCATTTGCTTTGTTTGCGTCATAGATTTCAACTCTAAAGCGAGCCATTGTATTACCTTTGTTAGTAGTTTCCCGAAGAAGAGCAGTTTGGCGACATACTCAGGTCGTTTATTTATTTAGAGATACTTAGCAATTTGCTTCATTGTAGAAGCATTTACTGTTTCCTCATCTGTCATCTTGAGAATTGTGAGAGCATTTGTGATGTCCTCTTTCATTTCACGATAACTGTGCTGATGAATTGTCTCAAAATCTTTTTGAGGTTCAGCAGGAAAGTTTCCTTCCTTTGTGATGATGTCAAAATCAACATTGAGAGTGTTGTTCCAAGAACGATAGTTTGTGCGAAGGTTCTCAGCCTTTGAGAAGTTGGCAATAGCCCACTTACCGATTTCCTTGCGCCACGCTTCTACCGCTTTGGTGTGCTTTGCTTCTTTTGCTTCTTGTGTTGCGTAATTAGTTTCTAACTCAGCAAGGCGAGCCTCTAGTGCCTTGATTACTTTTGGTGTTGCCACCTTTACTGTTATTGCTCTACTCATTTGTTTCCTTTCGTTGGTTGGTTGTTAGAGTATTGTATCAGACGGGTCTGACATTTCCCCGAAGGGAGAGAGTTTTTACTTACGACATTGGGCTAGAACACTCTCTGAAACTGCCCCTGTTTCGCTAGTTGATTAGACTAGGCTTGCGTTGCTAACTGTTGTCCAACGAGTTTCCTTTGTTGGCATTTCTAGCAACACTCTCACCGAGCCAGATGAGTTAGGAATAATCTCTTTGATTACTCCTGTCTTTTTTGACTTTAAGGTTGTGAATAAATCGCCAACCTTGTATGTGTATCCATTTACTGTCATTTTGCTTCCTTTCTGTTTAGGGTTGTAGTATAGCATTGGGGTCTGACATTAGTCTAGCCCTATCTCATTATTTGAGAAAGTTATTGTGTGACCTTAGTCACTTTCAGGTAGCCAAGCGTCTAAGTGGTGAGCATCAACTATTGCAGACGCAGGGCAGGAAGTCTGTCCTCGCCAAGTGATACCTTCAGGTAAATTGATCTCACGGCTGTATTCCTCATCATAGAACGCATCAATAGCATCTATGCAAGGTTGCACCATTGATACGGGAACGGGTGGGTAATGATTACCTTGTAAGTGATAAGCAAGTCCTGCCTCTAGTGATAGTTCATCTGCAAGTCCTAGTGCTGTTGTGTATCCCATTATGCCACCACCTTTAGAATTGCGTATGAACCGCCTGCATTAATTTCATCTATTGCAGGCTGAATTGCTGGTACGATTAATTCTTTTAGCATTCCTTCTAGCATAGCAATTTGCTCTTTTGCTTCTAGTGCAAGAAAACGCTGTGAGATTGGATGTGTTTCGTCAAACTCTGTTACGAATTTGAGAGAGTGTTCGACTTTGGTCATTTGTTACCTTTCGTTGTTGGAATAAGAGTATTGTACCGCAGGCTACTGACATTACCTAATCTATTATCGGCGTGTCGCAGCTTTTGTGAGATTAATCACAAAATTCCAGGGGTTGTGGATAAGTATCGTAAGCCTGTGGATAAACCCTCACCTATGCGGGCGAGCTGCATATTTATGCGTTACTCTGCATTTTTATTTTTATGTTTGATCTTGCGATTATATTTTTTTTTATTGCGAACAGGTTGCGCCGCATTACTGCGACGCAATTCCTGAATGCGTTTAACTTTATCTTGAAGAGAAGTTAGGAACATGATATCCACTCGCTTCATGAAATTTATTTACATCAAAGTTAGGATTTTCATTTGCAAACATAACCGCAAAATCATTTACTGTTTTAGAAAAAACAGCGGGATGAATTTTATCGCTCATGAATTTAAGAATTTCTGCAGTTGCTTCAAAGTGCTTTCGTGTCATCATTTTGCGGATACCAATCCAATTCTATTAAAGTTTTTAGTATACATTTTGCCAGTTGGCATTTCTAAATTATAAGTTGCTAATTCTTTAGCGAACCCAACATCATAACATTTTGCAAATGCTTCAAATGCTTGCAAAGCATCTGCAAATTGGTGAGTAAATTCTAAATTTCCGTCATAGTAAGTAAATAGTTTATACATTAGCAACCTCTTTCCATTCGAAACAATAAGAGTCAGAAACAAAAGGATTTTTCTTTACAACCTCATCAAATAAAGATAACGCTTGATTTTCGTCCTCTGCGTCTATGTCTAGCCAAACGCCAAATGTGTATTTATTCATTAGTCATTTTCTCCATTCAAAAATAGTGAGCCGTCATTTACACAATCGCAAGGCTCTACATCATAATTTCTTTCGTCTCCGAAAAAAACAAATCCTGCGCCACCGCATTCATCGCAATTCGCTGCGATTATTTCTATGTATTCTTTTATTTTGCTCATTATTATTCACCAACCTTTACTGCGATTGTGCGATAAGTTCTGCGACCCCAAGTGTTAGAGCCACTATTAGGCGCAACCTCGACAAGATAGGTATCGCAACCCTCATACCAAATTGGCTGAGGGTGTTTTTCCGCTGAAATAATTTCACCGATTAGAGTAGATGAGCGATAGGTTTTTCCTACAAGTAGGTTTTCGATTGTGTAGATGTTTGCTGACATTTTGTCCGCCTTTCGTTGTTGATATACGGATATTATAGCGGATAGGACTGACAAAGTGTTAATTTTGCAAGGGTTTGTCTCAATATGTGGAGCGTGGGCTATGTGATAAACATCACATAAAAATGTCCGATTTGTCTGTCAAACCGACACGCCGTAAATTTTCAGGGTTTTTATAACAGTTCCGTAACGACACGCCCGACCCCGTGCCTATGCGGGCCAGCTTGACATTGTCAAGCCGACACGCCGTTTATTCTTTGTTATCTTGCTCACATACGCATCTAGTGTAAGCACCCGCATTAAGACGATCACATTTAGGGCAGGTATAAAATCCGCTAGGGTTAGCCATTAGTTTAACCCGTTTTCTTTTATGTCTTTGATTACGGCAATTAGTAGCGGGATAGTTAAGCCCGCTAGTAGTAATTGGACGGCGGTAGTTAGTAGGCGATTAGTAGTCATTACTTATTCTTCTTTCTCTTATAAATCTTATAGGCGATTACCACTAGGGCGGTTAGTGTTATTAGTTTCCAATCTAGTGCGACATAGAACCAATCGCTATCTAGACATATACCATAGTCATTTATTTCTAATGTCATTACATCTCAACCTTTCGCATATGTGCTACAACATTTTTAGAAACCTTTTGTAGGTCTGCTACGACCTTATTCATTTCATCGGCGCTAGTTGCCTTAAAGTCAACGCCTAGTAGTTGTGCGCCGTCCCATATTGAGTAAGTGATAGTCATTTATAGTGCTCCTTCTTGTAGTAGTGCTATCTCGATGTCTAGTTGTATTGTATCGGGTAGGTCTGACAAATCAACCCAACCCGCTCCTTCGTTATCCATTATGAACGCTTTTACATATCCCATTACGCTACCTCTGACATCTCTGCTAGTAGTGCGTCTACTTGCTCATCTGTTAGTTCATCTTCTAATTCTTCATCTTCTACATCTACCTCTTCATCTAGGTAAGCGTATTGGTCGGCTACATCTTCCTGAATAGTGTCCCACTTAGAGAGGCTATTAGTGCGTGTGTTGTATGCGTATGACATTTATTTCTTCTTTCGTTAGTTGGTTATTTGGTTGAGAGCGATTATTTGCTAGGCTCACCTTTCGGATTATTTGCTAGGCTCACGCTCTAATTCTTTATTTATTTGTATGTCGTAAGACTATCACGACCTACTGACATTTAGCCTAATTTAGGGCTAGTGTCGTGTGTGAGTTACCTCACATCTCCGCTATATTAGCCTCGTGATAGGCGAGAGTAATTTCCTCGCCGAATTCGGATACTAGGTCGTTATAGACCTCGTCTTGATAGTTAAGATAATCGTTCATTAGATTACCGCCTTTCTTAGTAAGACTTTCTTACTTTCTTTATACCTTAAGCATAGCAAGGGGGACTGACATTTAGACCCCTATTCTCGGGCGTGTCTAAATAAATCTTAGAATAATCGTGTGATCTCCACCACAATCACGCTCATTATGGGCGGTCTATCCATTTTGTCCGATTTTGATTTATATGTGTATCGTGCAAATTAAAAATTTATTAACATTTTTTGAAATCTGAACGGCTGGTCAACTAAAAATAAATGGTAAACTTATAATATGATAAATTATTTAACTGAAGATAAGCGTGTTTGGGAAATAGAAAATTTTCTTTCTGAAGAAGAGCTATCAAGATTTGATTATCATATAAAAAAAACAGAATGGGTAACTCAAGAAAAATGGGAGAATGTTACATATAAAAATAACACTTCAATTTTTCCAGATGTTAAATTTATAATAGACAGAACTGCTGATGCAACTGATCATAAATATTCATGGAGCAGCATGGGCATTATAATGAGAATCCAACCTGGTATGTATTTAAGTCCGCATGTTGATAATTACAATAATCCTGATTCTGATTTAACAAAAAATTGGCTCTCGGCACATATTTATCTAAATGATAATTTTGATGGAGGCGAACTTTATTATGCAAATTTAAATATTAAATACAAGCCTAAACGTGGTTCCATAGTCTTTCATCCTGGGTTTGAAGATATTTATATGCATGGCGTGAAAAAAGTTGTTGGTTCAGATAGATACGCAATAGGATTAGTTGGAAAAAGCTTGACATCAAAAATACATTTAGTATAATTTTCTAGGGGGGTCGGGGGGTCAGTAAATCAATAATATTTAAATATATTATATATATAAGACCTAAGACCTAAGACCTAAGATCAAGTGATACATGGAATGGTACAATAAAGTATGAAAACTGTACATCTTATTGGTGATTGTCATTCAACTAGAGTCTGGGAACACTGGAATCCTGAAACATGTCCCGTAGACTTTAAAGTATGGGGTGTAGCTGGAATGACAGCTTATGCATTTGATCCAGTAAAATTTGAAGAAGAAAAAATGGAATCAAGCGGCATAGAAAGTCAAAGTGATTACCTTAATAAACCAAGAGAGTACTGGGTAAAACCGTTTAATGAATTTAAATCACCAGACCTGGTTTTAGTTTGGCTAGGATATGTCGATATTAGACAATGGCTTCCAAAGCATAAAAATACCGAAGAAATTACTATAAAGTATCTTGATCGTATACGTGAATACTATAAGGATTCTGTTATACAGATTATTGAACCCCTCCCACAATTCACTGAAATGCTTTTAAAGTACGAGGGCATCTCTCCAAGTTATACTTATGAGGAAAGACAAAACATTAACAATATTTTTATAGATACACTAAATAAGTATGCAAAAGAACACGGAATGATTGCACCAGTTACTCAGAAAGAAATTAAAGATGCAGTTGGACTTAACGAGTTTACACCTGAAGATTGTGCAACATGGGCTCCTCACCCACAAGATTCACTAAAAAGAGAATATTGGGCAAAAATTTATAATTTATTTATAAAGAAAACAAAGGTGATATAAATGGGAATGCAAGATATTAAATTTCAAGAAACAACAGGAAAAACAATTAAGGTTATAGCTCCTATGGGTTCTGGATGTGTTTTGTTTTCTAAATTCTTAAATCATATTTGTGAAAATGTTAATATAAAATCTGGATACCATGAAACAGATGAGTGGTTTGGTAGAAATAATCCAACTATGATGGACGAAGAAAATCTTTTTGTTTATATTTTAAGAGATCCAATTGATTCAATAACTGAAAGCGTAAAAGTTTTAATGAATTTTAAAGATGATTATGCAACTAGATTTCAAGATCCTCATCACCTATTACAATCAATTAATATTGCAAAACCAAAATGGCATGATATGTTTATGAAATCAAAAGAAAAAGAACAAGAAAATAGTTTTAAAATTATTTACGAATCAATGTTTATAAATTCAGATAAAATGATTAAACAATTTGTAAAATTTTTTGATTTAACTTTAAATGAAAATTATTTTTCTTCAATTACTGCAAAAGATGTTTATTCAAAAATGGAAAAAACAGGATACTCATTTTGGATACCAGATAATCAAATTTCTAAATATACTATAGTTGATGATGCAGTTCGTAATGATGAAGAAATAAAAGAAATGCAAAAACAATATCTTGAGTATAAAAAAGAGATAGAGTTTTATGATTATAAATTCTAATCCTGGATCAGGAAACACTTTTTGCAGCGTATTATTAGAAGAAGCTTTGGGTTATTGGGTTGAAACAAAACATCAGCCACACATATTAAATGAAAAAATAAATCAAATTACTTTATTTAGAAATCCATATGATTCAGTATTGTCTTCTTTAGAAAGACATTTTCAAGATTTGCATCCAGACTTAAAACCCTTTGATTTAAATAATCAAGACGAAGTAAAAAATAATGTAAAACAATATGTTAGATTGTATAATATATATTTAGACGATTATCAAAAAGACTATATCTATCCTGTAACTTATGAGCATTTAAGAAACAACCCAATGATATTTGTAAAATCTATTGCAAATTTTTTTGATTTAAAAATAATTAATGAAGATATTAATGAAGATAAAATTGTAAAAAAAATAATTAATACTCAAAATTTTTTTGAACATAGAAAAAAAAGATTAGCGCCAGTAAAAGAAAGAGAAGCTTTAATAAAAATTTTAAAATTAGATAATTCTTTAAAGCAACTTTATGAAAGATATTGTCAACATAAAGAAATTTTGCAAAATGTCCATAACAATTAATTCCCCAGAAGGATCTGGAAATATTTTTGCAAAAACAGCTTTGCTTGATATAGATTGTCCAACAAATGTTATACATAACTATGAGCTTTTGAATTCAGGAGGAAATAATATTTTTATATTAAGGAATCCATATGATTGCATATTATCAGCAATTGAGTTACCATTTTTAGGCAATAAATATTTATCAAGACAATTTAATATAGATGATAATAAAACAGATCAAGAAATAAATAGACATATTGAACAATATTTAAATTATTTAAAGAATTATAAAAATAAAAAAGTTTATGCAGTAACATTTGAATTTTTAACTAACAACCCTAAACAATTTGTAGAAAATGTTACATCAAGGTTTAACAGAAAAATTGATAAAAATAAACTTGATCTTATTTCAGAAGAATCTGTTATAAAAAAGTTAATAGAAAAAAATCCACATAGAGCTCCATTTAGAGATGACAACCCAAGACAAAAAATATCTATTAGAGAAGAAATAAAAACATTTTTAAATGAAGACAAAAGAATGAAAGATTTGTACCCTATTTATCTACAACATAAGAATATATTGCAGTCAACTAAAAATATGGTACAATAGATTTATGAAATGTGACTTTTGCGAAAATCCAAAATATGTAGAGCGTATTAACGCTAAAGGCATACTTGAAAGTTTTTGCACCAATTGCATAGAAAAATTAGTGGCGGGAAACCGAATACGCTAGTCCCAAGGGGATATAGCTTAATCTGGTTAAAGCACTTGTCTTATATACAATAGATTCTGGGTTCAAATCCCAGTATCCCTACAATGGAGTAGAATATGAATAACAACGTAATAGTACCTGATGAATGGCCAAGACATAAAAAAATTAAATTTTTGGGCATAACATTAGTTGCTATAATTTTAATATTAGTAATTTCAATTTAGGAGTTATATGAATTGGCTTCAAGCATCAATAATATTTGTACCAATGATAATTGCTATCATTGCATACCTAACTGGTAATATATAAAGCAGTTGACTAGGATATATATGAAGAAGATATGGGCATTAGTAAGTACAATTGCGATAGCAATCCTTTCAGGAGTTGCCTTGTCTAAATTTTTAAATTGGGCGGGACAAAAAGAAATCTTTGATTTCGACCTAGATGAAGATATAGATAATGAAGACTTCTAAACTATATAGGTCAATACTCTGGCTATCTTGGATCCTTATTGGTCTATATACAATAGGGACATTATGGATAATAAAGTAAATAAGGACGAATCGGACAAACTAGCGAAATATTTAGCCGATGTAAGATATAGAGAAAATAATTATTTTGAAGCTAACAATTTGATGGCTAGGTCTTCGCTAGAATGGGTCATAGAAGTCCTACAAGGGCGTTTAGCCAAATGTTTGAATGCAGAGTCAGGTATATGTGACATATGGTACATAGAAAGCCATTCTGAATGTTTATTGTTAATGGATCTATTGTACCAATTTAGTCAAGATGAGAAATATAATGTTAAATAGGTTCTTCTATCGCCGCCGCACTTCAATTTTTTCACTTTCGCACTATTTGTCCAATATATACATGAATGGTAGAATTTAATAATGAGTAAACCAAATATTGTTATTGTAGGTGGCGGCACTGCAGGCTGGCTATCTGCCCTATTTGCTCACAAGAGATATCCAGAAGCCAACGTAACCGTAATAGAAAGCACCGAAATTGGAATCATAGGTGCGGGCGAGGGAACAGTTCCAATGCTCCTTACCCTTTTTCAAGACTTAGGTATTAGTTTAAAAGATTTAATTGCAAATACAAAATCTACTATCAAGAATGGTATAAAGTTTACTAACTGGTCAGAAGATGGTGGAAGCTATTTCCATGGGTTTACTTTTTATCCTGAAACTCTTGAAGATCTTAAAGCTATTGATTTTGAAGATAAAGATTTTCCAAACTCAAGGCTATTTGCTTATGGCAAAAAAATAAATGATAAAGACTTTTGTTTTTTTACAATGATATCTGATCAAAACAAAATTCCATATACAGAAAAAGAAGGTAGCTACAAAAAGCATGGATCCCATGCCTTACATTTTGACGCAAGAGTGTTGGCTAAATTTCTAAAAGAAAAAAGCTTAGAAAGAGGAATCATTCATATTGATTCTAAAGTTGTTGATTCAGAAATATCAGAAAATAGCGTAGTATCAGTTACCCTAGAAGATACAACAACTATAAATACCGATTTTGTAGTAGATGCCACAGGATTTGCAAGGTACTTTATTGGAAATTCTTTGGGTGGAAAGTGGATAAGTTATTCAGACAATTTACCAGCAGATTCCGCACAAGCATTCTTTTTAAATATTGAAAACAAAGAAGAAATAGAGCCATATACAGAATCTACCGCAAGAGATTACGGTTGGGTTTGGAAAATTCCACTTCAGCACAGGTATGGGTGTGGCTACGTATATGATTCAAGGCTGGTATCTAATGAAGATATAAGAAAAGAAATTGTTGAAAAGTATGGAGATGTTGAATTTATAAAGCAGTTTAAATTTGAACCTGGAGCTTTTGAAGATATCTGGATTGGCAACTGCATTGCCGTTGGTCTGTCAGCAGGATTTGTAGAGCCACTAGAAGCTACATCATTGCAACAAACTGCAACAACATTAAACAGAGTGTTTCATGAAGACGTAGAGGCACTAACGCCTGGCAATTACAGAGAGCATATAAATAAAAAATGCTTTAAGGATTCCGAAGCTATAAAAGATTTTATATACCTACACTATATGACAAATAAGACAAACAATGAGTTTTGGAAAAACTTTACATTAAATAATAAAATGCCAGATTCTTTAAAAGAAACGTATAAAAAAATTATTAATATTGATGAAATAAAAATCTATGATCTTTTATGGCCAGAGTACAGCTATTATATTGTTGCTAAAGGCAATGGAATAATGAATGAAAATAATTTATCTAATTTTGCAACAAAATACGAAAAATTTAATCAAGAAATACAAGAAAATTTTGAAGTAGAAAAGGCTTTGTCTAAAAAATCTATAAAGCATTATGACTTTTTAAAATTAAACGGAGGCTTCAATGAGTAATATAAAATATGTTTTATCGCAGATGAGACACAGGGGCTATTGGAATAAAATTAATACTATAGAGTTTATATCATTTATGACTAAGGTTACTATTATTGTTCCAGGACTTCTTTTTGGTATGCAATGGTGGTGGCTTTATATTTTTGCATTAGTATCTAGCATGTCTTTAATATGGACATCAACAAGAAAGACTTTACCAACAATTATTATATTTAATGTAATTTGGTGTTGTTTAGCTGTTACGGCGATTCTTAAACATTTTATCTTTTAATTTGTTATAAAAATAATTTATTTTTTGTTCCATTTTTCCGCCAGGCGTTTCATTTTTATAATAATTTGTTTGAAAATATGGAGAAAAAAACATTTTTGAAAAATGATCTCTTGGCATTAGTGTTCTTTAAACTCCGACATAAATTTTTCAGCAAGATCTACGCCTTCTAAACCAGATTGCTGCATCTCTGCTATGCGCTCTGGAGTAAACATAGGGTTTATTTTTAAAGGCTTAATCCAAATATCAATTTCTTCTTCAGTGCGATTACCAATTTGTTTGTAGTACTCTTCTGTTTTGTAATTATAGAAAGTTCCTGGGTTATCTTCAGCTTTTAAAGAAAAATTAGAAAAAGCAAATCTAATACCAGACTCGACTTCTCTAACACCGTGACTGTATGGATCAAATGCACTGTGTATGATTAAATCTCCTCTTTCAGGTTGGTATTCAAAACAACCTTCAAATTTACCAGTTTCTGATTTTAAATTTCCATCTACATCCACATCGGGATAGTAAATTGCTCCTCCAGTAAAATGCCCAAAATATGCAACAAGACCGTAATCTATTAGACAGCATGTTGCGTACTTATCATCTTGAGAAAGTCTGTGGCATTGTCCTTTTCCAGGACTATCTGAGTGGCAAAACATTCCGCCATCTCCAGGTCTAACATTTAATATTGATTGAGATGGATGTATCACATAGTGTGGGTATAATATTTCACTTACAAGCTCCCAAAATTCTAAAAGACGTGTAGGTCTAGGAGAAACCTTATCTACATACCAGCTTATTAAACTCTTGTCGTATTTATTTTTATCTCTGTCGTCTTTTTCTAAAAGTTCTTTTTCAAGATCAAGCATAAGATCTTCAGGTATAAAGTTTTTAAACAGAAATATGCCGCTAGGTGTGCCATATGCATCCACGTAACTCGATAATTTTATACAATCTGGTCGGTCATAGAAATACATTTTTTTCCCCCATTGCAATATCCTTAATTGTATCACGAAATTAATATTAAAAACCCCTAGCTGGAGGCGGATCCAACTAGGGGTATACAGGGAGCATAACTCAACCTGAATTTAAAGTATATTATATCTTTTAGGTAAAGTCAATTATTTTCTTCAGAAGGTTTGAATGAAGGAACAGGCCCTAATAGATATCCTTCTTCGTGATACTTAATCATTTTTTCAGTATCTTCATTTCCAACAATTTTATTAGAAATTAAAGAAAGCAAGTCATAAATCCTATGTAGCATTATGTATGTAACCATAGGCAGGTTGTCCTCTAAGTCAGAGGACTCATTTTTATTCTGGTCTTCCTGCATCTTGCCAAAAAATTTCTCTACCCATTGCATCAGTTTCTTTAATTTGAACTGATTCATTTTCTATTTTGCAAATACAATTTCCATTACACATTTATATTCTCCTCAACACTTTTTACTATTTTATCATATGTTGATTTTCCAATATTATTTTTATATTCACAGTCTAAACAATATAAATAAATATTTTCTTCTAAATCTTGATTACAAAAAAGAATGGATTGGTCTACTGGGCATAAAAGCTTTTCAACCAATCCTTCTTCTGACATGGAGATGTAAGTTGATACGTATTGTATCTTCATCCCATCTCCTTTACTTTGTCGGAAATTTTAAATAAAATTCCTTAGCTTTTGGGGTCATACCCTTCCAGCTTGACCAATCATTGCCGCCATTGGTCATATGATACGTTATCTCTGCGTTTGTTACTGGGTTGAATAACTCTTTGTTACTCTGTAGATCAAATTTCTCAAGTCTTTCAGGACCAAGATTTCCAATCATATTTATCTGAAATAATCCGTAAGAACTATCTCCTGTGTGCTTATTCCCGTTATATGCAAGCGGTCTTCCATTAGATTCACGCTTTGCTATTGACCAAGCTTTTTTAAGGCCTGTTCCTTCGAATCCTACAGTTTCAAGTAATTGTTTTAACTCTTCATCTGTAAGCATCTCAGACGAACTGTAACTTGCATTACTGAACTTGTCTAAGACTTCTTGCTTTAATTGGGCTTCAGTTTTCACTAAAGGTTTTACAGTTACAGCGTTTGCAGTATTTCCAAACAAAAATAACATTGTTACTGTTATTATTGTCCAGTCACGAACTAAATCGCTAAACTGTTGTTTTATATTCTCCATTGGCATTTCCTCCTATAGAGATAACGAACTCTAAGAATAGCATTGATTATAAAGAACTGTCAAGTTAGTTGACTGAAATACCATCTTATATAATGAGATATTAAAAAATATTTTTAACCCCTAGACCACTAAATAAAAGTTTGATACACTTAGAACTTCATAAATAAATTACACCGCAAGGCGGAGAAAAGGTTGTATATAAATGTCTAAAACTATTGCAAACCCGTACGAAAATTTCATTGCGTTATCCAGATATGCAAGATGGATATCAGAAGATAATCGCCGTGAGACTTGGGGTGAGACAGTAGATAGATATTTTAGCTTTATGCTAAACCATCTAAAAGAAAATTATAATTATATTCCAGATGAGAAGCTTGTTGCGGAATTAAAAAACGGTGTATTTGAAAGAAACGTCATGCCATCAATGCGCTCTGTAATGACTTCAGGAGTAGCATTAGAAAGAGATAATGTAGCAGGATACAACTGTGCTTTCCTACCAGTTGATTCACCACGTTCATTTGATGAGACAATGTATATTCTTATGTGCGGTACAGGTGTAGGATTCTCTGTTGAGTATAAGTATATTAATAAACTTCCTGCCGTCCCAGAATCGCTAGAGAAGTCAACTACAGTAATTACAGTAGAAGACTCAAAGCAAGGTTGGGCTAAAGCATACCGTGAGTTGCTAGCACTACTATGGTCTGGACAGATTCCAGCAATTGATGTTTCTAAGGTAAGACCAGCAGGTGCAAGACTTAAGACAATGGGTGGAAGATCATCAGGTCCACAACCACTTATTAATCTATTTGATTTTACAATTGCAAAGTTCAAGAGCGCTACAGGAAGAAACCTAAAGCCAATTGAATGCCACGATATCATGTGCAAGATTGGTGAAGTAGTTGTTGTAGGCGGAGTTCGTCGCTCAGCAATGATTTCCCTTTCTAACATTAACGATATTGAGATGGCACAGGCTAAGTCAGGTAACTGGTGGGAAGCCAATACACAACGTGCTTTGTCTAATAACTCTGTTGCGTACTCACGCAAGCCAGACATGGAGCAATTTATTGCAGAATGGAAATCTTTATATGATTCAAAGTCAGGAGAACGAGGCATATACAATGTGGCCGCAGCTCAAGCCCAAGCAGCCAAGTATGGAAGAAGAGATCCAGATATACACTATGGAACTAACCCGTGCTCAGAGATTATCCTACGTCCTTATCAGTTTTGTAACCTTTCAGAAGTCGTACTACGTGAGAATGATACAAAGAAAGAAATTGAACGCAAAGTTGAACTTGCAACTATCCTTGGAACGTGGCAGTCAACGCTTACAGACTTTAAATATCTTCGCAAGATCTGGAAAGACAATACAGAAGAAGAGC
>Ga0209189_1000043_pt1 | contig 117328 bp, 115 predicted proteins | sample C_130820_EF_Meta_FD_187308 | JGI IMG/M metagenome (GOLD analysis project Ga0209189, IMG submission 187308) | Freshwater microbial communities from Lake Croche, Canada to study carbon cycling - C_130820_EF_MetaG (SPAdes) (version 3) | ecosystem: Environmental > Aquatic > Freshwater > Lake... | reverse complement strand
AGATACTGTCTCTTGTACTGATACAGGTTGATTAACTATCCCTCGTTGTGGTATAGGTTCATGTTGTCTTAATGCGGCTAATAATATTGCCAATTTATATTCTATTTGTTTTTGTGGTTTTCTTAATTGTCTTATTGCCTTCTCTTCTTCTTTTTGTACATTCTCTTTTAAAGCTTGTAATAGAATCGATAGTTTGCCAGATACTATCTCTTGTTTTGATACAGGTTCATTAGATGATATTTCTTGTTTGCCAGGTAATATTGATATAAATTCTTTATATTCTCGTAGTTCTTTTAATCGTCTTATTGCGATGAAATGATTATCACATTCATTCTGTTCATCTTTCTGTACACTCTCTTTTAAAGCTTGTAATAGAATTGCCAATTTACTAAATATTATTTCTTGTTGCTCAGGTTCATGTTTTTTTAATTGGGTCGATAAAAAGGATTGCGAGTTAAATACTGATTTTGGCGAATATTCATAATTTCTTAATGCAGACAATAATATCGCTAGTTTATATTCTATTCGTTTTTGTGGTTTTCTTAATCGTGTTATTGCGATTAAATGATTATCGCATTCATTTCCGGAATTAGACGAATCTATTTCTACTTTTTTTTTTGCTTTTTTTTTTAATTTATTATATAAATAATTTAAATTAGTATATACTTCTTCTAGTTTTGTTATATCAGCAAATTTTTGTTTCAAGAAATCTTCTAAAGTATCTGTATAATTAGTATTTTCAAAAGCCGCATGTATAAAGTCATCATTTATATAAAATAATTCGTCGTAATTATCTGAGTTAATATTTCTTCCATAATAGCTTCGAACATAATCTATGTTTGGCTTTAAATTTAATAATTTCTTATTCGATATTAATTCTTGTATTAATTTGCTCTTTATATCGTCAACTGATAAGTCAGGTGAACTATCAACTGAATCTGTATCTGAAATATCATCATCATCCTCATGCTCAGTTTCTTCACCCACATCCTCCAAGAATACTTCTTCTGTCGATAAACCGTCTTGTGATGGAGGACCTCCACCTAATACATTTTTATTCTTTTTTTTTCTCATTACTTAAACAAAATACAGAAAAACTATTTCAATATTGAAAGGCGATAATCGAAGAAAATACCCATATAAAAAAAGTATATGTAGAAATAATATTCATTAATTTTTGTCCTGAATTAAAATCGCCTACTTTTAAATTATCTGTATTTGTTTTTAATAACCATATAACAGGTATTAATCCTAATTGTATAACTATATGTAAAACAATTCTTCCATAGCCATTATTCTTAATATCTAAGTAATATATCAAAAGTCTAAAGAATAAATTATCAGTATTTATTAAAAATACAATTAATAAAAATATAGCCACATAACAAGAGAAATATAATATAAATGCTTGTTCGAAATTTGTAACACTATTTGTATTTATTCCCCAATTTAAAATAAATAAAACAACTGCACGAATTACATATGTAACTCCTATAAATACTGCTCTATCTGTTCCTGTTATTTTTTCTGTATCTAAACCAAATATTGGATCATCTTCGTAATCTTGAAATATTTCATTAACATCTTTTTTATTTATTTCAGCATTATTAATATCTTTTTCTAGATTTGAATAAAATGTTATTGCTTCTGCGCCGGCAACTTGAAGTAAATTTGCATATCCACCGCCTCGTGTAGCATAGAATGTAAAAATTCTATCATCATCTCCAAGAGACTCTACTTTATATTTTACAGCAAAAATACTATCTTTATTATTTTTTATATCAATATCAGCATCATCATGGGTTGTATATTTATTTAGAATATAAGCAAAAAATTTTTTTAAATTCATATAAATACTTTGACCAGGGAGGTCATCTTTTAATATATGCCTACCAATTTCAATATTAAAAACATTTTCAATTTGATTTAACAAATTTAAATTTGTTTTATTTAAGTCATTATAACTTTTTTCATATTCTATATATTCATTATTTCTATTTACAATAACAGCTTCAAAGCCATTATTGGACTGATTATTCTTATTAGTATATATATATCTTGCAGAACGACTATGTGTTGAATGCGAATTATATCTATTCGATCTTCCATCGGATTCAGATGATCTTACAAATGATTCAGGGAGTCCAGGGGATCCAGGGAATCCAAGGAATCCAGTGGGTTCACGGAATCCAGAGAATTCATGTAATCTAGGTAATACTAGCGATTCCGGTTGCTGCAATAATTGGCCTTGCTGTTGCTGTTGATGTTGGCCTTGAATATTAATACTTATAGTAGGTGGTTGCGACGGAGATGGCGCGGAGGATGGCTGTGGCTGTGGCTGCGGGGGCGGCGGGGGCACTGGCGGCGGGGGCAGCGGCGGGCTGGGCGGCCCGGGCGATGGAGTGGGCGGGGGCGGGGGCCTGGGAGGCGGGCCAGGCGGTGGCGAGGGCGGTGGCAAGGACGGGGGCGGGGGCGGGGGCGGAGGCAAAGTTGGCACCGCCATTGGTATACCACTATTGCTCTCACTATCATAAGGATTTCTTCTATTTTCCCGAGGTGTCGCTTCTACTATAAATTCTTCAGTTAATTCTTTTTCATCATTTGAATTTGAATTTGATTCTTCAATATAGAATTTTGATGGACCAGATCTCAATAAAGTATTTAAGCGTGCAATATATTCGCTTTTATTTTCATCAGTACCCTGCTTTTTCAATGCATATTTTAATGATTTACGCAATTCTGTTATTTTATCAGTATACCTTTCTAAAGTTAATTTTGAACTAGAAATTATTTTAAATATTGTAGGTATTAGCATTTTATTCGGATCTACTAATGCATTCATAAATTGTTGATAGAAATGATAAGCATCTGGATTTGTTTTATAAACATTTTCATCAGATATAAATGCAAATTTTCCAGGTGTTTTTGATTCTTCTTTCATAAAATTAAAATTAAAATTTTGATTAAACATCAACTCTGTCATAATATGATATTATATTATATTCGAAATCCATCCGAATATACAAGTTATTAATAATAGTATAATAATTGCAAATATAGATACTGTAGTAAATTGAGTAGGATTATCTCTATAATATTTATTAAATAAAATATAAAATCCAATAAATGTAGCCATCATAAATATTCCAACTGTAATACGTGTAAATCTCCCAAATCCATTTTTTATTTCATTAAAACTTCTTAAACCAGCCATTGATGTTCTGATTTTTGCTAATATTTTAGAATCTATGTTATTAGATAACTGTGATAATTCTTTGCCATTATTATGTTTTATATATTGATATAAAATTGCTTTTCTGTTATTTATTGTATTTTCTAGCGTATCTGTAACATTTGGCTCTAAATCAAGAATTGAATTATATAATAAATTTTGTAGCGCAATTCCAGATTGTACAGTTCTTGGATTTAAAGCAGTTGTTAAAGATATTAAAGTATTATTAGTATAAATATTATCAGTTATATATTTATTCAATTCAGAACATTTTTGAATATAATCTTGCCAATTACTATACAATCCTTGCCAATATCCATTATAATAAAATCCAACTAATGATAATAAAATAAGAAGACTTAAATAACCAATAATTAAGATTATTGTTTTAGTATTTAAAAATTCTCCACTATCAAATACTACAGTACCTATAATGAAAAAAGTAATTGGTAATAACTTGGATACAAAATATGTTTTTGCATTTTTATTATTAAAAAACTCATTTTTAGCTTTTGTTACATAATTATTAAGATGTGTTATAGCCATAAATTCAAAACCTGAAAAGACTAAATAAATGACAGTATATGCGGCTATAAAAAGACCACAAAAGCCTCGCCACAATTTTATACTGATATGAGATTCATATTTATATTTATTATAATTATAACCAATTAATGTAATATATCCAGATAATATACAAAATAAAAATACAATATTAATTAACACATTTACATTTTTAAAATGAGAAATAGGATTCTCATCTAGTAGATAACTTGAAACAAGTTCATCTCCACTTTCTTTTTGATAATATGATGTACCTCCGCAAGATGCAATTAGTCTTGATCCAATTTGGTATTGCATATCACATTTTAATGCAATCTGTAAATTAATACATATTATTGTAATAAATGTAATTAATACTGCAGTAAGTAGAAATTGTATTATTAATTTAATATTAAAAAAATTTTTTAAACCTATATCATAATATTGACCAGTACTTACGAGATATTGTTTATAACTATTAAATTTTTCATATATCGCTGTAAATATTGGTATAATTAAAAATAATCCAATAAATGTAATGGGAATAGCATATCCTGGTCTATTTTGACTTAATCCGGTATAATTCATATTCATTATAATAGAATAATAGAAAAATAATTATATTTTAATTAATAAAGATACTATAATTAATGTAATAAAGAATAATATTAAAAAACTTATTATTATTACCTTTAAATCTATAATTTTAATAGCATATGAATATAATAAATATAATATTATAAATATTGCAAAAAGCGAAAAGATCTTCATATTCAATACATCTATTTCAAATTGTGAATTTAGTAAATTATAATTGCGACCAATATAATACGTGGTTACACTATTATTATATAATATATTAGCATTATTATAATCTGATAAATAATTTATATTCTTTAAATCTGATAAATAAGATAATGCAGGAATATCAGTACTATTAAAATCAATATATTTAAGAATAGTTTCTATATCATTTGTTGCAATTAGATTATTATAATAACCAATTGAAGATACTAAAGGATCCCCTGGCGTAGTCGCAGGGGAACTCGGGTTATTATTCGGAGAAACGGTCCTTGTCGCGGCTGCGGCTGCGGCTGCGGCTGCGGCGGCTATTTCTGCTGCATCTCTTGCTGCTGCAGCCACATTTGCATCAGCCGCGGCAGCACCTGCTGGATTAGCTGCACCAATTGGAGGCACAACAGTGGTGGCCGAACCAGCCGAACCAGCTGAGCCGCCTGAGCCACCTGAGCCACCTGAGCCACCTGAGCCGCCCGAGCCACCTGAGCCACCTGAACCACCCGAACCACCATCGACTGGCTCGGCAAACTTAAGCGCTGATAAAATAGCGTCTGCTTTATCTTGATTTGATAAATGTTTATTATTTGAATCAAATGCAACATTATTTGCAATAACATTTAATCTATCATAATTTACTACACCAATAATATGGGTATTTACAAATGGAAAAGAATAATTGCCAGTCCAATTATTATATGCTTGACTATAATATGTATCCATAATACTATTTAAATTTATACCAACATTATGATCACCGAGATAAAAATTTATTATTTGTTGATTTATTATTGCATTATTAACAGAATTGGAATTAATTAAACTATTTAGACTATTACTATCAGTTTGAATATTACTTATATCTCTATTAATATTATCAAGAATACTTTTAGATGTGTCACGATTATAGGTAAATCTTATATCTTGAGAATGATCTAATATAAATTTAATACCATAATTATAATGCAATTCATAAATACTTATATTAATTAATATATTCGAAATAGATGACGCAATATTATCATAAGCATTTTGACTATCAGGAATATTTACTATACTAGTATATATTAATTCATTTAATACTTCGCTAATAAGTATTAAATGAATCATAATAATTAATAAATTTTTAATTTTATTAGATAAAGTAATAGTAGAAGTATAAATGCGATTTGCATAACTATCGTAACTATTATGAATAGTATTTTTTGAATTGTTGATCAGAGGTTCATTATCCTTTATATTGTTATATGAAGAATTTATAATATTCATCATCCAATCATTATTATCTTGACTTGTTGTAAAACCTTCTATATTTATAGTATTTATATATCCACTAGACATATTTCTTAATATATATTGCATAGCAGATATATAGTGATCTGTATTAGATGATCCATCAACATTATTGTATTCTTGGAAAATATTATCCGATGCCGATGTTGCTACTGCTTTCATAAGATAAATTTTATCATTTTTAAAATCAATATAATTTATTATATTATCACTCTTAAAAGGTTGATATTTGGATATTGTATCATCGATACTGTTGGAATTTTCTATTTTTGTTATTCTATTTAATAAAACTTTCATATATATTAAAGGATCTGTAGAATCATCTAGATCATGGGCAGACTGAATATTAACTCTTAATAATATTGAATTTAACGTTGATTTAATATTTATAAGTGCTGTATTATATTCCGTAAAATCAATATGAGTCGCTAATTTATTTGCAAAATTTAGTATTATAGCAGAATATGCAATAATTAATAAATATGGCACAATTTCTATTCTATTTCCCAATACTAGAATTATTAATCCTAATACTCCAGCAGCCACAATTAATACAATTGCAAATAATTTAAGAGCCGCAATATATGAACCGGAGTTGATATTAGAATACATAATATATCTCATTGTATCTTTTTCACAAATATTGTTATCATATGCATTTTGCATATATGTAGCATATTTCATATAATAATCCAATTTTCCAACATAAATTAATAAAATTATAGTTAAAATACTGACTAGTATAAACATTATATTTTTTACATATGCATTAATAAATATACTACGAAGACCTTTCAGTCTCGATAATAAAGATGCTAACTTATTAGAACCGGTGGCGGCGGCCGGCGCCGGTGGGGGGCTGGTTGGCGCCGGTGGGGATCTGGGTGGCGACGTCGAGGGTGGCGAGGGGCTTGGGGGTGGGGGGCTTGACGATGCGGCGGTGGCAGCGGCGCTCGCAGAGGGCCTGGGAGACGGTGTCAGGCTTAGGGAACTATCATCGTCGTCCGACGACGTAACGACGGGGATTCTACGCCCATCAATTAATTCTACATTGCCAACACTAGCTGTAGAATCACTTCTTCTTAATGAGCCAGAAGATAATCTTTCAGCAAATCTACTTGATCCGGCATCGCTCATTTATAATCATAAAAGAAAATGATCTAGGTTTATTTTTGTTTTTGATATAAAGATTTTACATAATTTATAAACATTTCAGCTATTATTTTTAATTTTTCGGAAAGTGGTTTAGCAATAATATTCCAAGATACTATAAATACAATCAGTAAAACAAGTATATTAAATCCAAAATATTGATATATAAAAGTAAATAAAGCTTTTCTACTATCTTTTAAATTATTTAGATTACTTATTTTCTTATTTAATTGATCCATTACATTTTGCAAATTAGTTTCAAATAATTTTTCTCTCATATCATCATATACCTCATTTGTTAAAAATGCTTTCGGATTACTTTGTAATCCTATAATATCATCTTTCATTAAAGGGTATAGATTATTAACACGCAAAGATTGTTTATAGTAGAAAAATTCGCTAGGATCTACTTGAAATGTATTAGTAATATTATTTATATTAAATAGCGTCATTATATCATTATACCCATCACTGTTTTCTGGTATAATATATTTAAAATAGCTATAAAGTGAATATGTAAATATCATTTTAATTACTTTTTCATCATTTAAGCAAACTGTTTCGTGACAATTATTTCCGTCATCTTTATGTAAAGTATCTCTAATAGTAGAAATAATTTTACTAATATTATCATTTTTCATAGCATTTAAAAAATCTTCATCTGTTGTTAAATAAGAATATATAAAATGTTTAATTGATCGTACATTATCTCTCATATTCTTTACTTTATTCTGTGCACCTTTCATAAAATATTTTTTATAAATAGCACTTAATACTAGTAAACAAACACCAACTGTAATAATTATAGTAAAATATTCTGCATTAATATCTAATACTGTATCCTTTTCGGGTATATCTTTCTTTTTATTGAAAATATTATATATTTTTAAAGATAAAAAAGCACCGCATTGAATTGCAATTGCGATAACTGCTAATGCAACAAGTCCCAATGTATATTTAATTATCGTTTGCTGCAGATAAATATCATATGGTTCTTCATTAGGATCTTTGCCGATATAGTCAAGAGATTCATAATCTACTGTATCTTTAATAAATTGCCCAGGATCATTTGTTTTTATTTTTATTAAATCATATAATGCAATTATAAAATCAAATGAACTTATGCAAAATAATAAAACTACGGCAGTAAAACATGCAAAAGCTATATATTTATAAATAACCTCATTAAATGTGAAACTTAATGGATTTTTTTCTGCTTTTATAGCATTTGATTCCGCCGATGCCTGCACTGTTACTGGTTCGGGTGCAGGCGCAGACACAGGCGCAGGCACAGGCGCAGACGCAGATTGATCTATTATTTCACCAATACCACCTTTATATTTTGGCATTGCCCCTTACTTTACACTCAGAATAGAATATTCTAAATTAAATTCGTAAATGTTATTTTTAATATTTTGAAGCATATTTGAATAAACAATGTACGAAGTTTCTTACTCTTCAATAATATAAAAGTAGGTAATAATGTCATTATTGCAATAAATATTAATATCTTTATAAAATTACTAAAACCTTGTTCTGGATCAAAATCATATAATAGTGTATTTAAATTATCTATCCATCCTTCTAGTGGCCCCTGTGCTATGGTAAATACATCATCAGATATACCATTACTATTTTGTATTTCGGGTGTATCAAAACCTTCTGCAAATGCAAAGAAAGTAGATTTAATTTTTTGATAAACTTCATTAATTACATCTGGCTCTTTCATTCTAAGAGGTCGATGTATAAATCCGGATAATTTATCTGATAAATTATTTGTTTTCTTAACAACACTTGATGTCTCTTCATTTGTAGCAGCGGCACCAGCAGTAGGTGCAGCAGATGCAGCAGATGCAGCAGATGCAGCAGATGCAGCAGATGCAGCAGATGCCGATGATGTTACTGTAAATACTGATGGCGGTAATAAATTTGGTATTCGTGATTTATAAATATCTATTATTTTTGTTGTATTATTATCTATTACAATTGGAGATCTATTGAAAAAATCTGATAAAGAAAATACACCAGGGTTTAAATTTGCCGGATCAAATAAATCGAATGCATCAAGTATATTGGGATTTTGATATCCCATTCTTTGCAAATGTATATAAATATTCAAAGTTAATATGGCTTTTGATACTTGTACCGGATCTTTTTTATCATTTGAATCCATATTGTCCAATGCTATTTCAATTGCTTTAATCAATGAAAACGAATTAGTAGGCACATTTTGCAATACAGCTAGAAAATCTGGTTTTGTATAAAAATTCATTAATGCATAATTATTAAAATTACTAATTTTTGTTTGTATTGCTTCGATTTCTTTATTAATACTATAAAACGCTATAAAATTTACAATAATTGATATTACAGATTGTATAATTAATAAACCTACTATTAATTTAACAACTGTATTAACAGGTGCTTCCTCTGCATATATTAAATATATAATTATTAAACATAAAATAAATATTATGACTGGCAGTATTAAAAATAATACAAATTTATATTTTACATTTTTATCAAATACAGATTTGGGATTAAATGATAGACCTCGTGATATATTATAATCAAGTGATTCGCGATTTAATGGATTTTTTATTAATGTATTATTTTTATAATCATTAAATAATATAATAGTATATACTATAACTAATATGAATATAACAAATGATAACAATAATGCAAATAGTGTAAGATATTTAATTAGAGTAGGTGTTGTATTAAATTCTTTTATAATTGCCATTAATGCATCCATATAAGACTCGTCTTCATCTGTTTTTGATTTATCTACTATTTCATTTTCTAATTTTTCGATATTTATGGCTGGTGCGGGCATAGGCACTATCGGTGGCTTTAAGCCTGCTTCAGGTTCGGTTTCGGTTTCGGACATTGCCTCTTACTATGACAATAGAAAAATCAATTTACATAATAGCTTTAATAATCCACAAAATTAATATTATAGTTACCGGATAACCTATACGAATAAAGAATTCCTGTGTATCTGTCAAGAATGATTTACTAATATATACAGTTAAGTAATGATTTGCAACTTTATCCAAAGATATACCTAATAATATTACAAATGATAATATTATTAATTTTACAACTTCCCATTTTTTTCGCCCCATTTTATCCATAAAACCATCTTGATATACTGAAGTTACAGGCTTACCACCTTGTTGAGCATACATAGCATTTGGGGTGCTATATGATATATCAGGAGGAGCTTGATGTGATGTTGTAGATTTTGGCAATGGAATATCTATAGACGGCATGGGAGGCGGCGGTGGAGGTGCCATCTGCTGTACAGGAGTGGCTTGTTCATAAACACTACCAAACGCCATATCTAAAGAAGTTCCTTCAAACATTATAAGTTAATCCTATACCAAAATGACATTTTTATAATTTTATATTGCAGAAGTATGGCATCTGATAAAATTATAAAAATGCAAATACATAAAATTGATAAAATCGCAGAAAAAAAACAGGATGAATTAGAGAATGAGCAATTTAATAAATATTCACATATCTTTAATTTAGCATATAAAATATTAAAAACACAACCGGTATTATTATATGGTGGTATGGCTATTAATGAAATGTTACCAGATAAGTTAAAAATTTATAAAAAAAATAGTCTTCCAGATATCGATATTTTTTCAAAAAATGCAGAAAATATAGCTACAAAAGTTGTTGAATTTTTTAAGAAAAATGGATATCCTATGGCAAGTTTCGGAGATGCATTGCATGAAGGCACATATAAGATATATGTTGAAGGCATACAGGTAATTGATATAACTAATATTTCTACTCAAGCATTTAAGAGACTTTCTTATAAATCCAATATGAGTTCATTTGGAATTAAGATAGTTAATTCCCAATTTATTAGAATGTCTTTGCATATGATGTTATCTCAGCCAAACGATGCACATCGCTGGAATAAAGTATTCCAAAGACTTATTGCCTTTTACAAAGTTAATCCTCCTATGAAATGCAAATTTAAAATAAAGACTTCATCAAATAATAGTTTGTCTAATTATTCTGAAATATATGATTATATAAAAACAACAGATTTTGTTATATTCGGACATAATGAATTAAAAGATTTTTTCAATAATAAAAATATTCCGAATATACAACAACCATATATACAATTATTAGTAAAAGAAGATGTATATGAAATAGCCACAGATATTATTGAAAAACTAGGCAAGTCTGAATTAAAACTCAGTAAAGTATATGACGCAGATGATTTTATTCCGAGACATATTTTTATATATAATGGGAAAACGAAAATAGCCGCATTATATACTGCGACTTCTTGTGTTTCATATATTAATTATAATGGGTTTAGATATGCATCCATACATACTATAATTAGAATATATATGTTAATGTTATTTTCATCATATTCTCACTTTAAAACCGATTATAATAATATTGAATGTCTTGTTAACATGTTATCAATTATTCAATATAAGAATATAGGAAGTAAGAAAAAAATATTTAAAGAATTTATAATGGATTGCTATGGTATTCATAAAGGATTAATAACTTTAAAACGAGAAAAATTAATAAGATATGCTAAATAATTATGAAAATAGATAATAAGAGGATCAATGAGAATTATAATATTTTTATCATTGTTATTATTTATATTAATTATTACATTGATTCTATACGAATGCAAATGCAGTAATAAAGAAGGCTTTGCAATTGCGAAGAAGGTTGATTCTGATATTCCATATCTTTCCGGAATTTCGACAGGACCAATGGATCCACAACCTAATACAAATATAGCTGCAAAAAAAGCTAGTATATCGGGATATGCTGGATCAAAAAAAGACAATACAACTGATCAACCGGGAAATGATTTTGAAAAACTAAGTAAATTAGGATTAGCTGATAATGAAGCAGTAATATTCAATAAGCTTAGATTAAATAATTTAACAGATGACAATATAAATACTATGATAAATTCAGGTGAAATAACCGAACAATTAATTGAGAAATTTCTTGCATACGTAGATTCAATGCCACCTCAAGAAAAAATGACTTTTGGAGATTTCATAAAAGAAAAAAACTAATATGGATATACCGGAACTATATTTCAAAATTATTTTCAAAATAGTAAAAAAACAAAATGAAATGTTATTAAAAGAAATAAGCATACGCGAAAATATAAGTTTTCTAGAATTAAAACAAAAATATTTGCCTAGTATGAAATCCCTCAAAAACTTTTATTATTCATCAGAATCATAATTCTGTAATTTTGCCATAATATCTTTTCTCTCTATTTCATCTTGACTATATCTGTTTTCCATTTTTTTATAATTATTAATATTGTCTATATCATAATCAAATTCTTGATCATCTGATTCTTCTTCTTGAGCCTCTTGATCACGCATATATTCTACAAAATTCGGTTTATAATTTGGATTAAGAATTGAATTAACAAATTCTTCTTTCCTAAAAGGTTCATAATAATATATGGCAAATGTTAAACTATGATTCACACCTTTAAAATCATATATATTCCCATCAGATGTTTCAAATGTTAATGATAGTTTTGTTAATTTACCAATAGGATGAAAATCTTTTTTATTTGTATCATTATAATCAATAATAGTATTATTATATCCAATTGTATCTAAATTAAATTTAGCTAAACCCATAAAATGTTTAGTATATGCCAAATATCTATATTTATTTTGTTCAATTTCCGGGCATCGCAATATAATATATCGTTCTCCCATTAAATTATATATACCAGGGGCAGTCACTATATTATAATCTTCTTGCATTGTAACAATTATTGAAGCTTGAAAATATATTTGATTAATACTGTCATCGAGATTATACCAAGATGCGCCATTATCTTGTGATACTAACAATGTTGTATTAGCTACATTCGCAACGTCATTATAATAAAGTTGGAGTGTTGGATCATTGCTATTAAAAATTATCCAATATGTTCCTTCTTTCATAAAAACATTTGTAGCTATATATGATGATTCTGAATATCCCCCATCTATATAATTAGTATCAATTATATTACTTGTTCCAGTAAAATTTGCAGGTTTATTATTAATTGGATCATTTGTCCATAATTCCCATTTAACTATATTTGTACTTGCGATAATCCCGGTAGTATTTGAAATAGCTGCTTGAATATTTCTTAAATACCCATGAGTTGTTACTTGAAATGATTGTGCTAACTTGTATGGTATAGCAATTGATTGTTTGCGTACAACCCCACTTGGTCCTGTAAATGTATTATATGTATAATATGTGACATTCGGATTTCCAGGAGATATATTAACACTACCATATAATTGATAATTAGCTGGATAGTTTAACCCAATATAACGTTGATTATATATCGGTTTTGCAGATTCTGATAATGGGCTTGTATATAAATCAAAACCAAGGGTTTGACTCATTGTTGACTTAGACATATCTAAGATAAATGGATATGGGCAATGAAATTTAATTGTATTTTTGATTTCAGGTGGATTTGATAAAGAAACTGCCTTTATAAATACAGTATTACCATTTAGTTGCATATTTAAAACATTGTTTATTGCAATTAATAGGGTTTCAATAGTATAATCTCCAGGTTCTACATTTACTGTAATAAACATTGACATAATATTTGCTGCTTCTATAGCAGTAAACTTTATAGGATCATAAATCAAAAATACTATTGAGTTATTATATATATCAACATTATACATAGTTCTTGGTATAGAACTATCGACTATTTCAAGTCCTACTACATTTTTAAAAGGCATAGTAAAATCTACTACATATTTTGATGGCGTTGGATTTATTGAACGATCTCTTTCGCTACTATTGACTAAAAATAAATATCTTTGTCGAGTACTATTTTTTTTTAAATAATCAATATCTTCAATTGACATCTATTACTATATAAAAAAATGAAATTCTTATATATATAAAATTAAATAAAAATGGTTACTAATGAAGGCCAGCGTTGGCGTAAATGTGATCGAGATCAGGTTATTAGACTACTAATAAACGGTGAAAAACTCGAAAAAGTAGCAAATCTCTATAAGAGAAGTGAAAACAGTATATTATGGCAAATAATTAAATATATTGAAAATAATGATAATGTGATACCACATTCTTTTTCTAAAGAAGTTTATGAATTCCTTAATAATATTCCTTATTATTGCAATAAAATTAAGCATAAATGCCTTTCAATACCAGATGATGCCGATGAGGAGGCCGATGAGGAGGCCGATGTGGAGGCCGATGTGGAGGCCGATGAGGAGGCCGATGAGGAGGCCGATGAGGAGGCCGATGAGGAGGCCGATGTGGAGGCCGATGTGGAGGCCGATGAGGAGGCCGATGAGGAGGCCGATGTGGGGGCCGATGTGGAGGCCGATGAGGAGGCCGATGAGGAGGCCGATGAGGAGGCCGATGAGGAGGCCGATGAGACCGATGAGGCCGTTGCAAAAGCTACTGAAATTGATCTCGATAAAAGTAAGGATAATATAATCATAAATATTAGAATTAATACTATACAGAAAGTAATTATATATAAACGGTAATCTAAATTTTCTAATGTGTAATTAAGATAGACTGAATGAAATATACAAATGCATTGATAGTAATAGTTTTAATTTTGGTAATTTCATTATCAGTATTTGCAATTAATAGATGTAATATTGAAAAATATGATAATTTACAACCAGGTACTTTAAAGAGTACTAATTATCCAGATCGCGATTTAAGAAGTACTGTTAATACGTCTAGGCAGTGTGTTATATATTATGTACCTGAAAAATATAATTTTAATGGACAAATTTTGGATATGACAATTGCATGCGATATGCCATATTTCAATAAATTTAATAAACCTGTTGATATGATACAATACGATTTAAATAAAATAAATAATAAAAACAACAATTCTCTTACAAATGAAGAAGAATTAATAAAAAAATATGGCCCAGCTGTTATATCTATTAAAAATAATAAAACTGCAGAGTTAAATATAGATGGCAAAGGATATTGTAAGATGGATACATTAGGAAATAATGGATGGATCGAAATCGTTAAAGATGAATATGGTAATTTATATCCTAAGAAAAATTTAGCTAATCCATTATTATCTACAAAAGGTCCAGCGGAATCTTGGAGTCATTGTTATAAAAAAATACCAGGCAGTGATACTAATCCTAATGCAAATTATGATCAAACTGCTGTTTCAATGGTAAAAAGTGTATCTGATTGTACAGATATAATGACGCCAAATTGTGCGGTATTAGGCAATCCAACTGCAATTCAAAATCCAAGTCCATTAAATGATAATAACGCGTACGCTAAAGTAACATTTAAAACATTAAAATTATCATCTGCTTTGAATAATAAAAATATTGAAGGTTTTGTTGGTAGTACACAGGAAATTGATAATATTTATAATAATCCTGGTTTAAATATGCAATCCGCGTCTATTCTAAATCAATGCAATTTAGGTTTAAAACCACCATCTGGCATTCCCGGATATTATATTGAATTTGGGTTTTCAGGAAATGTCAATAGTTCAATAATATCATCATTTCGTTTAGTTAATCTAGATAGTTATAAAATGCGAGCATATCCATCGAGTATGTCATATACTTTGCCTATTGACACAACTTCGCGTGAAGCAATTAATGTCTATAATAATTTATTTACAAATATTTTATTTGAAAATAGATTATATTTAATTCCAGATAATTTTACAGTAGACATATATAAATTTTTTTATGAACCATGTGTAATTGATAATAATACAAATACTCAGCAAATTAACTATGACCAAAGCAATGGTAAAATATCAGGATTAACATTTTCATTAAAAAATAGTATTCTTAAAGGTGGAAAACCAGCAATACCTGCAATATCATTATATACCTTTGATCCAAAATTATTAGATAGTAAATATTGGGGAAATTTAGATTTTTTAAAAACTCAATCTGATTCAATTGATAGAGATATTAAAAGTAAACAGCCTAATTTACCTCAATATACTGCCCCTAGTAATTTAAGAACTGGTCAAAAAATAGTAACTATTGATAGCACAGCAATATATCAAGGTGTTGAATATAGTTTATATTCAATTGATAAAAATGGAAATATAGGAAATAATGGAAATAGCAATGCTAGTGCAATCGCATTAGATAAATTAATTTCAGATGGTAGCCTAAAAAGATCTGGTACAATTTCTTCAGTTAATATATATCAATCAAGTAATACACAGGCTAATGGTATAGCAATAGTATTATCTGGATATATAAAAATAAATATTTCAGGAACATATAATTTTATTATAAATTGTGAAAAATCAGGTGATTTAAAAATAACGCATATAATAACAAAAAATGGTATAAAAAATACTCAAAATGATATCAATAATTACTGGGATATACCTGTAGATGAGAATAGTATACTCGCATCATATAATTATGGATCAAATTCGATGAATGATACTATTAATGGTATAAGTAACACCAAATATCAATTATTAACTGGTGATATTCTTAAATTTACAGCACGTTTTGTAAATACAACAGGTAATTCGGGTATTCAATTATTTTGGTTAACTCCTGATAAACAGCAAACATCTTATAAAAATTGCGCGCCTGCTTCGAAAAATAATATTGATTCAAATAATTTAGGCACATTGCCCGATATAAATGCTTGTTATGTTCAAATTCCCGATTCACAAATTTTTTATAGCACAGATAATTATGAAAAAGATAATGAAGCCATAGCAGAAAATAATCATTTAACTAAACAATTAAATAATATAAAAGGCATAATTCTCGCAATAGAAGCGAATTATAATGCATATGTGTTAAAAGGAATTAACAATATATTAAATTCGGAATTAATTATATCGAATTTAGATATAGTCGACGGTAAATCAACTAATTATAAATTATATATGTATATTGGTGACTTTGAAAATCCAAATGGTTTAGTGCCAAATCCAAATATAATATCGGGTAATAAAGATCCAAATGTTGATGTGCCTATTCAGCAAAATGAGTTAGATATATCAAATCTAAATGATTGGGTATTATCAACTGGATCTCCTGTTGGTAATATAGTTGGACCCGATGGCTATAATAAACCGGTAAGTTATTCAATTGTATTTGGATTAAATATTGAGAGATATTGCGATGATTGGCGTAATATATTATTCCACGGCAAAGATGATGATTGGTCAAACCCTAGTGTAATTGGTGGTAATGTATCTACAGTAGATCGCACACCTGGTATATGGATATACCCAAATACTTCCAGATTACATATTAAACAATGTAGTTCAGTTGATCAGAATAGTGGAATTGATCAAACAAAATATTCATTTCCATTGGGTAATTATGCACATATCGGCATTGTTGTAAATGAAATAAGTATGACAATATATATAAATGGTGTAATTAATGAAACGTATAATTTACCATCAAATACTAATTTTATATGGAATTCTTCGCTTGGAAAATCATTATATTTACACTGGAAATCAAAAAATAATAATAGCTGGAGGTGCATTAATGGATATATTAAAATCAATAATATGTATTGGTTTAATCGCGAATTATCTGCAAATGAGATTACAAATGAATTCAAAAAAACTGGTATATCTTCTATAATTGCGGCGACTTCGTCAAATTCATCAAATACCCCAAATACTGTAGATCTTGGTCCAATTAATTCACAACCTTGGATAAATAGAAACAATATGAATACAGACTGGTTTTGTAAATATGATAATACTGCGCGCTGGATATGGAATTTATCTATAAGTGATATTCCAATAGTTACAAATAAAGATATTATATTTACAAATTATTATAATACAAATGTTCCTTTTACAGCAACATTATATATTGTAGCAGATGCGTATGCGATTGTTTATTTAAATAATAACAAAATAGACACAGTTTCAGGAGGTTGGCCTACTTCTGGTAGTGCACCAAAAACAATTAAAATATCATTTGATAAAGGCGAAAATAATATCACAATAATTGCGCAGAATAGAAATGGTAATTCAGCGGGGTTATTATTTACATTTATAAGAACTAGTGATAATAAAATGGTATTAAATAGTGACACTCGCTGGTCAGCAAGTTCATCTCGCGATGATGTAAATGCTTATTATGAAGCAATAAGAGCCAAGGCGGCGGCAGAAGCAGCGGCAGCAGCGGCCGCGGAAAAAGCAGCACAAGATGAAGCGGCCGCGCAGCAGGCAAGAATACTTAGAAATAAACAATTAAAAGAACAACAAGATGCTGAACAAAAAGCGCGAGATGCCGCTGCTGCTGCTGCAAAATTAGCATCATTTAATCCTCAAAATCAATATATTAGAACAGAGCTAGAGGGCAATAGATGTTTAAGTATAAATAAAAGAAGTCAAATGAATGGTGCAAGAGCCATTCTCGCTAATTGTGCAGGTGATCAAAGTCAGCAATGGACATATAATTCTGTAGATAAAACATTAAAAGTAAAACATAGCAATAAATGTTTAGATATAGATCGCAATGGTCTTTTTATACAACAATGGGATTGTTGGGGTGGAGAGAATCAAAAATGGGATTGGAATCCAGATACTAAACAATTAATATCCGTATCTAACCCAGATTTAGCAATTAATACTTGGGCAAATAATAATCAAGAAGGCGCATTACATTATGGCTATCGTGCAAGTGAGAATCATGCCAACGAACATTGGTTTGTTAATGGAAACAATCAGTCATATGATTTACGGGATTATGTTCAATATACTGGACCTGATACAGATTTACCTGGTCAACCAATGACAGGTACTGTATCACAATGTCAAGAAGCTTGCACAACAAATAGATCTTGCCTAGGATTTTCTGTTGCTAAAGGAGTTCCAGTGGATCAAAATCAACAATGTTGGTTAAAAAAGAATATGAACAATACAATACCAGGACAACCATATCAATCGTATGTAAAATTATAAATTTCCAAATAAACTTATTCTCATATGTAAATTTTTAGATTCAAAAGTATTTAATGGTATATCATTTTTATGCATTATTATAAAATCATATAATTCTTCACTTTTATAAGGTAAAGAAATTTGCAAAAATTTATCTAAATTTAATAAGAATATTGTTTTTAGTATTATATATGTAAAAGAATTTGTTTTTTCAATCCATATTGCTTTCTTATTTAAATGTTTTTGATGATTTAATAAATTATTGGATAACTTAATAGCCCATTCACATTCCTTTTTATATAATAATTGAAAAGGTATATTATATTCTTTTGAAATAAATTGCAATTGATAATATGTTGCCCATGTTTCAACAAGTGCTTCATTTGGTAATAATTTTGTAGCAGCGGATATATTAAAATTATATTTTAAATTATCTAGTTGTTCATTAGTCCAAACAGTTCCAGTTTCAATTACAGTATGATGTAATAATTCATGTAACATTACTTTAGCGAAATCTTCTAATCGATAAATAAAAATTTTATTATCAGAAATAATTGTATATCCGCCATTGATTGATTCGGGTGTAACTTGATTTCCTTTTTGCGGAAAATTACGTATTTGTTCAATTGGTAAGAACCAATAAATAATATTTTTAGGTATATTGTATTTTTCAATAATATAATTTAGTCTTTTTATAACACGCTGTAATAATAATATTGGTAATACTTGTTTATTTTTCATAACAATATTAATTGTAATTTTACCATATTGAATTGTCTTAAATATATTGCAGGAATGCAAATATTCAGGAAATATGCGAAGTGAATATTGAGAATTACCTAATTCATTATGTAAATATTTTATATGAGCTTCCGTTAATTTTTGATTTATTACTTCCATACTAACTAATAATAATATATTTCCATTTATTAATGACATCTGAATATTTAGGCGAAGGATCTTATGGTTGCGTAGTAAAGCCACCTATTAAATGTAAAAATCTCGCAAAATTAAGAAAAGGAAATAAAGATGAAAAACTTGTTGGTAAAATATTTACAAGCGCATCCACTTTTAATAAAGAAATAATTGCAAATAAGAATATTATAAAAATTGATCCTACTGCGAAAAAATTATTAACGGCGGTTAGTCACTGTGATGTTTCTATGAAAGATATCAAAGCCACAAATCGCGCAAAACACTGCGAATTTATACATGGCAAGAAACAACCTTATTTATATCAGTTAAATATGCCATATGGCGGAGTAACATTTAAACAATATTTTAAATATTCAAAGTTCAATATATATATAATTTTACATTCATTAATTAATGTATTCGAAACACTAATTTTATTAGAAAACAAAAAAATGTGTCATCAAGATATTAAACCAGACAATATTTTAGTTAAACCTACTGGTGAATCTATACTAATTGATTATAGTCTAATAATCCCATTTGATAAAATATATAATGTTCAAAATAGACATCGATTAAAATATTCATATTTTCCATATCCTCCTGAATATAAAATCTTTGAATTCGTATATTTTGAAAAATGTTATAAATATGATTACTGTAGTTATTTATACAATAATTATCGTTTAACTTCTTCTACACATAGTAATATAAATTTAATCAATAAATTATTTAATTCAGAAGATATTGTAAAAATATTAGAAGCTAAATGTAATCTAATGATACAAAAAGATAAAGCTGGTAAATTAGATAAATATATGTATAAATTTGTAAATCGTATTGATATTTATAGCGTCGGAATGTCACTTATTAAAACAATTAAATATGTATATGATTATAAAAACATTCATATTAATTCATTTATATCACATCTAATACATCCTGATTTTGAGAAAAGATATAATCCGAAACAAGCATTAAAACATCTTAAAATTTTATTAAATATTATATAAATAGATGACTAAGCCCGGGCCGGTTATTTGGTTTGACAAAGAAGAAGATTATTTAAAATATTTACAACAATTATCTCAACATTTATCTGAAAGATATATGGATTTATATAAAAAAACATATAGTAAGCAAACCAAATTGCGATTACCTGCAATTATACTTTCTTCTTTTTCTGGTGTAGCCTCATTTGGTAATACAAGTTTTCCACAGGATTACCAAAAATATGTCAGCATAATTGTTGGATTAATAAATATTACTATTGCAATGATTCAAACATATGAGTCTTATTTAAAAATAGCTGATACAGTTTCGAAATCGTTAACAGTTTCTACTAATCTCAAGAAACTTGCCGATGATATCTATTGTGAAATGTTCATTCCTATAGAAGATCGTGAAACACATGGTATTATTTTTTTGCGAGATGCATTTAGTCGTTATGGTGCTATTATATATCAAGCACCACCTTTGGATGACGAAAATATAGATAAAGATCGAAATTCTGAAATTATAAATAAAATTAGTAATGAAATTAAGAAATATAATAAAGCCAGCAGGATAGAACATAATAATACAATTATCGAGCCAATTACACCAAGTCCTTTACGTAATAAAAATTTATTGACATTAGCTGCTAATAAGAATTTTTTTGACAAAGGATTTGACAAAGGGTCTGTGACAATACCTATACCAAAAGATTATGAATCGCCTTAGCTTAGAAAGAATTCTTTTGCTTCTTTTATAATGGCGTTAAAATGTGTTGAAATAAAATTTGCAATATTGAGTAATCTTTCATAATCCATTATCTCATCAGTATTCATTTCTTCTGATCTCATATCATTTATATAATTTAATATTCTTATACGAGATTCATATACAAAATATTGTTTTATTATATAATATTTTGAATCATTATGCCATTCGTGCGCCAAGTTGTCATAATATTGCCATTTAGAAAGTTGTTCATTATATCGTATCCGATCTTTGTATATAAAATGCAAGGTTTTTGTAATACTATGAGAATTTACTGAAGTTTTTAGCCATTTATCCATTATAAATAATAATGGTATTATTTTTATATCAAATACCCGAAGATGATGAACGAGAACGAGAATGATTATAAGCATTATCTAATAAATATTTAACATTCGCGCGTTCTTTTTTCAGTTCTTTTTCTAGATCTTTTATATCTTTATATGCATCAAGTTTTTTTGTTTTATCTAAAAGTAATTTAGATAAATTTCTGGCTCCATTATTTCTTGGATTCAGTGATTCATTTATGAATGCTATTGTTGATAATGCAATTTTTATATGGTTTTTTATAATTCTATCTTTAAATTCTACTAAATATGGTTGTAAATCATTACTAATAAGTCTATCTAATTTGTCTACATTATTTAATATAGAATCTTTATTACTATTACTGTCTGAATTTGAACCTGGACCTAAAGAAGATAAAATATATTTTGCTTTTGATAATTTTAACTGCAATTCAAATACTTTAACTCTTGCATTAACCATTTTTTGATTTAGATTCAATTTATTATTTAATAATGGATATGAAATATTTCTATCTATACTCTTATTTTTATTAAGAGATAATTCTGTATATGCCAATGATCTATAAGCATGTTTAATTTTCTTAGTTATATAAAATTTATATGCATCGCGGTACTTATTATATTCTATTAGATTGCCTATTATTGCTACAGTTTTATAAGTATCGCCATTAAATGACATTAAATTTGCTTCAGCGAATAACTTTAAATATATTTCGTTTGATTCTCGTCTTATTACATGAATAGTAACTGTTTTTATAGTATCTTTTGTAATTAACTTTAGTAAACCATATTTTACTATGCTTTCAACTATTGGAGTAATAAAATAATTATAATTATCATTATGAGATATATATATACACATATCTTTTACTATCGCATTAATATCTGCTTTTCTAGCTAATAATTTTTGTATTATGGATCTTATTATATTTTCATTAATGCCGCTCGAACCGCTACGTAATTCAAGAGCCTTTGCCAATGCTGAGCTCACATTAGTAGAATCTTCTGGTAATTTATTGGGATCAGCTCCCGCATCTAATAATTTTGATATAATATAGAGATCTTTTTCATTTTTAGCGTATTCTACCGCATAACTTAATATTGTCCAATTTTCATCGCCATTATCAAATTCAGTATTTACATTATTTGTTTTTATTAATTCTTGTGCAAAATAATCTAATCCATTTTCTAATGCTTTTTGTATTATATCTTTTTTAACTTCTTTCCAAGGCAGGTTACGTGATTTTGGCATTATAAATGTAAGAGGTTTTACTTTTTTATTGTTACTGATACATGAAGACATAATAGTTCTATAACTTATAATATATTATATATCTATATCAAGTTATTAATTAACATATTAATATTTTCGATTTTTGCATAAGGCATATTATCTCTGCAAAATAATTTTAAGCCATATATATGTATATAGTATTCATAATTAATATTTATGTTATTAAATATAAATATAGCAATAGTATACATTTCTGCTTCATCTCCGGTAGGAGGTTTGGGCAAATCAAACACAGGAGGATACATATTTTCATATTTTTTGAGAGCTTCAAATATTCTATTACATAATTGTCTATTTGTAGTCATTTTTGTCTCTAATTTCACATACAAAAATAATTCATTTTTTACAAAATTTGATTTTTATTTATTATTTTTACATAATAAAAATGTCGAAGGTAACTATCAAAATTCCGATGCAATCGGTTATTTCATTTCAAGAATTTGGAAATCTGAAAGTAGGAGCCACTCAAAAAGATGTTAGAATTGAATATATAACATTATTTTCGAGTTATATAAGCCATGGTCGTGCCTCATTACAAGTGACTGGGGTAAACTCCGAGAATTGTACAATCAAGAAGATGTTTGATTTGACATATACAATTGATTCAATTGATTTGTCAACAAATATAACGACTCTGATATTTAACAAATATTTCGAGCCCAAACAAGAATGGTATGTACTTGACTCAAAATTGGAAAAAACTATATTAAAGACAAAATAGGTTATACAGATAGGTATAATGAATATATATGTATGCAGATTGCCAGAAGATCTGCAGATTAAAATATGGCGTGAAGTCTTCTCCGATGTAATAGCTACAATTTCTGAAAAAAAAACACAGATTTCTTGGGAAAAAGATAAAGCGCAGAATCTCAAGAAATTAGTAAAATGTGATATGGGTGCTTATCAACCAGGATATTCTGATTTTGACTATAATAATAACTTAAATCCATTCTATTGTGAAATATGTGCGCATATAAATTTTCCCTGTCATATTTGTTCAAAGAATTTTTATAATAATAAAATTGAAGTAGGAATTTTTTGGTATGATTTTGAACCAATTTATAATGATTTTAATTGGGAAGATCCTCTAAACAACGAGTATATTTGGGACGACAATTAGAAATTTACAAAAATACATTTTTAGAATCGCCAAAGTTGAAATGAATTTTTGCAGATTACTATATTATAAAAATCGTCCATTTTAAAATTTCAAAGGTCTAAAATTATTAGTCTATGATCTTACAAAATTTGAATAAAAAATAAAATTTGTGAAAAAAATGAGTTGAACTTTCAAAAATTTGATTTTAATTAAAATTAATTAGTTATAACAATTGCACAGATGGCCACCGCTGCTGCTGTCTCCGCGCCCAAGCCCTCAAAGGCAGAGAACAAGTCCAAAGAGATAGATGGTACCAAGCCCGCTCGGAAGCCACGCGCGCCCACGGCCTACAACTTCTTCGTGAAGAAGTTCTACGCTGACTACAAGGCTGACGCAGACAACGAGAAGATGGCGCCGAAGCAGATGATTGCTGCCGCGGCTGTTGCCTGGAAAGCACTTTCTGAAGAGGAGAAGATCAGCTTCAAAGCTGCCCATGTTCCTATCCCTGTCTCTACATCAGATGTTGAGAAGCCCGTGGCCCCCCGCGGCCGCAAGAACAAGACGGCAACTGTTGCGGAGGCGGAGGCGGATGCAGACGATCCTGTGGCCGATCCTGTGGCCGAGCCGGAGGCGGACGATCCTGTGGCCGAGCCGGAGGCGGACGATCCTGTGGCCGAGCCGGAGGCGGACGATCCTGTGGCCGAGCCGGAGGCGGACGATGAGGAGGCCGCCGCAGCCAAGGCCGCCGAAGAGGAGGCCGCCGCCAAGGCCGCTAAGAAGGCGGCCAGGAAAGCCGCGCGCAACAAGGCGTAGATACTCTACACGCAATCATAATATCTCTAAAAACAAAAAAAAACTAGAACTGGGTTTACCCGGTTTTGGTCATTTCCAGATACGAACATCACTTATAAATTTTGGATCTTGGAATACTAATCCGTTATTTCTTTTAGCCCAATCGGGATCGGCCGATGCAAATGGATCATAAAACATAGTTGCATTCCAGGTATACCATATAAAAGGCACAGGATCAACATTTTCAAAAACTACTGATTTCATTAATCCTAATAACATACAGTCAATTGTTTTAACACCCAATTGCGCTTCCAATAATAATTTATATAATTTTTTTGCACCTTCAAGTGTTATTACATATGCATGTGTACAAAATGTCGGAGTCATTAATACATTTCCAGGCATCATATAATCAATTTGACCACCCAAATATATTAAATCAAAATTTTTTGGCGTAATTTCGAAATATGATTTAGCTAATATAGACCAATCTTTGTGAAAACATACATCATCTTCGAAAACTGTGGCAATTGCCACATTGTTATCTATTATCATTTTCCATAAATCTAAATGACTTAACATACATCCTTGCTTACCACTATAAGTAATAAAATCGGGGTCATCTGGATCGAATTTTGGATCACCATGTTTACGCCAAGCCGCCTTTAAATCATCAATTTTAGCATCAATTCCTTTAAATCTATGTATTGTTTCACTTTTAAATCCAGCATTTATAATATTATTTCTAGAAAATGTATATCGTTCAGGACATCTATCTAAATTTATAATAAAAGTGTCTGAATTATATAAATCATCTATAGTAATATCCATTGCTATTTTAAAATTTTATTTTCTTAAATCAACTTTCTTCTTCTTCATCTACTGCAGTTGCAGCGGCAGCAGCAGGAGGCACACTAAATCCAGTAGGTATTTTAATATTTAATTTATCACATTCTACTCCACATATATTAGAATCATTAACAAACTTAGAAGCTAAACATACAAGTCCTTTTATACCTCCTGAAAATAAAGTAATTAAGAAAACAACAATACTTCCAGTTGTTCTAAGTATACTGGTAAAATCTTTAACGGTACTATGGATAATGTCTACAAATTCAAACATATACATACCCTGTTTTTCACGTAATTTTTTACAATATTCTAACTGATGTTTATTGAATATCATAGTATTTAATTTATGTATATGATCAAAAAACGTATCTATTTTATTTGATCGCGGTTCTAATAAATCTGCAATATCTGCACAATGCATTTTATAATGTGAATGTTCTGATTTAATTTGCATCAAGAATAGAGCAACCGATATAAATATAATCATAAATCCAGCTAAAATACAGGCTTTAAGCGAACTACCTGCTATTTGCATATGATGTTTTTTTTCGTATTTTATTTGATGAATTACACTTGAATGAAAATCATCATATAATAGTTGTATATTAATATTTCTATGTGAATTATTTAGATATTTTCCCAATATTTCTCTGATCTCACCGCATCTATTGTCTTGTAACGCAGAATATACTAAATCCGAAACAGTCTCAATATAAATATTATGTTTCTTTCGTGAATGTGGAAAAGTTCCTTTCACAAGTATGCCATTTTTAAATAATGATTTTGACATAATATTCTATTATTATAATCTATAAAAATTAACAAATACAAGAACATTTATTTGGATATTCCAGAAGAACTAAATGACCGGTAATTGAACCAAATAGATGAAAGAAGCCGTGATATAATCGCCAATTATTTAAATATCTCTCAAAGAAAACTGTTAATATTCCAAGAATTGTAGCGATGGATAATGTTGCGCGTGTTAAATACATCGCATCTAAAATATAAATTTGATAAAGTGTATATGTGTACACAGTACATACAAGTGTTACATCTGTACAGTATACTATTTTCTTACCAATATAGTTATCATAATATTTAGAATGATGAAGAATAGACGAACAAGTTAATAAAATTGTCATATATTCACCTACATAACAACAAACTAGCGAAGAATGAATTATATTTGTTATAAATAGCAATGATGTATAATATAACATAAATAAATAAAAATACTAAGCTTTATATCTTAATTCTTAATCCAAGATAATTTATGTTCTTTAGGATTACCATTACCTGTCATTTTATTTTTTATATAACAAGATTTTTTAACTGTATCATATGATACACCAACACATTTAATATTATCTTCACATTTTTGAACACAATTAACTAAATTATCAGTTGTAATATAACCCGGATTTGGTAATAAATCATTACTTGGATAATCATTTGTGGAACACTTACCTCCAAATATTTGTAAAATAGGATCACAGTTTATAGTTTGTTTTATACCTACAGTTGGATTAAATACCGCAGGATTTGTGGCTTTTATGAATTTAGGTATAGACGCTAAAGGCATTTTCAAATTCCAACAATTTTGTCCACTCATTAAAAATCCAGTGCAATTAGAGTCTTTATCACACGTATTAATACATCCAGATAATTCTGAAACATCATTAATTTTATCGGTAACTATACCTTGAGGAAAATATCCTGTTATCATATTAAATTGAGAACCTGTGAATTTTTCATAAGCATTACTATAAAATAATATAAGTAATACTGTTATTATAACTGTAATAGAGAATATCATAATATACTATTTATATCGAAGAAATACATTCTTCAATTAAATCAATATCAATTGAAGGCAACAAAGGAATACACTCCCATAGATATGTTTTAAGATAAGTCTCTATATGATATTTTATCGGATACATATGCAAAATACCATATTTTGGATTAGACATATATTTTTTTAACTTTTCTGGTAATATTGATATACTTTGCGGCGGCATTATTACCAATAATTGTACATCCGGAGAAATAGATGGATATATAATTGTTTCAGTTATATTATTTATTGTATTCATATTACCTTGTATATAATTAGTTAAATCTAAAATAGTCGGTGAATACCCATAGGGATAATACCATCTATCATTTTTGGTCAATTGTTTATAATATGAATATGTCCATTGTATACCATCTATAAATAACTTACATGAATCTAAAATAATTGATCCATCTGACTTAAATAATTCTTTATAATATAACGATCTCCATTTAGTTGGTGAAGAATAAATAGAACTCGCTAATGAAGATTTATTATGTAAAGCATATTGATTCTCATTATAAGGATGCTTCTTTAAATATTCTTCATTTAGTTTTAAAATAATATCAGTTTCTTCAACAGTTAGTAGCTTTAATAAGTTAATTAAATAATCATAATTAATTATACTATCTGTAATAATATTACATTTCAAATTATCATTCACAGTTTTTGCAGAATATAATAAACGCGAATGCCCATTTTTTTTTAGACTCAAACTAGGTATATGCGGCAAAAAATCATTTCCTAATAAAAAGCAAAGAACTACATAACTTTCTATAATTTCACAAGCTTTTGGAGAATAAATATCTTTAATATCTTCATTATCAATATCCCAGTTAAATTTATGAATAAGTTGTTCTAATATTCTATAACGTAATTTATCAATGTTTAGATAAATAAATTTATTGCTTGTTTCAATAAGATTAATATGAACTGTTTCTCTCATCAAGTAAATATTCGGATGATGAGAAATTAAAGATAACATAATTAAATCTGCATCTAGTCCATATACAAAGATAGAGTCTGCATTAGAAATTGAACGAATACGAGAAAATATTTTGTGTTCTCCTTCGCCTACTTCATTTGTACCGGAATAAATACAAATATATTCAGATGGACTATCGCGTATTTTTGAATTCATAAAAATATTAAATTGTTTCATAAAACAAGTACCTGGGCTAATTGCGTTTCTATCCCATCCGGATGGTGGTTTTTCGTTGTTATTAATAACACTGAGGAAACGCCGTTTTCGCTGTTGATTCATCTTAGCTAATGGAGCCACGCCATCTGCGCATATACAAACAGTTTTGATAGGTTTAATATATTCAATACAAGATTGTAAATAATTCCATGTAGTTTCAGGAATTAAATCTGGAGAAATATCTAAAGCCGCTGATTGATGAATCATACCATTGAAATCAATAAAGAAATGTGAACATTTATTTGGTACAATAGAAGTGCATATATCATTATGTTCTTGAGTTAAAATATAAAAATAATGTGGAATCCCCATAACTTTTATAATAAAATATAAGAACTTTCATTTTTTAGTGCTTAAAGTCTTAAATATATTTTTGTGTTATCTCTAATATAGAACGAAATAATATGCACTTCCTAAATGCTTTCATTGGTGTTCCTCAATCTCGCTATGCGGCAATTGCTGTACTTACTGCAATGCTTGTAGTATCATTAACTATATTATTTGGCAATGAAGCAGTACCTTTATCCCAGAAATTCGCATTTGTATTTATGCTATTCTTAGTATCTCTTCCTGGTCTATTATTATCATTATTCCAATTAACATGCATTGTTGTGGGTGCTGGTAAAAATAATCAAAGACCATGGTGCTCTATTTATGCATGGATTGTAAGCATACTTCTCATTATATATTGTGCACTTTTAATTATATTAGCAGTTACAACATTAACTAATCGCTCTAAGACAATTGGTGAAGTAGCCATTGCAGATGCCGAGAAGTTTGTAGGTAAATTTACACAGAAGAATACTTTTACAGACGCTAATAAATATGCCGCTCAGATGTTTAAAGAAAACTTTACAACTGCTACGACCACCTCTTCGCCTACTTCTGTTTCTTCTCCAAAAAATGTAACAGGTGGATCTAATTCTATGCCAACAAATGTTGGCGGTAAGTCAACTGATATTGCAACAAATATGAATAATGATATTCCGGCTTCAGTAAAACCGGGTGTTCCGACTACATCGGCCCCCGTGCCTCCACTTATACCGACACAGCCTTTTAGTAACAAAGTTACGACTTCCGCCAATCGAGCTAAGCCATCTCAAGAACATCAAAAGATGGATGAACATTCTACTAACTCAACTCAAAAGTTCAATAACCTACCAAATTCTCAAAGAGGACCTAATCACATTCTTGGCAATCAAGACCAAGTAGCGCATGCAAATGGTATTGAACCATTTGTAGATGAAAAGAAAGAAAAATTTGCTTCACTTTACTGAAGTTAATATATTTTAGCCATTAATACGCCTAATAATAATCCTAATATAATTATAAAAAACATATTTATAATATTCATAGTTGGTTTTTCTTTATAAATTATTTTTGTTTCTGTTTTTTTTAAATTAGCATATGGTGCATTTTTCCAAAACATATAAGCATCTTCATATGAAACTTCTGGCTTCGATAACATTTGATTTACCATATTATGTAGATCAACAGACCAATTAAATAAATCACCGGATGATAAAGCTTCTTCTATCGATTTAATTTTCATCATATTATTTTTTAAATGTTCTCCACATGACGCACATGGTATAACGTAGTGTAAATTATTAAAGAAATATATAAAGCCACGTCTCTGTTCTTCTGTTAGATTATTTGGAGCCGGAGCACCTAAACAAATAAAATGAATTGTTGCCCAAAAATAAGGACCATAATGATTAGGATCTATACCCATATTACTACTATTTAAACATTATAATTTTTAAAGAAAAAGAGAGGTAATATTAATTATCCAATATGTTACATACTTGTAGAAATTGTGGAAATGCTGGACATCTTTATAAAGATTGCCCTCATCCTATAACTAGTTTTGGCATTATATGCTATAAAATATCTCCTGAAAATTCTATAGAATATCTTATGATTCAGCGTAAGGATAGTTTATGTTTTATGGAATTTATCAGAGGTAAATACGAATTGAAAAATTATCCTTATATCAGAAATCTATTAAGTGGTATGACAATATATGAAAGAGAATTATTATTAACATTACATTTTGACGATTTATGGAATCACATATGGTACCAAACAAGTATATTAAAACAGACAAATGAGTATATACATGCAAAAAATAAATTTGAAACTTTATTTAATGGATATTCTGTGAATAATGATAATAAAAGAATTACATTAAAATTTCTAATAGATACATCAATGTCATTATATGAACATCCCGAATGGGGATTTCCAAAAGGCCGCAGAAAAATATATGAAGACGATGTAAAATGCGCTGTTAGAGAATACGTTGAAGAAACAGGAATAAATAGTAATTTGATTAAATTAGAACCTGATTTTCCCCCTTATGAAGAGATATTTTATGGTACAAATAATATACTTTATAGACATGTCTATTATGTAGCGCGATTAATTACATATGATAATAATAATATTATTACAGTTGATCCGAATAATATTAATCAAGCGCGCGAAGTTCGCGCAATTAAATGGTTACAATATGATGATCTATTAAAACATGTTCGAGAACATAATATAGAACGTAAAAATTTGATTCAGCTTGTAGATACTTTACTTAAAAACAAATTGGGTTTATAATATAAAAATAAAATGGTTACATTTATATTTGATACTGAAACTACAGGTTTATTGCCTAAAAATGCAAGTAATGTATCGGATAATAAAATATGGGAATCTTGCCGTCTGGTACAAATTGCCTGGCAGAAATATGATAATGCGCGAAATTTAATTGATAAACAATGTTTCATTATTAAACCGGATAATTATATAATTCCAGATATCGCGGCTAATATCCATGGAATTACTACTGATTATGCATTAAATCATGGTATAACAATAAATGAATTAATAAAAATATTATCAGAAGTCATAGAAGATGTTGATGTAATTGTTGCACATAATATTAATTTCGATGATCTTATAATACAGTCTGAATTATATAGATATAGAGCATTTGATGTATATTGCCAATGGTCTAAAATAGAGAAAAAATGTACAATGATTATGGGCAAAGCGGCCATGAAATTGAAAAAATGGCCAAAATTGATTGACTTATATCAGCTATGTTTTCCAGATATACCATTACCTAATGTAAAATTGCATAGCGCAGACGCAGATACTATGTTATGCACTGAAATATATTTCAATTTAGTTGGTGAGTTTTAATTTAGATATTGGAATATCTTTATTTTCGAATTTAATATATTTTGTATTTTTTAATGTATATACACGACGAGTGTGTTTCTTATTGTTTTTTATAAATGAAACAGAATGTGGCAAACTACCACCATGGTTATGCGGTAATTCACCAAGTTTAAGCAAAGCTTCTGCAGCCGCTTCTTCGGCCGCTTCTTCGGCCGCTTTTGCAGCCGCAGCCGCAGCCGCAGCCGCTTCTTCGGCCGCTTTTGCAGCTGCAGCTGCAGCCTTCGTTTGATATCGCTCTTCCGCCTTTCGTTTAAAAAATTCTGGAACGGTTTCACCATTTAGCAAGACGAATTTTTCAGTATGAACGTTCATAGATGTAGATTTAGATTTAGATTTATTTTTTTCCATTTATAATTACATAATAAAATTTATTTTTACCTTTTTCAAATCTAATGAATAATCTGGACGCACAATATTTCTTGCTCCTGTTTTTTCATAATTTATAGGCATAACAGACGCAGTTGGGTGTAATATGCTATTTTTATCGAATATAAATTTCGGTTCGGATAAAACTGCTTTAATTTCTTTTGCGGCGTTTTTTGCTTTTACTAAATTACTGAATCTATGTTCACTTTCTGTAAAAGTTTCAGTTACACATTTAGATTTACTACCTTCATATTTTTTTACAATTGGTAGTAATATATCTGCATATATTTTTTTATTGTATTTTCCTGGAAGGGTTATTACAACCCACCGAGACATTACTAAATTCTACATAGAATATAATGGAAGGTGAATTAATATTTCCCGATCACGGAGATCCGAATTTTGCTTCTAAATTGTCAAAATTACGCGAATATCAAATGTATAAAAGTTCTCCTATGTCGAATATTAAAACAAAAGAGGCATTTGAAGAACAAGTGTTTAATTCGTGTTTTACTTTTGAAAAAACGCTATATCAGAATCTAATGGCACATTATTTATCTAGACGTAGTCCATATAGAAGCTTAATGTTATTTCATTCTCTTGGTACCGGTAAAACGTGTAGTGCAATTACTATAGCAGAATCACTATTATTAAATCATACTCAAAAAGATACTCCCAAAATATTAGTTGTAGCATCTTCTGTATTGCAAAAATCATTTGAAGAACAAATATTTTCATATACACAATTGATGACAATGGGAGATATTTCCAAGCAATGTAACGGAGACTTATATATGCGATTAACACACGGTAATAAAGATGATATTGAAATAATGCGAAAAAGAATACATAGTCTCATAATATCAAGATATAAATTTTTAACATATGGAGATTTAGTGGGATACAATAAGAAAAATCCGAAAACAACTGATAAAGTCATTATTGTAGATGAAGCTCATAATTTACGTATAAGTGAAACAGAGAAAAAAGCCGCAGATGCGCTCGAGAAAATGATAGAAAATGGTAGTAGAAATCGCGTTGTTTTATTAACAGCTACACCAATGTATAATGAACCCGAAGAGATTTTTTGGCTTTTATCTTTATTATTACGAAATGATAAGATATCTCCAATGCCGTTTAATATAAAAAGTCCTCCTGTATTTTTTAAAGACAATAAAGTAAATGTGGAAGTACTTAAAATGATAAAACAATTGGCATCAGAATATATTAGCTATATTAAATCTGCGAATCCATTTACATTTGCTGTAAAATTAAGTCCTGCTGATAGCGGTATAGATATTATAAATGAATCTGATATTATTATCGTTCCAACGCAACTTGGTAAAGATCAAATTATCGAAAAAGAAAAAAATCCAGGTTTATTGCAATTAGAATTATCTAATATAAAATTTGCGAATGATTTAGGTGGGGGGAAAGGTTTTAGGAGTATATTTAATATAGAAGAAACTAAAAACGCAACAGACCCATTTAAAGTTTTTTACAGAAACGGGCATGAAAATTACTTAGCCCCTGAAAATCTCGGAAATGTCGCCGCAAAGATGAAAAAGATTTGTGAATTTGTAGCTACATCCGAAGGTATAGTTGTTGTATATTCGCAATTTGCCTGGAGTGGTGTAGTTCCTTTTGCAATTGCGCTAGAACACATGGGATTTCAACGATATGGCGGTCATAATATATTACTAAAAAGACAAACTACAATAATACAAAATACTGTTTATGATGATATACCATATCCTGGATATTGCATTCTATCTACTGATCCTCTTATTATGGGTGCAGGATCTTCATCTGCTGCCATAGATAAAATGGTTAAAGTAATAAATGCAAAGAATAATATACATGGACAAAAAATTAAAGTAATATTAATGACAAAAGTTGCAAGTGAAGGATTATCATTTAGAAATGTGCGCGAAGTTCATATAATGGATCCGTGGTATCATATGAATAGATTAGATCAAGTGTCTGGACGGGCTATACGTACTTGTTCACATACAGATTTACCTCTTGAAGAAAGAAATGTTACCGTATTTATGCATGCAAGTGGTGAAGCAGATATACACGCATATAAAATATCTGCTAGAAAATTAAAACAAACCCAAGAAGTAGAAAACGCCATACGTGATTCGGCAATAGATTGCAATTTACTAGAAAATGTAAATTATTATCCTAAAAATATGTTTGAATTTGATATAGTATTGCGCACATCACAAAAAAAACTATTTCTATATAATTTTGGCGATGATAAAAGTAAAAAACCAAATTGTCCAAAAATAGCTACAAATATTTATGAGAAAACACCAATTAGTAGAACAGAAATTATAGAATTAATAAAACCAACATTGTTGAGGCGCATGCAAAAATACATAAATGCACACAAAGATAAGAACATTTATATAAATATTGATAATTTGATAAAATATATAGGATCTCATGAAGAAGTAGCAATTGAAACAATATACCAAGGAATATACCCAAACAAGTTAATACAAAATTATATGATATATCCGCATTTAGGTAATTTAGTAATAGTGCCAGATATGAAAAAAGAAGAACCTGTTTTATTAAACTTACCTGTTTCGGCTGCACCGGTAATTGCAGATGCAAGTTCAAATGGTAGCAATAGTCGTGAAAATAATGATGCTATATTAGATATAATAGAAATTAGCGAAGATGAAAATATAAATACTATATCGGCATATACTGTAATTGACTCTGATATATGGTTTGATATAGCTAAGAAACTGATTACAAGAGAAGAAAATCGCTACAAACAAATTGCAGATATTTTTGGTGCAACAGGCGCTTTAGTAGAGAAAAAAGAAATTGCGCGATTAAGTAAATCTAAGACAAAATATATAGGTTTTGTAAATATATTTAATGTAAAAGATTTTGAGGTTATATTATACGATGGCGATAAATATATTAAAGCCACTGAAAATGAATTAGAACAAATTAAAAATAAACGCAATGAAGTTACTCGAGCTGCATATAATGTCAATAAAATTTACGGTATATTAGAACCTTATAAATTCAGCAAAAATAAAGATGCGCCTTTCAGATTTACCTTTAAAATAATAATTCCTGATATTGGAAAAAACGGCGAAATATGTGGATCTAAGCGATATACTCAATTAAATGATATTATGGAAAAATTAAATATTCCTAAAACTGATCAAATAAAAACAAAAGATCAGTTTTGTTATACTATAATGTATAATTTAGCTAAAACGAATAAGCTATATTATTATCCTTCTTGGAGACCAAGTTAAGCCTAATTCAAGTATGCAGATGCGAATGATCTATGTGATGTTGTAATAATAATTTTTCCGCTTTGCAATAATTTTTCAGTTAAAAATATATATATTTGTCTTCTTAACTCATGTTCTTCATCTGGTATAATTAATATATTTGTAAAGAATGTAAGTAAAGGATCAAATACATCTGTTTCAAACATTTTCTCGAGTGTTAATAAACTCCATTCTTGTGTACGTGAGCTAAAATATTTACGAATTATTGTATTAAGTATTTTTTCATAATCTTCGTGAATTGCAACAAGACCACCGAGTGCTATTACATAACGCACGAATGAATCTACTGTACCAGTGCGGGGTTTTTGCGATTGATGTATTATAATTGCTGCTCTTGTATGATTAAAAACAATCGAGAATAAATTATAATAAAGACTTACAATTGCTGTAAATTTATCATCATGTGACATACTAAAAACATCTGTTGCATATTGCGACGAACCCGTAAGTCTTAATGCTTTTTGTATTATTGGTAAATATGGATCCAAGAAATTTATGACATCAAATGTACTTTCACTTCCAAGAAACTGCGCAATATATCCAGAATATCCAAATACACATTTAACACCATTTACTATAGCATTTGCCGCGCATAATCTATCGCCCGTATATAGAAAATATAGATCTTTATTTTGACTATTTAACTTTACTGTTTCCGAAGCCTTCTTATTATATAAAATAATGTCGCCAGTGTAGCTACTTATTTTGCGGAGAAATTCAACTTGTCCCGCGTCGCCTGACATTTTGCAAACTAATAAAAAACTTACAATATTTCTTGTAAAAATACCTGCTTGCTGTAAGAATTCAACAATTGGTGTTATTTCTTTAGTTTTATCTAAAGTTTCCCCATTTAATACCGCATTAATTGCATAACGTATTGCCGGTATAGGAAAACCTTTATTATTTAGAGCAAAGCTTTTCTCTGCAGAAATTGCAGGAATATATACTGTCATCATTATTTTTCTATTTACTTCTCTAATAGCCAATTGAATGCCAGTAATATTATATAATTCACTATGTATTTTATGATATATACTATCATAAAATTCATCTGAGTTATTTTTTATTGTAAAATCAATGGTGTGCTTGCTTGCAATAGAGTCCCATAATACAGGCAATGCAGTTATTCTTCTGTAACTCATTGGGGAAAATTGATCTTTCAAACTAATACCTGTAATAGATGAATTAAATACGAAAAATTTATTACGGTTAGGATTAGGGTTAGTGTTAGTGCCATCTATTCGCGCATCAAATGCACTTTCAACACTATTCCATATTTGATTCAGATCAGTCATTTCATCATCAGAATATAATACTTTTACTTTTTTGTAAAAACGTATATATTTTACACTTATACCATGAGGAGTGCGCAAATCTTGAATAAGTGCCAATAGAACTTGATCTTCTAAATTTGTTCTATTATATTTAATAATATTATCATATGTGCGCAATAATATTTCATTCTGTAATCTAAATGTTGGATGTGTTTCTCCAAAATCGTGCATAGGTTCTGCTCGCATTTTGATCCATGATGTAAAATCATCTTTAAAAGTTTCACTTCCACCTATTATTTTACTCGTATTCTCTTTTATATTTATTCCTTCAATTAATATTCCTATTGCAAAATCAATATATGTAGTATATAAAGTTTTTTTGTTTTTTCCTAATCCTCCTTTCATTATAATAGAGAAACAATATCTATTTGGTATCTGTTGTATAATTATATACTGCTGTCTTACAATCATATTCAACTTTTCTATATTCAGTTGAAAGTTCTTTCTGTTCTTCAGAATCAGACGAGTTTTCATTATATCCTCCATCTGATATATATTGTGCATGAGTTTTCACATTATTATAAATATATTTCTTGAATTTGTTTTTATCAATATATCCAATCATACTATTTGAAAGAGAACTCACAACATGTGGATAAACTTCTTTGTCTAAATCATGTTTCCAATTATTATTACCAACGTGCACCATAGAATGAGATGATCGCAAGTTTGTTTTTCTCACTAATTGATTTTCTGGTTTTGATAATATTAATCTGTTAAATTGTTTTGTTATTTCATTACAATCGGGATAATATTTATTTACAATTTCTATAAATTTTTCTTTCATACCATCATCTATTATAAATCCCTGGTCTTTTTGATAACCAGGCCCTTTGGAATCAGAATTATAGACAATGATATTAATATTATTTTGAGTTTGTATATTTTGCACGTTTTGAGTTTGTATATTCTGAATTAATTGCGTCTGAACAGGAACAGGAGACGCCTCAATTTTAAGATTACTCTTGCATTTCTTTTGATGTCTGTATCTAGCAGTTGCTATTGTAAAAATTTCTTTACAATATATACATTCTAATGGATTTATCTTACCTTTACATTTTTCTTTATGTTTAATTAAAATACTATGTCTAGATAAATTTTTTTCGCATTTATTACATCTATATATATGGGGGTTCTCTTTTGGTGCATTTGGGTTCTCTTTTGGTGCATTTGGGTTCTCTTTTGGTGCATTTGGGTTCTCTTTTGGTGCATTTGGGTTCTCTTTTGGTGCATTTGGGTTCTCTTTTGTGGAACATTTAATACCATCCATTTCTTCGTGTTTTATTATCATATGTCGTGATAAATTATAAAATCTGAGTGTTTTATAGTCACAATACTCACAAATATAAATTTTGTCGTATGTATACATCTTATTATAATAGTTTAACATAAAAAAACTTTAAACCTTTTTACTTACCATATTTTTACTCACGTCCCTAAAACGCGAAAATATTTATCCATTGTATATGTGTCGAAATTTTTACTTATTCTATTTTTTATCCACCGTAATTTTACTCACGGATTTGCATATTTTTTAGAGAGAGAGAGATTTTATATTTTTGCGAAAAACCCATTTTAAAATCATTTTCTGTCTTTGAAAATAGTTTTTGAAAAGTTTTGTGTGTGAGTAGAAACTCATAAATCTGCTTAAAAAAATGAATTTTAATATATCAATAGATTAAATGTTTATTCCAGTACGTTTTAAGACTACTATACAAGTTCCTATAGCAGAATTACATGGAGATTTTGATGAAATAATTTTATCAAAATTGCAGGATGAACTTGAAGGAAAATGTAGTAGATTTGGATTTATTAAACCAGATAGTTTGAAAATAGAAAGTAGATCTTGTGGAAGGTTTATTAAACAACACTTTAATGGTTATGTACAATATGAAGTAATTTGTCGTTCAGAAGTCTGCAATCCAGCAAAAGATTCACACATTGAAGCAATTGTTAAAAATAAAAATGTAATGGGGATACTTGCGGAGAGTAATATCGAAATAAATGGCAAGGAAGTAACTATTTTAGATATTCTAGTTCCGCGTAGGGCAGCAGGTATTGTATCAGAGATTGATTTAGATGCTTTAAATATTGGAGATAAATTTAATATAATGGTAATGGGTAAATCATATCAATTAAATGATTCAAAGATTTCTATAATTGCACGTGGAATAAAGAAGAAAGAAGGACAAGAAAATATAAATTATATAGATGGCGAAGAGCCTCCTGAAAGTGAAAGTGAAGGTGATGGTGACGCAGATGAAGACATTATAAATGGTGATGACGATTCCGAATCAAATGAAGATAAAAATTCTATAGAATCAGAAATAAAAAAATTCGGAGGCCTTGATTTATATGATGATGTCTTAGGTGGTGATGAAGAAACCGAATATAATGAGGGCGGCAGTAGTACATCCGAAGTTAATGGAGAAGAAAGTGATGTTGGCGGTGATGAGGATGAAGAAGAATATTATTAAATAAAACTGATTTAGAGATATAAATAGTATATAATTATATGGATGAGCGATGCAAAAAACTAGCACTTGCTGTAGAATTTTTAAGTCAGACAGAATTAGAAGAAATGTTTAGAATGATTCATGAACATAAATGTGAATATTCAAAAAATAATAATGGGATTTTTGTTAATTTAGCGTGGATACCAAATAAACTATTAGAAGAACTTGAACAATATGTATTATTTTGCAATAAATCTGGAAATGAATTGAAGAAATATGAATCATTATGTGATATATTAAATAAACAACTTAAACTAGATAAAATTGAAAATGAGCCTTCTAATAGAAAGAGACAACAACAAGTTAAAGAAAAAGAAAAAGAAAAAGAAAAAGACGAAACTGAAGATATATATGATAAAAGTACAAACAAAGTTTCATCAAGTATGAGATTTACATTATTAAAAAAAAAACTTGCAAAAGTTAATTTACAAAATACAATAAATGAAAATGAATTAAAATCTGATTTGTATATACTTGTATAATAAAAAATGATATAAAGTTTATTTTTATTTATTTAATATGGATCCCGATCTGTATAAATTATTGCCATCAGGTGGAGAATTTTGGACATATAAAAATACAAATGCTGAAAAATTTCTTCAAAAAAATTATATTTCAGATATTCTTGAACAAAAATCGGAGCCGGAAATTAGTATTCTGGAACCTGAAATAATAAAGCAAGAAAAAATAATAGAAATTGAAATATTTGAATATATACTTACTAAAATCGATAATATATATTCTATGTATCCGGATAGTTTAAAAGACACTGCACAAAAGGCATTAAAGAAAAAATTAGAAGAAATTCTTACATCGGCTGATGGTCAGTTATTCTTTGGATCACGTAAAACAAGAAGTATAATGGCGTGGCTCGGTGGCAATGTAATAACTGAAAGTTCCGAACCTATAATTGCAGGATTTTTATCATTTATATTAGATGAAATAATTATAAGTGATAAAAAAAAACTAGAAGGCGAGTATAATTGGATATTGCATAAAGTCGCTGGTAAAAAGCGACGGGAAAATGTATGGCTTCTAAAAAATGATAAGACTTAAAGAAATAAGTCTTATTATTCAGTAGAGAAGATGGAATTATCTAAAGAAAAAATGGAATCATTCCTTAAGAATCATGGCGAAATCGTCAAAACTAGACCAGATGAATTAGAGTGGTCTTTTAAATACAAAACAGACTATATTTGGACATCTGATATTTTTGATAATGTAATATTATACTTAAAGTCTGATGAAGACTTTGAAGAAACTATTAATTCAGATGAATTAATTATTACACCTATGGATGGTGGTCCAGAACTTCATATAGTAGAAGTTGCAAATATATCTAAATATTGTTTATCGGATAGCCCTGTTACAGTACCTCACATATGGTATAATAATATATTAGTAGAATCACAAACGTTACCAGATGAGTTGCCATTAGATATAGTATCGCATATAATAGAAAAGAAAGAATTAGTAGAATATGACGATATTGGCTCTTTTGAAACGATTGCAAAGAATTTCAGATTAATTAAACAGTTTATTTATTCACATAAGAAAAAACCTGTAATATATCGAATAACATTATTGAGAGAAAGTGTAGATCCGTTTGTGACAATGAATGAATCTGCTGTATCTTTTGCAACTATTCAATATGAGTTTGAGACGATTATAACAGGTGATTATGATAATACTATAGATATTATACATAATTGTGTTCGCATGATACAATTAATTACTGGACAGATGAATCCATTAGCTAAAACACAACAAAGCGATATATTAACAGAATATAATAATTTAGTTAAAACAATAATTAAGATACCGAAATGGAGACGAGATAATGAAAATGGCCCATTTTTCTTTGCACCCAAACCAATAACACTCGAAACTCATAACTTGATAGAACCCAGTGCAGAGACATATGGTATTCAGAGTATTTATTCAGGTTACGCCGTAACTGATAAAGCAGATGGCGAACGAATGCTATTATATATAGCCAAGAATGGAATTGCATATTTGATAAATAATACATTAGATGTATATGACACAGGATTATATGTACCTGTTGAAACTGCGCGTGAATCTCTTATTGATGGAGAATTTATAAGTATACAAAATCGTCGCGATAATAGTAGTTATAATTTATTTGCAGGTTTTGATATATATTTTATGGGTGGCAAAAATACATTACATTTGCCACTAATATCTGATTCAAATACAAAACAATCTAGAAATTCAGCACTAATTCAAATGTGTGATAAAAAACTATGGGATACACGAGGTAATGCGCGTCATATAAATATTGAAATAAAAGCAAAAGAACATTTTGCAGTAGAAGGTGATTTAATGAAAGATACGTGTAGAGCGATTCTTAATAATGTTAAGAAACTCCCGTATAATATTGATGGATTGATATTTACGCCAAGTCGATTATCTGTATTTGGTTTTTATCCTGGTAAAGAGGCAATTATAACAGATAATATGAGATGGAATAAAGAAATGAAATGGAAACCACCTGAACAAAACTCTATAGATTTTCTTGTAGAAAAAGGTAATATAATAAAAGATCATGTTACAAAGAAAGAATATGTTGAATATAAGTTATATATGGGATACAATGCGGTTCAATGGGAACCTATATCAGTATTTGAAGGTATTCGTTTAAGATATGAAAAAGGATATATGGATGCACATAAATTAACTGTAGATTCATATAGAGAAAAATTATTTAGACCAATAGATACTAGCACTGATATATCTATAGCACATATTCCTCTTGGTGAAAATGGAATGGGTATATGTGATGACGGAAGTTTAATTGAAAACAGATCAATTGTAGAATTTACATATATTAAACCAGATGAAAAAGCGCCAACACATTCTCAGTCGCGAAATTGGAGAGCATTACGCGTTCGTGATGATAAAACTCGTATTTTACATAAAACTGGGAAATTATCGAAGACGTTAAATGATATATCGGTTGCCATGAATGTATGGAGAACTATTAATGCACCAGTTACTCGCAATATGATAATGGGCATTACACCTGTTTTAGAATCATCTTTGCCAATAAGTCTAGAGGAAAGATTACTTGGTGCAGATGATATATATTATGCACGGACGATACCTAGAGAACATAGGTTATCAGTGCATATGTTAAATTTTCATAATCATGGAATAAAGAAGAGACTTTATTCTATGGGTAAAAAAGACGCCTTGCTAGAACTTGCTTGTGGTATGGCGGGAGATTTGCCGAGATGGCGTGAATGCGGATATCATTTTATATTAGGTGTTGATCTTGTAAAAGACAATATCACGAATTCACGCGAAGGGGCATATTCAATTATGTTAAAGCAAAGCAAAGCGGTAAGTATAATTATACAAGGTGTAGAACAAAAAATATATCCTGATACAATATTTGTTGTGGGTGATTGTAGCTTACCACTACATAATGGTAAAGCAGCGGAAGGAATCGATGAAGAATCTCGTGCAGTACTCCGTGCTTTATTTAAAAATGTACCAAAAACGCATTATAATCCTATGTGGACACAAAAGAAAAATGATGTATTACCTCCACAATTAATGGGGCGTGTAAGTAATTTATTTACAGTAGTATCTGCAATGTTTTCAATTCATTATTTCTTTAAGACTGAAGAAACATTAAATGGTTTCTTGAAGAATGTTTCATCTAATCTGCGTAAAGGAGGGATATTTATATGTACATTTATGGATGGCAAATTAGTTCATAATTTAGTATCTAAATCAGCAAGCGGTATAGTTGATGGTCGCAAGCTTGAAGCCAAAGTGCCTGTATGGGCAATAATAAAAAGATATAATGAATTTGGAGAAGGTAATTATTATGGTAAAACGGTTGATGTATTTATTGAAAATACAAGTCGACTTATACCAGAATATTTGGTAGATCTTGATACATTAATTGCAAAGGCGGAAACATTTGATTTAACATTAGATAAAACTGCATTATTCTCCGAAGATTTTGCAATATTAAAAGATGCAATTCCGAGTGATCCGAATAAACGCACGCGTCTTGATTTAGATATTCTTGAATTAGATAATGACCCTGTACAAACGCAATTTAGTTTCTTAAATAGATGGTGTTGTTTTAAGAAGATTTAGATTTGTGCTTTCTTTTCCCCCTTTTCTTTATTTTGATAGTTCCGCCATTTAATAGTGGGTTACTAGGTGCTGGTGGGTTACTAGGTGGTGGTGTATAACCATAAGTTTTAAGTTGCGTTATAATCTTATTATAATTATTTATTATTTCATGGAATTTAACATCACTCAACATCATATCATTAATATAACTACCTAAATTAACAGATTTAATATATAACGCAATATTCGTAATCTCATAAATCTGTTCATGTATTAAATCTAGTTTGTTTCTTATTTTTAGAATTTTTGGATCATTAACATTAAGATCAAGAATAACGCCGCGTTGTGCTGGTATGTAAAATGATATCTGAGATATATACATATGAATTAATTTGCGCACATTTCTAAACCTATTCAATAATACTATACACGTTCTTTCTTCGGAAAATTCATATTCATGAGTAGTATATAAATCTTTAAGGTCATTTTCTTCTTTATTTAGTAAACTATTTAAATAATCAATGTTTGTTTGATTTTTTTGTATATTTTTCAAACCATTTACTCCTATAGAACGTTTTAGAATTTCAATTCTTCTTTTGAGATGAATGATGTTATTCTGAATATTAATCTTTTTTAAAGATAAAGAAGTTTTTAATTTCTGTATATTACCAAATACCGATCTACAATTAGCCTCTAGTTTTGATATTATATTTTCTATATATCTTTCAATTTTAGTTACTATAGATAAATATCTGGCAAATATATTTCTCTGTTGCTCCGCTTCTTGCAAGCCTTGCGCTTGCGCCTGATTGGCAGTTTGCCGTAATTGTGTTTCTCGTGGATTTAAATTTAAAACTGAACTTCTCGCTCTCGCCACCGGGTCATTTTCAAACAATATATGCTGATTTTGTAACTCAGTTTTTAACTTTTCGGATTCTTTAGATACCACGCGTTCCATTTTCTCCACATTTTCTTTTAATCTTTTTAGTTCACTATGGTTTTTTAATCTCGGATACTTAGTTGTGGTTGTCTTATAATTGCGAAAATTTTTTCTCGCTGTATTGAGTCCGTTCGTTGCGTTTTCTAAGAATCTTCTTTGAGTAATTACCTCGGTTTCATCATATGTAGCCTTTTCTAACTTATTTCGTTTTTCTATAAAAGTCAAAGTTCGCGGATTTTTAGAATAAGGTGAAGTGCCAGTATTCATAATAAATAGATTAGAATTTAATATATCCTTCGCGATTAGTAAAATAATAAGCAATGCATAAAGCCGCAAATATATTTAATCCGGCGTGTAAGCGTACTTGTTTAGTCGTCATAGACGGACTAATAAGCATATAGATATGAGTAAAGAATACAATAAAAATACCAATATAATAGGAAATTAAATGAACTGTATTAGACATTCTATACATAATAAATAAAATATTATTATATAGATAGCAGAATATCATATCTCTGAGTGCACAATTTTAATAAAATTTCCGCAGTTTTTTTGCAATTGCTCCATTTTCAGTAATACATCTGCGTGTTTTAGGATTTATTATTTTTGCAGAAGGACATTCGCGGCATATTAGAATATTATAATGTACTTCATTTTCATTTAATAAATTCATTGTTTTGCAGTCCAATTCATCAGTGTTTTTTGGCAATGAATTATATATTTTAATTTTTAACCGGTTTTTTTCGATAATTGTGAGAACTAATCTAGCTTCTAATTCGGATATCCAAGTGTTTTTCTTTTGAATATGTCTTGCAAATTTTTCTCGAAATTTATCTACCGTACTTGGTAATTTTTTAAGAGATCTTTGACACCAGCTGGGAAATGCATCAAGAACTGCCAAATATGTTTCACGATCGAGTGTGTTAAGATAATGATATATATTTTCAGTTATATTAAAATCAGTTCTTGTTAAGATGCGGTGTGCAACAGAATTACGCAATGCATCTATAAATGTTTCTTCATTACTAACGTTTTCTAATTTAAATATTTTAATTATCTTTCTTATATTCCCGGTTTCTAATGCTGAATTAAAAATAGCACGGTAAAAACAATTTCCGTCAGCCATAATATGCTTGCGTAACCATTTAAGAGGCATATTTCTTTGTTTTACATATATATTATTTTTTTACTTTCTTTATTAATAAGAGAATGTCGTCAACTTATCAATCAGCTGATTTATGCAGTTATGGCGAAAAATTAAAAAGATCAGTTGGACCCGGTGTCTATTATTTAGGTACTCCTTCATCTGATTCCGGTCCTGCTTGCAATAGAGACATACCAGCTGATCCCTCATTGCGGTTTCAAGCATATGGACCAAATGCTTGTCCACCGGGTAAAGCCGTGGATGATGGTAGCGAATTATTAGGTTTAAGATATAAAAATACAAAATGTAGTACAGATGAATATTTACCCGGAAAGTATAATTCCAGAGGAGCTTGTGGGCCTGCTGCAAATTCAGAACCAAGAGCCTGTATGGCTCCTCAAGAATCTACACGTTTATCAAATCCCCCATGTACTCTACATTCAACTGGGTGGAATAGATGGGAACCATTATGTTGGAATCCACAAGATAGAGCATTAATTCCATTTGAATGGAATACATCATATAGAATAATTGCAAAAGATAATCATACACCTTGTATCGAAACACCAATGGATCAGAATGGATTTATGCCTCATGCAGGTTATAATCCATCATCCGATTATGGTCATTGGACAGAATGTGGATCTGCTACTCCTACATCTTATATTGGAGATAGTTTTGATGCATCATTAAATACTTGTGCTGGTATAAATTAAATGTTATTATATATTTAGATAATGGTTGTCAATGGAAAGCGAACTTTTACAATTGATCATTCAGAAGTTTATGTTAAAGGCGGACGTTTTGTTTCTAATAGCCCTTGGAGTGCCGCAAAGAAAGCAATAAAACAAATATATAAAGAAGGTGCAATTAAAAAAGAAATTCGTTTCACAATGCGTGAAACAACGCAGGGTAGCGCAGATAAAGAATTTTCTTATATTGGTGCTAAATTTGATCTTAAAACACCTAAGATTGTACGACTAGGTAATACAGAAGTAACATACACTACAGATTATGAAGTACGTCGTTGTGGACCATATAAGAAAAATTAAATTTCCGTAAACATTTATCTATTTTTTATCCGGTTATCATTAGAAGATGGAGCTATATGCAGGAGCAGTTTTAAATGGAGTGGGTTATGCTCTAAATAAAGAACGTGATGTTTTAAAAAGAACAGAAACTCGTGTAAACCCACGAGAATTACCTTCTATGCAGAATATATATAAATCTAAGTATTATGATACTACGCGAGCAGATGAGTTTGATAGAGCCACTATAAAATGGCAAGATTCTCAGAATCCACTTGAAACTGGTATAGTACCTAAACCAGCATATGCAGATATGTTTGCATCGCCATTAGGTGATAATATTAATAATCAAAAGATACATACTATGGCTGGTAAATATATTTCTCCAGAACAATTTTCCCATAATAATATGCAACCATTTATTCGCGGTTCTGTAAAACAAAATACTGATGAATTAGCAAACCAAAATATATTAAATAATTATACAGGTCGCAGTGATACTATTCAACATAAGAAAGAAGTAGAGTGTTTTTTTGAGCCCGTAAGTCAATATGGTAATGCGTGTGGATTTATGCCAAATCCAAATGATTTCGAGAGAGAACATATGCAAATTCCTAAAGCGCGAAATAATGATTTTCCGATTGATAAAGTTTATGTAGGTAAAGGTCTAGGTTTAGGATATACTGCAGATCCAGGAGGAGGATACCAACAAGCGAATACAATTGATTATGTTATGCCAAAGAATGTAGATCAATTGCGTGTAGCTACAAATCCTAGAGCAGAATATCAACTTCCGAAACCAGCAACGAAACAAGGTGTTGCACGTAGAGGGATTATGGGAGATTTTGCTAAAAATAAACCAGATAAATACTTTGAACAATCTGCAAATATGTTATTAAAAACAACCGGTGCTGTCATTAAGCCTTCTTTACAACCCGCACAAGAAGTTAAACCAACTTCTCGTGTAGATACCCATATTGCATATGATGGTCATACACAATCTAGTGGAAGTATGCCTGGTATAGGTTCAGATGATGATTATGGTTTAAACTCGATTATGATATATAATAATAATAGACAAGATACAGGTAAAGATACTATTTTAAATAATTTAACAACAACAGTAAAGGCGGTTATTGCACCTTTATTAGATTTTTTTAGACATAATACAAAAGAATATACTCTTGATGCATCAAGGACATATGGTAATTTTCAAGCTCAAATACCGGAAAAAGCAACATTATATGATCCGGTTTCTCATATTATGAAAACAACTATAAAAGAAACTTTAATACATGACACTAATATATCAAATTTAAAAGGTTCTGAGAAAATTACTACTCCAAATCAAGATAACGCTAAAGTTACTGTTCGCGAAACAACTCCTATTGTTGATACAACACGCCAAATGGCATCACATATATATAGAGTGCAAATATATAATGTAGATGAAGTAACTAGAACAACTATTCGCGAAACCACAGATCAGGCACCTGATTTATATGGTTTTATCAGTGGTAATATAACCGATGGAACAGGTGCATATAGTGTTATTGATATTGATATGTTAAATACAAATAGACAATTTACAAATGATTATGAATATGAGGGTATTGCCGGTAGCAAGACAGATTTTAGACAGACATCAGAAGAATATATACGAAACGCGGAAATTGATGCTACACGTGATAACTTAAATCGTGCAGCAGCAAATACGCCAAATGGTGCTGGTAAATTTACAAGTATTGCGCCAGAAAATATTGATATAGATACAAAGAAATTAATGATTGATAGTTTGACACAACGCGAGGTTGGAAATATTACGCGAATATATCAGGCAAGTGATATGGATAACGGTAAATGTGCAATAACAAAGATTGGAAATAATTATTTAAATGCAAATAAAGATAGGCTAGATGCAAGTACATTAAATGCATTAAAATCAAATCCATATAGTTTATCTATTAATCCAATAGGTAGTGCGTAATCATTTAAAGGGATATTGTATTTTCTTTTTATCAGGAGTATTATGTCAAAGAATATTGAATTATTATTAGAAAATAAAAAAGAATACATTGCTCATATATATGATATATTGGTTCCAAATTATACAAAAGAATTATTGAAATTATATGATACAGTTGTCAAGAATGACACTGTTTTAAAGGATTTTCAAAATATTTTGTCAAAAATAGTTGAATATAATCATATACAAATCAATGAATTATATAATAATATTATAGAGGCAAATAAATATAATTATTTCCCGGAATTATTAAAAGCAACTGTAACAACGATTGTTAATATTAATATTATAATGCAGGAAATAAAAGATGTTAAAATAAAAGTACGCATCCCTGCGCCACAGAATTTTATTCATAATTTATTTGTAGTTATTGCACGCAGTTTATGGAAAAAACCATATTTATTATATCATAAAGTAAGAACTATTGAAAGACAATATAATATAAATCAATTAGAAAAAATTATTCAAAATTCTATTTTATATGCTATTCGTAATATTGTACCTATTGATAAAATTGTACAATCATTTGCTATAGAAAACGACACTAGCAAACACAAAGAAGCACACAACAAAAAAGAAGGCAAAGAAGACGACGAAGACGACGAAGAAGACGGTGAAGAAGAAGACGATGAAGACGAAGAAGAAGACGATGAAGAAGACGATGAAGAAGACGACGAAGAAGAAGACGATGAAGACGGCGAAGACGAAGAAGATGACGAAGAAGATGACGAAGAAGATGACGAAGAAGGCGATGAAGAAGACGGTGAAGAAGACGGCGAAGAAGACGGTGAAGACAGCGAAGACGGCGAAGACGGCGAAGAGGGCGAAAACGGCGAAAACGGCGAAGACGGTGAAGACGGCGAAGAGGGTGAAGACGGCGAAGACGGCGAAGACGGCGAAGACGGCGAAGACGACGAAGACGACGAAGACGACGAAGACGGTGAAGACGGGCTGGGAAGCGGCGGCGTCGGCGTCGGCGTCGGCGGCGCTGGTGGTGGTGAAGAAGATAAAAAAAAAATAAATAAACCCGAGAAGATAAAAGAAGATGTAAAAATTGTAAACATAAATAAACAAGATTTTTATGAAGAAATTGAAATAACTGCAGAAGATGATGAAATTGAAAAAGAGAGACTAGCAGACGAGTTAGCTTTAAAATTATTTAGTAAAAATAAAAAAAAAGATCGCGTTAGTGGAGCCTTTTTCTAAACCTAGAAATATTTTAGTAATATGCAGTGGTTAATTGCTTTTATATGTGCCTGTATATGTTTTGCAATATTTTCTAATTTACAAAAGAAATCTAAAGACGAAGAAAACGAAAACGAAAACGAAAATAAAAATAAAATGATATTATTCTTCTTTATAGTATTAATATTTCAAATTGTATTTTATTATTTTGACATTGTATCTTTTTTTAAATCGTCACAATCAATATCGATGACAAAGCCGCCAATTGAGAATGATCCATTACCGCATTTTTCAAGAACTCAACAAGAATATTTTGAGAAAGAAATACTTAGAAATATACACCAAGATATAAATGTAGGATATCCAGATTTTTAATTTTGAGTAAATACTATTAAATTTAATTTATTTTTATTACAGTAATGACAATGAAATTAGAATTGCGGAAATTTGATATGTCTAAATTAAAAGGCGATAGTGTTGTAGTAATTATTGGGGCGAGAAATACGGGAAAAACTGTTGCATTAATGGATATGTTGCGCTATCATGTATCTATGCCAATAGGTGTAGTAATATCCGGTACAGAATGCGCCAATCATAATTTTGAAAGAGTTATACCAAAATTTTTAATATATGACGAATATACACCTGAAGTTATTGCAAAATTTATGGATAGACAAGTTAAAATTACTGCACAATATCGCGAAGAAACAAAAAAATATGGTAGAACCGACTTAGATCCCCGTGCTTTTTTAATTCTTGATGATTGTTTATATGATAAAACGTGGGTTAATGATAAAAATATACGAGCTACTTTTTTAAATGGCCGCCATTTTCACATTTTTACTTGCATTTGTATGCAATATTGTATGGGCATTCCACCTCCTTTACGTGCAAATGTAGATTACGTTTTTATACTCAGAAATAATATGATTAAAGAGCGCGAAAAATTATATCAACAATATGCTGGTATGTTTCCATCATTTCACGTATTTAATCAAGTTATGAATGCGGCTACAGAAAATTATGAATTTTTAGTGATAGATAAGAAATCGCAATCAAATAAATTACAGGATCAAGTATTTTGGTACAAAGCTTCTCTTGATGTAAATTATAAAATGTGTTCTAAAGAATTATGGCAAATGCAAGAACGTAATGATGAAATGGAAGCATTAGGGTATAAGAAAGATGAAGAAGATGCTGATGAAGAATACGATAATGATCTTGTTATTAAGAAAACGAAAGGTAACCGTGGTCTTGATATTAAAGTTAAGAAATCTCAACAATTTTAGATTTGTAAAAAATGAAATAAAAGTATTAAATTAAATTAAATTAAAATGGGGCAAGGTATATTAAATGTAGATGTTAAGTTCTGGATATTTCTGCAAAATGTCATTAATTTGCCATCTGATTTTTTGAAACAATCAGAAGAATATGATTTATTTAAAACAGCAAATGAATATGGTGCTACATTTTCAATATCAGAATATGATATTCTAGATGACTATAGTTTTTATTTCAAAACAAATGAATATTATAAATTTGCAACATTTGGTCAATTAATAGTAACTGTTAAAGAAATACTTGAATTATATGAATTGCAAGAATCAAAGAAATATAAATTACTTATTGAAGCAATACCTAAATTAGAAGTAATTGCACTAGAAAATACTTTAGAAAATCTTACTATTAATTTATCTAGATCTGAGTAAAATTGTGTAATAAAATACTATAATATATTATATAAAATGCATGATATATTAATAGTATTTGTAGGTGAATCGTTTAGATCAGGAACACATGGATCCCGAATTGTAGGTAATGATGATAGTTATAATGATCAAATAGAAGCAATACAATCACATTGTAAATTTATCAAAGAATTAAAAGATAAAAAAAAAGTATCTATAGATATTTATATTCGAACATATGAAACAAAATTTTCAAATAATATGATTTCTTTATATAATGACTCTGTTGCAGATTATAGAACATATAGTATTATACCATTAGAAAAGCAAACTAATTATAGAAGTATAAATGATCATATTCAAGAATTATCTAAAAATATTAATTTTACAAATTATTCATACTTATATATTATAAGAATAGATTTGATATTAAAGCAATTATTTACCGATTTGATATTATTTAAAAATATATATAAAATAACATTTCCATCAATATGTTTTATTCCTTATAATTTAGTTGGAGGCTATCCAAGAATAAATGATGTATTTTTTATTATACCTAAGAAATATTTTAAATTAGTAGAATATAATATATTTGATTTTGAACATAACGCCTGGTGTAATATTTATAATAAAAATTATGATGAAAATAATAAAATTAAAAATGAAGATTTAGATTTATTAGTAAAAACTTTACATGATTCCGACCCTTTTAAGGATTGGAACCCTTTATATAAATTAGCAAATAGAAGAGAAACAGAAATATGGCATACAATAAATACATATTATGATATTAAAAAACATAAATTTATTGATATTGAAGAAATGAATAAAGAGCAAGTAGAACAATTTAATATTTATAAGAATAATGATACATAAAAACTGTTATAATTTAAGGTGTGTTTTTAGATTATCGTGACCACCTAGATATGAATTACCTTTAAATATTAGAGGCGATGTACTATGTGTTTTTAATTTTTTCAAATTGTCATTTGTTAATTTATGATTCTTATGGACATTCTCTAATGTTTTTTTCCAGTTTTCGCGAGATACTTGCAATTTATAAATTTTTACGCGATTGCTTTTACTTGCTAATGTTTTTAGGATTTCTAATGCAGCGTTAAAATACCCACATCCATCAAAACCATATATGGTATAAACGGTTGTTGTCATTCTACAATATATTTTTATATTAATCCAATATCTCGAAAATGTGTGGAAACTTCTATATCCGAAGTTTCGCCTTTAATAATGTTTTTATAAACTTGAATTACATTTGTCTTTTGTAGCGAAAGACTAATTAAATATATTAATATAATTATAAGATTATATAATACGTCTTTCATAGTAAAATCTTTAGGTAAAAGAAATAGCGGAGAAATATGTATTATAAGTAATACAAATGCTAATTTTATATTAGCATTGATATTATATTTATATAATAAAATTAATATCATACCAATTGATACAAGAATAACTGATGGTATAGGTGAAAAATGTATAATTTTCGTAAAATACAGCAAACATATAAACAATACCCAATAGCTATAAAGTTGATAAAAAGGATATTTCATTATTATTGAAACCCGGGATTTTTATTTATGGAATGTCTAAATAATTAAGATTTTCTAATTCTGATCGATTAATTGGAATTTTATCATGCGATGATTTTGAATTTTCAGTCTCAAAGATGGGGGTTTCTATTAAAATACTATTACGTTTTTTTATATCTAATTTTTCATAATTTGTAAAATGAATAAGACCATTGCATATTTCTGGTTTATGTTTTGCAGAACTAAATTTATATTTAAATTCTTTAATAACAGGATCTGGGATTATTATGGAATCTGTGACATATTTATCATATTCATCTTTACATAATTTGCAAAATTCTATAGCATCACGTCTGTCAGATGGATTTAATGATAATTCTAATACTATTTTTCTAGAAAAACTAGAAAATACTTTATTCATATGTAAATGAATTTCTGATTTTTCATTAGAACGTAAATATTTATTTATAGATGTTAATGTTGAACATAGTATATGACTTCCTGCCACCATATATTCAATATATCTAGCTTTATTGCTTTTACATGCGTCTCCTGCAAGAACTAAACCAATACCACCAGCAACTGTAGATATTATTAAAGTTGGATAAATTAATAAATTAGAACTAAAAGTATAATATCGTGCCGCTTTCTCATGCAACCAAGCCCATCCTGATGATTTTTCAGCCCACATTTGTAATATTGCTTCTTGTTGAGAACACCAAGATTCAGTAATACGTTTTTTTATATAATCATCATATTTGGCTATAGTAAACACATCATCCATTAAGACTCACTATAACTATAATATAAAAATAAGTGCCAATTTTATTTCAAGCAATTAATAATTTAATTTGCTCAATGTCATTATTAGATTCTTCATATACACTTAATGCAATCTCTTTATTAAATACATCTTTATTAATATATCTCTTGAACTTTTCTCTATTTTTACTATCTAATTCTGATTTAATTTCTTTAAATACTTCGCTATTTTTCAATTCAATTCTGGATTCTGTATATTTTTTATTGCTTTCTATCAAATATTTGATATATTTTACAGAAGGGGGTTTTTTAACTATACGAAACATTTTATGACAATCGGGATCTGTATAAAATCCTATTTTTTCATAAAAAGCAACTGCAGTTTGTAGCGCAGTTAATTTAATAAAATCTATATTTTCTTCGGATATTTTATTAATTATACCTGTGCCAATTCCTTTATATTTGCCACTTTTTGCACTAGATATTTCAATAATATAAGCTAATTTTTGACCACCTGCGTTTTTTGGTGCTTTTGAAAAATTTACTCTAGCCCAACCGCATATATTTATACCATCAATTGCGATATATAATTTGTCGCCTTTATAACAGGGTTTTTCCCAAGGAAAAATATCTACGAAACTATTCTTCTGAGTATTAGCAATATTTACTAAATGTGCGATTTTCTCTTTATCTTTTATACAATCAAGAACTAATAAATTACATTTAATTGGACTTCTGCCTATAAAACTACTACTCGTCGCCATTACTAATAATTTGATAAAATAAATAAAATGTACCAGATTTTAATGCATTTGATAATAATCTGAGTTGCACTCCATCATATAAATTATGTAAATATAAAGGTTTATTATATATCATTCTTGAACGAATTGTATCAAATGGTGTTGTAATTCCAGATGCACATATACCAGCCATGCTGCCTATTATGGTATGTAACGATATATTTGATTCTTTATTAATTTTTCGCGTTAAGAAATCATATATTCGAATACGCATATCCATTTCAATTATATCTTCAATTACAGATATTTTATATCCCTTATATAACCCTTTTTCTCTATATAATATCTTAGCTGCATTGAAAAAATTAACGGCTTTACTTGATTGTAATAATCGCATACTATTACCAATCGGGATTTTAACTATAGATGTTATTAATCCTGCAATTATACTTGCGGCAGCAGTTTGATTAATTAAATTATTATATACTGTAAAATAAATTGTATAGACAATACCGGCTGTAATCCCTGATGTAGCGCATCCAATATATAAACTATTATTTTTGTTTTGAATAATACTAGATCCAAAAATTTGTATTTGAGTTTTCTTACGTTCCAAAGAATATACAACTGACTGACTTATACATCTCGATAAACCTTCTTTTATAGCATATCCATTTTTATTATGTTTTTTAGAAGTGGAATAATTTTTGGGAAATAATCTGTATATCATTGCTTTATAGACATATTTCTTTCTTTATAATATCTCGTCATATGCAATTCTTCTTTCGTTAATGAGGCTAAATTACTTTCTTTTAAAATCCCATCACTATTTGAGTAATAAATGGTATCTAAAATATAACCTTTTAATGGTAATTGTTTATAAAGACAAATTATACAATGTACACATGGTTTTGAATTACCAAGTGATCCGCTTTTATTTGCGCGAATTACTAATAAATCCACACGCTTTAATTTTTTGTTTCTAGATAATTGTGGTAATTTTTTTATAGCATTTTCTTCTGCGTGTATTGAATAGAAATTCTTTGGATCACCTGTACCATTACCCTTATGGAGATTCTCGCCATAGCTTAATAGTGCGAAAGGGATGACTATGTGAAAAAAACATAGCCGCATGATTGAATCCAGTTGTCATCATATTTTTACAACAAATTGGGGAATTAACGTATCGCCTCCTATCGCACATAGTATATGCTAGACTCTCTATCTGGTGATTAATAGCCATTTCTTTTATTTTTATACAATTATTTCCTTAAACCGGTTTTGATATTACTTGATATGATTTAGTTTCGTCAATTGATATGCTATAAAATGAAGGAGTATGATATTTCTGTATTAGCATATCAACATATAAATTGTAATCAGACGCAATTTTTTTTATCAATTCTTCATTTTGTTTTTTCAAAACGTTCTGTATGATATCTTCCATAATATATTTAGATATATAATAGAACATATCATTTTTTAGGATGGACTTTATTATAACATAAACACCCTTTTATATTCGGAGAACATGAAGATGAAGATGAACATGAAGATGACGGTTTTTTTTCATTTGATTTTGATTTGGATTTTGGCGTTGGCATTTTACTGGGAAGACCTGCATCTTTTAATATTTTTCGTATTACATCTTTATTTAATCCAGCCTTTTCAAGCGTTTTATATGTTACATTAGATGATGCGATGTCTTTAATTTTTGTAGCAACAGTTTTTTTAAGATATAGAGGAATATATTTATTTCTATATTCCATTCCAACGGAATAAATATCTACTCCTTCAATATTATATTCTTTGATAAAATTTCTGAATATTTTTATTGCAAACGTTCTCGAATATTTACCAGACAAATCAAGTCGACTATATAGGTAAGGAAAATAATCACCTCCTAAAATATTTCTTTGAATATTTAATGGAGTAGGACCTTTTTTTAAATTTATAGTTAAATTTGAAGGCATCTATAATTATTATATTTTTTTTTCTGATAAATTTGCATGTTTTTATATTGTATCAATAGTACCTTGGTTGTATCAAGTTACTTTCCAGAAACTTGTATTGGTTTTATCTGTAGTTAATGTATAATCTTCTGTAGGAATTATTATAGGATATTCTGTTAAATCCGCAGATAATTGATCTATTTCAAAAGGATTATTTGCAACAACTGGGAATAATCCAATATTATCTTCTGATACAACACCAATTATACCAATACCTAGAACATTTAATATATTCTTATCATTATCATAAATCACTCGTGTACCTATGTGTTTTCCTTGATATTTAGATTGTCTATAAAGTATCATTTCTATATCAAAAGAATAAACACTGGAACTTGGATGCTTCTTACTTATACCATAACGTAATAAAACATCGTGAACTATTTGTATAGGTATTTTTACATTATCTGGTAATGTTAAAGCATCACTGGTATTTATGCGTGTTTTAAGTTCATTTACACAATTATTATACGCCATTAAAATATTTGATGGCGTATTTGGTGATATATCGTATATTTTCCAATCATCTGTATTTAAGGTACCATTTTCACTAATATTAAAAATAGTCTTTAATTTATCTAAATATTCGCGATTTCCATATTCATAATAGAATGCATTTTTATATCGATATTTTATTTCATTATCTAATGCAACTGTATCTTGAATTCTAGCACGACCGCTTGCATCATTATTACTATTAGTATATTGTATCGTTTCATTATAAGCAATAACAGTGAATTTTTCATAAGAATTTATTAATAAAAATGTAGCCACAAAACTAATTATAAAACCTAATGTAAAATAATACATACTTATTTAAAATTAAGAAATGATTTTGAGTTTTACACCTTTGCACATTTAAAACGCCCATTACTTTTTCTTTTCGAAGTGTTTATTCTTTTCTGTATGAACAACGCGCGTATATTGTTTCTTATTTCTGATAAATTTGACTTTTTGTGTGGCTCGCCATCTAATCTAAAGGAATATTATAAATTTTTCCCGCTTGTTTTCTGTCTATACCATCGCCTGGATATGCCATATCTGTTTTCTGAGTATCATAATAAAATGGCGTAAATGGTCCTGTATTTAAATTCTTTCTATAAGCTATTCTTTTTACACCAACTGGAAATTCACATACGCCATCTTCTAAACACCCGCCTCTTTTCTTATCATTATTATAATAAGGGCAATCCGTGTCTACTACGCACGGCTGATCCCATACAGTATATCTAATTTTAGGAATACCTATAACATCATATGGCGAATCACACAATGCTTTATTATTTATATTAGAATCTCCATAACATCTATATGATGGATCATAATACGAAGAATCATTTTCTAGACGAGTAATAAAATCTTCAATTATCTGAGGCGGATTCTCTGTATTGTAAAGACTAACAATATTTAAACGCATTGATGGTAAAAATGTATTTTCTTCACGAGACATTATAAGTGCGCTTGCACCCGGTGAACTCAAAAATATTTGCGATAGATTTGATATAGTCTCTTTTGTTGTATATGGATAAAAAAGTCGCACACGTTCCCAGTCAAGTGTTGCAAACCCCATAATTGATATAGATTGCGTTTGTATGCGGTGATAGAACGGATTATTTGGTATTACAAAAGTAATAATTACATCTACACCAGATGATAATGTATACGGTAAATCTATATAATTTTTTCGATATAACTGTTTTAATATTATTCTAGATGAATCCATACGATATCCGGCAATAATTGCTTTAATAAAATATAAATCAGAATGATCAAAATAACCAACTGTTTTATCTAATATATCAAGAATACAAGTCATTGCAAAAGCAGTATGCGGTGTTGCAATTCCAATAAAATATCCTTTTTCGCTTTTTCCAATAATTTTGAATTTTGAAAAATCATTGTCATAATCATATGGATCGCATATATAAAATGAATTGCCAGAATATAAAGTCGTTGGGAATTTTGCGGGATCTGATGAACATATATTTTTAAAATTGTTCCAAGAATCTGGTTTAATTTCGTTAATAAATATTTTACCTTTAATATTTTTATAAATCCAATTACTATTATTATCTTTAAAAGTTGCAAAGACCATAGTAGAAGAAGCCGTGAAATTTTCGGATTTTATCGCATTACGTGAATAATATATACTGCAACTAAATAATATAATAAAAAATATAAAAATTATAATATTACTCTTCATATAACTCTAATTCAAGTAAATATTTTCTATATTGGTTATAGTAAAATGCGAAAGCAACTCCATTTACCACGATGGATAGTCGCATTAGTTTTATATTTATTGGTAATATTACTATTATTTGCCATTAAACCAGCTATAATGTTTAACAGAAATGGAAGCCCTAAAGATTTTGGCGTAGGTTTAAAAACCGGCAAATCTATTATGGCACCCGCCGTATTCTTTCCAATTCTTGCAATATTATGTTTCTTTATATCGACACTTATTTATATTATAATATAAAGATTAATAATTATATTATAATAATCTCATGAGTGGTTTTATAGGTAATCAAAAAGGATATGGTGAATTAATTAAATGGTTACGTCGTGATAAAATACCAAAGGATAAACTTTCATATAAGTCTTTTTTGATAATTAATGGTCCATCTGGGATTGGAAAAACTATTGGGGTTGAAGAAGCTTTACGGGAAACTAATAAATATATGATAAAAATAGATTGTAATAATTGTATAAATAATAAAGAATTTAAAGATATTTTAATAAAAGCAATATCTTCTGATTTGTTATTACAATTCGAAGAAAATGATTCAAAGGAAAGAGTTGTTTTAATAGATGAATTAGATGCACTAGTTGCACTTGATAGAACATTTATTAATGCATTAACTAGTTTAATAGAGAGTAATATATTAGCGGATATTAAAATTATAATCACATATAACTTAAACGATTATAAATGTTTATCAAATTTCAATATAATACATTTACATAAACCGGAGGATGCGGATATTCTAATTTATATGCGAAATAAATATCCAGAAATCCCGTGTAAAGAATTACTAGATCTTATTGAAAATTGTAATGGTAATATTTCATCTATAATAATGAAAATAGAAGGATATAATGGAACGATTATTAATACAATTCCCGAAGTATGTAATTTATTTAATAAATTGCCAAAAGATAAAATAAGATTAATATTTCAACAAGATCCGTGGCTACATCCTTTGCGATTTCACGAGAATATAATAAATGAATTTAATATTCGGAAAGGATTGCAGAAAAAAAAAGAGCAATGTTATATAAAAATACTAAAAAGTTTATGCGAATGGGATAAAATGATGTATCATTATAAAAATACTATAAGTGATATTGCGCTACCAATAGAATATTCGGCTTCGCTTGTATTATTAGTATATGAATTTCCTATTAAAAAAAAAGATAGTGTTCATACTGATAATTTTACAAAATTATTTAATTATTTATCATTAAAAAAGAAAAATATGATATCATTGCACTCTGAAGATTTTCCTTGGGAAAATATAGGAAATATTCATAAATTACCTTTTGATGAAAAGAAAAAAAAAAAATCAAAAAAGTTTTCTATTTGATTTATAAGTAAAGTTAAATGGCCAATGAAGAAAAAATACCCGATGTAGTTTCTGATGCTTCTGAGAAAATTACAACAGTTTCGGATAAAGTAGCAGATATGAAAGCTTCTGCTTCAGAATCTATTGCAAAAGTATCCGATAGTGTTAAATCTGTTATAACTAATGTGAGAAGTTATTCAAATACAAATAGCGGCGGCATTATAGTAATGCTTGTAATCGGTGCAGCAATAGCATTAATAACTGCATATATTTTATATTGGTTAATTAATAGAACTATAAACAATCGTAATTATTATTTATTACCTGGTACAAGTATGCCAATTATTGCAACACAAGAAACTAAAATAGATGGATCGCAAATTCCAGGTTCATTAAATGGCAATCGTAGTACAATATGTTTTTGGATATATATTTATGATATTAATAAATATTCTGGTTCTATTAAACACGTATTGCATCGAGGTGCAGAAAATGATGATTATACTGTAGCAAGTCCATATATTTATTTAGATGCAAATACAAATAAATTACATGTAACATTTGCATCTAAATCATCTGATTCTAAATCTGTATGGGGTGGTCCATTAGCTGCTCAATTATTTGATCCCGTTAATTATACTCCTGTTCCTGCGCCTTCTACTGGTGCTACAACAACGCCATATAGAACATATTCAATTAGTCCAACTGGAAAATATGTAAATACCCATATTGGCAATCCAAGTATAAATACAAACGTGGGACATCCTGAAAATTATTTAGCTGATGCAAGTGAATTACCATCTGATGCCGCAAAATTAGCATATATTAATGCTATACGCGGTATTACAATAAATTATGTACCATTACAGCGATGGGTACATATTGGTATTGTTGTTAATGAAAATTTAAATGGTGGGTCTATTACTGCATATGTTGATGGACAACTAGATAACCAAATTACCAGTCAATCGCAAATATCAATTGCGGATTCAAGTATTCAAGCAACTACATCCAGTTTTGGAACAAATTCTATTTTCCAGGTAAAATCTATTACTACACAACAAGGCAATTCTATACAATTAACTCAGGCAACAACAACCGCGCCAGTTGGCGGTGCAAAAACCCTGAGCAGTACGTCAACAGCGCCCAGTTATGGTAATCCTGTTTTAATTAAACCGTCTTTTAGTATTGCAAATGCTGATTTGGATCGTAAAGGTGATATATATATTGGCGGTTCATTATCATCCGCTATGGGTCCTGGATTTTCTGGTTTAATATCAAAAATACAATTCTTTAATTATGATTTAAATATACAAGATGTATACAATAATTATCTAAAAGGTCCTATAGATAATCTAATGGCAAAATTAGGATTACCTCCATATGGTGTTCGTAGCCCAGTGTATCCATTAAGTTAAATTTCTTTTACATTTATAGAGTTTTTATAAATGTCTAACATATTACAAGTTATTGCTGCAATAAGTTTAGTATTGGTACTTTTAATAATTGCATTCTATGTTTATAATTATGATGAAATTAAGGCTCTTACACAAAGTAGTAAAGTAAAAAAACAAATTACAATATTTAGTGGTATATACGATTTAAAGAATGCACCAATATACGATATGGCTGCTTATAACACAAAAAATACAGGGTTCAGTACATCAGATCCGTCAGACCCAACATATCTAGATATTGAATATTCTGTAAATCAAAAATCCGGTGCAGAAATGACATATACATTCTGGTTGTATCTAGATTATAGCCAAGATGGTAATAATAATGTATTTGCCCAATCTACTGGGGTCACGACTTTCTCTAAATCAAGAACATACCCAATATATGCCGATCAGGGTTTAACAAAAAGAGGCTCTGGGGGTATAACTGCTTCTTTAAACAATTCATTATATTCTTCTTCGTCAACTAATGATTTCACAGGCGAAGGCGCATATACTCCTGCGAATGTCAGTAGTTCTGGAAATGCTGGTTATCAACCAGTTGTATTATTTGTAAGAGGCGAAACAGTTGCTCGTATATATAAAGGATTATGTTACGACGTTAGTGCTGAAAAAACCGACAGTAGTAATCCAACTTTAAATGGCAAACCAAAACAGGCAAAGGCAGATGTATTAGTTAAATGTCCACTTGTAAAACTAGAGAATAATGGTGATGTTTTATCCGTAGAATTTAATACTACGTATAGTCCTGACGCAATGATTGAAAATGCTAAAAATACCTGCAACAATAATGTTTCAAATTCCTGGACCGATGTAAATTCTTATAAAATTGCTATTAATGGATTAACTGGTAGTCAATATCAAAAGAATTTCTTCTTAGTTACTATTACATTACAGGATACTTATCCGAGTGATCCTATTTCAATTAGAAATAAAATTAGAGCACGTATATATATAAATAAGACACTTCAATTAGATACTTATATAAATTATAATAGCTTTAGTTTCAGTGAATGGAATTCCCAGAATTCCCTCAAGATGAATAATGGCAATTTATATGTTTCTCCACAGATCTACGATGCAAGATCATTAAATTCAGATAGTAATAAACAAAAGGCATTCGTTTATTCTAAAACTCCGACAAATGCTAATGAAATTATAATGGCAGATTTAACATATTATAATTATGCATTAAATGCAAATCAAATATCTTCAATATATTCTGCTGGATTTAATAAAAAGACAATTACTTCTTTATTATATGATAATTCAATCTCTACACAAGGTGGTATTAATTTAACACCCGGAACTGCTGCAACTGGTTTAAATCCCAGTACTACTCAGTTTGCAAGTAGTACTCAGTAATTTAATTTCATATATTCCTGTTTTTTTTGATGTATATAATTTAGTATATTCTGGATATTTGTCGAGTAAAAATTCACAAGATTTTTTAGATGATTCTATACGATTAAGATCATTTATGCATCTATCTTGCATACCACCTTTAGTTTTATAATATTTAGTTTTTATTGTAATATTATTTATTCGTAGGATCTTCTTATATTTCATAAAATACATAATGCTGCGTTGGACATCTTCTTTTTCTTCAATATCAATCAAAATTGAATGATCATTAATTGATCCCCATAGAACTCCTACACAAAACCGAAGATCAAAAGTATGTTCTGGCAAATCTTTCATAAAATATCCATTTGCAACAGGATATATACCAAATAATGCGGTATTATTATTTTTAATTATATCAAAAGCATCATTACATATTTCAATAAATTCGGATATTTTAGATATCAAATTATACCTAATAGATTTTTTGATATCGATAATATTTTCATCTATTGATAATTTTAAAATATCATCAATATCATCATCCATATGAAGAAGATAATCGCCTTCTGGAAAATATAGTGTAATATAATTTCGCATTTTATCTAGTCCTGGCTCAATATTAACTGATATTAAGTTTATTCTGTCAAAATTATTTTTAATAAATTCTGTTTTGTAGCTACATTTTTGAGATTCTAATACAAAAATATAAATATTTTCTTGTGGCACGGCTGCATTTGCTAAAACTTGTAGTGTTTTTTTGCAAATTATTGAATCTCTTGAGTAAGAAGGTATAATTATCTTAAAATTCATTACTTTAATTAAGGATAATTAATAATAAATATAAATAGAAGAATATGACCGGTGGATTGATGCAATTGCTTGCTGTCGGTGCGCAGGATCAATATTTAAGCATTAGTCCTCAAATGTCTTATTATAAACAAATATTTCGTCGTCATACAAATTTTTCGATGCAAGGAGTTAGAAATACTTTTAATAGTGTTCCAGTTTTAAATGGAACAAGTCGCATTACATCAACGTGTAAAATTGGTAGAGTAGGAGATCTATTATCTGATATATATCTTTCTTTTCAGTTGCCAGATATATATTGTAATATCAATGATAATGACGATTTACGTTTTCGATGGATTCCAAATGTGGCTAATTATATGATATATAGTTATTCTTTATCAATTGATACTCAATTAATTGATCAGCGATGGGGTGAATGGATGGATATATGGAATCAATTAAGTTTAACATATGATAAACAAGTTGGATATGAAAAATTAACAGGAAACATAGAAGAATTTATTGCGCCGAAATCACTTAAACCACTTGTTATATTATCTAATAATAGATTCGCATATTCTTATTATCCTGCTGCTACACAAACAAGACCGTCAATACCCAATAAAGTATTTTATGTTCCTCTTGATTTCTGGTTTTGTAAAAATCCGGCATTGGCATTACCATTAGTATCACTTCAATATCAAACTATTAATGTTTCAATCGAATTTAGAGCAATAGAAGATTTATACCAGATATATGATAAATATTCTGGTCAATATTATAGTCCGATTGGTTTTCGCAATTTGCCTTATTATGCCAGTAATCCAGATTATACATATTCTTATAATGCCATTGATGTATCTATTTCGAGATTTACTGCTTATGGCGGAGGTGGTCCATCAATTGTAAATTTAAATGCATATTTAGAATGTAATTATATATTTTTAGATACAGTTGAAAGAAATACAATAGCGGCAAGTAGTTCCGATTTTCTAATTGAGCGTATTTACAGAACTAATTTAGGCGGAATACAACAGAATGGGTCTGCAACAATAGATCTTCCAATTTCAAATTCAATTAAAGAATTAATATGGATACTTAGACGATCTAATGCGCATATATATAATGATTGGGGAAATTATACAGCGACTAGTCCAGAAAATACAAATTTCGCGACGCTTAATACTGCTAAAATATTATGGAATGGTGCTGAAAGATTTGAAGAGAAACCAGGTGCTTATTTTAATCTCTTACAGCCATATCAATATCACAGTTCAACACCCCGGGAAGGTATATATGTTTATAGCTTTGCATTATATCCAGAAAAATTACAACCATCTGGTACATTTAATGCATCTAAAATAACTACAATACAACTTTATATAACAACAAATAAAATATTGAACAACAATTCAAGTGATTATGAAATATCAATATATTCATTATATTATAATATTTTCAGAGTAATTGGTGGATCTGGATCTATGGTATTTGCTTCATAGTTTCTTTTATGATATTATTATATAGAAAATGAATTTAATAACTATAATAGTAATTTTTATATTAATATGGCTTATATATTCAATATTGAATTCATATAATAGTTTACAAATGGAATTAAGAGAAATACGTATGAAATGTATTGCAGGAGGCGGTAATATTGATCAATCACAATTTACACAAAATCCAATGACAAATATGAAGCAAAATTTAATAAATGGATTAAATAAATTTATATAAGGTTTAATTGAGTTAATATATTAAAATGCCGCCTAAGCGTAAGACAAAAAAAGAACTTGCTGCAGCAGCTTCGGGATCTCTGATTAATTCTATAAATAATGTTATAGCACAAGATGATAATAGTAGTAATCTGTCTGAAAATAATAATATAGAATCAAACAAAACACCAATAGTAATGCAACTTTCAATACCTTCGAAAAGAATAGAAGAAATAATTAAAGATGAAGAAAAAAAATTACCTTTAAATATAGATCCATTGCCGTATATTAAAGATAACGCATTTATATGTGAGAATCATAATTTAGATTCAAATAATCAAAATAAGATTCATACACATCATGAAATAATATGTTATTGGTGTTGTCATAATATTATGAATATAGAATACGGAATGCCGGTTCGATATGATGTATTTCACAAAAATTTTACTATGTTTGGTTCATTTTGTTCATTAGAGTGCGCATCTGCTTATAATTTTTCAATAAATATGGGATGTGATAGAGCTTGGGAAATTCATAGCTGGATACAATTATTAGCTAAAAATTATGGATTAGAGACACCAATACGTCCTGCGCCAAATAAATACTTATTAGATACATTTAATGGTCGTATGAGTATCGAAGAATTTAGGAGTTCACATAAAGGATATGTAAAAACATATGTTATGAATATACCACCATTTATACATATAAATTCTCAAATGGAAATATTAAATACATCTTTTTTAGAAAAGAATAAAATACATGAGAAAAAAATGATAAGTATTTAAGGAAAATGTTTGTTAATATATTGCACAAACTGAATGGCTGATATAGAAGTCCCTTCAAAATATATTGTTTCGACAATAACTTGTAATGCAACTATAAATACATCAGTCAATTTACAAATATTTTTTTCAAATGTAAATATTTCGAATGATGGATTTATATGGGTAGAGATAATGAATAAAAAAACAACAATTGATGGTGAAAATCAAAATGGTAGGCAAACGCGGGGTGTATATCCAAAGAAAAAGAAGATATCTGAAAAAAATAAGCAGAGTTTTGATAATCAAGTAACAATGTATTATCGTTTCAGAGATACATATTGTCCGAATATTAAATTATTTAAAAACGGTAATATTCAAATGACTGGTATTAAGAAAGAAGAAGACGGTCTTTCAATTGTTGATATTATTGCCAGCGAAGTAAAGCGTATATATGAAACAGGGTTTCCAATAGTTGATACTATTGCAGAAATTATACCAAATTCATTTGTAATTCGTATGATTAATAGTGATTTCGGAGTTCCATTTAAAATTAGACGTAAAAATCTCCATCATATATTGATATCATCTAATTATAATAATGCGTGTAGTTTTCAACCTCTTACATATCCAGGTGTTAAATTGCAATATTTCTGGAATAAAATGAATCCGCAAAAGAATGGCGTATGTGGATGCACGGGTGTATGTTATGGTAAAGGATCAGGTAATGGAAATGGTGATTGTAAGAAAGTAACTATATCTGTTTTTGATAGTGGTAAAATACTAATAACTGGTGCAAATGCATTTGATCAAATTGATAATGCATATGGCTATATATGCCAAGTTATTGCTGATAATAAATCAGAAGTGAAAAAACAAGAAGTACTTGTTATTTAGCAATACATTTTATATTTAATTCTTTATTGGGATGTATATGATATGGATATTTTACATAATTGTTTCCTGGGCGATTAAAACTTACAGGTTGTTTTGCGGCTATTGGAGGGGGATTTGCTGATAGTAAATTTTCTGCAAGAATATGAGGTTCTGGAATAACTGGATAATTTCCCCAATTACCTTGAGCAGGTTTTCCAGTATATAATCCTCCATTTACTGCACGTGGCGGACAAGGTACATTCGGCTTATAATCAAGAAAACTATATGCCATATATTATTTAAGGATTTTATTATCTAAGATTATTTAATATGAAGAGAACGAATAGTATTCGTGAACAAGATGAAACACTGGGTCCTGTAACAAATACTGGTGAAATAAGAAAAATTATAAAAGAAATTGTAGAATCTAAATTGCCAAATAAAGAACGTTTTATATTTTTTGAGAAAAAATATCCGGATATTGTAAAACAATTTGATTTACTTATAAGAATGGCATGTTCGCCCGATTTTGATTTGGATAGATTTAATTATATGATGGATATGCGTGATAAGGTTATTAATAGAACAGAGACGGAAGAATCGGCATCTGTTAAAGTAGGTCAAGATTTATTTGATCATTATGTTAAGCCTTATAACTTTACTTAAGGATTTGCCTATTCTTATATTATAAGCAATAACACTTAAATTATTTACATTATGGAGGTTGAAATAGTAGAGAAACCAAAGATTCCTTCTAATATTAATGAATTAATCGAACGTGTTAAGTCCGAATTAAATTCCGATAATTATTCAACTGGACTTGTATATTTTTTGAAAAAATATCGCTTTTGGCCTGCATTGCAAGTTAAAAAGTTTTATAATAACAAGAACCTTGTTTTGTTACATAATACTTATAAACGCGTCGATGTTCGACATTTTCAAACTCTATATGATCAATGTCGTAGTATTGTGCTTGATTTTTCTGCACCAGAAGGTGAGAATGTGGTTGTTACATATACAAATGCCATACCTGATCGTATATCCGATGAAGAATACAAGAACATTATGAAAAATTCTGATATAATTGAAAGTAGCTACGAGGGTACTGTTGTTACAATTTATAATTATAACGGTATTTGGTATTTTGGTACTACAAGTTGTTCTAGTATAGATGGCTCCAAATTCTTTCATCCAACAAAGACGCACGGCGTAATGTTTGATGAAGTTATTGCAAAAATCACAGGTCGTGATATTCCAGATTCAAAAGATAAATCTAATGAGCTTCGCCAGATGTTTGCAAATGCTATTCTTGATCCTTCAAATGCCTATGCATTTGTTCTTGTCCATCATGAAAATAAGCATATTATGGATTATACGAGTACTCTGGGTGAGAATTATATGAATTTAGTACATATAATTACACGTTCAAGAATAACATATGAAATTGTTGATTTGTCAAATCAGCCTTATGCTGGCAATGGTATCATTTATCCTACTCGATTTGCTACACCTGAAATTGCAATTAATTATCTGTATACTGCACCGAATGCGTATGGATTTATTGTTAAAGGTGAAAATAATAAATTTAGCAAAGTTTCTATTAGTTCTATAATAAAGAAAGAAGAGCATAATATTGGCAATCCAAATCCTTGGTATAATATGATTAATATCTATATGAAGCAGACATCTTCATATAAGATTAATGATTATATCAATGAATTTAATATAATGGATTCAATCGAATTACCGAAGAGTTCCCGTGGTGTAGATATGGATCCTACTTATATAATTCATACTTCATTTATGACAATGAGGGATTTTCTTCTTAAATTTTACAACGCAACAACTAGTTTTGATAAAGAGAATAAGAGATTTATTATTAATAAAGTGGCGGATGAGATATATGCGCCAATTATTCGCTTTCATCTTGTACAGCTACGTAATATTCAAGTAACGCGACATAAACATGCGGCAATTAATGAGAAAACTGTATATATGTATTTGTGCCATAGTCAAACTATTAAGAATTTGCGGCTACTTGTAAAATATTTTGCTACAAATTGGATTCAGGGACAAAATCTAAATGGAATACCTTATCGTGCAGCAGAGAGTCTTGTTGAATTAAATAAACTTCTTTCTTAATTATAAATTATGAGTATAAATATTGTAAAAATAAATGATAAGATTGTATTAAAAAAAAGAGAAATAGACAGAAAACAATTGAGTAGAAGTAGCACTGCTAATACTGAAATACAATCAATACGAGAAGATATTATAGTATTAGAAAAAATAATAAAATATATGAAAGAAAATAGTTTGGATTCAATTACTACAGAAAAATATAATGAGTTATTTCGATTATATAATGTACTAGTTATATCTCAGTCAATTACACGTCAGCCACCGCGGCCATCTCAGCCATCTCGTCTACCTCAGCCACCGCGGCCATCTCGTCTACCACAGCCATCTCGTCTACCTCAGCCACCGCGGCCATCTCGTCTACCACAGCCATCTCGTCTACCTCAGCCACCGCGGCCATCTCGTCTACCTCAGCCACCGCGGCCATCTCAGCCACCGCGGCCATCTCAGCCACCACAGCCGCCTCGTCATATATCGCCATCATATCAATCATTAACACAAATAGAATGGAATAATATATTAGATAAATTAAAATCTAAGGATGAAATTGGAAAGAGATCAGTTATGGCTCCTGCCGCTGGAGGTAAAAAACGCACTTAAAGTTTTTATTTTATTATAATTTATTATGTTTTTTCATGAATTATTATGTAATTCTGGATTTGGCGATCGTATATTAGATCTATGGACTATTGTAACAATAAAGAATATATTAAATAAAACAGAACCATTACTTATAAAATGGAAATCTGGCACAGAATATCCTGGATTTAATAGTTGCTATAGTACAGATTTATTCACTATAAAAAATTGCAAATGGGCTACAAGCAATGATTATTTCATAAGTATTCGAACTTTTATTGGGGAAAATTCACAAATATGGGGTAATTATATGAATCAAAAAATGGATTTTGGGATTATTCAGAAACAGATTTTTCCAATAAATACATTTTGGGGTACAACTAATATAGAAAGAATACAAGAAGCGTTGCCATTTTATGGAACAATTTCTAGTAATTCAAAAGTTGCAGAAGTATATTATAAAGTAGCAAATAGTATGTGTCCGAATGAAAAACTGAAAAATTTATTAGTATTTGCAAAAGATTTAGAATATGCTTCTGGAATACATATCAGACTTTCTGATAAATGTGTTGATATGCGAAAACTGGATCCATTTACAATGACTCGTGAAAACTTTAATAATATTAAGGAAAAATGTAAAGAATATATAGCTACAAATAAAGGGATATATTTTGTATGTAGCGAAGATAAAACAGAATTAGCAAAAATGCAAGAATTTATATTAGAAAATGGAAGTTATCTTATTACTCTAAATTATAATGATTTAAGAGAAGATGAAATAGCACTTCTCGATTTCTTTGCGTTATCCAGATGTCAGAAGATATTACAATGTACAAAATATTCTACATTTTCTATTGCTGCGTCTATTGTAAACCAAATTCCTTTAATTAATTTTCACGGTTATGATAATAATGCTTTGGCTATTTGGTCTAATACTGCAAAAATTATTTTATTATAGTTTCACCATCCGAATTTGTAAATCATAGTCTATTTGCCAGGTAAAGGCACTTCTTTATATGCAATAAATTGACAAGCTGGTAAATGTTTTAATTCTGTATTTATTGGTGCAGTTTTATCATTATATATCAACTCTCCTTTTTTAACAGGTGCATATTGGTGATTTATGCATTTTGTATTAAATCTAGTTATACCAAATAAATCAGACTCTAAATCAACAATATTACCATCAATGTGAGATGCTGCAGTTCCTCCAACTAAACCGAGTTCATTACGACATTTTTCAGGATGTTCATATCTAAAAGGAGATAATATATATCTAAGAGTTGTCATATTTTCATTTAATCTACGCGAATAAGTACAAGTATCTGCAGTTAAATGATTAAATGACATTATTATATTAATATAATCTTTTATTTTAATGCATACGTCTATGACAAGATTCGCGACTAAATGTTTGCGCCTCACATTCTTTTAAAAACTCTTGACGTCTTATAAAATCACGAGTATTATCACCCCCCCGTACCCATGGTTCTACAATATGTTTTGGATCCTGTATTCCTTTAATACAATCTAACATAGGAGTCATATGATATGTTTGTAGCTCTGTTAATTCTTTTTTGCAATAACCTTGTTTGCTCATATCATCCGATGATGATCCCGCTAATATATCAAGTTCAATATTTGGATCACCTACCCCATGTAATAAATTGGGACAACCGGTAAAAATACGTGTAAATAATTGGATACGACATTTATCGCGAGTTAATTGTGCAGGATCATTACGTAATTCGGAATAATTATCTACAACACATCCTTCTGCGACACCATATCCAATGCGACCTGTTAAATTTGTATGTTCATACGAAAATTCAGGAAAACGCGCGTGTCTCCCATCACAATCTACAGGTAAATATTGATATAGTTCATATTTTTCAATATGTTCATTTTGAATATCTTTGGCTTCTTTAGCGCATTCATCAGAGCATACCCTTCGAGAATCTAAAAATATTGATGGATTGGATGGGTCCATTTGCTATATCTTGATAATATATTTTTATTCATGAGAACTAGTTCTAACAATATATTGATTACGATAACATTGTTCTCCATTTCCATCTTTACAACTTGGCCCAGGTTTATAACACCATTCCGCAAATGAAGTTTGATCACCCGGTATTGTAGTAACTGGCATTGTATAAAATTGACGCTGTGATGCCATTTTATCATAAATATCGGATACATCTTTAAACATTCTGCGATCATAATTTTTCTTTATTATTTTCTGAATGCTGTTATTTCCAGTATCACAAGCTTGTGGATGATCTGGATTTAATACAATATCCGCAATTGATGAATTCATAAATGGATTATCGACTGTTGATCTACTACATACAGTATTATTTACAATATCAATTTGTTTATCTTCTAAAAATTTTTCAGTTTCAATTTTTTGTTTCATTTCATATTTATATAAAAATATAGATACAAATCCGGCTATGATGCCAAAAAACAAATATCTATAGTCATTTTTTATTAATGTAAGAAGAATACCCAAATATATAAAAAATCTAACAATCGCATTAATTTTCTCAGCAATAGTCATTTGTTGTAAAGGCAAAATTACATAATAGGTATCATATGTCATAAACATTCCAGGGTCCTCAAACCATATTTTTTCAAGCATCTGTTACTTCTACTTTCGCTGAAGATTTTTTACCTCTATTTTCAAGCTTTCTTCGTAGTTGTTTTGCTTTTACAACACGATCATATGCTTGATTTGCAGTAACATTTGCTTTAGATTTCTCACTTGCCATATTACCGGCCATTGATTGCATCATATTTTGCAATTGAGACATATCAAAATTACCATCTTCTCCTTGTGCAGAACCAGCTAAATCTTGCATTTTACTCATCATATCACCTAGATTACCAAACATATTTGCTTGACCACCAGATTGATTCTGAAGTTTAGAGGAAAAATTGATGGCTTCTTTTAACAATTTTTCTTGTGTTAATTCCCCTGTTGCTATCTTAGAAATCATCTTCTGGGAAACTGTTCCGAGTAATTTAGATAATCCACCATCCGGATTAGCTAAAGCTTTAAATATATCTTCACTATTACCTAATGAATTTTGTAATTCATCAATATCAATATCGGCCATAATCTCTTTAGCTAATGATCCAAGAGATGTATTCTCTAATTCTTTAAAAGAACTCTGGAAATCACCTACAATATCTTCCTGAGATATCTTAAATAATTGTAATAATGATTTAATATATTCGGATTCAATATCTATTTTTAGATCTTTAGTTTTTAGAAATTCTACAACTCTTGGAACTTCTTCATCGGATAATTCACCTTTTCCAAAAATTTGCAAAATTAAGAAATATCCATTTGAAAATGTTCTATTTCCTATAACTTTTTCGATATTCCGAACAGTAATATTTTTATATATAGATATATTTTGCACTTCTTCCAATTCCATATATTTGTTGAATTCCTCAACATTTTTACAATTTAATTCAAGTATATTGGTAAATTGCTCAGCATAATATTTAATATATTCATCCGAATATTTATCATAATTTAAATAATGATTCTTTAGTGCTTTAATTATATTTCTCGATGTTGCATCTGTATTCTTATTTTCTTTTGCTTTATCACGTAATTTTCTTAAAAATACAAAATAATATTGGTTAAATACATTAGTATTCATTTTTATTACTATTAATTTATTTCCTTATATGACCTTTTTCTTTTTTCTTTGAAATATATTTATTAGAGAATTCTATTAAACCTTCTTCGCTTCTTTCTCCCATATAATTATCAATAACTTTACCATGTGATATAATTTGTATTGTAGGAAATCCCATTACATCTCTTAAATTTTCTGGTAATAATGCTTTATTACTATATTCTACAGAACACGATGATATCTTTGAAACCTGTGTAAATTTCTTCCATACTGGTTTTAATGCAATGCAATGACCACAATTTTTCCAAAAATATAATATAATAAAAGGACTATCGGAATTTAATAATTTTTCCATTTTGTCTTTAGATTTAGCTGTAATTTCAAAAGTTTTCATACTATATATTTATTATTTAATAATTTTTATTTATTTTTCCGCAATATCTATTAGAATGGATAAAAGTTGCTTCGATCTAGCAGATGATTTATCTTGCCTTGCAATGATTGGTTTAGCTAAAGATGAATACACTAAGAATTTACAAAATATATCTTATAACTTAATTAATCCGGCGTGTCCGATGTTACAGAAATTAGCAGATCGTGACGTTGAATACGATTTACAAAAAAGACCAAATACGCATTTAAACGCAGCTTGTTTTAATTTACCGGCAAATTATTATTCTGGTCCTTGGGTTTCACAGTTTAATATAAATAAACCCCCTTTTGAAATTAAATTTGATAGATGGACTAGACCACGCTAATATGCTTATTTCTTATAGCTTTTTTTAGCTAATTTCATACATTCTCCTAGAGATAATGTAGGATGTTGTTTCTTTATTTTCATTAAATGAATCATCCAAGCTGATTTCTTTTTACCACCGTCTTGATTATTACTTGCAGGCATTTCTATAAATATAATTAGATATTAAAATTCTCGTATTAAGTTAAAAACTTAAACCTATATAATTATCAAGGAGTGGGAATATGTTACCCAGAACAAAAATATTAAATGCAAATGATACTAGTATAGGTATTACACAAGATATATCTACGAGGAGTCTTCAAACAGTTTCAGTAGGGGATTCTGCTGGAAAAATTAATACAGGTACAAATAATGCATTTATAGGTGTTCAAGCAGGCGCACAGAATACATCAGGGAGTTATGTAACTGCTATTGGTTATCAAGCGGCTGCGCAAAATGCAAATTCTTCATATTCCACTATGATTGGTGCTTATGCCGGTGCGCAAAATATTTCTGGTAATGAAATTGTTTTTGCAGGTTTTAGAGCAGGCGAATTAAATCGCTTCGGTGGTCAACATGTCGGTATAGGTGCATACGCACTACGCGAAAATGTAAGTGGAAATGCATCTGTTGCTATAGGATATCGCTCTGGAGAGAAAACCGCTGACGGAGGTTATAATACAATGATTGGTGCCTACAGTGGTCAAGATAATCGTAGTGGAAATTTTAATACAATGGGAGGATATAGCGCAGGTCGCTCTGGATTTCTCGGAAATAAAAATACGTATTTCGGTGCATATGCAGGATATAGTAATTCATTCGGTTCTGCAAATTCTTTATTTGGATATCAGAGTGGTGCGAATTTAATAAGTGGTGATTTAAATGTTGCGATAGGCGCATTTGCGTTGCAATATGCACATAACGCATATTCAAATGTTATTATCGGTCCATATGCCGCTAAAAATCAAAAAGCATCATCTATAAATAATGTTTTAATTGGTGCAAATGTCGCCACAAATGCAAATATCAATAATTCTGTAATTATTGGTTCATCTACTGCTCAAAATATGAGCGGAGAAGGTCTTGTTATTATTGGCAATAATAGCGCAAGAAATAAATACAGTGGAAATTATAATATTCTTATCGGTTATGGTGCGGATTTAGCTTCATCTTCAAATAATTATGGCATATCAATAGGAAATTTAAATACATTAACATATACAAATTCTGTAAGCATTGGTATCGGCATTACAAATCAAAATATCAAATCAGTACTTGTTGGAAATACATTAAGTTCTGATGCGGCTCAATCTGTAGTAATAGGCAACGATTTATCTATACAGTCTGTCATTTTCTTTAAAGATTTATTATATTATAATTATGCGAATATAGCAGCGTTAGATGGAAGTAACATTTTTAATATTACAAATATAGATTATACAAATACATTAATTTCTACTATACCAAAATCATTAGCTTATCAAAATGCAACCGCGCATATTATTACATCCAATGTAATTAATAGTATAACAAATCCGGAATTAAATAAAATAGGACCATTCGGCATAGGTATTCGTTTGCCATATGATTTGATACAAAATATTACTAATCACGGATTTTGCAATGCATATGCGCTTGGATCTCTTTTTACAATTCAAAATGCTAACGATATTAGTTCTAATATTAATATTAATAAATGTTTCTTTACAAATTCATTATATATTACTTGTAATTTACCAGATCCGACAAATTTACAATATTCTAATTATTATTATACACATGAACTTTATCCATATATTCATTTTATACCAGGAAAGGATTCGCTTGGATGTAATTTACCAATTATTCCAGTTATTGCAAATATTACACAAATAAATCCATCAAATATAACAGCCCCTATTTATATTGGCAAAACTGTGGCACCACCAATTTATAATTTTAACGGATATACTATACATACAGGAAAAAGTCTCTTAAAATCATCTTCACATATATTTCAATTTCAAACTTCTTCAATAGACTGGACATATACTGTAAATTCAAATATGGGAATAAATTTACCAAATTGTAATATATTATATTCTGTATCTAAATTGCCAAAATATGGTACTTTAAATAATACAATATACAATTCAAATACAATACTTAATATTCAATATACACCTTTTATCGAATATGCTAAAAATACAACAGATACTTTTGAAATTACACCTATATTTTCAATTACTGATAATGCAAATTCAAATTATGGGCTCCCTAGCAGTAATTGTATGACTTTCAATATAACATTTAATCCATCGCAAAGAGAAATATATCCAGCAAATAAAATTACAATCCAAGATAATACAATTAAAACCTTACTATTAAATGATATTCTATTAGACAGCATCCCAACATTTGATTTAAATACTAATATATTTTTAACATATTTAAGTTCAAATGTTACATTACTATCAAATCAAATACAATTTACATCAAATGATGTCGTTATAATGAATAATTGTAATATTTCACAATATCCCGATAGTTTGGCGCCAGGATTATACAATCGAACTGTAAGTTGTATTAATATTGCATATTCGTGTAATTTACAATTTTTTTATGATTATTTAAAACCGCCTTTAAATTCGATTATAAATGAATCCTCTAATTTATTAAACACAATGACAAATCTATCAGCAATTGATTACACATGTCTATCAAATATTAATATAGATGCACAAAATTTAATATATTTATCTCCGTTGGCAAATAATGATACATTTCGAACATATACTGATTTAAATAAACAATTATCATATTGGTCACAAAACTATCCATCGCCGTTTAGTCAAGATTTCTTAACATATTTGCAGAATTATCAATATACTAATCTATATACTGCATGGTCAAATTTAAATATATTGCAAAATTTATTTAATAATTATACATATCCATTATCACAAAATGTAGCCAGAAATCTTTTTACTGTTTTATTAAATACAGAATATGCATTTACAAACTTAAATTATACTAATAATGATATTAATTATATAAAAGCAATACCATATACAAATTTAATACATAATACATATTATACATTATATAATGAATATTACAATTGTCCTCGATTATTTATGAAATTATCTGATTTTACTCTTGGAAAAATACAATTAAAACAAAATTCTCAATATGGAATTATTGGATTACAAATTGAAACATCAAATATTTCTATACCAATAATATCATATCCTGCAACAAATATTTGGGAAAATATAGAAGAGACTATAACATATACAATAGCCACAAATTCTTTAAATTTATATCAAGGTTTAATCGATAATCTTACTATTGATAATTATTATATTCAAAAATCACCATCAAATGGTATATTAAATACATCTTCATCATTGATTACAAATAATTTATCAAATATAACATATTCTACAATAAATCCATGGATCCCACTATCTTCTTTTGATATAACTATTTCAAGTAATAATAAATATTTAACAAGACATTATAATTACATATATGATAATACAATAAGAACATTGCCAATTAAAATAGGTGTAATGCAACCAATTTCGGTTATTTCATCTCAATATAATCAATATACAGTAAACACAATTACTGTTCCTAAATCAAATATAGATACAACTATAATTACAAGTAATCAAGGAATATTAATTAAAACTACTATTTTTACACCTATACAATATGATCCATTAGTAGGATATAGATATACAACAAGCAATATTACAAATTCGAATATATATTATACTACTAGTGTTCCTTATGGAACTGCTTCAAATATAATATCATCATATTTCTATACATTCTACACATCATCTAATACATATACAAATAATATTATACAATACAATTCAATATCTAGTAACATTATAAGCAATTATAATATTAATTATCCGACGTTACAATCAAATACTATTAAGTTATCTAGTAATATAATAAATTCTGTGATATACTTTGCATATAATAATACTATATATCTTAGTGCATCAAATCAGAATCATTATAATAATTATGATATAAATACAGGTAATTATTTGTATCATTCGGATGATGCAATACAAGCAATTAATACAGATTATAATAAAACACAAATACAATTATTATATAATCAAAATCCGTTATCAATTACTGTTAGTAATGTTACAATACATAATAATTATAATAGATATGAATCGTATATAAAGTTAAATAATTTGTTTCTTTATTCACCAATAAAACTATTATTATCTATTTCTAGAATACCTGATTCATTATTATTTATTAATTCAACCTCAACCACGCAAACAGGATTAAGATACTGGAATAGCACAGATAATATTTATATAAAAGGTACTTCATATTCAGTATCGTGTAATATAGAATTATCTATAAATAATACATATCGATTAGATATAACAACAGTTCCTGTAAAAGAAATAAATATATTATCAAAACCACCAACATATGCTAGCATTGAAATTGATGCAAATACAATGCGCGCAAACAATTTTACAAATATATTTAAAAATGATTCTATGAGTTTTATACCAACTGACATCCATTTTATAAATATATACAATGGATCGATTATAAATAAAAATACTAATTCACTTATTATGTCAATATCTATGGATAATGCAACATTTTCGAATATGACATATTTGGCATCGGGCAGATACCAAACAGATACTTTGGAGTATTTTTATTCATCAAATACAATTTGCGGCTCTTCAAATTTCAAAAAAATAATAAATTTAATACAAACACCTTATACTAATATTCAACAATCTTTTAATATTGGATTAAGCACTTATAATAATACATTAAATCAAAATTTATTCTATTATTCAATACCTAATCAAAATAATATAGGCATTCGTTTTCAAGCGAATACTATACCATCAGGAATATCTTTTAATAATATATCAGAACAAAATAATATAATATCTGGTAATATCTTTAATATATATAATACTAGTAATATCCAATTTATTAGTAATAATGTAATAAATAACTTTACTATTGCATATGACGTAATTAATATGTCAGTAATGCCATATCAAACTATTCCAGGATATGCAAATAATTCAATATCATTTAAATCATATTTGCATTACGAATTTCCGTCTTCTACAAGTTTCAGTTTAATTATACAAAATTTTACTAATTGGAGAAATACTAAAATAGGATCATTTTGGAATAAAATTGATTCTTTAAATATAGACCCTCTAAAATTGGAATTTATATTAGATACATATCCTAATTATGGTTATATAAATAATTCAATATCATATTATGATATTATTAATAATAATATACGTTATATACCTTATAATAATTTAAATGATATATGTGGATTATCAAATGATGTTATTACATGTAGATTATTGTATAATTCAAACCAAGTATCTCCAAAATATACTATAAATATAAAAAATTATATATCTCGATTTACATCACGTATAATAAATGCGAGTTCATTTACTAATTATGCATTGCCCCCAGATACATCATATGGTATGAAAGTCGATCATTTAGTATGGCGTACACATTGTAATATACAATTTCAAAAAAACTCTATTTCTAGTAAAGATATTTTATGGACATTAGAATCAGATTTGGCTTTGAATTATAGTTGGAAATATATTGAAAATGTGGCTACATATAATTTAACATATACCCCAAATATATTAAACTCTTATACAATTTTACGATTGACTATTGATGAATCTGATTCGGTTAATCTCAGTCAACTTATAAACTATGTAATAAATAAAGATAATGATACATATTTTTATATTAATTCACAGCCATCGAATGGAATTATTCAAAATATAGATACTGGTAATACTATTCAACGATTTACTCAAAATGATTTATATAATATTGTATATCAGCATTTTGGGAAAAATCTGGGAACCAATCTTATTGGAGATTCTTTTTCTGTTTCAATATCATCAAGCCCGTATGATTTATCATTATCATCAATACAAGTACAAATTGATGTAGCAGGAATGCCAACTGTTGTAAATAATTATTCACAATATACATATATAAATAATAAAAGTCAGGCGTTATCATCTGTTATAAACATTCCTCCTGATAAATTATCTATTAATTCTGGATATATACATATTATTGATAATACATTATCAAATATAAAAATCGTAGACAATCAATACATTATAAACTATTTAGATGATATTAATTTTCAATTTACACAAAATTATATATTAACCCAAACAGCGCCATATCCATTGTATGGATTTGATTTTACATATAATAATTCTATGATACCAGGATATATAAATCGATTAAGTAAAATATCAATTTATAGCGATTTATATAAAAATCATTTTACAGGATATTTAAATCAAAACACAGATATAAACAATATTATAGCTTATGAAAAAGAAAATCAAAATATAACATATACATTCGCGAAAAATCTTTCTTATTTTTCAAGTAATATATTTTCTACACTTTTATCCTTTGAAACTATTGCATCATTAGCAAACAGTCAATCTATTTTTCTCGAAAATAATAAATTTAATATAAATTTTTATAGTGGTACAAAATCGCTACTTGAATTTACATTTACTAAAAATAATTGGTATTTAACAGCAGGCACTTATACAACCAGTAATTTATATAAACCTATAATTAATGAAACTTTTACTACTCTTTTAATAGTAAATTACGATAATTTTAATAATAATTGTTTATCATTATATTGGAATTATAATTTTAATGCAACAAATGCAAACTTATTAAATGGATATAATATTAATGTAGATTTATCTTTACTTGATAAGATTGAAATTAGTGTACCTATATGGGATCCATTAAATTATATATCATCATCTAATTTTGTGCGTAAAATAGATGGAGGTGATTTATATGCTTCATATTCATTACATAATTATAATATTTCACATATATTTAATAACTTAGAATTTTATATAGGAAATTTAGCAACATTAGATACTCATAGTGTTATATTAGGAAAATCTATTAATGTAAGAGGTACAAATAATGTTTGCATAGGTAATAACTTTTCGACATCTGGGGACGGATCTTTAATTATTGGTAATAATATTGGCGGAGGTGGCACGAATGAGATTAATAGTTCAATTATTGTTGGCAATAGTTCTTTTAATAATTCTGCTGTCTCAAAAATTATTTCAATAGGTAATTCAAATTTAAATAATCTGCGAGATAACACAGATAGTGTTTTCCAATTATCAGTAAATAAATTTTTATCTCAATATCCAATTATTATAGGAAATTTCATAGATAATAGTAAAATTGATTTTAATATAAATATAGGAAATGTATTTTTAAAAACTTCAGTAGAGCCAAATGATACAAATATAGTAAATAATCAAATCTATTTAGGTATTTCTGGTGAAAAAGTAGGTATTGGATATAATAGCAATGAAGGATTAACTCAGGCTTTATGTGTAAAAGGAGATATTATTGCAAATTCAATAACCGTAAATAATTTTAGTTTTCAAAATTTAACAGATACTATTTCTTGTATAAAAGTTGATCCTTTAACTTTTATTGATTTATATTATATTGTTTCATCAAGTGGTGTTTATACAAATAATATTTTAAATGTGCGTAAATCATTGAAAAATGACAATAATGTTGTTGGTATTTGTCTTAAACACACGCCCAAAACTATAATTGCAATATCTGGACATACAAAAGTATGGTGCGCAACTGCTGTAAATGTGGGTGATTTTTTGGCTTCAACAAATGAAGGTGTGGCATATGCAGTACATCCACAAACAATTATACAAAGTATAACAACAAATCCACAACAGAATATTGTAGTTAAAAAAGTTATAAATGGTGTTCCTATTTTTGTAGGTACACAATCTAAATCAAAAAATACAAATATAGAAGCAACAACAACAACTACTGATAATATAGAATTAATATCAAACTATACGTTTGCAAAATCAACAACTAATTGGGATCCTGATAATTATAAACTTACACCCTGGATAGAAACTATGTATACTGCACCTAATAATACACTTGTTGGATTGATCGGATGTATAATATGATATAAAGATCTTCTTAATTATCAGAGTATAATGACTATTGCGTCAATTATTTATGCCAATTATCAACCGGCTCAAATTAAAATAGATAGTCTTGGAATAGGGCTACTATCATATGCAACTAATGATGGGTTAAACTTATCATCTACACAATATTTAGTAGTCGGTGAAAAAGAAAATGGGCAATATAGTTTTATTGTAGATGAAAGAGGCTTTGCAGTAAATACTACATTGCCAATAAGAACAAATAATCAAAATCAATATGCAGGATATATAGATGGCAGTCTATATGTAACTGGCAATGTAATCGCAAATGGAGGAACTGTATTAGGAACAGGTGGGGCCGCAATTGGATATTCACCTTGGTTACAAAGTGATGCACCTGCAGATATATGGTTTGACGGTACAGTTACAATTGGTAATTATTTTGAATCGTCCGATAATTCATATGCAATGAATATTGTACAATCAGCGAATTTAACAATTGAACATTCACAGCTATCTATTCAAAATAAAGAATATGCACAAATGCGCTTAGGTATTCTAGGATCTGATATACATTCGCCAGCAGTTATAAATACACCCGCATGGACTAATTTAGAATTTCATATTGGCCGCGATCAAGACTATTTCCAAGCATTATATAGTAAATGTAATATAGAAACCGGATATGATCAAAATACTGGGAATACATATACATATTTAAAATTAGTTCCAGATCAAATACCGCATTATGAACGTTTCAATAATAGTATGGCACCTCATATTATTATAGATACAATGGGAAGAATTGGAATCCATACATCTTCTAATATTATATTGAATTATAATTCATTAGGTCCAGATCCGCGTGTTCCTCAAAATACAGTATATACTCCTGTAAGTGAAAATATGACTTTACATGTTGAAGGATCAACTTATGCAAAAAATTTATTAATATATGATAATCAAAGCAAAACACCAAAAAATATAGATGAATTATATGTAAGACGTCTCGGGGTTACTATACCCGCAAATCAAATAAATCCAGGACCATTTGCGAATGGGGATTATACATTTACATCAAACGTAACAATGACAAGTGGCGATTTATATTTAAATGGTAGCGAAAGTATAAACTATAATCTAAATGTAGATGGTATATCTACATTAAATCAAATTATAGCAAATGACGCTATTTTAGTAGAAGTCGCTAGTTTCTGTAATGATGTCTATATAAATCGCGATATAATTGTAAATAATTCAATACGAGTTAGAGGACAAATATTTACAGAAATGTTAAGTAATATTTATGTTGGCGCAGATGGTATACCAACTTCAAATTATGCTTGGCAAATGATTGACTTTGCGCCATCATCGCCATTACTACAGAATATTAATTTTACAGGAAATGGCTTTTGGACACCTGGGCGTGTAGGTATTGGTACTAATAATGGCTTTAATAATCAATTAAGTGTATTCAAATATAATACAGATATTTACGAACTAGAATTACATACAATGGACCCTACTTTAGGATATACTGCTGCTGCGTTTATGGGTCATCCTCGAGTTGCATCAAATGTAAATGGTGGAGTAGATGGTAGTTTAGTTATAGCAACACCATCATTGAGGGATCCTAATTATGATGGATCATATCCGATATCTGGTGTCGCGCAAAATATATATTTCTTTCCTGGTACTGATATGAGTACACTTAATTTACCAGTTATTCGCGCAGATAATCCTCCTACATTAGGAGTTTTTAATAAAGAAGTAAGTATAGGTACATATAATCCATTATCAGAATTAGATGTTCGCGGCACTATTACTTTTTCGGGGAATTTACAGTATTTAGACCAATCAGTAACTCCGAATGTAATTACACAAATTGGATTATGGAAATACAATACATTTCAAAACATTGATCCATACACTGGGTGCAACGTTACGTTTAATGGAATTCAATTCTTAAATTCTTTCTCTAAAAATGTAGCCATTAATATTACACCTGAAAAATTATATGCATTGGCGATTGGAAATGGTGGTATAAAGTCATACGATGGTTATTATACAGGCGATAATCGTAAAATAGTACCTTGGTTAGATAGTCAGGATTTTTTAACTACATTAAATAATGTTGCTCCGCCAAATCGTAAAAGATTTAGTCTATTTACATATGGAAATGTTGGTATGGGTATTCCAATACCACAATCTACTTTAGAGATCAAGAGTAATTATTCAGATAGTACAATGATTAGATTATTCAGAGGTGATAATTCTATTAGTCCAGATACTAATATAGATTTTGTAGGATCTGATTATTGGAGAATTAAATCAAATGATCTTAGAAAAACTCTTGAAATTGGATATGGATCAAATACATTTGCAGATGATACTCTTCCACGCGCATTATGGATGCGCGGTAATCAAGTTGTAATAGGAGATACATTACAAGCATTAGATATTAGTCCAAATACATTAGATCGGAATGCATTATTAACAGTTGGAGGTAATATGGTAGTAAAAGGTGATATTAATATTACAGGTAGTTTTAAAATAAATTCAGTTCTTTACAAAAATGAAACAATATCTCCAGGTATTCCTATACCTTTGGAAGAAAATGATGTATTTATTGCTGGAGGTAATATAATACTAACACCTTCTTCTGGGAGTTCTCTCATTATAGGTTCTCCTATAAATATAAATGTCAATGAGAATGCATCATTGCGCGTTTATCCAGATTATGGATTGCAAGGAAAACAAAATTCGTTAATTGCTGTTTTTCATACAATTACAGGCAATGGATTAATTAGTATAGTTGATGATACAAATACACAGAGATGTTTGCAATTTGGGTTAATAACGCCAACTGATACAAAATATGGAAATGGGGTTAATACAACATTTGGGTTTTATGATTATTATAAAAATCCATATTTAAGTTTCACTCCAAGTATTATATCAGCTACTGAAAATTATGTAGGAGTTAATACGAAAAACCCTACTGCTATGCTACATATTTATACACAAAATAGTGGATCAAATATGTTCAAATTAACTAAATATGTTACATCTGGCCAAGATACATCTGCGGCAAGTCCTGAAATGTATTTTGAAAAGTTATATGCCCAAACAATAAATTCAACTTTATCACCAACTTCTTGGACAATAAAAGGACCCAATGCTGCATTTGGGCAAAAGTTAGGATTTATTTATAGCGATAATAATACACCTTCTACTGAAATATTTTGTTTTACAAATAATGGATGTATAGGTATAGGCACTAGTCAACCAGAATTTGCATTAGATATTGCTAATATAGGATCAAGGGGATCTTTACGTTTATTAGATACTGGAAATAATGCAAGCCCGCAACTTATATTCCAAGCAAATAACTATGATTTCAGAATGGTTACATCGAATAATGAATTTATATTTGATATGCAAAATCAAAATGATGGGAATGGTGATATTACTATATTAAATATAAATAAATCAGGAAATATAGGTATTAAAACTTCAGCTAATCCTAAATATGAATTAAATGTTAATGGAGATATAAATACAACAGGTAAATTCTATATAAATGGAGCAAGTATAACTGGTGGCGGAGGTACTCAGCAACAGGGCGTATCTTTCCAAAGTGTAAATATATTCTTACAACCTATAACACAAAAACCTCAGTGCGGAGGTATTGTAGTAAATGGAAATATTGCAACTAAGAACCTATTTCATATATATAATGGTTATAATGCAAATATGTTAGTCTTAGATTCATCTGATCCATCGACAGAAACACAAGTACATTTTAGGAATTCTATGTATATAAATGATCAATATGGTGATCCTACAATATTAATTAATAATATTTATCGAATGGCAATGTCGAATATATATTTCCAATGGGAGTTTTGGGGTAACTCTACTACAAGCTCCGAGATTACATCTGATCATACAAATTATAAAACAGTTATGTTGTTTGGTCCTTCACAACGTACAGGCTTCACATATGAATTTGATACATTAATGAATGGCTCTTTATATTTAAATAGTAGTGTGCCTAATTTATTTTTAGGAAATCAAGGTAGTATATCTGCAAGTAATGGAAATATAATTATAAAACCAAATAATCGTCAATATTTAGGTATTGGAACAAATTCACCTAAATATTATACTCATATTTATAATAACAATACTGTATGTGGTCTTCATATTGATCAATATGCAAATGCAGATGCATTACATATTAATACAAATAATATTAATAGAGTTACCGTAAATTATGCAGGAAGTGTTGGTATAGGTACTACAGTGCCTCGTGCAATGTTAGATATAAATGGCGGTCAAATTTATACTAGCACCGGCAATACATCAATGCCTTCATATACATTTTCAAGTGACAATACTACTGGTATTTATTTATCAACAATAGGCACACTTGGAATATCTGCAGGAACACGTACTTGTGCGACATTTACAGAATCAAGTGTAAATATAAATACCAATTTAATTATAAATACAATTGCATCATATGGCCTTGGCATACCAACTATATCAATTATTCAGGCAAATACTTTAATTAATAATATATTGGAATTAGGGACAGATTTAAATAAAACTTTAATAGTAAATTCAGTAGGCAATATTGGTATTGGTTCTAAAATATCAAAATCATCAATAATATATCCATTGCAAGTTTCTGGAAATATTGGTATAGGCGGGGCGTTATTGCCTACTTCAAATATTTACTATGATATTGGTTCGCCATCTCAGAGATGGCGAGATATCTATTTATCAGGATCAACAATAGATCTTAACGGCACAAAATTATCTACAAATATATCAAATGGAAATCTACAAATTTCTGATAATAATGGATTACAAAGTTTAATAGCAAAACAAATACAATTAAGTAATATAAATTCGCCAAATATAGTAACTATACGAATTGGTGCAAATAATAATATTCAATTTACTAGTAGCAATGTGTTGCAAAATAATAGTACTATAATTGAACCTTTATCTTTGCAAAATAACATATTATCAATAAGCACATTAAATGTAACTAACACTTGCAATATGCCTGTTACAATATTAAATCAAAGTTCATCTGGAGATATTCTACAATTATTTAATTCAAATCAGCAAGTTATAACATTTAATCAATATGGTAATATTGGTATAGGTACAACTACACCAATATATCCTTTAACAATATTTGCAAGTAATATATCAAATGCAATATATATACAGCAAAACAACGTGAATGGAAATGTGGCTACATTTATAAATAATAATAATAACGGTTTATTTATAAATAATAAAGGATATATCGGTATAAATACATCATCACCGAGTGTACCAGTTCATACCATCGGAGAACAGTTATATGATGGATTCGCAAAATTTACAAGTAATGTGTATATAAGAGGATCTCTAGAAGTATATGGTGATGCTATAGCACATGGAAATCAAGTTGTTGATTCTGATATTAGGCTGAAAGATAATATAAAGAAAATAGATAATGCCTTAGCTAAATTAAAAACATTAAGTGGATATACATTTATTATGAAAAACAGTGGTAAAAAAGGAACTGGATTAATTGCACAGGAAGTACTTAAAGTCTTGCCTGAAGCCGTTAATACAGAAAATGAATATATGGGATTAGCATATGGTAATATGATGGGTTTAATAATTGAATCAATAAAAGAATTAAGTGAGGAAATTAATAGAATAAAGAATTCTTAATAAATATATAGTAATGGGTAATAGAACATCTAACATTCAGAATCAGTCAGATAATGTAGAACCAGTTAATGACGATAGCATACGTTTGATAAAAATTGATTGGGGTAATATATCTCCAGATAAAATAAGTATTGATAAACAAGGTAGTGGTAATGATATATTAGTTGTAACTTTAAATTTAAATGAGGCAATTGTTACAAATAAAGATTTTATTTATTATATGGATTCTGGTATTGTAATTAAACCAGAAAATACAAATTTCAATGCGATAGATGCAGCGCCGCTTTCTCCCGAATTATTGTCGGGAGAAAATACAAATACATTAGAAAAAGATTTTGATATGACACCGGAAGCGGATCTTAATTTGGGTAAGACACTAGGTATGGATCTTCCGAATTCGAATCCGAATCCGAATCCTAATACACAAAAACAAGCATTAGAACTAGAACAAATTGGAGGTGATATAATAGATAAAACTATAGAAATGGCAACATTATATGCAACAGAAGATAATGCAACAATTAGATTATGTTCGCCATTTTCTTCAGATATCGAAGAGATTACATTATATAAAAATAACTATGTATATATTCTAAAATCTTCACTTGTGGCATATACAAAAGGTTTAATTGCAGAAAATACAAAAGGTAGTTACGATAATATATATGAATTTAGAGAAAATGATGGTTTTAGTTTAATAAAAATAAAAAATACAGATTCAAATATTACACATAAATTATGGATTAGTGGTTTTGGTATAATTACAAAACATATACTACAAGATCAAAAAACTATGGAAATTGATATTGATAAATTATTAACATTTGGAAATGGTAAATATAGTGTAAGAAGAGAAAATAACAGAGTTATTATAATTTTTACTGGACCTATGGAATTTTACTCACATTCAAAGAGTGGTTTATCATATTATAGAACAAGTAAAGCCGCATTATTGGCAAATAAAAATATAAATAATAATAAGGAATATAATTTAGCTGAAATAGTAGTAAATACTCAAATAGGTGGCCAATTCAAAAATATAGAACATAAACCTTTTAAAAATAATAATACTGATAAACATTTACATGATTTATTAAGATTCGTAGGATAAGGATAATAAAGATTACACTAATATTATATATTATGGAATCTAAATCAATTAAAATACTAAATAATACAAAACGCTATGGATATTACGCCATAAAAGATATTCCAACTGATACAACAATATTGATTGAAAATGCTACAGTGCATTTATATAATAAAAAAAAATACCATAAAATGTTGCAAATTATTTATAAAGTATTATTCGAATCATCGAATAAAATAAAAGAGAAATTTATGAATCTATTGCCATATGAAGTTAAAAATACTAAATTTTTAAGTTATGATATATTATATAATGATATAATATGTCTCAAAGATGAAATAATGAAAAGTAAATTACTTTCTATTAATGCGAATGATTTATTATTATATTCAATGAAATATGTTTCAAATGCTTTTGGAACAGATGAGCCTTTATTATTATTTAAAGGTGCGATGTTTAATCATTCTTGTATTCCAAATATAGAATTTATTCAAAGAAGAAATAGTATGCATTTTATAACATTGCGGAATATAAAGTTAGGTGAAGAATTATTTATATATTATGGCAATACAAATTTATCAAAAAAAGAACACCAAAAGAAATTATTAAATCAATATGGTTTTAATTGTGACTGCGAGAAATGTAGATTATAGATTTAGTATTAACAGCAACAATCATATAAAAATCTATTAATTGTTTTTAATTGAAAATCTGCTACCTTATCTCTTTCTGTATTTTTAATATCAATAACTTCTCCGGAAATTAGAATCAGTCGCTCTTTAATTAAGTTCATTTTATAAATAATATTCATAAGAGTATCTTCAATTTCTTTACTATATGGTACAATATTTATATATTTAATTTCTCTATATTGTGCTTCCAATAAATTCAATTCATTTAAATAAATTTTTCCTTTATTGAGCAAATTCGAAAGTTGTTCGCTCATTTATAATTAAAAATCCAAAATATTTATCATTTTTTGAAAAACATATAAGAATATTTTATATATTTTTAATAAATAATGTATAACTGTTTAAATGATATCAGAAAATATTATTCTCTGAAATCTTGTTATGATATAAATTTGCTAGAAGAAAAAAAACCCATTATTATATGGTATTTAAAAAATGGAACAATAGTTAAAGCGAATAATAAAGAAAGTATATCAGATATAATACATAAAGAATTACTATTAGTTAATTTTTATTGGTCAACACAAATTACAGATACATTATGGGAAGTTCAATTTTCTAAATCACAAGATCCTGATGTTAAAGTAATAGTTACTGCAAATACTGGATTAGAAGCAGGTTTAATAGCCAAAGATATGATGAATAAAGATTATGATACTATCGAAATTATTGATTTAAATATTCTATAGGGTAATCTTTAGAGTAATGTATTCTTCTAATTCAAATTATTCTACTATTTTAGTAGATTCTGGAATTAACCAATTAAGATATATTGCACCCATACATCAATTTCAGAATTGGGGACCTAATCAAGATTTACATAAGCCTTTGAGTAATATTATTTCACAAGTAAATGCATATAATGTAATGACAATTACAAATACAAATATTGGTATTGGAACAATAAATCCTTTAGGAAAATTACATATTAGAAATACTAATTCATCGAATACAATTATTATAGATGGAAATAATTCATTGAGCGGAATTAATATTGTTGCGAATAATGCATTATCTAATAATGGTTTTTATTTAATAAATGATATGTCTTGCAATGCTATTATAAAGAATAATTTAGGGCCAATAATATTACAAACACCAGTTGGTATAAATGTAGGCACTAATTTAATTATTGATAGTAAGAATAATATAGGCATTGGTGGAACAACAACATCAAATTTGTTGAGTATATTAGGGGGCGGTGTATCAATTGGTTATAATATTCCAAATATCGCTCAAAACAATAGTATTATTGTGGCAGGAACTGTTAGTATTGGTACAACTGCATATAATAATGCGTTAAATATACAAGGTAATCAATCAATAACAAGTAATTTATATGTATTTGGAAATATTGGTTTGGGAACAAGTAATGTTACAAATAAAATTAATATTTGTGGTAATGTTGCAATAGGTGAATATGCATATTCAAATTATAGCGCACCTTATAATGGCATAATTATATCCGGTGCAGTTGGTATTGGTACCACTGTCAATTTAAATAATGCATTAAATATATCAGGTAATACATATGTAAGTGGTAATATTGGTATTGGAATATTAAATCCAGTAAATTCTTTTGATGTATATAGAAATGTAGCAATTGGTAATACACTAGCAACTATTGCCCCTGCAAATGGTTTATATGTATGTGGTAATGTAGCGATAGGATCAACAATTGTAAATGCAAATAATGCAGTGAATGCATTAAATATATTAGGGAATGTATCAATCGGCTATTCAGATGCTTCTTATTCACCATCGACATTTAGAGATCCAATATCGGGAATAACAGGGATGGTAGTAAAAGGAAGTGTCGGAATCGGTGGTTCTGTTAGTCCATATAATTCTTTAGAAGTAAATGGTGGTGTAGTTATTGGTTCATATTGCAGTACATCTTCATTAACTAGTGGAACAAGTTTGATTGTATCCGGAAATGTAGGAATTGGTATAAATTCACCTACATCGATGCTGCATGTTGTTGGTAATGCCAATATTGGATCAGGTGGTATTACTACTTTAAACAATATATTAATATCAGGTAGATCAATTATTAATTCAAATGTCATTATATCAAATGCGAATCCAAATAATGCTGCTTTGCAGATAAGTCAAGTATGTAATAATATTCCCATAGCCACATTTACAGATATATCAGGAGGAAATACTACACCGATTCTAAAGATCGGTAGTTGTAATATAACGGTAGGTGTGGGTTCAACTACATTACCTTATAGTTTAACAGTAAATGGATTAGTTACAAATTTATCACAAAATACGGCAAATACTATATCTGCGGGAAATTTATCAACAACTGGTATATTAGAAGTATCAAATGGAGTTGCTATTGGATCTACATATATAGGAAATTCATATGCATCCGCAAATAATTTGATAATATCAGGAAATATTGGTATAGCAACTACTAATCCAGGTTATAAATTACATGTTATAGGAAATACATATATTGGATATAATGGCACTACGATTATAGACAATTTAACAGTAAATAGTAATTTAACAGTTATCGGTACTACAACTATTCAAAATACATCAGTTACTGAGACACAATCATTTTCGATTTCAAATGCAACTCCCACGAATAACTTACCTGGATTATTAGTTAGACAAGCTACTGCTTCAAAATCAAGTGCATTTATTTGCACAGTTGCAGATTTTTATGATAGCTACAATTCAAATGCAAATATTCCAATTTTAAGTGTAGGTACGGGGGGATCTGTAAATATTGGTGGAACTAAAGTATTAAGTAAAAATTCAGGATATACGCTTAATGTTAATGGTACTGCGAATACATATAACATTACTACAAATACACTAAATGCATATTCGAATATAGCTATAGGAAATATAAATGTACCTGTAAATTCATTAGAAATATCAAATGGAACAATTGTTGTCGGTAGTTATACAGGTACAACAATAACAGGTACAAATACAAGTATAATTGCATCTGGTAATATTGGTATAGGAACAACATCACCTTCATCTATATTACACGTTGTAGGAAGCGCGAATATTGGAGTAGGAAACACAACAAGTATAAATAATTTAATAGTTACAGGTAGATCATTGACTTCCAATATATCTATAACTAATTGTAATGTTAATATTGCAGGTTTGCAAGTAAATCAATATATTAATACTATTGGACAACCTATCGCTACATTTACTGATATAACTGGTGGCAATACAATACCTACTTTGCAAATAAATAGTAGTAGCGTAGGAATTGGGGGAACAGGAACAAATACTAATTTAATAGTATCAGGTGCAATAACTTGTGGATCTATATCTGCGCCATCCGGTGTAACATTGCAAGTACAGGGTACAATTACAGCAAGTAATGTTACTACAACTCAATATGGCCCTATACTATCTAGCAATGTTTTCCAAACATTATTAAAATTAACAACAACAACTGCTGTGACAGCAAATCCACTTACGACTATATCGCAACCTGCTTATGTTTTTGGATCTGCTATAATAGGTGGAACCGTAAATACATCCAATTCAATTTATGCATATCCAATTATATCAGTAGATCAATATGGTAGAATAACTAACACATCAACCCAATCAATTACATCAAGTCAATGGTATGGTCCCGGTAGCGTAAATCCAGGTTTAATATCTTTTGGAGGCTGTGTCGGTATTGGCATAACTCAATCAACAAGTGTTGCAATACCTTCATTTTATTCAACGGCTCAAGGTACTTCATCAATATATTTAAATGTAGATGGCGATATATATGCTTCTGGTGATATTATAGCATTATCTGATAAAAAATATAAAACAGATTTAAAAATTATAGATAATTCAATTGAAAAAATAAAACAAATAAATGGATATACATATAGAAGAATTGATATCGATAATGGCCAGAGATATACTGGTGTAATAGCTCAAGAACTTGAAGAAGTCTTACCAGAAGCTGTTCAAACTAATAAAAATGGAGATAAATCTGTTGCATATGGAAATGTTATTGGATTATTAATAGAATGTATAAAAGAACAGCAAATTCGTATAGATAAATTGGAAACTCGCCTATTCTCTTTCATAAAATAAAATATATGCATACGTATTATTATTCATTATAATATCTATATCAATATTATGTATTGATATATCATCATAATATCTCCATTTATCTGTTAAAGTTGCCGCGGTATAATGGCCTCCGTGGTAATTTCCGAAATGGTTGCCAACACTTTTTAATTTGTAGCTATTATTATTAATGTTCAATTCTGGTAATATATTTACAGGATTCTCTAGCTTTACAGAATTATTATTAAATCTTTTTATTAAAATTACTAAAACCTTTGGTAGTTTATATATTTGATATTGTTTACGACATCCTTGCTTATTACATTTATCACATTTCCATTCAGATAATTCCTCGACTTTAAAAAAAGACAAAAGCATATCAGTTATTTCTATATTAGTTGATAAATCAAGTGTTAATATTGTAAAAATATCTGTATTAATTATATTTTCATTACAATTATTACATTTTGTAATGCATATATTAACACCTTGAATTGCATTTTGCCAATCACTATCTTTGTTGTTATTCATTTTTAATATGCTTGCATCTATATTTGATATTGATGCTTCATTTGTATTTATTTCTATATTAAATTCATCTGATATTTTTTCTCCTAAAAGTAACCATAATTCGCCAATATCACATTCTTCGCCAGGTGATAAAATATGATTAAATATAGTATATAATTTATGAACAAAACCTTTTGGTGATAATGAATGTCCCTGTGATAATTTAGTTATAATATCTATTAATTCAGTAGTTATAGAATTATTCTTACTAGAAGAATGCAGCAATATATTTCGCAAAGATGTACAGGCGTATATACATTGAATCAAAGTGTTTATTGCACATGTATTTCCTAAATTGAGTAATCCCCCACTTTGATTTGACATAATTATTATTAAATAATTATCTTTATATTATGTTCATATTGGAAACATAATCGACAATATATTGATGAAGTGGTTCCGCAAGAACTTTTCCTGTTTTTGTTCTTATAAAGTTATCTTTTAGCAAAAGAAGTTTCTCGTGGCAATGCTTAATAACATCATCGAGATTGCCATTCCTAGATGAAGTATATGTAATGCAGCGCGCGATGCCAATGGGTCCAAGTGCCTCTAGTTTATCTGCATCAGATACAATATTTCTGTAATGGTTATATGGCTCTGGAAGAAGTTTGCATTTTCCTTTTACTTCTCGGCTATATGAGATATTATTGATGATATCAATAACAATTTCCGCTTTCTTGTGAATTTTTGAAAATATGTATTCCTCCAGATCTTCTTTTGTTATTGATGATGTATATTTGTGATCACATACATCGTGAAGCATTGTCGCATAGATTATTATTTCTGTATCAAAATCTGGATATTCATTTTGCAGGATCATATAAGCATTCTCGGTTACTTTAATAGCATGGTTAACATCGTGTGATGAATCATAATGAATTGTGTGCTTATTGACAAAATCATAAAGGTCGTCTGGGATCGAAAGCTTCATTCTGTTTTGTTTTTATAAAACTGAAACAAATTCATTTTTTTTATATTTTTATTTAATATTATGACTATTTTACAACAATTAGGTATAAGCGCAAATCAAACAATAACTCAAGGAATCGAAACAATGCCAGAACCGGAAAATAAAATTGTTGTTTTTACAGATGGAGCATCTAAAGGTAATGGTTCTAAATATTCTCGATCCGGATGTTCTGCAATTTTTCCATTTCAAGAAGAATTAAATATTAGTTATACTTTGCCGATCGGATCAACTAATAATCGTGCTGAATATACTGCTGTATTATTAGCATTAGAACAATGTAATAAAATTGATATTAATAAGAAAAAAACTGTATATATTTATACGGATTCTCAATTAATAATTGATTCAATGACTAAATGGATAATTGGCTGGAAAAAAAATGGATGGATAAAAAGAGACAGAAAGAAAGTATTAAATCAAGATATTCTTAAAAAAATAGATGAACTTTCGCAATTGCGTAAAATTATATATAAACATGTAAAGGCTCATACGGGAAATAATGATTGGGAAAGTATATGGAATCAACGCGCGGATGACGCGGCTGCTTCGGCTGCTTCGGCTGCTTCGGCCGCATTAGGCACAAATGTATCTATTTTATAAAGCACCTGCCATTTGAAAACCTAAACCTAGACCAACGCCGGTGCGAGTGCTTGATCCGATAGAAGGGGCTAATAAATCAAGAATACTGAATATCGAAGCAGCAACTAAAGCGAGTAATGCAATTTCTGAGCCAGATAGAGATTTTGATGGTAGAATTGCTGCAACAACAGCAACAACTAAACCTTCTATTAAATATTTAATAAGGCGCGTAACCATCTCTTTGAAATCAAAAGAAGTATCCATTCTATATTATAAGAAAAGAAAAACTATTTAAGAACTTAAGTATCGATTAATAAAATGACCGACGTAGATTTAGTACATGTGAGCCAAATTGATTATTTAGATGAAGATAAACCAATTAGAGGACAAAATTATGTATGTCTATCATTCATATCTCCCGAAGACGTCTTAATAGATAAGAACATCTATTTTTTCAATAAATTTATAAGTACTTTATCGGATAATTTAAAACAATTAATTGAAGGAATGCGCAATAAATATCCCGATGATAGCGATTTATTTGATTTATTTTTAGATAATAATGCTCATTATCTAAATGTAAAAGAATTGCAAGACCAATATGAATTTTATAAAAGTACAAATTCAGAGGATTTAGAATACGAATTTCACAAGTTTCAAAATTATAAACCAACTGTTCGTGGAATTAAAGTTCGTGGAACATTTGACACTTTAAAAGAAGCGCAAAATCGCGCAGAAATTTTAAAGAAAATGGGTGATAAATTTGATATTTTTGTAGCGCAAGTTGGTTGTTGGTGTCCTTGGTCTCCGAATCCAAATTCATTGACTGATCAAGAATATGCTGAGACAAGTTTAAATACGTTAATGAAGAAATATAAAGAAAATATAGAGAATAAAGATATTGAGTATGCTGAACGTAAAAAAGAAAAAATGGAGAATATCAATAAAGAAAATGAAAAGAAGAAAGCGATGTTTGCGGAAACAGCTAGTACAGTAGCAGATACACTTGAAGCGACTACAATAAACAATTAAATATATATATTTAAAATAATGAAAGCAATCGCTATTTTTATATTATTCATAGGGATGTTTTTAGTTATTCAAGGTTATTATAGTCAAGTTGCTAATATTAAAAATACACCTACCATTGTATATAAATATATACCAAGAAGTATATATGATGAACAATTGTCAAGTGATCCGAGTTTAATGGTATCGCAACAATTTAAGAGTATGTTCGAAAACATAAACCCTTGGCCTCCATTGAGTGTATCAAACAACAATAGTCAAGGTATTCAAACAAATCAGCAAATTATATCCCAAACACCTGTTTTGACTTCATCGGAATCTTCTACGTCTATAATCCCTTCCCAACCTACAATTAGTAATGACACTAATGCAAATATAAATTCGACTACTACAGTAACGCAAAATTTTGAAATTTTAAATGCTTTTGATTATAATAGAACATAATGGCATTGCGAAATTGGACAATTGAATTATTAAATTATCAAGCAAATAGTGGGAAAACACCTATTGAAAAAGTAATAATCGCTTTTGATGCATTAAAGTTGGAAAAAAAAGAAAAGTTGGAATTGATCGCACAAATGGAAAATGCATATAATGAAAAACATAATATGTTACGAATAAATAATAAATCAAAATATGAAATTTTTGTTAATGAACAGAAAGATTTAATTGGTAAATGGAAAATTACAAAAAATAAAGCCACATTAAATAAAATTATTGCACTTGAGCGCGCGATTTTTCCGGTTGATGATTTATATACAATGTATTATTATCAATACATTTGATAGAAATGACTGATAAACATTTTTCATTAAATATTCCAGTGTTTATATTAGCATTTTGTACAGGTATATTGTATATATATCTTGCCAAACCATCATATAAAAAGATCATTAAATATCCAACTCCCGAGACGTGTGGTAAAATTATTTATAAAGATAAAAGTAATAATTGTTTTATGTATGAATATGAAAAAGTTGCTTGTACAAGTGATAAAATTCCACAACCAGTTAATTTATAAGTAACTAGTAAGAGATGATTATATCTGCAATTGCGGCCGCAGCAGCAAATAGCCATAAAAAAACATCATTCAATGTGATAATTGACAGATTATTATATACAAATCACGGACAAATATTAATATCCGCTATTTTTGGAATAGCACTCGGTTTTTTATTTCAAAAAACGTGTATTGGTGATAAGTGTATAATTATAGATTCGCCTAATCCGGATGAAATAAACAAGAATATATATGAACTAGATGGAGTTTGCTATAAATATAAAGCAAAGAGTGTACATTGTGGTGCGTCAATGTAACATATTTTCTTTTTCTACTTTGTTTTAGAAATGAGTAACAAAGTCGCAATGAGTACTCAAGTACAAGAATTACCGGACAAACCACCTATTAATACTAAAGTTGAAGAAGATCCGGTCATAACAGATGTAATAAATGAAATGGAAAAAGAATTTATTACATCGCCTAGACAATTCAGTATGCCACAATCGCAAGCACATATTGCAATACCAACATATACTACAATGCCTACTGCAATACCAATACATATGTCATATACACAAAACAATACATTATATGGATTAGATAAAAAACATATGCAAATTGCTATATTAGCATCTGGATTAGCATTTGCTATATTTTATCCTATAGAAACAGAGTTTTTATATGAAAAAGTGACGATACTTTCTAAATTTGCCCCATATGATAGATTAATACGCGCATTATTATTAGCTGTTTTATTATATATTTTATTATGGAAATTAACGTAGTTTTACAATAAATAATTTATTTGCATATTCGGGTATAATTACTTCCGCGCCATTATATATTTTATCACATCCTATATTTGTCTGACAATCGCGATTTAAATACTGCACAGGTAATAACCATTTATCGTATTTTGAAAAATATTCCCATCGACTATTATTTATTTTTCTACCATATAACGGCAATATTATTGCTTTTTCACCAAAATCTTCAGAAATTATTATACCTATTTCATTATAATAACTGGAATCTGGAGCAATCATATTTGGTTTTTCTGTATAGAAAGTTGAATACTGCTGATAACGATAAATTCTTTGAGAAATCTTTATTCCAATAACTAATATTAGAATTAAAATTAAAATATATTCTGTTCTATGTTCCATCTTCTTAATTATTTCAAAGATTTTGTTTTAGATTATTAGTAGATATGTCAATTAGAAATATGCCTGCCACATGGATACCGATAACTCATGATATAACAGAAAATTTCGTATCTGTTTCAGATAACATTATAATCGTTCAAAATGTATTTATTGTACTTGCTGCAATTATATTTACAACAATAATATCTGTATTATTCTATTGGACATATAATAGAAGCAAAAAATTATTTATTAGTTTATTATCATTTATTATATTTTTATATAGTTTAATGAATATTATTGGAATAGTTATAATAAGAACTAATGTATCGATTGTTTATTATAAAATTTATTTAGGAGCAGGAGTTGTATCTGGTTCTCTTGCAATTATTTTAATGATATTATTTGGGACTCTTGCATCCCGTGAATTATATTCACAATAAGAATCTAATCACTATCAATAAAATCATAAGTTATAACATTAGGCGCAAAATTATTATCGCTATCTTCATCACTGCTACTGTTATCTGATATTATCTTATAACCATTTTTTTTATAGAACTCTCTGCGTTTCTTAGACTGATTTGTATATAAACTAAAGTTATCACATATATCAATTACCAATGGTATATATTTTCTCTCATGAGGTTTCTGACGCTGTATACGTCCAATTGATTGTTCAATTGATGAAATAGGAGATGCAAGTATTAACGTATTTAATACAGGAATATCCATACCTTCGCTTGCCATAGGATATGTACCTAATAATATATCTTTTGATTCACTTTCTTTGAGAGCTTTTTCTTTCATTCCACCTACATAATATCCGACTGTTCCTATATTTTTTTCTTTTATTTCTGATTCAAATGTTTTTAATTGTCCTTTACGATCACTTAATATTAATACACGGCGCCCTGGTTCTGCATTTAATACTTTAATTAATATATTTATTATAATATCTGTGCGATCTTTATGAGAACATATCGCATTAATCATTGCTGCACAATTTTTTTTACCATTCCACATAACTAATTCTTTACCATATTCTTCACAAGGATCATCATTCGGTATATTTATAATCCGAACAATTAATTCATTTTCTGAACGCCCTTTTAATTGAAAAACCGGTTTACCCAAATACCATTCAAACACTTTACGCAATCCATCTTTTCTATCAAGAGTTGCAGATAATCCAAGCATTATCGGTCCATTAATTTTTGGTAATGTTCTGCTAAATACCTCCGCACTTGTATGATGACATTCGTCGGCTATAATTAATCCAAATTCACTAAAAATATTTGAATCATATTCTTTCATTGAAACACTTTGAATACTCGCGATAACAATGTCTTTATTTATATCAATCTCTTTGGCTTTAATTAATCCAATTGTTGCAGTAGGTATAAATTCTTTAATTCTGTCTCTCCATTGATTTATTAAAAACTCTTTATGACATATAACTAGAGTTTTCTTCTTAAAATGGCAAGAAATATAGAGACTTAAAATAGTTTTACCAAAACCGCAACCTACTGAAATTATTCCTCCACGTTTCATAGGATCATTCGCCGCTTCTATAAATGCATTTACCGGTGCCATTTGTTCTGTTCGTAAAGCACCTTTAAATAATAAATTCGGACAATCAATACCTTTATGCATTGTATCATATTTGGGTATTCCAAATAGTTCAAAACCTAGACATCGGGGAATATATAATTTTTTCGCATTTTCACGATATATTGGAAAACTTCGCGATTCATCACTATTTAACATTGGATTTGTTTTAGGAGATACTGTAAGAATGCATTTCAGGTAATTAATACAGTCATTATTACCATCTTTTAAAATAGCATATCCTTTATGTGAAAGAAATGTATTGGCTATAGTAAATTTCTTTAATTTACCCATTATTGAATAATAAAAGAGTTAAATATTATATCAATTTTTCTTTACTACTGATAGTAATGTTAGAGTTTATTGTACTCCGCTTAGTTGCTTTATTCTTAATAATACTTGTATCCTTAATTAATGTATCGTATTTAAAGTTTATTTCAACTATTGAATGGCAAATAATATTAGGCACGATTATTATTGCATTTATATTATTTGGCGATGCAATAACCGGATTGTTATTTGGTTTACTATTTCTTATAATATACTTACGATATTATATGATTAAACTAAATATTAATTTTTGGGAAACGAAATATAACAAATATCCTATGAAGAATCTTGTAACAGATTATATTACCGAACAAAATCTTAAAGATGCACAGAATAATATAGTAAATGAAAGAAATCATAAAAATGCATATATAGGAATACAAGGAGTCTATGGCGAAGATGTATATAGTGCACAAGGTATCGATAAGATAATGCCGGGAATAACTAAATCACAAGAAGTAAATCAATTTGTTATATAAGTATAATGGATATATATTTTGTAATTTTTATAATAATTATATTATTTTATCTAATACTAAGAAATCCTAAACCAGTACATAGGCAACATATTCATATACAACCACCTGATAATAATACTAAATTAAATCAAACGTATGATAGTCAAAGCAAAGAAATTGATAAATTTTTCAAAATGCCCACCCCTTGTATACCAATAGATTATCCTGTAAAAAAAATTGGTGATTGTCCTTATAGTAAAGCAGAGTCCATGGATTTACCAATAGCACAAATACCAATGTGCTTTGCCGATAAATTGGATAATAATATGTACTTAAGAATAAAAAATGATAATATAAGTAAGTAAATATTCAGTGAAGAATGCATACAGGCGTAATATCATTTTGTGATAGAATATGTTATAATATTAAATCATTCGAAACAAAAGAAAAGATTTTACAAGATTTGAAGCAGAAATTTCAGATAATTATACTCCAAAGACATTGGCATAAATTAGACGAAGAATCTGTAAAACATATACATCGTATTTCACATTTATCTTGTCTTCGCTCAAATGGTAATCCATATTATATGTATTTTACAAAATATGAAGATGTTCCCATTATTTATTTTATAGATAAGAAAGTGCAATCAGGTTATCAAGTACCACGTATTATTTTATCTAAAGGCAATTGGAAACCCGAGATATTTACAGATACATTAATAGAAGGAGAAATGGTTAAAGATTTCAATAATACATGGATTTTTCTTATTAATGATGTAATAGGGTTTAAAGGAGAATATTTAATTAATAAATCTCTTCCTCAACGAATTGAATATGCATTTGAAATATTATCAAGTTTGTATATACGGAATAATTGTATGGATGTATGTGAATATCAAGTGAAACAATATGCCTATGCAACCCAGGAAGGTACTACTGCTCTTATAGAATTATCTAAAAACTTAAATTATACTTCACGAGGTATATATTATTGTCCGTTTTCATATAAATATAAACCTAAACTTATTAATTTTGATGATACTCTAATTAAATCTGTTATTCGCAAAGTAAAAGATAATCCTGATTTTAAAGAAGTGCAATCTATTCAATCCCCTACAATATTATCGCGGGATATTATACCATCGCAAGTATTAGTAATTGATAATGAAAGTGAAAAAACATTATGGTTGAGAAAAACAGAAAATCCAGATGTATATGATATTTATTCAACAAATCACGGTATGGTAAATAATACAAAAATTGGTATTGCTTGTGTTCAAACATTTGCAACTAGTAAAATGTTGAGAAATGCTTTTAAAGATGCTACAGTTGCAATATATATACCTTATATTTGTAAATATAACGCAGATACATCTAAATGGGTTCCAGTGAAACGTTGCGACGAATCCAGTTAATTGTTCTAATTATATCATTTTGCATCTTTGATAAATCAATAGTATTATTATGATTGTATTTTATATAAATATATTGTATATCATCTTCTTTTTCCACATATATAAACATTCTGTTATTAATTCTATAAATAGTCGTTTCTCTTTCATTAAAATGAATTATTTCATCTGTACACGGAAATAAATGAGTTGGTAATAATTCTTTATTATAACTTATTATATAAAGATTATTTATATTTTTATCAGTGATAAATTTTTTTCTGACTACTTTTTGACCATCTGTTTCCATATCATATACATAAATCATATCTCTATTATGAAACATTTTTGTTTTCATTTTAGTAGGTTTTGTTACAAATGATGTATTAAATTTTATATTTTTCCATCCAATTATATTGCTATTATCTTTTGAAAAATATACTTTAAGGCAATTAATATCATCATTTACATAATCTGATAGTTTTATATTCATTTATATATTTTATATTATTTTTATGGTTAAATCATTTTTTATCTAAAAAATGATTTATAGATTATTCTATATGTTTATTAAAACAATGAGAGATCAAGTAACAAAAATATTTCTTCAAATAGATGGGTTTGATGAAATAAAAGCGAAAGATTTAGAAATAGGTGTATATAATAATACAATTGATTATGCTTCTCAAAATAAAATACCACTTTCGTGGTCATCTGAAATATTTCAAGAAACATATTTATCTAAAGCGCGTTCAATGTTAAGTAATATAAAAAAAAATCCAGGATTAATTACAAAAGAATATCTACCACACGAATTACCATATTTAAATCCGACTCTATTGAGTCCAGATAATTGGGCTGATATTATAGCATCTGAATTATTGAGAAATAAAGCCGCATATGAAGTTAGTAAAGTTGCTATGACTGATCAAATTAAATGTGGTAAATGTAAGAAAAATAAGGTTTCATATTATGAAATTCAGACGCGTTCTGCAGATGAACCAATGACAACGTATTTTACTTGTCTACTTTGCGCAAATAAATGGAAATGCTAACGCATCATATGTTTAACAGTTTCAAGATTTAATTTCGAAACCGGCCAATACTCTGCATTACCATTTGGCATAGGTCTTTTTATAATATACGGCAATTTTTGTTCATTTAATTCTTGAAGAGCAATTTTGCGTAATTCCATATTTGATTTAATTTTAAAATCATCTGGCATTTTTACAAAAGGAACTGCATTAAGAGATAAATGCATTGTTCTTAGCCCAATAATTTGATCAAACTCATATTTAGTCATAAATGGTAATGAAATATATTTGGTTACATCTGCATTTTTAATAGATTCTGAATCATCTGTAATTATAAAATTATCTTTACGTGAAGACATTTATTTTTTATAATAACTCTATTATTTATATCATTTTTTATTCTTCTCGCCAAGTAGTTCCGCAATAATCACAGCAATATAAATATTTCATATGTACTGGATGATATTTAATATATAGAGTTTGTGGGTTTTCTTTAGATTCTTTGCAATCTGCACTGGGACAAATAAGAATTTTATCTGTTTTTGTTGTAACACGTGGTAATGTAGGATCATATCTAAGATATTTATTTTGATACTGAAGATATAAAAGATCATCTTCAGAATATAAATTCTGTGAAACTTTAATAGCTTTGTTTTCAGTTGCGGCTTCTTTTTTAGAAAAAGTACAGTGCTTACAGTATTTTATGAGTGAATTATCTTCTTCTGCACGAAGATATAGCAAGTTATCGCATATCTCACAGAACTCCATTATATTTAATATTCTATTATATCTTTAATTCATTTTTTATTTAAGGTTAACGTGTTTTGTTTTATAAAAATGGCGCCTAGATTAAAAGTTTTTATAATTCATACATCTATTTTAACAAATCGCATGGAAAAATTAGATCCTATTATAAAATTCATTAAAGAATCTGGAAAATTAACTGGTTATACTGTTGAAATATCGATGATTATTTCGCCAGATCCAGGAGTTCTTTACCCGACTCTAGAAGAGTTACAAAAGAAGATTTCATATGATAAAAGCGGGAATGAATTATTTGATCAATGCATTCAAGTGTTAAGTCTGGAAATGATAAGTAATATTGAAAAACACAAAGATGCACTTTCTAAGATATCAAAATATAAAGATTCGGAAGAAGACTTATATCTAATTATCGAAGATGATATGATTATTTTACAAGACTGTTTAAAAAATTTTGAAGAGTTATTAAAATTAGATCATAAAAACTTGGATTGGGATTTGATTATATTAGGACTTTCCAAAAATATAGCTACAAATACACCGCAAAAGTTGGAAAATATAAAAGAATTAAGCGATACTGGCAAAGTCTTGCCATCTAAAGAGGCTTATTTTATTCGTAAAAATGTGGCTACAAAACTTTTAGCAGAATTTGAGAAATATAAATTTACTTATAGGATCCAATTATCTTATTTTATATACAATAATTCTGATATAAAAGTTTATTATCCTTCAAAGAGAACAACAGTTGATGGAAGTAAATTGGGTTTATTTACAAGTTCTATACATTCTAACAATATATTAACATTCAATAATGAATATATGCAAATGTATAATTATTTATCAATGTCAAAAGAAGACATACAAAAAAATATGTCAAATATAACAGCTTTATATAAAACAGTAAAAGGTCTTAATAGTTGTGATTTTACACATTTATATGGATTACTTAAAATTAAAGCGGATTTTCTTAAAGAAGGTGAAGAAATATTATTAGAAGCACTTGAGCAAATTCGCAAATCACAAGGATTACTCAATGGACGTTCTGATTTAGCTAATAATTTAGTAGAATTATATCGACATTTACAAACAGATGCAAACCCTATCAAAAAATCGAGATATGATATAAAAATTTGATTTTTTATAGTCTTTTAGAATAAAGCGAATATGATTATTCCCATCCGTTGTTTTACTTGCGGTAAAGTAGTTGCTGATAAATATGATTATTATATTGAAGAAGTAAATAAACTTGAAAAAGAGAAAAAGAGTGATATGAAATTCTTTGATTCTATTCATACTAAAGAAATACTTAATAGTATCGGATTGACACGTTATTGTTGTCGCAGACATATGATTGCGACTGTAGATATGATGGATACAATTTAATTTAGTCTCATATAGTAAATTAATGACCACATCTGTAAATCCAGATAATATATATAATTCAATTAAAGATTCATCAAAAATGCTTGAGATAAGTAATGATGGCTTGCAGCAGAAAGAATTAATTGATAAAATAAATATTTTTTTAGATAAATATAAAAACCGCAAACTCCCGGATGCAGATCCAAATACCCCGTGGATTAATTTATCATTAAATGAAATTTTTCGCAAGACTATTCAGACAGCAATTGATATTATAAATGATATTTCAGATGCTATTTCAAATAAAGAATTAATTTCGAACACAGAATTTCGCCGTAGCATATTTTTAGCATTTACTTTACAAGAACGCAGAATATATGTAGGAATTTGGTTAATAGTTTTTTCATTTGTTCTTTATTTCATTGACTCTTCAACTTAGTTTGATTGAACTTTTCATTTCCATTTGATAATTAAGGATGATAATAAGAGATCAAGTTGTGTTTTTTATAAGTTTAGGGTCAATACTATTTTATCAATTAAATTCATATAATAATGAAAGATTATTATCAATAATAATTATAGTTATTTTTGGATTTTCAGCGTATTATTATTTAGATAAGCAATATAAAAATTTGGATAAAGATAATAACATAATTGAAACAGTTATTAATAAAGAATCTGAAACTAGGAATGAAATAATAAATGAAAATTATTATATTCGAAAATTCCCGAAAGATAAGAAATTTCACTATATTTTTAAGAATCATATTATGATAGAAATTATTCATAATTTATCTATTGTTAGAATGTTTGATAAGGCAAAATATGCTGATTTGATTTTATATATGGATAATTTACAGAAAGTATATATATATATATTGGCAAATAGATATGAACCTTCTAGTTATATATCAACATTTATTGATTTATCCGATAAAATATTAGAATTATTATATGGACTAATATTTGTAATTCCAGAATCTTTTAAACATGTATATGGTATAAATACTGAGAATTTGATGAAAACGAATATAGAGAGATTTACGGCTTTACGCACAAAAATGATAGAGATTTTGAAAAATTTTGCTAAAGGCGAATATGGTATTAAATATTTACCGGAAGTAAATCCGCGACCCAGTAATAATTATAATAGTGTCGTTTTGTTTTAAATATAAAAATAATATCTTAATATTAGAATAATTAATGGATCAAACAAGATTAGGGCCTAGAACGGATACTCAACCGCTCCCGCCCCTGCCGCCGCCGCCGCTTCCGCCGGCCGCCGACCCCGCCGCTGCCGCCGCCGCAGCGCCTGGTTCCGCCCGGCGTGTAGAGATGCGCCCTAACCCACTTGCAGAAGATCCAGAAGAAGCAGCAGTAGATGCAGCAGGAGAAGCAGCAGCAGCAGCAGGAGAAGCAGAAGCAGCAGCAGCAGCAGCAGCAGAAGAAAAAGAAAAACAACACATTTCAAAGTTAATTGAAAAATTATGTAATTGTTTTAATATTAATAAATATAATGATCAAACACAAAATCCAAAATTCGTATATTATATTAATTTTCTAAATGAAATATTAAATGAATTAGATAGATTAATGAATTCTGAAAATTGTGAAGATTATTTTAAACTTTTTAAATTATTTAAATTACTTGTACATTTATTAAATAATGAATTATGTAACGATGATAATGATGATACTTATGATTTAAAAAACATTCTTACAGCAAAATTAATAGACGATAATAATTATCAGATTACATTCATTTATGTACTTGACAAAAAATATAAATATGATACGGATTATATTATTGAAAATACAACTGAAAATAAAAGAATAGTTAATTATATATTGCAACCTGAAAATTATGGAGTTGAGGCTGCCTTGAATGGTAGAGAAGGCACCGGAAGGGCGGCAGAAGGCCCCGGAATAGCGGGGTTGCGGGCGGCGCCGGCGGCGGAGGCGGTGGCGGCGGAGACGGCGGCGGCGGCGACTCCGGAGGCGGCGGGCGCGGCGACGGGCGCGGCGGAGCGGGAGGCGGCGGCACCTCCGGAGGCGGCGGGCGCGGCGACGGGCGCGGCGACGGGCGCGGAGGTGCCGCCGACGCCCCGCAGCACATCCGGCGGTGCTAATGTAGGCAGTCTTCAAGAAATATATAATACTAAAGGATTAGTTGCCGATGATCATTCCCCAAGTGGTGTAACTAATTCTGCAGACTTAAATTCAGCACTATATTCTCCTATATCATTTTCTGCAGGTTCAGCATTAAGTCAGAATTATGGACAAAACATTGCACAGCCTTCAAGTGATTATTTATCACCTGGTTCTACCGCGGTAGCAGGTGGTGCCGCTAAAAAAACTAAAAAGAAGAAAATTACTAAAAAATAAATATTTCCTATTTTTTCTTTCGATAGCATAGATGGCAATAAATCCAAGAACATTAATATCAAGTTCAAATGTGGATACTTTATTGCTAAAAAGTACTCTCGCAGAATCAAGATTAACTTTCGTAAATTCCGGATCAGCTACACAAAATTGGACGACTACACCAAATCCATATATATTTGGAAAAAATATATTAACACAGCCTATATTAACAAATGGAACACCTGTGTTTTCATTATCTTCTGCCGGATATAATTTTTCTCTTTTACAAAATGATTATGTTGTCGCGCAATTTCAAGCCAATCTAAATTCAAATACTACAAATTTCAATGTAGTAGGTTCTATAAATACCGGTACTTTTTCAATTTTAAATAATTCACAAAGCCGCAAAGAAATAATTTTATCTGATCTAAATAATCGAAGTCTTCATACATTTAGTGGCATTGGCCATACCTATAAAATTACAAATTATCAAGTAGAAGGAAGAGACAATGTTCACGCTTTTTTTGCTGGCGCTGGTTCAAATTATAGTAAGGAATGGATGAGACTTCAAGAAAATAATTTAGGTAATCCACAATTAGGTATAGGTACTAATATATTTACAAGTAATGTTGCATTGGAAATTGCCGGTAATGTAAATATTCAAGGTAGTATTACTGCATCAGGGGGTTATTATGGATTTAATACTTCTGGATATGTACAATTAAATTCAAATACAGGTAGAATAAATTCAAATGTTATGCCAAATAATCTAGTATTCTTAAACTCACAGAACATAATAGATAATTCATTATTAAATACCAATTTTAGTTTTCAATATCTTAAATCTCAGAAAAATGTAGGCATAGGTGTAAAAAATCCCGTTCAAAAATTTCAAGTGCAAGGATCATCAAGTTTCTCTGATAGAATTGGTATAGGTACTTTATATCCATCAAGTAGAATTCATGCTATAGAGAATTCAGCATCTATACCGACTGTCATATTTGAAAATAATTCAGGAGGTGATATATTACAATCATATTTATCTGGTTCTCCCGCAGTATCTATATCTGGTTCTCACCCAGGTATAGGGATTGGTACTGCAAATGTTCCAAATGGTATATCATTACAAGTAATGGGCAATGCAAATTTTACAGGAAATGTAACTTGTTGTAATATAAATATGCAATACGTATCTGGCCAAAGTATTAATATAACAGATCCAAATGTGGGAGCAATATTACGCCTTGAAACACTTACAAATTCAGTAAATTTAGGATCGCTTGCACTCAGAATATCTGTGCCTTTATTTTGTAATTTATCTATATACACAGACACAATTGCGCCTATTTCATCACATGTAACAATATCGTCAGATTTATATGTAAATGGTATGATATATGCCGAATCAATTGCAAGTACATCTGATGCTAGGCTTAAAAATAAAGTAGTTCCAATAATAAATGCTCTAGATAAAATAGATTGGATCAGAGGATATACTTTTAGATATAAATATTCAAATAATAAAGGCGGTGGTGTTTTAGCACAAGAATTATTACAGATTATGCCTGAAGCCGTAAAAACTTTACCAAATGGTTTTTATTCTGTGCAATATGATGCAATAATTGGGCTTTTAATAGAAGCAATTAGAGAATTAAAAAATAAAATACAATAATAGGCGACATATTAAATGTCTATGTTTTTTGCTGATACGACTGACCAAATTACATTAGGAGTACAGGCATCAAACCAGGCTGAGGTAACTCAATTTTCTTCAACAACAAATGAAGTTTTTATGCGACTTTATACAAATAATAATAAACCAACTGATAATTTATTAACTGGTGTCGTAATTGGTTCTAGTAATTATGATAAATCCGGAGGTCTTAATAATTTATATTTAGGTATGATTACTGATACATCCAATATACAAAAATCATTTCTGATACAAAAAGATCGCGTTGGTATTAGTACAAGTAGCCCAAATGCTTTATTTCAAGTCTATGGCAGCAATGTTTATTCTAATTGGACTAATTTAGCCCGTTTTGAGGTAGTTAAGCCAGGTGCAAGTGTATTACCCGCATTTGTAATTGATTCAAATGGAAATATCGGAATGGGCACAGAAGTTGTATCCGGTAATGCAGTTACAATTAAAGGCACACTACAGGTTGATTCTTTGCAAATTGGTCCTGCTGGATCAGGAGGATCTCCTTCGCTTATTACTTCACAGGGTTTACAACCTCCTACTGGAATTACTAATTTACAATTTAATAATGCATCTATGAGTAATATTAATAATATAATTATTGGGAATTCACTATATGCCAGTAATACTATATATGCAAATAATTATGCCCCATTTAATCCTGCAAATACAATTTATTATAGTGGTGCGAATCTAAGCAATATATCTGTAATATATCCATCTCAAATTCAATTTACAAATCTCGGAACCGCTGGATCTCCCGCACTTACATTTCAATCAAATGCAAATACAGGATTATTTGAACCTGCCACAAATAATATAGCAATAAGTACAGCGGGTAATGAAGCATTACGTGTTAATTCTGTTGGAAATGTAGGTATAGGTACACAGAATCCCCAATATGCTTTAGATGTCACTGGGACAATTAATACACCATATTTGATAGGAAGTAATATTATACAAACATTTACAAATATTGCAAATTTCACATTCGTTAATGGCGCTACTGCAAGCGTGAATCCAATTCCTGCGACTGGGCAAGTAACAATGAATATTAAAATGAACGGAAATTCAACTGGATATAGTTTTACTTTAACTTTTGTAAATACTGCAACTATGACAAGAACAACTACAGGTACTCTTACAATACAATCTGGCTCGACATACACTTATGTCGCTACATTTACAGCAGGTACATATAATACAAATATTTCAATCCAAACTCCTGGAACTGGCGCCGGTAGTTCTGCTATAACTAATAATATTGTTACATTTACAGTACCAGCAATAGATAATGTAGGAGCGCCAACTATGACAGTAAGTACAACATATCCCCCATCATATAGTACTAATCATTTAATATATATTAGTGGTATACCCTATTATAGTAATAATACTCAAATTACATTTTCAGGAAACCCGAATAGTTCTTTAAATTTCACAAATTTATATAATATTGTTGATCCAACAAGCGGAAATTTATCTAAACCGGTGTTTCAAATAAATGGTACAAATACATCTTATAGTGATGCATTTAATAATATATTTACTACTTCAACAAATACTAATTATTCTCCAATATATACTACATTAAATATTTTACAAACACCTCCTTATTCGAAAATAAATATAACCGGAATTGTGTATAATTTAAATTATAATATAAATGGCATTCCAAATTATGGTGCTGCCGTAACATTAGTATCAGGAATCGCTTATTTAAATCCGAGTGATATAACTACTATTAATGAAAATACAATGAATGTAGCATCATTTGCAAATATGTCAATTAATAGTGTAACTCGTCTTACTAATGCAGATAATACAAATGCTGCAAACCCTGCTCTTGCAAATATTGCCGCATTTACCAATCAACCAACTACTATGAATAACAATGATGCATTCTATACTCCATATAGTAATGGTGGACAACTTGGTAAAATATGTCTTTTATCCGGAATATCTTCAACACTAGGTCCTAATGCCCCAACACTACCAAGTTTTACAGGTACTCATAATTTCTTTACAATTAAAATCGATGCATCTGCTGTATTAAATTCATTCGTTCTTAATTTTAATAGTTCAGCGACAATAGGTATTTTAAATGTATATGTAAATTGGGAATCTATAACTCCTTGGACTTGGTATAACGCTAAAACTGTATATACAAATACGGGAGGGTGTGCTTCTGCGACTTATAGTAAGCCGCAAATAGGTGACCGATATCCTATTACCCTACCAAGTGGTTTAGCATTAACGCAAAAAACAGTTATTTATATAAATATACAACTAGATACAAATCAATCATCGTCAATTGATTTATCTACATTTTCCATAACAAATACATAAAATATTTTATTTTATATAAAATTATCATTCATTTTTATTTATTAGAAACAAATCTATCTGATTATTAGATAATGACAACAACCATTACTCTGCAACAACTTGCTGAGGTAGATTATGTATATAAGAAATTAGTTAAAGACAAGATTAAAACAGACGGGATTTCTACAAATACTATAATTTCTCCCGATAATGAAATATACACTGCGGCAAATATTGTATCTTCTACTGAAATATGGTCAGATAGTGCAAAATTAACGCCAGGACCCGGACAACCTGGTGTACCCGCAAATGCAATAACAGTTATTGCATTAGATATTCATAATAGAACAGGTATTGACGTTGTTTCTAGTTTAATCGGAACTTCGTGGAATACAAATTATATAAATTGGGTACCTCCAAATTTTAATAGTTTATATACGCCAATTATTTCATACGGTTTAAATACTCAAAATATTACAGGTACAGTTGATCCATCTTTATATCCTTACGCATTTGATTATGCGACAGGCATTTTAACATTTATTAATAATGTACCAAACTATCTAACTATAAAAACGAATGGTTCATATAATTCGATAATAGTAAGTGGGTATTTATATACTGGATATATCGGTCTAAATAAGTTAAATGGTGATTTTAGTGCCTCAAATATTACAGGATATAAAACCTTATTTATTAATAATTTAAATACTGTAAATGGTACTAATTTTAATTTTAATTATAATAGTTTGAGCAATATTAATAATGTAATATCTTCAAATATCCAAGTTTCTAAACTAAAATCATACGCTGGTAATTCGGGCATAATAGATGTAACTTATAGTACTCTATCGAATATTAACGCATTATCAAAGGTTAATACACTCGATATTACTAACATAACTACAACTCGCACAGATTCTACAGTAAATATGGGAACTAAAAATTATACAGGTGCCAACACTTATGGTGCAAATACTGTAAATGTTGATACATTAAATTCTCAGGGGTCTTCTACTATTAGTCTAGCAGGTGCCGGTACAGTATTAACAAATTTAACAAATGTCGGTAATGTTGGAATGGGATCCGAAAGTACATTATATGTAAATAAAATTAATTCTGTAAATAATGCGCCTGCTATACATTTTAATAATCGTGATTTAACTGATATACGCAATATTGATATTACAGGTACTTTAAATGTTAATGGCGAATTTACAGTTATTAATACTTTAACTCAAAGTACAGAACAATTCAGTATACAAAATGATGGAACAGGTCCGGCCCTAACTGTAAATCAAACAAATTTATTAGCGAATGCAAACGTTGCACAATTTATGGTAAATTCTAATATTGTTCTATTTATTAATGGATATGGACAAACTGCAATAGGCTCTTTTGGAGGTACAATTCCTACTATTGCCTCTAATGCACAATTATATATAGAATCTTCATCTGGATATGGAAGCAATGAAGACGCAGTTTTTATTAAACAAGATAATTCGTTATATAATATGTTAAAAATGATAAGTTCTGATAATACATCTTGTAATGTAGTATTTTCTGGAAGTGGCAAATTAGGTATAGGTACTACTGCATCTGCACGTATTCATGTATATCATAATGATTCTGTAAATACAGAATTATTAAGATTATCATCTAGTTTATCGAATATTAATTCATTAGTTGTAGGGGCAGATGGAAGAGTTGGTATGGGCACAAATCCATCCAATACTACTACTACTACTTTAACTGTAAAAGGTGTAATTCAAGCCGATAATATTATACTTGGCGGAGGAGCTTCGGGGTCGACAAATTTGATTACAGCATATGGTATGATTGCTCCATCTGGGGCAAATAATACTTTATTATTTGGTGATGGAACAACTAATATGAGTATGGATGATATTAATATAATATATCCAAATACTGTTTCTGTAAATACAGATGGTTCTGCTGCTTCTCCCGCGTATACATTTAGAGATAATACAAATACTGGTATTTTCTCACCAGCCACAAATCAAATTGCAGTTTCTACATCGAGTACTACACAAATGTTAATTGATAGTTCTGGAAATATAGGTATTGGTACTTCAACATCTTTAAACAATAAATTAAATGTAAATGGAAGTGTTGGTATAGGTACAGATGTAACGGCTACGACAAATGGTCTTATAGTTTCCGGAAATATAGGTATTGGAATATCTACAAGTTCAACCAGATTAGATGTATCTGGTAATATAGGTATTGGTACTACATATGCAGGTATTCGGAACGCTCCTACAGATGGTGCAATTATTGCCGGAAGTGTAGGTATAGGAACATATGGCACTGGAATAAAGAATAAATTAAGTGTTGCTGGAAATGTCGGTATAGGTACAACTTATTCTGGTTATGTAGATGCTCCAACTGATGGTCTTGTTGTGAAAGGTAATGTCGGCATAGGTACATATGGCGCTTCTCTTAAAAATGCGCTTAATGTGGCCGGTTCTGTATCAATTGGCGACTATGTTACTAACAATATTGCTGCACCTAATCCAAATTCTATTATTGTATCAGGTACATTCGGTCTTGGTACAAGCAACTCGACAAATAAAGCAGACATTGCAGGTAATGTGTCTATTGGCAGTACTTATGCCGGTAAAGTCTCATCGCCTGCAAGTGGTATGACCGTCCAGGGTAATGTTGGTATAGGTACTTATGGCGCTTCTCTTGCCAATGCCCTCAATGTGGCCGGATCAGTATCTGTCGGTAGCTATGCCACTAGCAATTATGTTGCTCCTAATCCAAATTCTATGATTGTATCAGGTACCTTCGGTCTTGGTACAAGCAACTCGACAAATAAAGCAGACATTGCAGGTAATGTATCTATTGGCGCTACTTATGCCGGTCAAGTCTTATCTCCAGTAAGCGGTATGACTGTCCAGGGTAATGTAGGTATTGGTACATATGGTTCTTCTCTATCTAATGCTCTTAATGTATCCGGTTCTGTATCAATTGGTGATTATGTTACTAACAATATCGCTGCGCCTAATCCAAATTCTATTATTGTATCAGGTACATTCGGTCTTGGTACAAGCAACTCGACAAATAAAGCAGACATTGCAGGTAATGTGTCTATTGGCGCCACTTATGCCGGTAAAGTCTCATCGCCTGCAAGTGGTATGACCGTCCAGGGTAATGTTGGTATAGGTACTTATGGCGCTTCTCTTGCCAATGCACTTAATGTTGCCGGATCGGTATCTGTAGGTAGTTATGCCACTAGCAATTACGTTGCTCCTAATCCAAATTCTATGATTGTATCAGGTACCTTCGGTCTTGGCACAAGCAACTCAACAAATAAAGCAGATATTGCAGGTAATGTATCTATTGGTGCTACTTATGCCGGTCAAGTCTTATCTCCAGCAAGTGGTATGACCGTTCAGGGTAATGTAGGTATTGGTACATATGGTTCTTCTCTATCTAATGCTCTTAACGTATCTGGTTCTGTATCAATTGGTGATTATGTTACTAACAATATCGCTGCGCCTAATCCAAATTCTATGATTGTATCGGGTACATTTGGTCTTGGTACAAGCAACTCGACAAATAAAGCAGACATTGCAGGTAATGTGTCTATTGGTGCCACTTATGCCGGCAAAGTCTCATCGCCGGCAAGCGGTATGACTGTCCAGGGTAATGTTGGTATCGGTACATATGGTCCTTCTCTTGCCAATGCACTTAATGTGGCCGGATCAGTATCTGTAGGTAGTTATGCCAATAGCAATTACGTTGCTCCTAATCCAAATTCTATGATTGTATCAGGTACCTTCGGTCTTGGCACAAGCAACTCAACAAATAAAGCAGACATTGCAGGTAATGTATCTATTGGTGCTACTTATGCTGGTCAAGTCTTATCTCCAGCAAGTGGTATGACCGTTCAGGGTAATGTAGGTATTGGTACATATGGTTCTTCTCTATCTAATGCTCTTAATGTATCTGGTTCTGTATCAATTGGCGACTATGTTACTAATAATATTGCTGCGCCTAATCCAAATTCTATGATTGTATCAGGTACATTTGGTCTTGGTACAAGCAATTCAACTAATAAAGCAGACATTGCAGGTAATGTGTCTATTGGCGCCACTTATGCTGGTAAAGTCTCATCGCCGGCAAGTGGTATGACCGTCCAGGGTAATGTTGGTATCGGTACATATGGTCCTTCTCTTGCCAATGCACTTAATGTGGCCGGTTCTGTATCAATTGGTGACTATGTTACTAACAATATTGCTGCCCCTAATCCAAATTCTATGATTGTATCAGGTACCTTCGGTCTTGGTACAAGTAATTCAACAAATAAAGCAGATATTGCAGGT
>Ga0209189_1000041_pt1 | contig 119760 bp, 96 predicted proteins | sample C_130820_EF_Meta_FD_187308 | JGI IMG/M metagenome (GOLD analysis project Ga0209189, IMG submission 187308) | Freshwater microbial communities from Lake Croche, Canada to study carbon cycling - C_130820_EF_MetaG (SPAdes) (version 3) | ecosystem: Environmental > Aquatic > Freshwater > Lake... | reverse complement strand
TAATGCTGTAAAAGGTACTGCAGATGCACACGCTGCTGCATCAACTGAAATCGCTTTAAAGGCTAGATTAGCTGAATTGGAGGCATCTCAAGGAGTCCTCAAACTTCAATTAGCTGAAGCGCAGACCAATGTGGCGGCAGCAGCGCCTCCTACAGAGGGAGGTGTAAGTCAGACAGTTCATGATGCTCTTGTTGCAAAGGGTATTGATGATGTAAAGAAAGTGGAAGAGGAACTTGTAAAATTGCAAGCTGATCTTGAAAAATGTAGAGCTGAAGTTGTAGAGGCCTCCAAGTATGCTATAAAAACAAAGGATGATGTAATTGTTACACAGAAGATGTATAACAGTCTTGTAGATCTTTTAAAGGTAGCGGAGGATGAAGTGGTTGAGGCCACAACAAAGAATGGTAAACTCGAAGAGGAGAAGAGGGATTTGGAAGCTCAACTTACAGGTCTTCAAGCTGAAGCCGCCGCCTTGGAGGCTCTAAAAAATACAACAGTTGATAAAAAGAAGTTTGCAGAACTGGAGGGTCAAATTGCGGAACTCACTTTCAAGGCAGATGACTGTACCGATAAAATCGAGAAAATCACAGAACTTTCAGCAAAATTAGCAGGGACTGAGATAGAAAAAGATAAGGCCCAGGCAGAAAATGCAGGATTAAAACAGCAGTTACACGAATCAAGGGCTGCGACTGTAGCCGCTGCAGGGCAGTCACAGGCACTTTATAGTCAAATTGAGGCCTTGAAGGCTGAAATTGCCGCTCTAAGAGCACCTGTTGCAGATATAACTGCAGATATATCTACTGAACTTAAGGATGCAAATGATAAGATTGCGGCAAACCAGCTAACAATTCGTGCCGCTGAAGAAGATATTTTTGAACTAAAGCAGAAGTTACAGGGCGAGGAGGCTGGTGCTGCATCTACTGACATTTTAGCGAAGGAAGCCGAAATTTCATCTTTAAAGGAAACAAATGCGAAACTACTTGAAATAAAGGTAGCCCTAGAAGGTAAATTAAAGGGGTTCGAAAAGGCCGATGAAAGTGAGGCTCTTGCAAAACAGGCCGAGGTTCTAGCTGAGAAGGAGGCCGAGCTGATCGCCTTGAATGCGAAGTTAGCCGAGCTTGAGGGGAAGTTAGCATCAAAGGATGTCAAAACTGCAGGTACCCACGGAGTGGTAGCGGCTGCTGAAGAGCGGGAGAATGCCCTGCGAGAGAGGGTGAGAGGGTTGGCCTCAGCCATAAAGTCTGGAGAATCGGCCAAGGTTCTTGGACCCTATTTTGCAAATCCTGTAGATGATTCCGCCTTTCAGGAGCTTGTCGCTGCAGTTATGGAAAAAACCAGTCAATCTGAAATAAAATCCAATTCGACTGATATTTGTTATTTGAATTATTTTGTTATCTTTTTTATTCGTGAATTGTTCTTTACGCCTACATATACGCCTGGAAAAGTTAGTGTTATTCCAAATCCAATGTTATCCAGTGAAAAGAATCAGATTATCGCGACGATTGAGGGTGTCGAAGATCCGAAAGCCCTATTAGATCTCATTTTTTCAATTCTGAAATCGGATAATCTTCAGATTACGAGCCCAGAAGCTATTGAATTTCTTAGAAGAAAGACAATCACTACAAATCTTGAAAAAGTATATGAAAGCAAATTTCCCGAATTCTATAAAAATGTAGGAAAAATACAATACAGTATACCAGGTTCAACGAATCCACTTACACCGACTGCAGCTCTTGGAAACAAGACATCCATTTCGTATTTAACACTTTTCACACAGTTTTTGTTTATTGCAAGAAAATATTTACTTGACAATAAGGATCAAGTAGCAGGATGCGGGTCGAATAAATATATTAATGAGGGTGTTACACCTCAAAGTATTGTAAACCCCTTATCTGTGCGAGATACGGCTACAGAGCAACCTTCATCTGCAAAGAGCGAGATATATGTAAACCCTTTTAAAGAGGCTCCCGCGGCTCCCGCGGCGCCTGCAGCTCCGCCGCCCCTTTCTCAAGAAGAGGCTGTTAAAGTGGATGCTGCTGTCGCACGGCGGGCGACTGCTATGAAGAAACCAATCATATCTAGATTGGTAGAAGGTGTCGAAGAATTACCACCACTATCTTCCAATGCAAAGACCCTTCGTCTTTTAATTATTGATGCATCAAAGACACAAAAAAAGGGCGCTAGCGCAGCGACACAGAGTGACATTGCCTTAACCGGTGAAGAAACTAGTTTCTTAGATCAAGCAACTAAATCGAGCATAATGAATAACTTTTTAATAAAATGGCAGAAGGAAAATAATGTTTACCGTACAGTGGCACATATTGCTCGTGGATTAAACAGGCCTCGTATTGATCCAGGAGTCGACGAGGAAGCTGTATATGCAAAACTACTAAATAATGCAGTCCATAATGGATACAGACTAAGTATTAAGGAGACTGGTATTATGAGAAAATTCCTATTAGATTTGATGAAAGCTTATGTATTAACATATAAAATTGGTAATGTGCCGTCTATAGATATAGACGGTAAGGTTGATGCAATTTATCCCGAGTTTAATAAGGTCTTAAATCCAGAATTACAGGGGGCAGGATTTCCAGTATCACAGAAAACATCCCTTTTTAGCACATTAAAGATTGATATTCAGACACTGAAAACTTTCGTAAAAACATAAAACCTCTGACATCTACAGATGGCAAACGAGCCTAATATAGCTCTAAAGGCTAAATATTCCTTTTATTCGACGCTTATATTCTTCTTGATAGCGAACCCTGAGACTTTTAAAATGACACAAAAGGTTCTCGGATGGATAATTCCTATTGCTGATAATGGCGGATGCCCCACGGCCCTCGGCTTCTTTTTTCACACTGCCATATTCTTCTTAGTTCTCTGGGGGGCGATGTTATTCCCTAAAGACATATAATGCTCTCCCTCGGCTCTTAGAAAGGCCTCCGTCTCTGAGAGCCCACGAGCCCTTTCCCGAACTATAATACTTGCTACCTTCTGGCGATCTCCAAATCCCCAGGAGGGATCAACATATACTGGCATGGCAACAGTGTGCCATTTACCACCTCTAAATACGAGCATTCTTATAATAGGATTGTGCCGAATTTTTAGGCGCTGTGCCTCCGAGAAAATTTGAAGGCTCCAGTATCTGAATACTCTGTAGAATCCCGCGAATGTTTAACAGCGCCCTTCTTCTTGCTCTTTCCGCCAGCTACTTTATCGCGAATGTCAAGGACTGCTCGTCAGGCACCTCGCTCTTCACTCTAAACAGTGCTGTAGTCATGCCCGATACGCCCAAGGCCGGTGATAATGTGAGTCTTACTATTGACTACACGGTGCCTACAAATATGACTGTAACGGACGGCACGGCCGAGTTCGCTATCACCTACGCCTTTATCCCAATCACCCCAACGATTGAGCCCCTTTGTGCGAATGTAGCCTGCCCCGTTGTCGCCGGTCGCTATACGAATGAGTCGATTTCAGTCTGGCCGAGCGGTATCTCCGGTACGGTTACTACACAGATGAAGTGGTATAATACGGGTCACGACCTTCTCCTCTGTGTCGGCATTACATGGAAGACGCTGAGTAGCGATACGCGTCTCCTAAACCGCGGGAGCCGCTTTCGCAAGCCGTCAGCCAGCGCTTCGCCCATGCATTCGCGGATCTAAACACCGTAAAATCTATCAAAGCATTATAGAGATATAATGCAGTTTAACTGGAAAATAGGTGCCCTCGCTGCTGTCGTGGTTGGCATTCTCGCCTACCTTTATTTTAATCGCACTATGCTTGTATCGGGTTTCCAGAACAAGGGCTCCGCTTCGTCCAAGCCAGAGGGCTACACCTTCACGATGTACTATGCTGACTGGTGCGGACACTGTAAGAATGCCAAGCCAGGCTTTCAGAGTCTCGCCAATTCTGGCCCTGTCATTGTGAATGGCAAGAAGTGCACGGTTCAGATGGTGAGCCCTGAGAAGGAGCCTGAGAAGGCCGCCGGCAAGCCAATCAAGGGATTCCCCACCTTTTTATTTGAGTCCCCTGAGGGTCAAATTGTCGAGTACAAGGGCGAGCGCAATACGGATGCCTACCTCAAATTTATAAATGATGCTCTTGGATCTGGGGCTGAGACGACACCCGACGCGGCGGAGTAAGAGGCCTCTCATTTTTCAAAGATCTAATAAATATGAAAAGGAAATACGAGATTTTTGTTAATCCTCCGCCCCAGACAATAAAACGGAAGGGGGGTGAGCTGATATCTTTACATGTGTCTAAGAAGGCAAAAAAGGAGCCAATGCTAAGATTCGTAGCGCTTTTTAGAGGCTATTTAGCACGGAAATGGTGGCGTCTTAGGCAGTTCTTGTTTTACCGCTAACGGTTAGCCGTTACCTGGGGCTAAGAGGTAACGGCTAGTACTGAAGTTAAGTACTCCCCATGGATAAGGCCACCTTGTGGCCTTATGTCATTGGAGCGACTTTAGCTTCTCGTTCTAGCCATCAGAGCCATGTACTTAAATTAAGTATATGGCGGTAGTAACGGAGGTAAAAAATCCAATATTTTTGAAATATTGGATTTTTTATAATTTATCGCTATGCAATGGCTAGTACTGAAGTTAAGTAGATGGCGGTACTAGCCGTTACATGTTCTTCTTGCGCGAGGCAGCCTCCTTGAGCGCATCAGAGAACGAGGCCTTCTTGTCCTTCTTCTTGAGCTCATTGTAAACCTTCATAACGAGCTTGTTCCACTCAGACGGGGCGCGCTTGCCCTTACGCGTAGCCTTCTTGCTATCCTTCATCTTACGAGTAGCAGCCATTATATACTTATGGCAGAGAATATCTTCTCACCGGTGCAGCCCCTGAGAGCCACTTACACTTATAAATAAATTCCTCCGTCGACTTTCTGCCAGCCTCGATCAATCCGATTTTATCATCAGAATCGGCGCCAAAATGTAGCGACGGTATATTTCCACAATCCACCTCTATAATACGATGCTTCCACCTCTTATACAGATCCATATTCTGGTGGTAATAAACTGAATAATATAGTTTCGATAAATATATCTCCAGATTCATTGTATCTATCTTCTTTGGATTACGCGCAAATGTTACCCCTAGTGTTTCCAGCCGTTCGGAATCATTCAAATGATGAAAGGGGAAATGCGCGATAAGACAGCCATCAACATAGAATTCATTTGATGAAAGATCCTTCATCGGAGTGTAATAAAGCGGAATCGCCATTGATGCTCGAACCGCCCATCGCACCTCTGTTCGGGGTGTTTTTTCAACGCTGAATTCGTGTATCATAAATGTGTTTAGATTCACAGAATACACACGCAGTTTAGGGGCGTTTGGTAAAAGTCGCTGCATTTCTTCAAAGGTTAGACTCGCAGATATCCCTTTCGTTTTCAAAAGTACAAGAAGAAACTTATCAGTGTTTGCCCCATCATCGAACCCGAATGTTTCGAGGCATTTAAATACATTATCCGGTTCGATATTCTGCGTGAGTCTGAAATCGAGGGCCACGCAGATCGTATGAAGTTCCGATAAAGTGTATCCAATACATATTGCAAAGGCTATAAGGGCTCCTGCACTTGTCCCAACATATTCTTTTACGCAACGTAAGAGTCCCCGCTCATGTAGAGCCTCTAGAGCCCCTATATGTGATATTCCCTTTATTCCACCCCCACTCAGTGCGATACGTTTCGGTGGCAACATCTAAGGCTTTTTATAATAAAGTCTTTAACACTACAGCCATGGCAGTAAAAAAGTACTTAAATTAAGTATTTTACCCTAGTAATGACCGACCGTACTCCCAGGCTCGAAATAAAACAGTTGTTTGAAAAACGGGCTGCAAGAGATAGTTCAAAGCTGAAAGCCTATAATCAAATTCTGAATCAAATCTATAATCGCATCTATACAACTTCGCAGCTTGCAGGGAATTCAAATTGCCTGGCCTACACCGTCCCACCCTTTATTCTCGGTCTCCCATCGATCGATCTAGAGGACTGTATTATTTATATCGTTCATATGCTTCGACAGGGGGGATTTGAGGTAAAGTTTACTTATCCGAATCTACTCTTCATATCATGGAAACACTATGAATCCGAGTACAATAAACAGCATAATCCAATCGTGCAGGCGATGGCTCCAACACAAAACACCAGCAAAAAGGGTGCTGGTGGAAAGCGCGGCATAGAGATAAGAGGTCCTGGCCTAGGTCCCGGACCTGGACCCGGTTCACAGAGGGATGATCTGATGTTTTCTCCGAACATAAATACTGCTCCACCGAGATCTGCAATGGAGTACCGTCCACCTGATGCCTTTATACAGAATCTATCGAAGCCTCTTGCACCGCCGCCGGCTCCCCCATCAGTCGTGCCTCGCGCTGCTCCAACAAATGATATCCTCGCTGATTTATGGAAGTTTACATAGTTACAGTAAATAGAATGGATGTTAGTGGGAATACTATTGATGTAAGCGGGAATACTCTTGATGTAAGCGGATCTTCTGTACCTGATCCGATTGTTTCAACGGTTTCTAAAACAAGTGAGCGCTGTGCCATACTTTTTACAGGCCGTGTAAAGTCATGGGAGGACCAGGAAATATATCTCCGTCAGATGCAAGATGATATTAAGGAGTCGACGGGCCTTGATGTCGATCTTTTCTGCTCGGCTGGATGTTATGAGGACACCTTTAATGCCTTTGTAGGAAAGCTAGGGGTGATATCAAGCCAGTACACAACCTATGTCGAGAGCCCTGATCTTTCTGGATATCCTGTGGCCCCTGGCGTAATAAAGTATAACATGGAGAGCATGTTCTATCATTTTAAGAATGTATATGCTCTAATGGAGAACTATGGTCTCGCGAATAATATTACATATAAGCTTGTTGTTCGCTGGCGGGCTGACATAATCTGTACGGCTCCCTACAAGCCCGTTTGGCCTATACCTCTAAACACACTTTATATTCCAGAGGGGAACGATAATGGCGGTATTAATGTTGAATCCTTCTATGGTGAGTGTGGAGCCATGAAGAGCGTTCATGAACTCTGGGATAGCTTTAAGACTTATTGCCAGGACGGTATGCCGATCCAGGGAGAGACTTTCTTTGAGAAGCGCATCGAGGAATATGGTATTCTCACTACACGATATCCACTTGCGTGTTCTCTAAATCCTAATAGACAGTAATATAGACAGTTACTAGCCGTTACTGCCAGTTACTAACCGTTACCTAAAACTTACTGAACTATATAATATAATGGACTGCAGTATATGTAATGAAGCAAAAGAAAATGCACCGAAAATCGGTCTTATCTGCGGGCACTCCTTTCATACTGAGTGTTGGCTAGGGCGGCATGTGGGTCATGGAGTCAGTGGCATTCGTTGTGAAGACTGTACCGAATACATTGTTCCCGAAGAAATGCATATGGCTCATATGAATATACAAAATTATGAAAACAAGAAAGAAATTATTAATCACCTTTTCGAGTCTGATGAAGAATTTAGAAAGGTTTTGCTTGATATTCGCAAGGTAAGTTTAAAGCAGAGTTCCTGTATGAAAAAACTTCGCACTAAAGTAAGGAAGGAACTAAAGGATGATAATATGTTAATACATGTTTCATTTCTTAAAGATAGACTCAAGGCGCTCAAGAGTGAAATTAAGCAGTCAGAAGGCTACAAAGAGGCGAGCAGTGTAGAGCGATCATATAATGCAAAAGTTAATAAGTTATTTAGACAGTGGGGGGTTCATTTTCATGAGGTTCGCTATGCTATTGCTGATACGGAAGAGGGCAAAAAACACTTACCGACATCAGTATTCAGAATGAGAGTTGCTAGAATTCTTACAAAAATCAGATATTATATCGGCGCCTAAGAGAGAATGTTAAATGTGGAAGAATCACTTTTCTTAGGAAGTGAAGTTATTCTATCACTCTATCCAATTCTAATTAAGAGTGTTCCCGTAAATCTGGCGACTCAACTCTTCTCGCGCCTGGCAACTTTTACAGCCGGCGCCGGCGCTATCGCAACAAAAGAGGATTTCCTATCGGTTTTTGGAAACTGGGCGGCACTAGGGCGAACGATGCTCTTAGGAGCAATAACACTGACCCATGTCTATGTATCCTATCTGGCCTTTTCCAGCCTCTCGGCCGGCGTAGCAATGTCAATATTCTATACCTACCCTATTTGGAATTTAATAGGAGCCAAATATCTCTTCGGCGAAGAAATTCACGCCGATAGTTTCAAATATATGGGCCTCGGCATCATAGGAACCTTTCTTCTGTCGACGACGGGAATTTATGATGATATTCGCGGAATTACGCAGAATAGTGCGGGGGCTGTTATAGGTGGTCTCGCGGCCTTGGCGGCGGCCCTCACCGAGTCGATCATGTATTTTGCCGTGAAGACGAATGAGAAGAGTAATCCCTGGAGTTCTACACTAGAACTGTATGGTGGGGCCTTTGCACTTATGATTCCTGCAGTGGTTCTTGGCTTCATACCTATTAGCTTTTCATGGGCCACCTGGATCCCTATAGTTGGATTCAATTTCTTCGTTGGACTTCTCGGCTACGCTCTCCGTTTTTACACTATACCAAGAGTGAAAACGGAAATCTTTGGACTTCTAAGTTTTTTCGGAGTAATTTCATCCTTTATATTTGGCTATTTTATTATGAAAGAGAAGCCCAGCACACTCACCTTGCTTGGTGCTGCTCTTGTTATCTATGCTACATCGTATATTGAGAAACTCAAGCCAGGAGCTTAGAGGTGCTTCTTGGCAAAATCGCAGAGAAGTTTTGTCTCAACCCAGAGAACATGTAGATCGTGAAGTCTATCATGGTCCTTGTACTCTGTCTTGAGGTGCTCGATCGCCTTCATAAGTTTATCCAGAGATTTCTTATAAGTTAGGACTTTATAGTCATAGTGCTTGGCCTTCATGAGAACCATCCATCCGAACTCCTCATAGACTGATACAAACCAGTGCTGAACTCCATGAAAAGTATTCATCTTTGGATTAACTGAACCCTCATGATGATCGGGACGCAGCTTACGCGTACCTCTCTGCTTCATATCTATTTTACTATTGGCAAATATTTAGGGTGCAGCCACTGGGGGAGGGCTTGTGATCCCCGTGCTTATAGCCCCAGTGCCTGCGGGGAAGGGCTTGTGATCCCCGTGCTTGCAGCAGCTTGCTGCGCGGCTAGAGTCGTTGTGGCTCCTGCGGTTGTCGTAGGTGAAGGGCCGCTACTTATTTGGGAAGTTTGAGCTGTATTATTAATAGCATTTTGTACTACAGGCTGTGCCACAATTGAACTCATATTTTGAATTATATTATTCATACGAACATTAATACTATTATTCTGTAAAATATTTGTTAAAAATGCAGCTCCACTCTTAAGTATAGCTTGAACTAAATTCTGATAGGCTAATCCGGAAATTAGTTTTTCATATACTTTTTTTAGTACATCTTGTACTCCAGGTTTTGTTAACATAATATACTGTGAATGCATGGTTTGCAAAAATTGTATGAACTGGGGTTCACTTAGAGCACTAGAACCAGTTGATGCTATTATATTCAAAATAGTAGAAGCCAATTCTGGATTGTCTTTTAGACTTATTATTGCAGTTGTTAGTTCTGCTGATACAACTGGATCAAATATAATATCTCTTAAATTAATAAGTATTGTTTGTATAGGACCAATAGTTCCATTTGCAGTTAATATATTTATGAGATTCTGTCCATTTATAGCAATTATACTTAACAGGGCCTGTGTATTCACTGGACCACCATCGCCACCCCGCTGAACCCTTCTTGTTCTCTTTGTATTTATTTTACGGCGACGATATGTAAAATTCGTCTTCATATCTATTTATAGGGATGAAGTAAATTATAAAGACGCTTCGCTACTGCCGGCCCCACTCGCCGTTTCTCAGTAATTTTTACATTCGCCATTTCAGACTCAGAAGCTTTCATTGTATCCTCTAAACTATGAAAGGCCTCTATAAGAGCAGAGGCAATTGGCGCAGAAACGCCGGGGCACTGTTGAAGAACAAGACAGGCAAAGGCCTTCGGATCTTCTCTATTAGCGCGCTTGGAAACTGAAACCGTGTGTGAATATTCCTTCTGGGCGCCGTCCTCTGGCTGAAAGGTTGTCGGGTCCTTTTGCCATTGTTCGAGGAGGACTCTGCAGAGGCTCGCTGTTGAATCGAGAGAGTCTGTTTGAATTACGGCCACTCCATAGCGAAGCTGAAGGCGGTTTAGGAATTTACGGAGAACATCCTCTGTGAATTTGCCGGTAATACGATCAAGCTGTCCCTCAATAATATAGAGAGGGCGTGCACCGACCTGTTGGCAATAGGTAAGAAGACGCGCCTTCTGCTCTCTGTAGCGCCCGTCAAGAATAGAGGCTTCGAGATCGGCGACAGTCTTGCGCTCTGCTACTATGCCGCCTGGAGCTACATTTTCGCCGCTGAGGCCAATCCAGATATCTCCAACAGGAAGATTCCTTGTGGAGATAGATGGGAGTTTGGGGATTAGATCCCGCTCGCGAGTATCACAGAGCCAGGCCATTATAAGATATTTGTTGATTATTCTTAGGTCACTGCGCCGTTATTCATCATCGTCTCCCTGTCCTCTCGGACCAGTAGGCTGGGGTGGCTGTGGCTCACTAACCTCTCTAGAGAGTTCGGGGCAGTTCATAGAGATATGTTCGGAATCTCCACAGATAGAACAGACTCCTGAAGAATGCATTGCTATATTTGCTCTTTGCTCTTTTAAAAAAAGAGCCCAAAAATCCGATGCGCTCTTTTAAAAAAAGAGCCCAAAAATCCGATGTGCTCTTTTAAAAAAAGAGCCCAAAAATCCGATGCGCTCTTTTAAAAAAAGAGCCCAAAAATCCGATGTGCTCTTTTAAAAAAAGAGCCCAAAAATCCGATGCGCTCTTTTAAAAAAAGAGCATAGGGTTTTTGCTGAGCTTTTTTCTAAAAAGCTCCTTTTTTCTAAAAAGCTCCTTTTTTCTAAAAAGCTCCTTATTCCCAGTTGACCTTCGGCTCTGTCGGCGCAAACATACGCTCAAGACCCGGCGTCCAGCTCGTATAATCCCACATATTTTTCTTTCCAGAACTCGCATCATAAAAGCTATCCTTCGTTGATGTCATTAGATCATTCACTGCAAAAGGCGCCTCTATCGTTCCCTCTCCCGCCGCCGCAACAGGGTTCTTAGAAACCGGCGCAACCTCATCCTCATACTGCACCTTCTCACCCTTCTTCCGTGTCCCCACAATCTCATAGATATTTGACCCTTCCTTATGCTTCACCTGTGGTACAAGCCCCTTAACATCATAAAGCTTATGTATGAGTTTTTCAGCATCGCGTGGGTCATAGGTTGTACCCGTCGGTGGAAAGCTCGGTTTATAAGTCTGTAGTATCTTTCTCTCCTCTCTCTCTAGCGCGGACATATCAGGTGGTGCCATGTTATCACCACTTATCATTTTATAGGGTTTTGCATCATCCGGGACATTAGGTTTCGCATTTTCAAAGGATTCGCGTAAGCCTGCCTGGAATTGTGAGGATGACGGCGGGTGCCCGGTCCAGCTCATTGGATACTGTGACATGAGTTTATTGCGCAGCTCCTTCGTCAAGGGCTTATCTGTCTCATTTTGATATACATAGTTCGTCTCATAGTCATAGAGATCATCAATGCGTTCTGTATCATAGGGCATATTCGTGGGTGTAAGAGTCACTGTTGCAGACGCTGTAACAATCTGCGGCGATTCATCCGTTCTCCCAGAACCGTTCTCACCCCGCTGAATTCCAGAACCTTTCTCACCCCACTGGGGAACAGGGTCTGGCTGCCCCCAGTGGTTCTTCACCTGGAAGCCTTCGGGCTTTGAGCTCTCAGGCTTGAAGCCCTCGTACAAATATCTACGATTATTCACATAGATCATAAGATATAATAGGGTCCCGAGACATATTAGACCCAGGAGAAATATTTCTACATTCTTCGCCATCTGGCCTTCTTTCTGTTAGCGAGAGGTAAAATAAATGCTCTAAATAGAAATGGCGCCTAAATTAAAAAAGGCTTCCAAGAAGCATCATAATAGCGTTCATGTTAAGAGCAGTGCCGATCTCGTTGAGTTACAAGACTTCTTAAAGAAGAACAAGAGAGGCCTCTTTCTCGTTGTCGTAATGATGGAGGGTTGCCCCCATTGTGTCACACTTGAGCGTGATGTAATAGATCCCCTTCTTAATAATCCTAATCGCCGAAATGGTATTGCCCGTATTCAGCACACGGAACTAGAGAATACACCTCTAAAGCATCTAAGCAAGACTATACGCGGTTACCCCACTGTTATAAAGGTGGAGAATGGTGAGACAGAGGAGGTTGAGAATCCTCGCGATGTAAAGACGATGAATACTTTAGCTGGGGTGACGGCTGAGGAGGTTGTCGGCTCGAGTCTTGTTGAGCCCGAATCTGAGACGGCTACTCTTGATGAGGAGGCTGAGGAGGCCCGCGAGAATAATGTTTTAACTCCTGAAAACTTAAACTCTTTACTAAAAAAGCGTTCCAAGACGAATGTGCCAAATGTGAATGCGGATGTTCTAAACTCGCAGAATGAGAATTCAACGAATGTCGAGTTTGAGACGCCTACAACTGGCAAGGGTTCCGCTGTTGGGGGATCCTTATACGCCTCTCTCCTTTCCGCTGGAAAAGATCTCGCCCCTGCTGCAATCCTATCTGTTGCCGCGATTGGCAGCAGACTCGCTCTCAGACGCAAGTCGAAGCGTTCAAAGCGTTCAAAGCGAAAAACGCGGAGCAAGAAGGACTAGCCGTTACAGCCAGTTACTTAGCTCTGGGGGATAATTCTTTATTTTTTCGGCAATATCCTCGTAGTTTTCAATAGTAAGCCGATAAACAACATCCATATTTTTTAGCCAACAGCTCGACTTATATATCGGCGTTGTACATTCATATCCCATTGTAATACTATGGTTTATGATTGCACCCTTTCCAGTAAATAGCGTATTTGAGAGTTTAAGCAACTGGACTTTTGATGGATTCCTATAGACAATCCCAACGCGCATAATCATATTCTGAGCCGTCATCCTCCGAGTAAATTTGTTGGACTTAACCCTCTGATCTCTTACTAGACATAATGAAAACGACATTTCAAATTTTGGATGCTTACGCGCAGGATCTCGAGATCCAGGTCGAGACTGATACGACTCGAGAGGTGGCCTACATTGGCGCCGAATCCGATGATGACGGTGAGGTTCGCAGTCGCCGCCGTGCTCGTGCACCCCTTCCCAAGACCACGAAGCGGAAGCGAATGATTATTCATCTCTTTGGCACTTCGGCAGAGGGAAAGTCCGTTCGTGCAAACATCGAAGGTTTCGAGCCCTTCTTCTATGTGCGTCTCCCCTTCGATACGAAATCAGGTCAGCAGGAGTTCAAGCAGAGGATTGAGCTCCTCGTGAAGGCCTCTTGTGACTACTCACTCAAGCTTGCAACAGGTGAACTCGACTTCGAGATCACCTTCTGCAAAAAGAAGATGCTCTTTGGCTACACCGCCGGCGCACAGTTTCCCTTTGCCTGTCTCAAGGTCCGCTCCATTGCCGCCTGGCGTGCGCTCAGATCCTACTTTCTCGAGAAGGAAACGAGTCGTCCTATCTTCGAACTCTTTAAGGGCCAGGGTGCACTCGAGGTTTTCGAGGCGAATCTCGACCCAATGCTCCGATTCTTTCATCTTCGCAATATCCAGCCCTGCGGCTGGGTCTCAACCGATCTTGAGCTAGACGAGTTCGATAGTGATATGCAGCAGATCAATTGCCACTGGGAGGATATTACACCCTGTACCAAGCCTCCTCTTCCTGTGGCTCCCTTCTGTCTCGCGTCCTGGGATATTGAGTGTTATTCCGAGAATGGAGAGTTTCCTCTGCCGAAAAAGACTTATGAGCGGATTGCGAAACTCCTGTTCGCCGGCGCTCGAGATGGCGCACACGCAGCCGATCTTATTCGCTCCGCCGCTCTATATCCTGAAAATCCGCCTGACGGTATGGACGGCCTCTATCACCGCAACGGCCAGCCAGTAAACCGTAAGGCACTCGATACACTGATGGAGAGCACTTTCCAGTCGGATCTTGATACGGTTCTTAAGGGACGCGAGGGTCTGGTAGGTACTAGCCGCGATGAGAAGGTAAAGGAGATCCATGCACTCCTCAAGAAGACGATCGAGCGTGTTCTTCCTCTTGCCGGTGATCCTGTCATTCAGATTGGCGTAGTCCTTCAGCGCGGCGGGTGCGGACAAGAGCGTCACATCTTCGTTCTCGGCAGTTGCGACCCAGTCGAGGGTGCCACCTTGTATACCTATGAGACTGAGCGTGAACTCATTCTCGGCTGGGCGAAGGCACTCTGCCAGTGGAATACTGATATCCTCCTCGGCTACAATATCTTTGGTTTTGATGAGCGCTATGTCTGGATTCGTGCAGAGGAGCTCGGCATCGCGGAATCCGAAGAGATTCAGCTACTCACACGGCTTCAAGATACGGGAAAGTCATTCACACTGGAAGAGAAGTTTCTGAGTTCGTCTGCGCTCGGCGACAATACCATGTATATCTGGACGGCCCAGGGGCGTCTTCAGATCGACCTCTATCATTATGTGAAGCGCTCGTATGCCCTTGCATCCTATAAGCTCGACGATGTCTGTCAGCATTTCATGAGCGGGTCTCTAAAGGGTGTTGAAGTCGGCCCCGAGACCTGGACGATTAAGACGAAGACAACTGCGGATGTGATTCCTGGGCGCTCGATCGTTCTTCTCGATGAGACCGGCGATGCTCTCGTGGAGAAACTGAAGGTGGTTCATGTGAATAAGAACTCCGAAATCATCGTGGAACTTCCCGCGGATGCCGATGACTTGGTAGCTGTCGTTGGCGCGGCTGTGAAGTGGGTCATGGTAAAGGACGATATCTCGCCGCAGGAAATCTTCAAGCTTCATCGCGGGACGGCGGCGGATCGCTCCAAGGTCGCCGCCTACTGCGTTCAGGATTGTGTACTCGTGCTTGACCTTTACAAGAAGCTGGATGTCTTCAATAATGCCATGGCGATGGCGAATGCCTGCTCCGTGCCCGTCGGCTACATCTTCACGCGCGGCCAGGGCATCAAGATTGAGTCACTCATCTTCAAGGAGTGTCACGAGCGCGGACAGCTTATCAAGGTTCTTGAGAGTTCACGGCAGTCTGATGATACTCCTGCCGAATCCTATGAGGGTGCCATCGTCCTCGACCCGATTCCAGGCTTCTACTTCGACTCTCCAATCGGTGTGGCCGACTTCGCCTCGCTCTATCCGAGTACAATTATCAGCGAGAATATCTCCTATGACACTCTCGTCTGGGTGAAGAACTACAGTCTCACTGGAAAGTTCAATGGCTTCGATTTCGGCGCCGAGGTCGTCGACCCCGATCCTGCCGTTCGCTGGACCGACATTGAGTTCGATATCTGGGGCTCAGATCCCGAGGACAAGCGAAAGCATCCCGCGAAGATTAAGACAGGTCTCCGTATCTGTCGCTTCGCCCAGCTCCCTGGGAATACCAAGGGTGCCCTGCCAGATATCGTACAGAAACTTCTGGCTGCGCGCAAGGCGAAGCGAAAGGAGGGCGCAGCCGAGACTGACCCCTTTAAAAAGGCCCTGCTTGATGCCGAACAGTTGGCCTACAAGCTGACGGCCAACTCGCTCTACGGTCAGCTCGGCTCCGCCACCTTCAAGATCCGTCTACAGCATCTCGCCGCCTCGGTCACTGCCTATGGTCGCAAGCAGATCATGTTCGCCAAGGCAGCCATCGAGCGATTCTATGGTCCCGCCGCCCAAGATCCCAGGTGCTCGGCTGTGACTGTCTATGGCGATACGGACTCACTCTTCGTAAACTTCAATGCCCGTAATCCAGAGACCGGCGAGACTCTCACGGGACAGGCGGCAATCGAGGCCACGATGCATCTCACCGAAGAGGCCGGCAAGTTCGTCTCCCGCTGCCTGAAGCCTCCCCACGACTTCGAGTACGATAAGGTCTTCAGCCCTTTCATCATCTTCAGCAAGAAGCGCTATGTTGGTAACAAGTACGAGGAGTCGCCAACGGACTACTATCAGAACTCGATGGGTATCGCAACGAAGCGACGGGACTATGCACCCATTGTCAAACTCATCTATGGCGGTGCTCTCCAGATTCTTCTCACGAAGAAAAATATTCCTGAGGCTCTCGGATTCGTGAAGGAGAAGCTGAAGGAGCTCGTCGATGCAAAGATGAGTCTAAACATGCTTACAATGAGTAAGTCGCTGAGAGCCGAATACGCCTCAGCCACTCCGCCGGCGCACAAGGTTCTGGCCGAGCGAATCAAGGAGCGCGATCCAGGTAATGCACCAGCCTCTGGTGAGCGTGTTCCCTTCATCTATGTGCTCCCACCAGTCGGTCAGCTCGCCTCGAAGCTACAGGGTGAGCGCGTGGAGACGCCGACCTTCATCAAGGAAAAGGGTCTCAAGCCAGACTATCGCTTCTATATCGAGCACCAGCTCATGAATCCGATTAATCAGCTCTTTGCCCTCGTAGCTGAAAAGATTCCCGGTGTAGTCATGCCTCGTGGGGGATGGTCTGCAGCGACGGAGGCCGATCGGCTGAACGCGACCAGTGCAGCAATCTTCGATGAGATCCTCGGCGTCTGTGATAAGAGTGCCGGCCGTCGATTTGCCGAGAAGTTCTTCGCGGGTGCCACGATTTCGAGTTCTCCTGCAAAACCCCGTCTCACTAAGACAGCTGTAACAACTGCAGCAGCTCCTAAACAGACAACAATGAATACATACTTTATCGATAAGATGATTATCAAGGCGATTGATACTGATAAGAAGAAAAAGAGCTCAAAAAAAGCTGGCCCGAATACAGTTGATAAATGAATGTACTTGATATAGCCGATGGGATTGATGGATACATAACTGCCTGTAATGGGAGTTTTTCTAATTTCCAGGCCAGAAAGGCCTACAAGTATGAACTTTCTAATATCAGCAAAAAGGCCGAACAATCTTTAAGTGCCGCCGTTCAGAGTATTCCACTTCTGAAGGGCTGCGAAATGGTTATTCTCGATTCGAGTGCTGACGCTGGATTTCCGCATACGCGTGCTCCGAAACATGTCTGCCTTCCAGCTTCCATGTGCTCGGAGGAACCGGCCTCAGAGCGTTTTAAGGAGACTCTGCTTCATGAGGCGATTCATATACATCAACGCCGAAACAGGGGTATGTGGCAGGTCTTTTTAAAGAGGTCGAAATGGACCCCTGTCTTAGAGGGTACAATTCCAGAACAGTATTTCGATTCCATACGGTTAAATCCCGATACGATCGGCACTCCCTTCTATGCCTTTAACGGACAGCATGTACCCCTGCCTCTTTTTCCGCCTAGCGGAGGCACTCTTAAGAATACGGAAGTGAAATGGTTTGATATAAAGGCTGGAACACTCTTTCATGAACCGCCAAAGGAGTTTGTTAAGCTATATGGAAAGGTACATCAACCAGAGCACCCATATGAAATATATGCAGAGATCTTTTCTGAAGCGGGATATAATACAGAGGATAAGCTCTTAGAGGCGCTCACAGCCGTCTAACTACTTAACCTATATTAGCTATGCCAAATAATAAAATATTTAATGATTTTGATATTGATCCAGCCTCAGTAAAATCAGATTTTTCAGTGACTGAATCGGCGCTTCCAAGACAACGCGTAGATGGCAAAATATTCAATAAGGTTGGCAAAGAACGATGCTCTATTGAATATCAGTCTATAGCGGATCATGGGCGTTATGGAATCATACAGGCATGTAAGAGAGTGGAGGCAGGAATTAGTTCTAGAGCAGTTGTTAAACGGCCTAGAACTCCATCCATATCTCTCGCGCCCGAGGCGCTTCTTCAGACCCTGTGCTATGAGTGTGTAAATTCGCACGGACTAAATGGTTCCATTTCAAAACCATATGATATCTTTCTTTTTGCGAATGAGGTGCGATTCACTATGGAATACATTGATGGACTTAGTTTTAGGAATTTTATATGGAAGCACTCTGCCGCTGAAATTGAGAATTGCATCTTACAACTTTGCTATATTCTTTTTATTCTAGAGGATAGATTGAATTTCGATCACAGGGATCTTAGAATTGAAAATGTCTGGATACGTCCGCTGGAGAATTCCAGGAACTACGTAATTCAATTTGGAGATCTGCCGGTACAATTACTTGAAATTAAATTTCAGGTTGTTCTACTGGATTTTGGATTCTCCTGTATTGGAGATAGGGGGAGAAAGGCTCTTGTGAATTTGGGAGATAATGTTTTTACTCCAATTGACCCCTGTCCGAAAACTGGAAGAGACATCTACCAATTTATAAATTCGTGTTTTGAAATTGGAATGCAGGATAGACTTTCAAAAAGATTTATGGAATTTTTAATCGAGCAAATGAAACCCTACCGCGTAATTCAACCGGCTCTCACCTATTTAATTACATCTGATCTGAAATTCGAAGCGAAGGGATTAAATCCGATTGAAATATTGAAGTGGTATTATAGCTAGTTACATTGTCGGTTCAACCTCTTCCTCATCACCCTCATCTTCCTTCTCTTCTTTCTCTTTCTCTTCTCCTTCAGGGGTCGGTTCAACCTCTTCCTCATCATCCTTTTTCTCTTCTTCTTCAGGGGTCGGTTCAACCTCCTCATCTGTCGTTGTTGGCTGAACAACTTCTGGCAATTTATCTCCAGTGAGCTCAGTGGATTCAACAATTGGAGGATCACCTGAAATATCACTTAGAAGAATTATTAATTTATATTTACTTTCATCTGTACTCTGGAATTCTAGATAGTCTGCATTTTGTATTTCTTTATTACTATAATTGCCATTCATATTATAAAAAGGGAAGTTTAAATTGTTTGTTTCTGCAGTTGTATCAAACCCTGTTAGTTTTGGTGTAGGTTCAGTGGAGGTGGTCTCTATTGCAGATTCTGTTGCATTATTTTCAGCATTATTTTCAGAACCTCCACCAACAGCACTCGCGTTCGTATTCTCACTCGCATTAGAGTCATTCGCATTCTTATTAGTGGTTTCAGTCTCACTATCAGGTGCAATATCCTCTATCAATACGATTACAGCCCTATTATTATTATCATCCGTTCCTTGGAATTCATAATAGTCAGATGTATTTGATTGAATGTATGTAAAATCATCATCAATGCCATATTTATCTGATTTCAAATGGAATAACTGGCCCTTCTTATCCTCAGAATCCAATGGTACACCCTTTGGTATCTTTGTCGGTACATAACTATTAAATCCTGTAAGCCATGTTTGCTTAAATCCCTTAGGATATCCGATAGCAAAACCATCATGAAAACCCCGTCTATAATCAGCGGATCTTGATGCATCTTCTGTAGGGTATGGTATAGACTCTGGCTCAGGTAGTGGATCTGGTGGAACTAACTTTTGAGATGTTTCAGTAGAAGGTATTTCAGGAAGGTCAGGACTTTCTGATGAGGTATTTGCGTTAGAGGCATTTGCATTTGCATTAGATGCATTCGCACTTGGGTTCTCATTTGCATTTGCATTTGAATTAGATGCATTCGCACTTGGATTCTCATTTGCATTTGCATTAGAAGAATTTGTATTAGAGTTATTTGCATTTGCATTTGTATTTGCTCCACCTACTGTAGCTCTGCTTTCAGGGTCTTCTTCATCAGCTTCATCAGCACCCTCAGCACCCTCAGCTCCCTCAGCACCCTCAGCACCCTCAGCTCCCTCAGCACCCTCAGCACCCTCAGCTCCCTCAGCACCCTCTTCAGCTCCCTCAGCACCCTCAGCACCCTCAGCACCCTCAGCTCCACTCATTGCCTCAAACCCAGAACCAGCCTCTCCTCTCGACTGTTTCTCCGCATAAGCCGTTCCAGCTGGAGTTCCATCCGCCTTACCAGCAGTAATACCAGCTCTCTTTCCATCTTCAAGTCCTAACTTATAGTCATTACTCTTATTTGGATCTGGTGTATCTCTTCCCCCAGATTTTGGTAAAGTAAATCCGAGTGCCATAGCGCCTGCAGTTATACCACCAGCAGCAGGTCCATAGTTTCCTAAAAATACTCCTACCAACGCTCCTATATCTCCCCCTATATCTAATCGTGGTCCTTCGTCCGCCTCCTTTTTTCTTTTCAGTTCTTCAAGCTTCGACTTTAGTTTTTCCAAGGCATCCCTCTCCTTCGTTAGTTTTCGAGTCTCCTCTCGAAGAGTTTTTACTCGTTCTTCTAATTCCTTTATTCTCTTCTGTAATTCCTCACGCTCCTTTTGTCTCCGTGCAAGTTCATCCTCTAAATCTTTTATCTTTTTAACATCATCCTCGTTCCCTTTTTTCTTTAGTCTAGCAATCTCATCCTTTAGATTTCTTATTGTCTCATCTAATCTTGTCTTTTCATCCTTCGCCTTTGTAAGTTCATCGGATTTCCTAGAAAGTTCCTGCATTTTTTCACCCAAAACAGACTTCATAAGTTTCTCCTTTAGTTTTATGAGGCGCAAGGTTTCCAAATCAGCTCCAAGTTTTTCTTCCCCAGACCTCTTACGTTGCTTGAGTTTTTCTTCAAGCTGTTTGCTTACTCTCTCAAGCTCCTCCATATTTCTTTTTAGCTCCTCCTTTTTAGCAATCTTGGCCCGAGCTTCTGCTTCCGCGGCCTCTCTTTTACTCTTTGCCTCTGCTCTAGCCGCTTCTCGTGCCCGCGCCTCACCTTCAGCTTTGGAACGCTCGATCGCCCGTTTTGCAATTATATCTGAATAAGTCTTGATAGAATCATTCAGCTTCTTCAAATCCTCTGCCCGTTTGAGAGCTGCTGTATTAGAATCTTCCAATGTTTTTATATCACCTTTCTTACCATTAAGTGCAGTATTTGCATCATTCATAGCCTTAAATGCATTTTCAAGTTCGCCCCTATTTCCAGATTCCAAGAGTTTAATAATTTCACCTCTTAATCCACCATCCTTATCAAGTAACTCTAAGATACGCCGAATTGCACTCTCAGTATCCTCATTTTTTGTAATTGCATCATTTAATTTCTTAAAGGCATCTGATAATTCACTCGAACGGTCTGGTGGCACCCCTTCATGCACCGGCTCGTCCTGATGAGGAGGGACTTCTTCTACACGACGACCAACAGCACCCTCATCTGGAACAGGAACTCTCTCTAGAACTTCTTTAGCAGCCCTGGCCTGAGCTTCTGCATCGCTTAGTGCAGGGCGCTTCACCTCCTCTAGAGCGCGTCTTGCGGCTTCTGCTGCATTTCTAGCGGCCCCTTCAGCCTTAAAGGGTGCGCCATCAGGTCCTACCTCTGCTCTAGTAGCAGCAAGGGCATCACGAGACCCTGTAGGATCAATCTCTGCTGCTTCAGCCTGTACCCTTTTTAAGGTGCCTTGCGGATCATCGGCTGGAGGCCTCGTGGCATCTTCAATCGCGCTCTTTTTAACACCTTCCGCATCATCAACAGGTTTTCGACTGGCTGGAGGAATCTCTGTAGGCATTTCACCTCTAGCAATCCTAGCGGTCTCTGCAGCAGCCGCTGCATCATCTGCAGCTGGCCCTCTACGATCATTGACTGGTAGAGGATCGCTTGGCTTCGGCCCAAGGGCCTTTAGGGCACTTTCAAGCCCCGCAGCCTGCGTCCCTTCAGCGACAAATTCATCAGAGCCTTTAAAAGGTTCATTCAACTTTGCCTCTTCTGCAGCCTTTTGTATACCTGCATCATGTAGATCCTGTTGAGCCTTAGAGAGTTTTGATGCAATACCGCCTTCATCATTAACTGCATGATCTGCAGCGGCTCGTTCCTGGCTCCTTGAAGAAATACCATCTAAGATACCCTTTAGAACGGTAAGTTTATCACTCATGGAAGTCCTATCATGTAGCGGCACTCTAGAATTCATAGCATCTTTGAGAGCCTTTAATGAGCTGCGTAGAGAGGAATATGTTGCACTATCATGTGTTGCAGAATCCGTAAGATCCCTTATGTTCTCACGAACTCGAATCTGATCGTTAAGACCGTCCAAGGCCGAATTAATATCTCTGAGCCCCTGTTCTAAGTTCGATTGGTCTGTTTCCAGTTTAGTAAGGCGCCCTACAGCATCCGCAAGATCCTGTGCCGCCGTTGTTAATTTAGGAATCTTATCAACCGATAAATCTGAAGCCAATTCACCAGCTAGCCGCCCATCTACTGGTCGAGGCTCTTCTGCAGCGGGAAGAAGTCTTCTAGCTGCATCTGCCGCCGCCGCCTCTCCCGCGGCAGCACCAAGCTCTGCAGAACGATCTGCCGGTACCCCTTCATGCTGCGGTGCATCCTGATGTGCTGGAACTTCTCTTTCGCGCGCAGCGACAGCTTCTTCAAAGGGTACAGGATCGGCGCGTCTTACAGCATCTTCTTGAAGCGCACGAGCTCTATCTGCATCGCTTAGTGCAGGGCGCTTCACCTCCTCTAGAGCGCGTCTTGCGGCTTCTGCTGCAATTCTAGCGGCCCCTTCAGCCTTAAAGGGTGCGCCATCAGGTCCTACCTCTAGTCTAGTAGCAGCAAGGGCATCACGGGACACTGTAGGATCAATTGCAGCCGCTTCAGCATTTGCAGCCTTTAATGCGGCCTCATGGTCGCCTCGAGGCCTCGTAGCATCTTCAATCGCACCCTTTTTAACACCTTCCGCATCATCAACAGGTTTTCGACTGGCTGGAGGAACCTCTGCGGGCATTTCACCTCTAGCGGTGGCTCTATCCGCTGCTGCTTTAAGGGCGCCGTCTGCAGCAGGACCTCTGCGATCATTAACTGGCAGAGGATCACTTGGCTTCGGACCAAGTCGTGCCAAATCGCCTTGACGGGCACCAAGTGCAGCAAGTTCTCCAGCCTGTTGTGGCTCAAGAAGTCTCTGAAGACTTCTTTGTCCCTCGCCAAGAGCGGTAGCCTCAGCTGCACCAGCAGTCGGGCCAGTAAGATCAACTGCGGCGGCTGCACCAGCTGCATCAGCCTCGCCATCGCTCGCGTCTTTACGCAGCTTAATCCTATCAGCAATCTTCTGAAGACCATCTCTCACCTTAGCCAAAGTTTCACTCGCAGGAGTCCTATCACTAACTCGTGGCGCCTCCTCTGCCACCCGTCTCGCATGTGCGTTCTCGCCACGAGCGGAAGAATTGGCTGATGATCCCTCACTCGCCTTTATGCGTGATGCCTCTATTGATCCGTGAGTTGTAAAAAGATTACCGAGATCTGATAGGGTCTGTGTAAGTTCTGCCTTATTAATAATACCAGCTTCATAGGCGCGCTGTAGGGTATCTCTCAGATTTGTGGCCGCAGTGAGTTGCCCTACTGCTCCTCCTTCGCCGTTTAGAGCAGCATCCCTTCCTGCTAAATCAACTCCAAGTTCGCGCGCTCTTGTATCCGAGCCCGTTAGCCTGTTATTTATAAAAGTCGCTATTTCATTAAGCTTTATAATAATATCACCACCTATATCACTATTTAATCTACTAGAGTTTCTAGCCCCTGCATCAGCATCAGCGGCAGCAGGGACCAAGGTTGTCTGCTGTAAGCCAGCCTCAATTGCTTCAGGTGTATGAGAGGGCTCCTCAACTCGCACTGGAACTTCCTCATTTCTTGCTCTAAGCGAATCAAAAATTCCACCTATAAACTCATTGAGGCCTGCTACTTCTGATGCAGAATTGCGAGCCAGGCCCTTAGCATCACTCAATGGACCTTCTTTACCCTGTAAAATAAGTTTTGCACCATTTAAATCAATAATAACAGTTAAAAGGTGCTCGGTATCATTTACCCTAGTTGTAGTACCACCAAGATCTTCGCCTCTTAAAAATGTATCAGTAGATCGCGCAGACACTTCAGATAATCCTGTTTGAATCTCACGACCCGCACCCTCTATATCAGTTCTTGCTAAGGCATCAAGTATTTCTTTTGGTTTTGCTGCTTCTGCGTCTCTTACAGGTGTTGAATCGGCCCTAGGCACTTCTAGTCGACTTAGAGCGGTACTATCCTCTACTCTAGCGCTTCTTATACCACTTAATTCGCTAGATGCAGCGGTAAGATGTGTGCCATCAGGATTTACTGGGTCCGCTGGTTTTACGCCATCACCTATAAGTTTCGCTAGTGCATCTGCCTGAGGACCCTCTCTATTGATCGCACCCTCTATTCTAGTTCTCGCAGGCCCTAAAATGAGGTCAATAACCGCGAGTGCCCCCTCACTACCTCTAGTGTCTAGAGTACCTACCTCAGGTAGGCTACTTCTTAGAGCCTGTTGTTCTCTCACCTTTGAATCGATTTTCGAAAGTTGGGATAATATACCATCAGGGCCACTGAGTCTTGATAAGGTAGTTGCCTTATCAGCTACATGGGGTACACCCTCTGCTGTAACCCTACTACTATGAAATCCCGCTCCATCTGAACTAGCTCTAGCACCAAATGCAGCTGCGCCGGCAGCCTCTCCAGCTCTAGCGCCTTCTATATCTGCCAAAGCTCTCAGCTTTGCTGATGTGCCGGCTAAAATGATAATCGCTGTGCCAGAATCGGCAGAACTCCCCCGTAATTCACTAATCATTTTTTTTGCAGCCTCAAGAGCCTTAGAGGTAGCATCAACTGCAGGCCCTCTACTGCTAGTCAGATCAAGCTCTAAGGCCAATATGCGAGCGCCATCGGGTCCAACAGGAACTGCGGCAGCCTCTCTAGCCACGGTAGCTGGATCTGCAGGAAGACTGTGGGGAGCGTCCACTTGACCCTTTTTAGCTGCTAGAGCATCTGCAAGTGGGCCACTGGTTCCATCAACAGGAACGGCAGGTAGTCCAGGATTCTCACCTAACCTTGCAACATCCCCTTTACGAGGCTCAACTGTAGCACCTATCTCAGCCACTCTAGTTCCATCAGGCGGTTTCACGGCCTCTTTTGCAGCTTGAAGTACTGGCCCCTTATCCTCAGTCAGTGTTCTACGAGCTGCATCAAGAGCGGATAATCTATCTCCATTTGCAGTAACACCATCCGATACCGCTCTATCCGTACCATTTGTATGCGGATTCTGTGGTTCTGGATGAATTCCTTCAGCAATAGCTCGAGCTTCTGATAACGCCGAATCTGTAAATACAGGAAACGCTGCCGCTTCTGCAGCAGCCTTAGCATCTTGAGCATCAGATACAGGTTTCGGATCAGCCCCAGGTACTTTTAGCTCACCAAGAGCCGCCCTATCAGTTGTCCTAGCTGTCGTTACACCCCCCATTTCACCTGTAGCATTCTTAAGAGGAGCCTCATCTGCTGGCTTGAGAGTGGCACGAAGTGCTTCTGCTGCATTATGCGCTCCACTAGTAAGTCCTGTGAGTGTAGTAGCCTGGTGGCCCTCTCTATTGATAGCATCCTCTACTCTAGTTTTTGCAGGCTCTAAAACAAGTTCAATAGTTGCTTTGGCCGCGGTACTGCGTGTATTGTCTGGAGTACCTACTTCAGGTAGACTGCTGCTTAGAGCCTCCTTTTCCAGGATCTTTGAAGATCTTTTTGAAAATATAGAAAATATACCATCTGCGCCAAATAGCCTTAATCGAACTGTCCCCCTATCTGCCGTTCTAGGCTTTTCGCCACGCATGGCTCCAGCAGCCTTTCTAGCCGCATCAGCCGGTCCAGACACCTTTAAAGCATCTGAGACTGCATCAGCTCTTCTACTTGCAACCTCCTTTCCTACACCTAGAACTACTGCCACGCCTGCTGCTGCCGCGGCCGCGGCCTCCGAAGCGGCAGAACTCTCATTTAAATCTCGAATTTGACCCTTAGCATCAGCAAGGGCCTTAGTAGCAGCCTGTAGAGCAGGCCCTCTACTGCTAGTCAGGTCCCCCTCTAAGGCTAATACACGAGCACCATCGGGCCCAACAGGAACTGCAGCAGCCTCTCTAGCCACGGTGGCTGGATCTGCAGGAAGACTGTGGGGAGCATCCACTTGACTTTTTTTAGCTGCTAGAGCATCTGCAAGTGGGCCGCTGGTCCCATCAACAGGAACGGTAGGTAGTCCAGGATTCTCACCCAACCTTGTAATATCTGCTCGACGAGGTTCAACAGTATTAAATATCATAATAACAGCCGTTCCATCAGCCGGTTTCACGGCCTCTTTTGCAGCTTCAAGTGCTGGCCCCTTATCCTCAGTCAGTGTTCTACGAGCCTCATTAAGAGCCGATAATCTATCCCCATTTGCAGTGACACCATCTGATACCGCTCTATCCGTACCATTTGTATGCGGATTCTGTGGTTCTGGGTGTATTCCTCCTGCAGCAGCTTGAGCCTCTGCTAATTGGCCTGCAGCATCACCTTTAGGAAAGGCTGAAGTAATAGCAGCAGCCTTCGCATCTCTAGCGTCAGATACAGGTTTCGGATCAGCTCCAGGTAAAAAGATCAAAACTAAGAGAGAACGGTCGCCTGCAGATGATTCAGGCTTCGGCCCCGCGACCTTCTGAATTGGCTGATTTCGTCTCACGACAAGATCGCTAATAGCTGGCCCTATTTCATCATTTAACCTATTTAATAAAGTATCCCGTTGAATCCCCTCTCTTACCCCATCAGGTAAACCTGGCCGCAGGCCATTTATAATTCTACTAATTCCATCGAGTGCTCCTTGAGCGAAGGACCCATTTCTACTATTATCAGAAATCGCATTCATGTATGATTCATATATATCACCACCAGGCGCCAGACGAGCTTCCAAGCTAGACTTATCTAATACCTTTCTATTAAGTTCCCCAGCCTTAAAGTTACCCACCTTTCCCGCAAATTCACTCTTGTTTTGATGCGAAACTGAACGCGCGGAAGATGATGCTTGACTCGCAGCGGAAGCCCCCGCCTTTGAATCCATCATATTTGAATCATGAATAACCTTACGAATATTAGAGGTTCTCCCAGAAATCGCATCAATGAGACCCTTCTGCACCGAAATTAGAGATTTGTAGGCCTCATTACTCGTTCCAATATCAGATCTAACTCCATTAAGAGCCCCATCCGCCCCCTGGAAGGCCTCTTGTGCGGTGTGCATTTCCTCGCCAGCCAGATGAATCGCTGGATTTACTGTATCTGTAATGTGTGAAAGAATCGCCTTCGCGATAGCATCCATACTACGAAAGCCAGTATCAAGCAGAGTCTGCCGTGTTATGAGATCACCTGCACCAGCCACTGCATCTTTTACCTGTTGTGTAATAGCAGCTCTGGTAGAATCAATCGCCAATAATTCAGAAATAGTAGTATTAATATCGCCGAGTGTCTGAATATCTGTTCTATTCTGCGATATCGTATCTGAAAGTGATTGTAAATGTATAGAAAGTTCATCATATTTACCGCCTAAAACACGGGTTGCCGATCCCAGTTCAGGAGTCATATCGTTTTTGATGTGATTTCCTATATCAGATACCAGCGTACCCAATTCAGTAAAATGTTCGCTGTATGGCTTTAGAGTATCAGCAATATTTGATAGGGCCCTTTCAATAGTATCATTCATTGCCTTTGCAGAATCGTAGTCATTCTTGCTATTTTTGACTCCAGCTTCAGTTCCAGTGGCATTCTTAAATAGATCGGCGAGAGGACCGCTCTCAGCCTCAGCCTTGGCTGCAATTAAAAAATCGCGGGCACGCGCGGAATCCAAAATTTTCCCGCCAATTCTTGATATTTCACGCGTGATACTCAGAACTGCATGATTTGCATCCGATATTGCCTTATTTATTGCAGCCTGTTTATCTAAGAAGGTCTTCCTATCTGGGGCTTTCAACTCAGCCAGCTGTTTTTTAAGGGCGTCTCTTGCCTTTACTGCCTCATCATGTGCTTTTGTAAGATTATTGGACCGCTCTAGTAAACCTGGTAGGGCATCCGCACGGGCAGTCACCTCATGAACTAAGGACCCCATTTGATCTCCAAGCACCTTATTCTGAGTTGTAAGAGTGTCGATAATAGTTTGTTGCTTAGTAATCTCGCGTGTCGCTGCGACAGGGTCCGCAAGTCCTTCTAGAGCTGTGTTACGAACCCTTCTTACCGAATCATTTACAGCCCCTCGCACAGATTCAGCAACCTGTCTTTTTTCAACGACTCTATCTCCAGATTTAGCGCCATATAATATCGCTTCAGAACGGCCTGCGCGAGAATTTGTTATAGCATCTTGAATTAAGGGAGTTCTCACTCGCATATCAGAGGCGACTCGTTTCCAACCATCAATGGCCTTATTAACAACGGCCTTTTGCGTTACTACTAGCATTGCAGCATCTCTGGCAACCTGTAAGGCGTCCATACGAGCCTTCGTGCTAGCCAGTCCCTGTTTTATAGCAGCCAGGCGTGTTGTTGCAAAAGAAACCTGTGCCCTGTATGCTGCTTCTTGTGGGGGAGTTGCGTGGAGAGGTACGAAAATACTATTAAGCGCAGCTTCCGCAGTCTTTTCTGCATCGGTTCTTTTTAAAATATCATCTCTTACCTTACTCATTTCATCAGCGGATCTTGCAACTATTTCATCTAACTGTCTTTGTTTTTCACGCTCTTTATTTCGAGCAGCCTCCTCAACCTCTTCTGTTCTTTGTCTTACAACCCCTGCTTCTTCTTCCTTAGGATGTAATGGTTCTCTGCGACTTTCTTCCTGTTTTTTTGCCTTTAAAGCAGCAGCCGCAGAGAGTTTGCCAGACGCTGCACCAACTGCCTCATCTAAGGTTGCCTCTTCGCGAGCGAGTCTTTCCCTTAAAGCAACATCTTCAGCACGCACTCCTTCGCCAAGAGCCCTCTGTCCTGCAGTAGTATCGCGTTCTACCGGTCTTACAGGCCTCGCAGGTGTGCTAGGGCGACCAAATAAGCCGCCTGTCTGTAAAAAATTTTTTCTTTTTTTTCTATGTTTATTTCGCAGAGTATAGTGCATACCCATCCTATACTTTGCGAATAATTTAGACTATATTTGTGTAGCGCGTAACACATCTAAGCAGTACGCGAGCGCCACTGCTCACCACAGACATTGCAGATGTAAAGATACTTCAGATTCTCTGCATCATACTTAATATAAATTACATCCTTCTCTGCACCACCCCCATTAGAGGCACAATCACCACGAGGACACTTGATTGTATTACGGTGCGGCAGTGTCGGATCTTGCCGGGTAAATTCGTTCAATAAGATCTTGTATCCCTCACTCGTGCGCTCCTTGACAAGAGTTTCTGATACTAGAGTACCCTTCTCTTCCTCCTCCGTATTTCCACAGTTCCTACAAAGACGAACAGCGCCGCCCCCCTCCTGAACCGTCAAATACATATAATATCGACATACCTGGCAAAACTTCATTCCTATTTAGGAAGTCAGAAGTTGTCGTATCAAATTTTACTTGCTAACGGCTAACAGTGAAACAGCATCATACTCTAAAGATAAATATACCCACTTTGTTGTTCCAGACATTCCATAAGGTATTCCAACATAATTCTTGTCACCTCTTTCGGCAAGCCTCTTGATCTTATCCCCAATCTTTACCCATTTTTCTTTCCAACTGGGCCCATCAAAGATATCCTTAAAATTCGACCATATTGTAGGAACCTTATGACAATAGTCCCTGTATTGATGAACTGTATATTTTAAAAGATTAAATTCCACCCATTCAGCATAGTGACGCGCCATAGGATTTGCTAAGGTGTGATTTTCCCAACCAGGCTCATTTACAATAGGATTATCATTCAAAAGGGAAAAGATACTTTTAAAGACTGTGCCAATATTCATTGTCGAGACCCACTTTGGACCCGTATAGGTTCCAAGAATCGAAAGACAGACCTTTCCACCCACATATAGATTCGGATGAAAGCGGGTCGATGAATCGGAACTCATTATGAGAACCTCAGGGGATGCAAAGGGATAATCATTCGGTAGTTTTACGGAAAATACTAACGGACAGAATGCGTAGGGTGTATCTTCGGGACCAAATATAAGCCCCTGGCCCGTTCGCATATCCATCTCATTGTACCAATAGTGAATATCAAGCGATAATAATTCGTCACTAACCATTGTTTGAATATCCTTCGCAAGCCGCTTTAAATGTGCCATTGAGAATTATAATTCTAATATTTTAGACTATAAGGCTTTAGACTTGTTGGCTCGCGAGCCGAGTAAATTTGGAAGCGGATTTCTATAGGGCTACATCTTAGAAAGACCTATGTCAACAACAAATATTCATCGTCGCAAGGAACTCGAGCAGTTTCTCAATGCGAGGAAAACATATCAAAAGGGTGCTGCGACAATGACTGCAATGGGGGAAAACAGTGGAAAGTGGGTTATTAACGACGAGGAGTATACGAAGTTTTTCGACCTTCTACACGAGTATCTCTTTGTAAATCATGGCCGTCCCATGAATCTTGTAGAGCGCCCACGCGCAAATGAGCCGAAGCCCCTTCTCATTGATCTAGATTTCAGGTATCCTGGTGATACGAGTCTTACTCGATTCTTTACACTGAATCACATCGAGAATTTTATTCAGATGGTCGTCGAAGCCTTCAAGGTCTTCTTCGACATCGAACCGTATTCTGAACTCCGCTTCTTTGTAACTCTTCGCCCAGCACCATATAGTGACAAGGGTATCCGCAAGGACGGCGTTCATATCATGTGTCCTGACATTGCCCTTACAAATGACAAGCAGGCTGTTCTCCGAAACTGGATTCTGAGTCAAAATGGCGTGAAGAACACCTTCAAGGATACTGGCTACACGAACTCGGATGAGGATGTCTATGATGAATCGATGACGCGGCAACAGGGCTGGATCTTCTATGGTGAGTCGAAGCCGAACATTGCCCCCTACAAACTAGAGGCAGTTTTCAAGTATCAGCCTGCAGAGGATGAGTGGATTGATGAGGCTCCCTCATGCTACAGTTCTCGTGATCTCATGGAACTTCTCAGTGTCCGATACAATATTGTACCTGACATGAATACATTGAAGAATGATGGCGCGAAGGCACTGTATGAGGGACTTCTTCATCGGCGTGTTGGTGGCGGTCAAGAGACTGAGACAGCTCCCGCAACAGATGTGCCAATCCCAGAAGGTCTCATTGATGTGATTAACTACATGAAGACCCCTGTGGGTGAGCGCGAGTTTGGAATGATTCGTCGCTTCGTTATGGAGTGCCTCAGCGAATCCTGGTACGAGCAATACGATAAGTGGATTCGCGTCGGCTGGTGTCTTCATAACATTGATAACAGCGAGGCAATGTTTGACCTCTGGATGGAGTTCAGTAACAAGTCTGGGAAGGCCTCAAAGAATAATGTGGTTCAGCTGAGACAGGACTGGTTTCATGGAATGCGAAAGAGTGGTGATGGGCCTCGTCTTCTTGAGCGGTCTCTGAGAAAGTGGGCGCGGGATGATAATCCAACGGTCTATAAGGAGATTGTAAGCAAGGATAATCTTGACTTTATTCTGAATGAGGTGGATGGTACGCATTTCCATCTTGCCTGTCTTATGAAAAAGATGTATGGAACAAACTATATTGCCTCAGTGAGCCCTCGTACCACAGAGTGGTTCAAGTATGATGATGAAATTAATATGTGGAAGCGACTTAATCAGGGTATCGAACTAAAGGGAAAGATTAGCACAGAGGTTGCAGGTGAGATTAACGCGGCGAGTCAAACAATCTACAGAGAAACTGCGGAAACTACGATTAAGCAGGACCGTAAGGAATATCTCCAAAACAAGATTAAGGAACTAACTAAGATTCAGACACAGCTCTTTACAAATGCATTTGTAGAGTCCGTCATGAAAATGGCGATGATTCAGTTCTGCGAGGAAGAGTTCATGGCAAAACTGAATGTGAATCCGACTCTTCTCGGCTGTCGCAATGGTGTTCTCGAACTGCGCGCAAAGGATGCTGATGGGAACGAGCATGTAATGTTCCGCCAGGGGCGCCCAGAGGACTATGTGAGCTTCCTAGCCGGCCAGAACCACGGTGATACAGAGGCACTGAACTATGTGCCCTATGACCCGAGCCTACCAGTCTTTCAGGAAATTAATGACTTCTTTGTCAAGCTCTTTCCTCGTGCGGACCTTCGTGCCTACACTCTCCGTCTACTGGCCTCCTGTCTAGAGGGTGCAAATCACGAGCAGTGCTACTACACCTTCACGGGCGGTGGTGGTAACGGTAAGTCGAAGCTGGTTGAGCTGATGCGCCTAACACTCGGTGACTATCAGACTTCAATGGCGTCAACTGTGATGACGCGGAAGCGCCCTGAGGCGGGCGCGGCGAATCCTGAAATCATTGTGACAAAGTGTAAGCGCTTCATTTATATGCAGGAGCCCGATGATAAGGAGCCAATCAATACGAGTATTATGAAGCAATTCAGTGGTGAAGATATCATTGAGGCGCGGGCACTTTATGGCGACCAGGAAAAGTTCCGTATCATGGGTAAGATCTTCATGATGTGTAACACTCTGCCACCGGTGTCATCGATGGATGAGGGTACTTGGCGCCGTATTCGCGTCATTCCTTTCGAGTCAAAGTTCCTTCCAAAGGATCATCCTGAACTCGCTTTGAAGCGTGCCAATGTCTTTCCTCGTGATTCGAAGCTCGATGAAAAGCTTCGTGCTTGGCGGGAGCCCTTCCTATCACTTCTCGTACACATCTATGATACGGAGTATCTGAAGCAGGGTCTTGCGCCGATTCCAGATATTGTCGTCAAGGCGAGTAATAAGTACAAGGATAACTTTGATATCTTTGCCCGGTTCGAGAGTGAGCGGCTTCGCGAGCCGGTTACGGCGGAAGAACAGCTCGAGTTCCGCACGACTCCTATTGAAACGAACCGTATTAAGGCGATCTTTAATCAGTGGAGAAAGGAGAGTCAGATCAGCAATACTGTTACTGCTGATACGATTCTGTTGAGACTCACGGCGAAGTATGGAGAGCCTGAGCGAAATAAGTTCTGGCCGTCCTTCAAGCTCTTTACATGTGATGAAGATGTTGAAGAATGGGACAAAGCTCATGCAAGCTAAAGGCTTGCATACGCTCGAGTCCTTGCGGACTGAAGCTCATGCAAGCTAAAGGCTTGCATACGCTCGAGTCCTTGCGGACTGAAGCTCATAACGGCTGAAGCAGTTATACGCTCGAGTCCTTGCGGACTGAAGCCCATGCAGCTTAGAAAGACCCTAAGCATATCTATAAATTAAAAGAATCGACAAAAATCCAAAAAGCATTCCTACACCAATCACCACTCCCACAGCAAACACTTTTTTAGTTGAATAAACAAGAACATTAATTAAAACCATAAGAAAGAACATCAGATACGAAAAAAAGAAGTAGGTCATAACAAAATCCTCGGTTGTTCGGAGACCTATTCTACTAAAAATACCAGTCTTCACCGGCTCCTTCTTGCGATCCATAAATTCACGATCATAGGTTTGCTCTTGACGATCAAGCTCCTGTATTTGAAGATGTATTCCCTGTATTTCCTTATCAAGTGTTATAGAATCATTCATATATGAAGCTGCACTGCTAGACTGAGTTGAATAAATCGAATATAAATTCGGTAGATTTATAAATAAAGAGTTTATATTTGCCTGTAAGGTTGCGCTAGGCATCTTCCTACCGTAAAGTGGTTAAATTAAGTACTTTATCTTCAGTACTAACCGTTATCCAACTACAAGATTAGGAAAAAGTGTTTTGCACGCTACAGATACTGATGTAGTAGGATCCTTCCAACTCTTTGTAGTATTTGCGGTACACCAATACTGCTTACATGGCATTCCTGATAGAAGTTCATAGGCTCCAGGATGATTTAGACACCACTCCGTTCTGTATGCTACACTTGTTGTATCAGCTGGCGTCGAACCTGCAGCGGCTACTCTATCAAGTAAATCGGGTCTTATAAGACCATATGCCATCCCCTGTTGTTCTGCGATAGTATTTAAGTTATTTGTCGTAACATCTTCGGGATGTTGAGGAAATTCAGTACTACTTTCCCAGTGTTGCGGTACATGATTTGATGATCCAGATGGCGAATGCATTTCAGATCTAGGTCCAAATAGCCAAGAGTATTGATCCGATGAACCCTGTTGTCCTCCTGGAGGGGTCCCTCCTGTAGAGGCTCCCCCTACCGATTGACCGCTACATCTGCTCGTAGTAGAAGTAGCCACAGAACTCAGAACACTTGATGAAAGTGTCGAGGGCTTCTTGCCATCCTCAGAAAAGCTGAGTCGATTCCAGTGCTGGCCGCTGCGATTGTTTCGCGTATAGACATAGCGTGTGTACCATATCACTGCAAGAAGAACAAAAACAATTATCATAACATATAAGACAAGGATCTCACCGAGTAGACCAGCCTTTGAAAGCGCAAACATTATGATAAGAATAGAAAGACCAATAAATACGAGCTGTGAAAAGAATAGTGTCTCTCTTTTAGAATTATAGGTCCATTCATTTATTTCGGTCTGTCTTTCAACAGATGCGTCCATCTCTATCGTTTGTCTCTCTTTTTACTTTGCCGACACAATATAAAACAGAAGACCGATCGCTACAACATTCATGAATCCGTATAAGTTAATATAGGCATTCATTGAACGATTCTTCTCCTGTGAAACCTCATAGTTGCGAACCTTGAATGTTTTCAAATCCTCACTCATTAAATCGATTTCTTTCCGCATATTATCATTCAAGGTGTCCTCCTCCCCAAGAAATCCCTCTACCATGCTATTATCATCACTCTGTGTCGGCGTATCCATAATGTGCCGGGAAAGGGATATGATATTTTTCATTGATTGATTTTTCTCCTTAATCTGCTTTACTAGATCATCATCTGCTAGTTTTCCACTTGATATACTATCCGAATAGGCTGAGAGCATAAATTCGTACTGGGCGTTTAACATGCAAAGAACCTTCTTGATTTCACTATAGACTGCACCGCGCGCCGATTTATCATTAATATCGATCCCTAGACTCTTTACCCCATCCTTGATTATGGCAATGGCATCATCAGTCAGATCACCGTTATCATCATAGCGAAGCCCCTTCACGGGAAGTAAGGGTGATACGATTGGTCTCTTCGCATCATCCATACTTTTAACCTGGTCGCATGAGTTTAAAATGGAATACGACATTCTCTATTTATTGAATGCATAGATTGTTAATCCTAATAAAATAACTGATACACCTGTCATTATCCAAAAGGGTGTGCCAAAGCCATTTGAGCCAACATGATGACTTATAAATGCAGGTACCGAGAACACAAGGCGCGAATCGAGTCTCAATAGATTCAAGAGCATGAAAAATGAAAGACTCAGTAAAAATGTTGAAATACCTGTAAGAACAGGCACTGTAAAATGTCCCATCGGGCGACCGATCGATATAACGCCCTCATAATAGCTGCGGCTTAGGTTAGGATGACGAGCTAGAAGAGCACGGTCCTGTGATATCTGAACATCTAAGGTGCGATCGCTTATTGTCTTTTGTAGGGCCTGTATTTGTGAGCGTTTTGTGGCATTATTAGTATTTGTAGTTGTTACTCGCCCATTCTGGTATGTTAAACAGTCGCTGTACTTCTGAAGAGCGGTCTGAATGCCTGTAAGAGTAATAGTATCGGCTGGTGTAACTACATGGCTACTCAGTAAAAGCGGGTCTGCGACAGCATGCTGGCCCGATAACCAATTAAAAAATGCAGTTGAATTCTGCAGATTTTCCATTATATCTGTCGTGCATGCCATCTCCTCTATCGTAAAGTACTTTATTCTAATAGCTAACGGCTAACGGCTAGTACTGAAGTTAAGTACTCCCCATGGATAAGGCCACCTTGTGGCCTTATGTCATTGGAGTGACTTTAGCTTCTCGTTCTAGCCATCAGAGCCATTTACATAATTTAAGTACATGGCGGTAGTCTAAGGAACACAGACGCGATAGATAGTATACTCACCAGCCTGTGGAGAGGGGCGCGTAATCTTTACAATTGAACCGGGAACGAGACCAATAATACGACCTATGATATCCTCGTGGAACTTAATCATTGGTAGATTTATCTTTGACTTCATATTGTACTTCTTAAGAAGCTCGGCGTGCTCTGAATCCGGTACCACTTCATGCTTAGGAACAAGCATGTGATCCATTGGATTGCTTACAAGAGTGCGAGCATCAAAGAATGAGATCCGCATCTTAAGAGTATTGTAAATGGTCTGCGCGGAATTGTGAAAGGTGTCACCGATCGATTCCATCGTGAGAACGATAATCTCAGTTCGCATCGGATTAAAGTTCTCATTCTTAGCGGCGTACTCCTCCTTAATAGCATCAATCAGCTTTGGAACATAACCTGCAAGCCGATTCTTTACCTTTGGCAGGGCATACTCGATATAGCAGGTAGCCGGAACATCAACTCCCTCAGGAATCTCACGCTTTAGCACCATACCAAGAGCATTTTCCTTGTCTCCTGCGGACATCTTCTCAACTTCAAAGGGGCCAAACTTGTCATATGGCTTTGTGTTATAGCCCTTCTTACGCTGGATCTCTAGAAGAGTTTGCCGACTACGATATAGAATATCAGTAGTTTCAAAGTCCATCCTGTCTCTATTAATCTGTTATAGAAGCTATTGTATCAATTTTAGGTTGCCGCGACACTCGCCGTTAACCTTCCTTAATAACATTCACGCGTGTAGAAGGAGCCGTACCAGAGTTTATTTCAGAGGTCTGATTGCTTGGGGCGCGAGTGCCAGGAGAACGGTTTCCTTGGCGATTTCTTGGAACTGGCGCCGCTGCCACGGGAGCATTTAGCCCAATCGACTTCATTGAGCGCTCACCCGTATCGACTGCAAAAGTCGGCGCTGTTCCAGGCACTGATGTACCAATATATTCAGCCGGTGGTGCGGCCTGCTGTGTCATATTTAGAGGGACAACGAGAACCGGCTGCGTTGTTGTCTGAACGTTCACCTGTGACTGCTGTGAGGGCATTGTTAGACCTGGTGCAACATCTGAATCAGTTGGGAAAGCATCGTAATCATCCTCACCAAGCCCGACCTCGCCTGCAGGAGCCGCGGAAGCCGCAGGAGCTGCAGAAGTAAATTGTAAGGTGCCATTCGCTCTCGGCGCCGCTGGAGCTGGCCGAACCGGCGCCTCCTCAACCGGCATCTCTCTCGACGCCGAAATCGCCGCATTTACCGCCGCATTTATAACGGATGGATCAACCTTTCCAGGTACCGTCGTAGTTGTTAGGGCCGCATTGACTGCCGCCTCTACCGCGGCATTTAGAACACGCGAGTTCACCTTCGGCTTCTCCTCAATCTCCTCTTCCTGAGCCGGTCCTAGACCAAGTGCAGAGAGATCCTCAGGTCGCATTGTAAAATCCTCCTTCTTCTCAAGTCTCTCAGGTACAACTGTATCAACAAGAGTGACTTCAGGTAGCTTAGCATCAAGAGCCGCCCGCTGCTGATCTGCAGTAAGTTCAACAATCGGTGGGCCGCGCAAATGCTTCACATCATGCTCCGTTAAAAACCGCATACTCGAGTTTAGATAGAAGCCCATCTCCTGCTCGAGCAGCTTCATAGCATAGGGAATCTCAACCTTAGAGAATGTAACAGAACTTCTCTTTGTCGGTGGCAGAAGTTCTAAGGTCGTGGCGGAATCTCCAATATAACTCACAGGTCCATCACATAGGGAACAAATAAAGAGGTTCTTCGACTCGTTATAGATTGGTATTGTACCACATCCATTACATATAAAAGTTGAATATCCATCGGCACGCTTCATGTATGACTCCCGCACGAAATCTGAGACACCATGCGCTAAAATGGCGTCGCGTTCCATCTCGCCAATACGAAGACCACCCTGATTTCCACGCCCCCCAGTTGGCTGATGCGTCTTCTGCTCGCGACGCCCTTCAGCACGCGCATTCCACTTGTCCTCAGGCATGTGCTTGAGGCGCATAATATAGATATTCCCCATAAAAATCGATGATGGTATCATTATACCACTCGTTCCGTCATATAGAATATCATCACCCAGAGGATTCATACCGAGTTGCTGGCTGAGAACTTTTCCAATCTGCTCCGATGGATTACCGTCATTCATAAATGGTGTGGCATTACCGATGGCCCCTAGATCTGGTGCGGCCTTTCCTAGAAGCGACTCGAGAAGCTGCGCCATTGTCATACGAGATGGCATACAATGAGGATTTACAATCATATCTGGCACCATTCCTGAGGCCGTGCGGGGCATATCATGCGAGCGTATAAGCATTCCAATAGTACCCTTCTGTCCGTGACGGGTCGAGAATTTGTCTCCAAGCTCAGGAATACGGTCCTGAATCACGCGAATCTTAATGAGTGCCCGTCCCAGATTATTCGTCATTACAGCAATCTTGTCGACCTTACCGCGAGTCCACACCTGCGCCACGAGAGAGGCGTCACGGGCATCGCCTCCCATCGTCTGTAGATACTTTCCAACTAGAACAGTGGTCTCATCAACATACTCGCCCACACGAATGATTCCGCGCTCATCGAGCTTCGAATAATCGAGACCGGCCTTCAGAGAGGTCCAGCCAGGAATACGCGTAGGATTTCCTACACGCGTCCGTGTCTTTGCCTGATCGTCATCCTCCTCGAAGGTTTCATATGAACGATAGGTCATATTGCGAAACATTCCACGCTGGAAAGAGTCCGCATTGAAAATAATACCGTCATCCTGATTGTATCCAGTAAAAGAGGCGATTGCAACCATTAAGTTCTGACCGTATGGCATTTGTCCGTCAGCAATATAGTCATAATAGAGGGTGCGAACAATCGGTGCCTCGCCATATGAAAGTACATGAACCATATTATCAAAGCGATCCGGATAATTCGTAGCGTAGACTGAAAGACCCTGCTTACTCTGCGAGCAACTGAGTTGATTACGCGGTGACTGATTGTGGTTTGGAAAGGGGATTACAGAGGTGAGAAGCCCCATCATTGTGCTGGGGTGAATCTCCAAATGGCTCGACTCGCTCTTAATATAGTCTGGAAACATTGCAACATAGGCCTCATTTGATTCATAGGGATCAACATACTCTATGGCACCGATATAGGGTACGAGAGCCTTGAGGTAATCATCCATCTTAGCGCCTGGTGAATTGGCAAGAGGGTCAATAAACCCCGTCTGAAAGAGCCCGCGATCCTTCGTCAGAGGGAGTGAGCCCATTATTAAATCGCGCCACTTTGGCAGCTCCTTCGACTCTAGCACAGTCGGTAGTGTTCCGCCCTCGCGCAAATGAATCAGTGGGCGTATAGGACGACCCTCATCGAGGAAAATGTTTACACGCCGATCGCGAATACTGAAACTGATCGACGCCGAGACAGGGAGGCAGCCCGTCCACTTCATCGCCTTGAGAACATTACGTAGAATCGCCGGCTGCTGCGTATATCCAATAATACCTGCATTCACAAAAACAGGTACCGAAATCGACACGGTCTCGGGTGTCATTTCATCGCACGACATGACGCTCCCGCGCTCAAGGAGCCACTTAATAAGACTCGCCGGCTCTGTGCCATTGGAAATCATCGTGAGAATCGAGAGATTCTTTGTAATACCGATGCTACCGCCACCTGGCGTTTCACTCGTACAAAAATAGCCGAATTGGCTCGGGTGAAGGCGACGCGGGCCGGCAAGAGCCGACCCCGTATCGAAGTCGAGAACAACACGGCGACAGTGAGACATGAAATCCATATAGGAAAGTCGTGATAGAGGCTGGATGGCACCGGTCTTCTCTTCGCCAAGACCACCCCCCCACTTCCCCTTGAATCCGCGAAAGATTCCCTCCGTGAGCTTCGTAGTCTTGAAGATCTCATTGAGAGTCCCCTGGTGAAAGAGATTCTGGAAGTTCATATCACGATAGCTCGTATCATTGAAGTTATACTGGGTATCTATGCTAAGAATCGCGCTCTTTTTCCAGGCGCGGTAGACATCCTGGAAAAGAACGCGCGTTAGGATTCCGCTCGTGAGACATCTCTGATTGCGAATATCATCGCGATCTGTCTTATCATCAATGCCGGCCTGGACGCGGAGAATGCGGCGCGCGCACTCTGCTAAGAAGGCGATTCTGGCTCCTGGACGGTCCTCCACATGAATAAAGGTCTGGTTATGCAGAATATTAAGAACATGGGCCTCTGAGAAGCCCTTCGTAAGAACCTTAATATACTGAATGGCTGAGAAGGTATCGAGAAGGGGGAAGGCCTCTAAGATGCTCTCGTGTAAAAACGGCTCGAGAATCTTTGATTCAGCCGATTCTGGGTCAGGCAGAATGGCGCGGACAATATCCTCATCTGATTGGAGACCCATGGCTCTGAAAAGAACAAAAATAGGCACAGGGCTTCTCACGAATGGAATACTCACCTGTAGAGTATTCTGGAGGCGCTGCCAAATAAAGGATACCCGTTTCACTTGGCGTGTCTCTGGATTTAGACAGCTGATTGATGCGTACATTGCCACCTGCGGATCCGAGTTCTGTGGCGTAATATAGAGTGTATTGAAGGCGTTTTCTTGGCGAGTAATGAGGACCTTCTCGGAACCGTCAATAATGAAATAGCCACCGCTATCATATATACATTCACCAACCTCCTTTAGAAAAGATTGCGGCTTTCCATATAGAACACAATAGCGACTGTGTAACATAATTGGCATCTTTAGAAGCTGGAACTTTGCAAGATAGCTATAGGCCTCATCAGCGGCAGAGTCCATTAGAATTATCTCGCTCGTTGGAAGTCCTCCAGAGGGGTTTGGGCGTGATATAGTGAGACGAATGACAATATCGGCCTCGATTTGGCTAGCATAGTGAAGATTACGAAGGCGCGCCTCATTGGGATACATCAGGCGAATTTCATCAGCGTCGCGCAGATTTACAGTGGGTGTTCCAATATAGATACGATTTCCATCGATACCCCCTATGAATATTTCGGCCTTTAGAGCATAGACTCCCGTATCGCCAATAGGGTCCTCCATGATTGTTAATGGATTCTCGGACTTAATAATGGCTGGCAGATCCTGTGATAGGAACTGGTCGTAGCTTTCAATATGGTGGCGCGTAAAAGGGTAGTCCTGGGTTCGAAAATAGGTTCTTAATAATTTTTCGGCTAATTCACAGCCGCCATCTCCCCTCAGACGGCTACTCATTCTATTATAGCGATTAGTACTTAATTTAAGTACCGCCATGTACTTAAATTAAGTACATGGCTCTGATGGATAGAACGAGAAGCTAAAGTAACTCCAAAGTCATAAGGCCACAAGTGGCCTTATCCATGGGAGTACTTAACTTCAGTACTAGCCGTTACTAATCGCTATATGACTCTGATATCTGAAGTTAACCATTTGTCGGTATTCATATTCTATCAGCCGCTCCAGAAGCAGGTAGAGGAAATCCCTTTAGAGCAGTGCTAGCATTGTCAAGGCTGCTTGGAACCGCTCCCTTAGTTCCTATTAAAGAGCTATAGGGAGCTATGCTTAGAATATCACGAGCACTTCCGCCCACCTGATTTGACCCTGTCGATCCACCGATCACCGGCGTTATATCCTTGATACCACACTCCTGAAACATTCCCTGTTTGTTGATCGTATCGTAGAATCCCAGACCTGTTGACTGATATGCTGGAAAGTTTCCATGCGTACCATATACACCGGGTTGTAGAGTGGAATCAAGCGGTGCTCCAGCAAGTGGCATAGCACCACCCTTCATCTTTCGTGTTTTCTTACCCATGCGCCTAGAGCTCGATAGGCGGTGCACTCTGAGATAGGCCTCGACTGATTCAGTCGATACCGGGCGATGGAAAATCTTCTTCCACATCTTCTGGAAGTCCTTTATCTGCTGTGGAGCCGGCTTACCCTCCTTTAATATCGCGTGCGTTGCAGCATGTATTTGATCCCAAGCATTCTTTAATTCCGGGATAGTTAGAGCCCCCTTCGCCTTTCTAGTATTCTTTTTCATCATAATGCCTACTATAGTGCTCTATTAAAGTTGGACGCATAGTTGCGACGGGCACTATCACTATATCCAATTGGGTTACTTATATTATTATATTGTCTTGCAGGCGTCGATGCCACCGATGAAAATGATGATGGGATTACAGATGAAAATTGCATTGGAGCATTTGTTATAAAACTACTGAGTCCAAAAAGATATAGAATATAGCCAAGAGCTAAAATGATAACCACTGCAATTATTATTATAGATGCTAGTCCATTTGATGGAACTGTATTTAAAAGTGCCGCAATAGACTTGCCAAAGGTCATATTTGAATAGTCAATCTCGAACATATTTCTGTTTAATATGATCGTGTATACAAGTAAAATAAGTGAAAGAAGGCCCAAAAGAAAAATAGGGATTCTAAATGCAAAACAAAGGCCAACTACCGCTAGGCCTCCTAAGACAGCTACCACAGGGGGTATATAGACATTCATACTCTTCTTGTCGATAAGATTAAATCTTATCAATGAGATCAACCTGGGTCAGAAAGTGCTTGCGACAACATGAGCGCTTTAGTTCCATTGCATCTAGAACACGCTTCTCAGCCGTATCTGGGATCGTCGTCCCATCGAAATAGACCCGCTCCTCCGCCTGATCTCCCTTCAAGCTCTTCAGCTGGGCCTGATAGAAGCGCCACTTATCAGCAATATGCTTTCCACAGTTCATACAGCGTATAGGGATAATCATTCTCTATTCGTACTCAGAGAGAATCATTCATCCAAATTTACTCGTCGGACAGAGCGCCGCGTATATTTTTACTATAACTTTCCATACATACTAAAAGAATGTCATCTGTAATCAATGGATCTGGTCTAAATTACCAGGGCTTCAATCCCGTCGGCCGTGAGCTTAGAGCCCTCCGTCAAGAGCTTAATGATCTAAAGAAGCTTGTTGACGATCTTCGTGGCGGCGTCTCTAGCGCCCCTGGATCAGTTGGCCCCGCTGGTCCTCCTGGCCCCGCTGGCCCCGTCGGCCCCGCTGGCCCTCCTGGTGTTGCTGGTGCAACGGGCCCTGCTGGCCCTCCGGGTCCTCTTTCTTACATTGCAATCCCCGCCGGCTCGATGCCTGTTCCTACGGCTCCTGAGGCGACGGCCTGAGGCATTTGCTGTTACCGCCATGTACTTAACTTCAGTACTAGCCGTTACCTAAATGCCCGTAGACTACTTACCGAAATATTAATCCCCTGCTCCTTCAAATCAAAGGCCGCCCGCTTTGGAGGAACATTCGGATATGATTTGAGATAATCACGAATACACTGTTGCTGCTCCTTGGTCCATTTTGACTTAGGACTAGCCACACTTACCACTGAAACTTCATCATCTAGTCGCATTGAACCATTCGATGTCATAACAAGAGGCGTCACCGATATTTTTCCCGCATGAAGATCATCGTGACACTTCAAACATAAAACGGCCAGATTCCGCCCATGATCTCGTGCGGTCCCATCCGCAAAACGCTCGCCCTCCGTTTCTGCCCGCGGACGAATATGATGGACCTCCAAGTCCTTAACAACCGGCGATCCACACTTGACACACTCCTTGCGAACCACCGTTGTATTCCACTTACTACTCGGCGCCTCTGACTCATTCACAGTTCCTAAAAGCCCTCTACGAATCTTTAGAGCCATCTGCAAGACCTCCTCTGGAAGATTCATGGCCCTAGCAACCTCGAGGCCATACAAGCTACTACCAGGACCAGGCGTCAGGGTCCGCTCATAGACAAGGGCATCAATCACCGGATCATATCGCACCTTCAAATGCCAGATCTTGAGCTGTCCCAGTTCCTTCACGCAATCAATATCAAGAAGACCATGCAAATGCGTAGCAAATATGAATTTTGCGCCGCGATCGTGCAACCATTTCAAGCCTGCCCCAACAATCGCCGTAGCACTCACCGACTCTGTCCCACTACATAACTCATCACCCAGCACTAGGCTATGCTCCCCTGCCCGCTCTAGAATCTCCTTCAGTTCCGTCATTTCCACCGCAAAAGATGAAAGTCCCGCCCAGAGATTATCAGTATTCAGGATACGAGTAAAAAGGCTTCGAAATGGTACAAATCGCAAAGACACACACGGCACATAACAGCCCGCCTGAGCTAGGATAACACTAATGCCAACGGCCTTCATTAGACTCGATTTTCCACTCGCATTCATACCATATACGAGCCATCCACGCGCCCCAGAATCGTCCAAAGAGACATCGTGCTTCACATACTCTGTGCGCGAGGAGCAGGCCTCAATAAGAGGATGCCGTAGACCCTTAATCTCCAGTTCCGATGTTGCACCTAGTACAAGTTGCGGACGGGTAAATCCGAGTTCTCGAGAAACCCGCGCAATTGTCACCGTAATATCAACCCCTGCCACCCACTCCTCAGCCAGTTCCCAAGAATGTAGGCACGCAGCGGACATCTCATCACAGACCTTCAATAGTGTTTCCCGAACCTTCTCCTGTAGTCTGCCCCTCTCTTTCAAGAGATCTCGATAGGTTGAATCGAGCAGGGGAATTTCAATATGGGCTGATGTCTTTTTTTGGATTAGCTGAATTCCAGTAAATGGGTGGGTCGCTGAACTCCTTAGCTTCGCCTGGAGAGTTGACATCGGCAACTTTTTACCAGTTATAATCGGACCAGATAGCTCGCGCTCCTCCAATTCAAGATCTTCTAGTCCGAGCCCAGCCCAGGTTCGAATCTTCTTCACAATGTCTTGAAGAGTGCTGCGGAGACCTGCGATCTTGTTCTCAATCGCCGTGACCTCTGGTGCCTGCTCGGGTTGAAAACAAAAGGTGTCAGGAGACTGATTTCTCGCCTTCTCAATCGAAAACATTCCAAGAAGTGTTTGATGAATATCTTCAATGTTCCAACTACTAGTTTTCCGGAGTGGAGTGTTCTTTGTAGAATCAATCATTCGTTTAATGCAAATGTAACTTTCATCAAGATTCAAAACATCCGAGGCCGAGAGAATTCCAGTTGAGATGCGGCGGTGAATTCTCGGAAGATCGGAGATTCCTCTAAGATGCGAAACCAATTCTTCGCGCTGAGCTGCCGACAAATCCAGAACGGTTTGAATTTCATCATAACATTTCTCAAGTTTCACCGGATCGGCCACGGGATAAAGAATTCTGTTTCGAATTGCGCGGAGACCGAAGGAAGTGGAAGTCCGCTGAAAAAGTCCGAGGATCGAATCCTCCATCCGAGGGGTCACCATATTCAATTGGAGGAGCGCCTTGTTTCCCAGAAAAAGGCTGGAGGCCGGATTCCATTTTTCGGGAGGATGCAAATGTTTCAAACCGGATGGAAACATTTCCTTAATTCTTTGGAACATGCAACAAAGAATTCTTTCCGTTTGCGGAGATGCCGCGAGCCCGCAGGCTTCCCGAATTGGAAGAAGTCCTCGAATTGAAATTGTCTTTTGAAGAGAATCTTCCCGAACCTCTAGAATTTCCAAGCTCCCCTGGCTCTTCGGATCAGCCTGCTCGATTAACATTTTACATTCATGGAGTCCAAATTGCCGGCGAAGAGTCGCTAGCGCCGGTTGAGTAATACGGTCTCCGCGCCACCATATGATACATTCGCGAGGCTGATGAACCTGGAAGAAATGAAAGGCTCCATCGGCAGTCCAAGAATCCTTCTTACCGATGGTAGTATCATTATAGGTGATTGTTCTGCCTGTTGTTAGATCGGTGGCGACGGCAGAGAAGGTCGGTGGCGTCCGCTCACCCCAAGGCGTCTCCTCTAGCCAAATACCGGCAATATAGGCGGATTCTTGTTGCGCGGCCTCAACATGAGTACCAGGAGAGAGAATGCGTGCGACGGAACGTTCCGACACGGCGCCTCGCGTATCCTTCACCTGATCGATAACGACGACAGTCCAGCCTGCTTTTGTGAGAATCGTGGCATACTTGTGAAGGCTCTGCTCTGGAACACCTGCGAAGAAGGCATCAGTCCCTTGGGGACCCTCGCCTTTCTTAGGGCTCAACTGAATACCGAGGATTTCTACAGTGCGTTGCATGGATGTCTGCGGCTGGCCTGTGAGCTTATCGAGCCAGTCATACATTTCGTAGAACTTGCCGACCTGATAGAAAATTGCCGTATCTGCGCCATATTTAACTGCATGGTGCAGGTACGCCGTCTTGTATTTGTCATACATTGTATTTACCATTTATTGGGGGCGGCGGCGGGTTCTTAGAAATATTTGGTGATAATCTTTAAGGTGCTGTCTTGCGCCTTAAAGATTTACGGGTTCTATTACCACCCTTTGACTTTAGTGGGTTTATGAATGGCATTCCTGGGTTAGGATTTTTTATTATCTTGAACTTTTTAACAGTTGTTGTTGGCTCTAGAGGTGTAGTTATTTGAGGTTTTACTACCTTGAACTTTTTAGGAGTTGCAGACTTCGCTAAAACAGGGGCAGAACCACATGCAGCACATTCAATTGATGCTCTAGGATTTTTAAGAGTACAAGCTCCACAATTCCACTTATTTGTGTTATTATTTAGAGTTCCAAGTGCATCATTTACTTGATTCTCAGTTAAATAGTATGTATTAGCAACTTTAACAGATTCAAAATGGGCCATGTTTGTATAGATACAAATAATCGGCCAGTCATTATCATTTTCCCAATTACAACAGGCTTCTGGTAAAATTCCCTTAATGGCTCTGCCATCAACTAAATAGAATTGATTTCCAATTGCTGCACGACCCGAACTTGCAGAAAGTATACGAATTTGAAATTGGGCCGCTAGTAAAAATAGTTCAGTATCTTCGAGAAAATCTCTGCCTTTTATTCTATTACTCAGTTCCTTAAATATAGGGCCCTCTTCAACAACCTCATAACATTTTACTACGGGCAAATTCAAAAAAATCTTACGCCGAAAAAAGTTCGCAAATTCATTCTTATCATCCTGTTCCAACCTTCTGAAATTCGAACAGGTAGCCGTAAGAATTGAGTGAATTAGACAATCAAGATTATTTCCACTAGAATATATAACATCCCAATCATTTGCAATTTCACCAAACCCTTTGAGTTTTCGAAGAACACGAGTAGTCTTTGATTCATCCGCTGCAAGATCATACATTCTTAAAATGATTTCATTGACATCATGTATTGTTTCAATATTTTCTAATAGTTTTTCATCATGCTTTGTTAATTCAAGAAGAGCTGCATTATTTAAATTTCCAATATCGCCCTTTAGTTTATCTCTAAGTCTTTTAAGATAATAGTTAGAATTTGGCACATTTCTATGTGATATCTTACGCGTCTTTGAAGACATTTCAATTTCTTATTAGAGGGCCTTATTTTTTAGAACCATGAAATCAGAATAGATCTGGCGAAGAACACTTTCAGGAGCCTTCGTATCGGCCTTGATTAGACCCGCCTTTACAAGAGCCGACTTCACATCTGCTACGCTCGTCCCCGTGACCTTACTTTCAATGTTTTTGGCCTTTCGCACCTTGCGCGTAAGCCCACGAAGATTCACATTCAGCTTTTTCACAGTCTTCTTGTGCTTTAACTCTGGTACCACCGCCTTTGGTCCAGCGAGAATCACGCTTGACTTCTTCTTTGACTTTGCGAGGACAACACGCTGGTGGGGCTTTAAAGCCGAGCCACCAACAGAGGGAGCAATAGGTCCAACTGTTGCACCAGCCTCAGTGAGTTTTGATACAACTCCAGTAGTTTTTGTGTCATCTGAACCGGGAACATGGGTAGATGCGAGCTGGCTTATTGTGCCTGGGCTCGTCGAGCCTCCACCCTCCTTTTGAACGGTAACAGACTGAATGATAAACTTCTTTTTTCTGGTTGCCCGCTTCTTTGGCTGCTCGCTAGCGCCCCCCTCTAAAGGTTCTGGCTCATCCGCATGTAGGCTATTAACAATCTTTATTGTCTTTGTATTTGGATCAGCCATAACTATTTTCACCGAAGAAACTAAATTTAAAGACTTGCCTCTAAGTTATAAATAATAGACCCAAATGCTTCCATCATATCGCCATATTCTTGATCTCTATTTCCGCCAAGCAGAAGGCCGGCAAATTATTTCACACCAGATCGAATCATTCAATCATTTCATGGATATTGATATTCCTGAAATCATTCAAATGGTGAACCCCCTCGTTGTGCGTGGTTCTCCAGAGATCCCTCTTTCGGGCCCGCGCTCAGCTCTTGCATCGGCTACGGGCCTGTCAACCTCGGCAGCCAATGCTCTCATGGGGCGCGTTACGGAGGCTCCTGTTACTTCTGCAGCGCAGGCCAAGCACGAGTACGAGGTTGCGATTACCTTTAAGAATGTTGCCCTAAGAAAGCCCACAATCTTTGAGAACAATGGGGCCATTCTCCCGATGATGCCAAATGATGCTCGTATGCGGAATCTGACCTATGCCTCGCCACTCTTTGTTGATGTGCTCGTCAAGACTACCTTCATTGATAATACGAAGGGCGGTGAACGCCAGGTGCGCGAACGCCTCTTCCCAAATGTCCACATGGGTAAGATTCCTGTAATGGTCGGCTCGAAGTACTGTCTTCTCCACGACCAGAAGCATATCAGTCCCCGTGTTCTTGGAGAGTGCGCGGAGGACTTTGGCGGCTATTTCATTGTCAGCGGCGGTGAGCGTGTCATTATCTCGCAGGAGCGGATGTCAGAGAATCGCCCTGTCGTCTTCCGTAACAATCGGAATTCAAACAAGGAACTGGAGGTCATCGAGGTGAAGTCGATCGGCCCTGATAACGACCAGGTTCCGAAGTCGAACGGTGTGAAGATCATGTATCATCCGAAGAATCCGCAGATTCACCTCTTGCGTGCGACTATGCCGCGAATCAAGACTGAGATCCCGCTCTGGATTCTCTTCAGGGCGCTCGGCGTCCTCGCCGATAAGGATATTCTCGAGCTCATTCTTGGCGTAGAGGGCGATTCTACCTTCGATACGATCATCGATGAGTCGATCCAGGAGGCCGCGGAGGTCCAGACGCAGGAGCAGGCCTTTACCTGGATGTCATCGCATGTAAATAGTTGGTCGTCACGCACGGTTCGTCAGATGAAGATGGAGGATATCCTTAATACGGAGCTCTTTCCTCACATTGGTCTTGATAAGTCCTTTCACTATGCAAAGGCCTGCTACCTGGCTCACATGGTTCGCAAGGTCCTCTGGGTCTCTTCGAATCGCATGCCGAATGATGACCGTGATGGATATCCGAATAAGCGTGTGGATCTTCCTGGCTTCCTTCTAGCGAACCTGTTCCGCACCTACTTCACAACAAAGATGATTAAGGATATCCGTTCATCGCTCGCGAAGGAGATTCACGGCGGCGGCTGGCGGGCAAACGGCTCCTTCGAGGACATTCTCAATGTCAGCAATATCAACAAGGTCATCAAGTCTGTTATTATGGAGGTGGGGATGAAGACTTCGCTGGCTACGGGCAACTTCGGCTCGGCAAAGATCGGCGGGCCGTCAAAGATCGGTGTCTCGCAGGTACTCAATCGCCTCAACTATATCAGTGGCGTGTCGCATTTGCGCCGTATCTCAACGCCGATTGAGAAGACGGGTAAGCTAGTTGCCCCGCGCAAGCTCCACAATACCCAGTGGGGCTATATCTGTCCCTCAGAGACGCCAGAGGGTCATTCGGTTGGTGTCGTGAAGAACATGTCGAGCACTTCGATTGTCAGCATCTATAGCAATCCGAAGACAGTTCGCGAGTTCATCAACACGATCGGCACGCTCAAACCTCTTGAGATGACTTCGGTGGCCGAGAAGCACAGCTCTACGCGCATGTTTCTCAATGGCGCCTGGATTGGCACGATTTCCATCGCCGATACCCTGACAACTCTAAAGCGCCTCCAGCTTGCGAAACGCACTGGACGTATTCATATTCAGACAGGCATCATCTGGCGGGCGGCACTTCGTGAGATCTGGCTGACGACAGAGGCAGGTCGTATGCTGCGCCCCCTCTTCGTTGTCGATGCCCTAAAGGAGATCGCCGCAGACAAGACTGGCAAGCTTCTAAAGCAGATCGAGAGCTGTAAGCGCTGGGAGGAGATTCTTCTCTGGCTAAGCCCTGGTGGTAACACTCTCGTAGAGTATATCGATCCTGGTGAGACGGAAAGTGCCTACATCGCGATGAAGATGACAGATGCAATCAGTGGGTCAGACTATACTCACGCGGAGATTCACGCTTCGACGGCTCTCGGCACTCTGGCATCAAACATTCCCTTTCCAGACCACAATCAGTCGCCGAGAAATTCTTACCAGTGTGCCATGGGTAAACAGTCGATGGGTATGTTCGCCCTGAACTTCCGTGAGCGATTCGATGCAATGGCTCATCTCCTTTGCTATCCGCAGGTACCCTTCGTATCACCCTTCATGAGTAAGTTCTATGGGGCGCAAAAGATGCCTTGCGGTCAGAATATCATTGTGGCGATTATGACCTACACAGGCTATAATCAGGAGGATTCAGTCATGATTAATCGCGGCGCGCTCGACCGTGGTCTATTCCGTTCCATCTTCTACCGCACCTACAAGGACGAGGAGCGCAAGAATCAATCGTCTGGTGAGGAGGAACGCTTCCTTCGCCCTGATCCGACGATGACGAAGCAGATGAAGAACGGGAACTATGATAAGCTCGATGAGACTGGTTTCGTACCGGAGCAGGCCTATGTCGATACTGACGACATTCTAATCGGTAAGATTGTACCCTTGCGTGTTCCGACGGGCATGGTGATTCCTGTCGGCTCGAAGAAGTATCGCGATGTCTCTCGGACCATGCGTAATAATGAGATCGGCTGGGTGGACCGTATCTTCAAGAACCGTAACGGTGAGGGTTATTCGTTTGCAAAGGTGCGTATGCGGCAGGACCGTATTCCCGAGATTGGTGATAAGTTCTCTTCTCGTCACGGCCAGAAGGGTACGGTGGGGATGATTCTCAATCCCGAGGATATGCCTCAGACGGCTTCAGGTCTAGTGCCTGATATTATCATCAATCCTCATTGTATTCCTTCGCGTATGACTATCGCTCAGCTGATGGAGACGCTTCTGGGGAAGATGGGCTGTGAGCTTGGCTGTCTGGGTGATGGGTCACCCTTTAATGAGGTGACACTAGAGGGTATTACGAAGATCATGCGCGATAACCTGGGGATGGAGCCGCAGGGTAATGAAATTCTGTATAACGGCTTTACGGGTCGGCAGATGGAGACGAGTATCTTCATGGGTCCGTGCTATTATCAGCGGTTGCGTCACTGTTCGGCAGATAAGATGCATTCGCGGTCCTCGGGGCCGTTAGTGATGCTGACTCGTCAGCCGGCTGAGGGGCGTGCGCGCGAGGGTGGTCTCCGTTTTGGTGAAATGGAGCGTGATGCAGTAGCAGCGCACGGTGTTACGGAGTTTACGAAGGAGCGCCTCATGGAGTGCTCGGATCTGTTCCGTTGCTGGAGCTGTCAGGACTGTGGACTCATTGCGATTGTGAATCCCCGAGAGGGTATCTGGAACTGTAGGGGATGTGGCAATACGACAAACTTCTCGGCGATTGAGATTCCTTATGCCTATAAGCTACTTCTACAGGAGCTGGAGACGATGTGTATCTCTTCACGGATTATTACACAGCAGAAGCTCTTGCGGGGTATGGGGCTACCGAGAATTGCGGAGGTGGCTGAAAAGGCAGGCAAAGCCCTTCTTTGAAGCAACTGGTATTGCTGAAAAGGCTGGCAAAGCCCTTCTTTGAAGCCACGCCAGTGGCTGAAAAGTCTAAGGTCTAAATAAGGGGATGGATCGTCGGAATAAATCAGAATCTAGTTCTGATGATGATGAAGTACAAAGTACTGGAAGACGATTTTTTTCTAAGACTCGCAAAATACAGAGAGGTGGTAAAGGTGGAAAAGCTAAGCCGGCACCTAAGCCCAAAGCTAAGCCCAAAGCTAAGCCGGCAGCTAAGCCCAAGACTGCAAAAAAGGGTGATAAAAAAGGTGGAAAAACTAAAAAGGGTGATAAAAAGGGTGCTAAAAAGGGTGATAAAAAAGGTGGAAAAACTAAAAAGGGTGATAAAAAGGGTGCTAAAAAAAAGGATGACAAAAAGAAAAAGAAAAAGAAGGATAAAGAAGGCTCTGGATCTGGATCTGGTGGTCTTTCAGTTTCTGTTAGTGTCCCAGGTTCTGCTCCAGGTTCTGCTCCAGGTTCTGGTCCTGGAAATTTGGGCTCTAGTAGCTCTGGTTCAAAGAATAATAATAGCAACTCTGGAGATGGTGGAGAGGGTGGAGAGGGTGGAGAGGGCGGAGAGGGTGGAGAGGGTGGAGAGGGTGGCCCAGGTGGTCCAGGCGAGGGTGAAGAGGGTGCCGCAGGTGAAGGCGGGGTTCCATCAGTTGACGATCTTCCTGAAGATGCCCCACAGGATGAAAAGTGTGCTGCTGAAACTGCCAGTTGCTACAAGGGACCAACTGATGCTCGCAATGAGGCTGTAAAGAAATGTAATCCTACTGACTTAGAATGCTTACTAAAGGTTGATACAGATCTTTCTACTGCTGTAACTGACTGTGATAAGCAAAAGGCACAATGTATGGCTACAAGTGCTCCTGCAAATGCCTCTAAGAATTCTCCTGCAAATGTTTCTAATAACACCTCTAAGAATACTCAAAATCTTTCTAAGAATGCTGCTGCAACTCCTTCTAATAACACTTCTAAGAATACTCAAAATCTCTCTAAGAATGCTGCTGCAACTCCTTCTAATAATTCCTCTGTAAATAGTCCCACTATGGTTAATGCTAAAGGTGGTAATGGCAAGTACTATTAATCATGAAGAAGACGCCTCTAAATTTGACGGGACATATCTCACTCTGTGCGATATACCCGGCCTATTTCTTCCAGCCCAATGTATAGTATGCGCGTACAAAAGCGTGACGGTGCGTCCGAGTCTGTGTCATTCGATAAGGTTCTTCAGCGCATTCGCAAGGCAGCTAAGAATCTCTCAGTCAATCCCGATGCCCTCGCCCAGCAGGTCCTCGCGCGTATTGTCAACGGCATCAAGACAAGTGAACTCGATGAGCTATCCGCCCAGATGGCTGCCTCGCTTTGCACAACTCATCCTGATTGGGCGACTCTTGCCGCACGCATTGCGGTCTCGAATCACCAGAAGAACACTGAGGCCAGCTTCGTGAAGGTGATCCATATTCTTTCGAATCAGTTCCATAAGACCGGCGATCCGCTCTCATACATTTCCGCCGATCTGATCGCCTTTGTTAATGCCAACGCAGAAGCGATTGATAGCTATATCAAGCACGATCGCGACTATGACTTTGACTATTTCGGCTTGAAGACTCTAGAGAAGTCGTATCTACTCAAGGATACTGCAGGCAAGGTCATTGAGCGCCCACAGCACATGTGGATGCGCGTAGCCGTCGGTATCTGGATGTCCTCTGGTAACCTCGAGAGGGTGTTTGAAACCTATGATCTCCTCTCGCAGAAGTTCCTAACGCACGCCACGCCAACGCTCTTTAATGCCGGTACGCCGCGCCCTCAGCTGTCTTCCTGCTATCTTCTATCAATGTCTAATGACAGTATCGCCGGTATCTATAAGACACTTGGTGACTGTGCCGCGATTTCAAAGTATGCTGGCGGCATTGGTCTTCATCTCCACAATATTCGCGCGCGTGGCTCTCTCATCCGTGGTACAAACGGCCAGAGCAATGGCCTTGTACCAATGCTGCGTGTCTTTAATAATACGGCACGCTATGTCGACCAGGGTGGTGGCAAGCGCAATGGCTCCTTCGCCATGTATCTAGAGCCCTGGCACGCCGATGTGGAGGACTTTCTCCGCATGAAGCTCAACACTGGTGCAGAGGAGGAGCGCGCCCGTGATCTCTTCTATGCTCTCTGGATTCCTGACCTCTTCATGGAGCGTGTTGAGGCGGATGCAGAGTGGTCGCTCTTCTGCCCCGATGAGGCCCCTGGTCTATCTGATGTCTGGGGTGCCAAGTTTGTGGAACTCTATACAGACTATGAGGCCAAGGGGCGGGCGCGTAAGACAGTCTCGGCGCGCAAGCTCTGGTTTCAGATTCTCGATTCGCAGATGGAGACCGGTACACCCTATCTCCTCTATAAAGATGCAGCGAATGCCAAGTCGAACCAGAAGAACATTGGCACCATTAAGTCATCGAACCTTTGCACGGAGATCATGGAGGTCTCCACACCTGAGGAGACGGCTGTGTGTAATCTGGCCTCGATTGCCCTACCAGCCTATGTTCGGCTTGCAGAAGGCGCAACCTTTGACTTTGAGACGCTGCAGAAGGCGATTCGCGTGGCTGTTCGCAATCTTAATCAGATTATCGATATCAACTTCTATCCGACGCCTGAGACGAAAAAATCGAATCTTCGCCACCGTCCGATTGGTATCGGCATCCAGGGTCTCGCGGATGTCTTTGCGCTACTAGGGCTAGCATGGGAGGATCCCGCCGCGGCTGAGCTCAATCAGCGCATCTTCGAGCACATGTATTATGCTGCAGTCGACGAATCGGCTGAGCTCGCTTCTAAGGAGGGTTCCTATGAGACCTTTGTCGGCTCGCCGGCGTCTGAGGGCAAGCTACAGCCTGACCTCTGGAGTGTGACACCTCTCACAGAGACTGATAAGACACTTGATTGGGCTGCACTGCGTTCGAAGGCTTCTACAGGCCTTCGTAACTCTCTTCTCCTGGCTCCTATGCCTACGGCTTCTACGAGCCAGATTCTCGGTTACAATGAGTGTTTTGAGCCTTTCACGAGCAATATTTACACTCGCCGCACGCTCGCCGGCGAGTTTGTAGTCATCAATCGCCATCTCATGAAGGAACTGCTTGCGCTAGGCCTATGGAATGATGATATGAAACAGCAGATCATTGTGAATAATGGAAGCGTTCAGAGCCTGGAGGCGATCCCTGAGGCCATTAAGGCGCGCTATAAGACGACTTGGGAGATTCCCCAGAAGGTTCTGATTGATATGGCTGCTGCTCGCGGTGCCTTTATCTGTCAGTCGCAGTCCCTGAATCTGTTTGTGGCTGATCCGACATATGCAAAACTAACTTCCATGCATTTCTATGGATGGAAGAAAGGTTTGAAGACGGGCTGTTATTATCTGCGGACGAAGGCGCCCGTGAGCGCCCAGAAGTTTACGGTTGATCCTCGACTTCTGGCTGCAGTTCAGGGTTCGAATACGGCTCAGGCTACGGCTCACGACAAGGATGAGTCGGCAAGCGAGTATGAGGATTCCAGCGATGACGAGGAGAAGCCAAAGGATGCTCCAGAGCCAAAGAGCGCCCCCGAGACGCGCGCTCAGAAACTTGAGCGTCTGTCAAAGGAATACGAGGACGAGGTAGCGCGTTCAAAGGCCGCGGCAGAGAATGGCGAGGGCTGCTTGTTCTGTAGCTCGTAATAGCTAGAACGAGAAACTAAATGCTTGGCGGTAAATAGAATGGTAAGTCTTGTTGCGGCCACCTTATTATTTATACTCCTTTCACCTGGGTTTCTTCTTACGCTTCCACCAGTCGGCGATAAGATTTTCATGTCATATAAGACATCTCTTTTTTCCATTTTAGTACATTCACTAGTTTTTGCAGTCGCACTTTTATTTTTAAATAAGATTGAGGGGTTTGCAACTGCACGCAAGAGCAAGAACTAACATTACAATATAAAAATAAAACATTAATAAGGCTAATGGCTATTGATCCTCAACTACCGAGATCCCTGCCAATCCATGAATAAACATCAAGAACTCCTTCTCAAAACCCCAGAAACAGCCTGGCTTGACATCTGCACCAGATGGCACGCGACGGCTCGACGCGTTTTTCCCGTGACTAAAGGCCACAATAATCTGCTGAGGCGGCATCTCTAGAACATCCTTTGAACGCCCAACAAGAAAGCCCTCTCCCTCCCCAATATGTATTCCACGCGGGAAGGGCTTCACAGCCCACCATGACTTGTAGAAGGTGAGAGTGGCCTCGGATACTCTCTGCTCTAGCGGCAGGTCCATCGGTGGCACATTCACAGCACTAATACCCTTCACAAGGTCATAACAGGCAATCGTAGTACATGCCACTGCCTTCGGCTCCCAAGGATGCTTCGTAAGCCAGCCCACACGTCGGCGAATTGATGATACAGGATAATGGTCGTCATCATCCATAAAAAGAATAATATTAGCCGTCGCCTTATCAACTCCTATGTTGCGCTTATCACTTATAGAGCGCTTGCCATTGAGAGGGACATAGACAATCTTGAAGCTTGATGTCGAGTTTGCAACACCCATAATCATATCTGAATTCTGCTCCATCGGGTCATCAGAGTCATCGACCAGAATCCACTCAATCTTATCCTTTGGATAGTCGCTAATCATTAGAGAGTGGCACGCGAGATCGAAGAACTTCTTGCGATTATAGATAAGTGTCACAATACTAATCGGCGGGTATGCATCAAGGCGCGGAGGGAGAACGGCAGGCGCCGCTTGCCGCTGCTGAGCTACTAAGCCTACAATCTTCTTAGAGAATCGCTGCCAGCGCTTAGCAGACTCGGACTGGCGAGCCCGTGACGCCGCACTATCAAAAAGCATGAATTGTCCCATGGCAATATCAAGCTCCTTCTGTAGAGCTTCTAGAGGTGCACCGACATCAAAATAAGTCTTCTCGAGGTTCGATGATAGAAAGCATACGCCGGTGGAATCCACATAGTCATTGAGATAGCACGGGAGAGAATTCATGATCGCGAAGGATCCATTCTGCTCCGCCTCGGCCGCCGTGTAACCGAACCCCTCCGCCTGAGAACAGCATACATGGCCCTTGAAGCTCTTGAAGATCTCACGATCATTTGGTGAAAGGTCCCCACATGATACTATAACATTTGGAGGCACGGCGCCAGAAAGATCAAAGGGTTCAACTGTAAATATATTGAGCTGGGGATAAGTCGGCTTCCAGACTGATAGGAGTAGAGGCACATAGGCACGCTTATTGACAGAACCGCCGAGAACCCAGACAAAGGAATCTGCCACTGGCTTTACCGAGCTGGCAGCGCAAGGTGCTAGTCCCCAGGGAATACAGACAACCTCCTTCGCCTTCTTAGAAAAAAGCTGGGCCGTGAGCTCATCCCGCGTAACGACCACATCAAATTTAAATAAATAGGGGTCCCAGATTTCAAGCCAGTGCTCTGGATTCACCATGAGAATGTTAGTCCGAGCCCATGAAGCCCAACCATAGATTGGCACCTCTAAATGAATGAGAATGTCAGCAGGTACAGGCGCCTCAAGTGGGTCACAATGTTTTACATTATAGCCCCCTAGAGCCTTCCGAAGGCCATCCACATCCTTTTGAAGGCCAAACTGATTTGACTTATTCGCAAGAACGATAATATTCATCTATGCTTTTTATAGGTAGGCGTTTAAGTCAATATGGATCCAACAGATGTAGGATTTCTTAAATGGATTGATCCATATGAAAAACAGGAGAAACATTTAGCCAAAACAATCAAAAAAGAGAATGCACTTTTTCTTTCACAACTCGATGGAATGGATGATTTAACGGCTCTTATTAAAAAGAATGAGATATATGATACCGAGTCATCTCCTAATATTATTTTAAACTATCCTCTTACAAATCCCAAGATTAACATTAGTTTAAAACATCTAAATGGCGAATGGGGACTTGCTTGGAAATGGCACGGAGCCGATGATTGGAAGTGGGTAGATAATTTGGATATCTCAAGGGACGGTGAAACAGTTGCCTTTATAGAGTCCGCAAAAACTAATTATAAAGTCACAGTAAAAACGAAGAGCCATACTTGGACGCATAAGCACCTGATCGGACCAGATATCGCAATTATCGGTTCCCGTCTCTATTTTATAGAGGCCGATAGCCCACTACAGTATAATCGTCTTGTCAGTGTAGATATTCATTCAGGTAAAGAGGCTAAGGTTCTCTATGAAGAATCGAACAAGGAAACACAGATTGAATTTGTTTGGTGTGAGGGAAGAGCGCTCTTTCTTCTTTCTTACCGCGCAGGTTATAACAGATTACATTATATACGGGATAATTCCACTAAGGAATTAGACCCTCAAGGAGTCGCCTTTTTTCCAGTAGGGCATTTAGGTACAAAACCGGTTTATTTTGTGCGTGAAGGATCTTTCACGGCTCCGTGGAAATTGGTGGGTTGTAATTGGAAATTGAATTCTAGAATTTCGGCGGATGGAATTGAATTCTGTTCTCTCTCTGCGAAAATTCTAATTACGAAATTCTACGGAGTCCGAACAATTTGGAAAATGAGTTCTGGAGAACCGGTTCCAATTTACAGGGGAGTTTTTGAAATTGCAGAATGTATGAAATTAATGCGATGGTTTCTTGAACCAGTAAACTATATTTGGTGTATACGCCCAGGATCTGTAATGTTTAAAATCGATACTGAATCTGCATCAATTGAATTACCTGCGATTCGATATGGTTCAGTGTCTGAGACGGGTATTTCAATATCTGCAGATGGCCTTCCAGTTCGGTGGACTCTTATAAGACCTGTCGGTAAACCGATTGGACTCGTATGTACTGCCTATGGTGGTTATGGAATCGCTACATCATTAAATACGACTCGATGGCGACCATGGATAGATGCCGGCTGGGCTGTATCCTTTTTATTTGTGCGTGGAGGTGGAGATGGCAATGAGGTGTGGGCGGACCTAGGGCGTCTAGATGGTAAACAGGGGGCCCTAGATGATGTTGAAGCCTGTATAAAAGATCTGCAAAAAGAGACCAAGGTTTTACCTCATGCTACCGTGCTTTTTGGGCGATCTGCAGGTGGTCTCATTGTTGGGAATATGGCTGCACGGTGGCCTCTAGGGGAACTTTTTGGAATAATCTATACCGAGGTTCCCTATGTGGATCTCTTGAAGACTGCAGCGAATGTTCGGCTCCCGCTGACAGAATATGAATTTGAGGAATTTGGTAATCCTCGGGCTGGTCTGGCTGAATTCGAGGCCGCTCTGGCGATTTCTCCAATTCACCAATTGGGTCCTCAAGGGGCTCCTGGAATTAAGGTTTTATGTAGAAGTGGTATTCACGATATTCAAGTATATCCGTATGAATCTGTAAAGTGGATTAATGCCTTGAGAGGTGATCGTAAGGATGAGACAAAGATTCTATATATTGATAATGAAGGGCACCACACCTTAAAGATTTATAGGGAGTACGCTATTGATTTTTTGATTATTACTAAGTGGATTAAAGCAAGTGCCTTCGCAAGTACAGGGAAAATCTTCGTAACAAGTAAATGAGTCAGGCAAATGTACTAGGAACTGCTGGAATAGATACTTCAGCTCTAGCAGTAAGAACACCTACTACAACTCTTGGAGTAACTCTTCCTACAAATACACTGTCCGGTACAAATAATACGGAGCACAATTTAATTTTAAAGAGACTCGATGAAATAAAGACAGCGATCAATGATGGATTTTCACAGATGGCTACAAAGATAAATGAAATGGGAATGAAGCACACTGGTGGTAGACGGCGGCTGCGTAAAAAGCAGAGTCGTATAACTGCAAAAAATAGAAAGTCATTCTAGAATGTCATCTGTGTTTGGAAGTGCTGCGAGTATGCTTGGGCTTGGAGGAGATACGACAACTCTTAGCGCTGTTGGTCCTGCACGGGCTTCCATGAACTCGACTTATGGCCCTGCGCTTACACCTAATCAGCGTGCTCGCAACAGCATGCCACGCGCTGCTGCGCCACCAAAGAAAGAGGCTCTTATGCCGCGGATGCCTGCTTCTGGGCCTGCTAAAGTAAACCCTATGATGAACTCGCCACCCACAGGCATGGATCGTGAGGTTCCCATGGAATCGACTGGTTCAGCTATGGAATCGTCTGGTTCGGCCATGAACTCGAGTAGCCCTGTCATGGGCGGTGGCTACAGAAAGAAGGCTAAGAAGTCCAAGAAGGCTAAGAAGTCCAAGAAGTCGAAGAAGGCTAAGAAGTCGAAGAAGACTCGTCGTGCCCGCCGCGATTAAAAAAGCCTTCCGACACGACCCTTTAAAAATCTAAAGTATAAATATAAAATGGCCGTTTCCCGTAAGCACTCCCGCCGCGCTCACAAGTCTCGCAAGGTTGGCCGCAAGGGCCGCAAGGGCTCGCGTACGCGCAAGCACTAAGCGAGCTTTTTAAAAAGAGCTTTTTAAAAAAAAGCTCAGCAAAAAGAGTTTAGTAAAAACAGTTTTTAGAAAAACTAGATACCCTCTAAAGATTTATAGGGTATCTAGTTTTTGGGCTCTTTTTTAAAAAAAGCAGAGCAGAGCAAAGCAGATCTAGTCAACAATCATATAGTTCCCCCCACCAAGAAGATTCCGTAGAAACAGCCGCCTATGCTTTTCATGAACCCCATGCTTCAAAATAGCCTCACGATGTTTCGCTGTTCCATAGCCCTTCGATGAAGCGATCGAATACTTTTTCTGTAAATCCGGCTCAGTTTCACAGGCCGCCAAAACCATTTGATCCCTATGTTCCTTTGCTAGAATACTCGCTGCCGCAACGGAAAGATAGGTAGTATCAGCTGCAGGCTCAACAATCTGTTCGAGTTCAGTCTCAATCTTTAGAATTCCATCAATAATAAGCCGTTCAGGGCTCAGATTTCCTGATAGACCCTCTAAGGCCCGCGTAAAGGCAAGGCGATTCGATCGACTCATCCCATACTCATCAATCTCATCGGGTTCAACAATCCCCACTCCCCATCCAACTGCATGCTTCTTGATTTCATTGAAGAGGATAGCACGCCGTTTTGCACTGAGTTTCTTAGAATCTTTGATACTCGATGATATCTGTCGAAGCTCTTCAGACCAGGTGGCCTCTGCAGGCCAAACAACTGCACCAGCAACAAGAGGTCCCCAAAAGCACCCGCGCCCAGCTTCATCAATACCAACTTCACACTTCGCATCATCACTATATCTAGGTTTAAGCATTATGCAAGTAATTTTAGAGCGTTCATGTCAATTTTATAGTGTGAAGATATAATAGAGATGAGAAGAGAACTCTTCTTTGTACTATTAGTCATAATAGGATTACTGCTATGGCAATATAGTGTTAATAAGACAGAAGAAAATTTCCAGGACTTTGTAATGCCAAAACCAAATCCTCAGCCAACTCCTGTGGCAAAGGGCGACCCTCTTCCGTTTGCCCCTTCATCTACATCATTACTTGCTCCACCTCCCGGCCAAACTGCTTCAGTTAATAGTTACCCAGCTGATGATCCAGCACAAAAAAAGGCAAATGCTAAACGCATTAAGAACCTTCTTCAAACATTAAATGGATTTCTTTCAAATGAGGGCCCAGGGCTTTCACAGCTCGGCGACCCTGCCGTTCAGATTCCTCTTCAGACTGCTCGTGCCGATGCTCGCCGCTTAACAGATGAGGTCAGTGTAATTGACCGTAATCCAGGTGTCGAAAGTAGTCTAACAGATGAAAATGTAAATGATATTGATGCGAACTTAACATATTTGCAGAAAAAGTGGCGGCTTTCTGCAAACAGCATGAGTGGAGCAGTAGAGGGCTTTCAAGGATTTGGTATATCCTCAGGTCCTTCTATTAATACAATGTCTCCCCCTAATGGCCCGTCAGGTGCACCCTCTGGCGCGCCATCTGGAGGTACATCTTCTAGTTCAATGTCTTCCTCTAACAGCCCGCCAGGTGCACCTTCAAGTTTAACCTATCATTATAAAGGAATAATCCCGGATTTTCCATCACTACCAACCACTGGAAATACATTAAATGATTACTATCTTCTTAAACACGGGTACAATCCAATGATGCTATGGAACATGTATGCATTATGGAATGGATCTACATGGCTTTTACAAGGATTCCCAACTTATAGTATTATAGATACAGTGCATGATATTAATGAAATGGCTAATATGAGATATAATGATTTTACAGAGGGTACTGCGTATAAAATATATAACAAAGTTGGGCCATACACTATGTATTTAGTCTGGATGGGAGGAACGCCAGGTCCTGTTAATAACGCCCCACAAGACATTATTGATATGATGAATTATGTTTATAGTAATCCAAATACTCCTGGAATATTTGGAAATACTGATCCTATTAAAACTGGCTCAGGAGGGCCTAGAAGTGCCCGCTTTGCATATATTTTAACAACTAGTTCAGCAAATATTAATACATTAATAACTGATATATTTAAAAGCCAAAATCCTGCAGGCGTTGAGAAGGGTACTCTAAAAAGTGTAGCAGATCTTCCTTCATCAAATAATTTAAATACTTATTACTATATGGTTAATGTAAATAGCACAAATACAGAATATTTAACATGGCGTTTAAATTCTTGGATTGGAGTTACTCCATTAACATTTATAACAGAATCCTTCCAAACTCAATCAGGCGGTCCCTCAGGCGGCCCCTCAGGAAATCCCAATCGTGTTGTTGTAACGCCTGCGCTTCTTGCATTTTTTAAGAATTTACTTAGTACTCAGGGTTCTCCATCAGGTGGCCCCTCAGGTGCGGCCTCAGGATCTGCCTCAGGAAGACCCTCTCCCTCAGGCGGTCCCTCAGGTTCAGCCACTCTAACTCTAGCACAACTTATTACACTACAGACAAATATTCTTGCCACCATAACTCGTCTTACCAGTAGTGGAAGCACAAACCCTCTACTTACACAACGTATCAATGTTCTAGAAATTGTTCTACACAATGTCGATAGCTTTATCACACAGATAAATCGTGGAACATTAAAGGAGGCGGATATCCCTATTACACTTGCAGCCTACAACGCCTTTTTACCCTTTGTTGACCCGACAAAGAGTCTACAGCTCGATCAGCCACTTCCTAACCTTATAAGATACACTGGGGCGAGCTCGGCGCTCATGAGTCTTTTCCCATACTACATGAATGGTGATGTATCTGGAGCTGAACTCGCGCGCTCACTCTTTGACAAGTATGCTGCTGGACTCTTTAATGAAACCTCATATGAGATTGGTCTCAAGTTTAATCATAAGTCTGAGTCCGAGCGTAGAATAGCAGAGAGTGTTGCAAGGGCCGCTCTAAATCCGATTGTACGCCCATTTGGTGATAAATACGATGAGGATTATCATGGAAAGGCCCCCGCTAACTCAGGTGAACGCGGGGAAATGGAGAAGCATATTGCCTCCATGAGCGGTTCGACGGATGGTAAGGGTACAGCCTCTAAAAATAAGAATTTAAATGACGGTGCAGCAGTGAGTACAGTTCCTGCAGTACTTGATTGGAAGGCGCGTTCACAGCAAATTTGCGACCAGATCTCAAAGCGTGGTCTCGATCCAAATGACTACGGATGTTTAAAGAATACTAAGGCAGTTGACGAGAATTTTTCATTCAGAGGCTATGCACGCATGATATGTAGCCGCCTAGGCACAAACTATGACCCTGGCATACCAGACTTGTGCGGTTGCCCCCCACCAACATGGCCTGGATGGCGGCCATGATATTTTCATACAGATTACTAGAAAGAGCGCAATGCGTATACCAAATCTTAAACATATGGGACCGCTTCTAGTTGCCTTCCTTATAGGATTTGTCTTAGCGCTTCTATTAAAGGGATATAGCAGCGAGGGATTCCAGGTAATCAATGCAAATCCATTGTGTAGTTCGTGCGGCCAGGCCGGCTGCCCTCCTCCTCCTGATATGTCAAAGTATGTACTCAAGAGCTCCATACCGCCTCCTGCAACCTGCCCTGATATGAGCCAGTATATGCTAAAGACACAATGCCCGCCTGTGCCCGATCTTTCACAGTATGTACTCAAGAGCTCAATCCCTGCACCTGAGCCGATCATTGTTGACAACTCCTCATGTGGCAAGGAATGCGGCGAGTGCCCGCCATGCCCTCGCCCTCGCTGCCCTGAGATTAAGTGCCCGCCGCCAACAGTATGTCCGGCCTGCCCTCCATGTGAGCGCACTGCCTGCCCCAAGCCTGTTGTCAAGTGCAAGGCTGAGGAATCACCAGAGACGCCTGTGAGACCCTACCTTGCCCCGTTAAATATGGGAATGTTTGGAAATACTTAAATTAAGTACCTTGGCGCTATTATATCATGATAAATTAAGAAAAATGGATACCAAATACTGGGGACCCTCAGGTTGGAGTTTGCTTCATCTAATAACAATAGCTGAATCAAATCCGTCTCCGCAATATAAAAAGAATCTCGAGTGCTTTTTTTCAACACTTTCCTATGTGCTTCCGTGCAAATACTGTCGCGCCAGTTTGAGTGAATATGTGACAGAACACCCCCTAGAAAAGGCACTAGAGTCTGATAAACCATATGCTCTAGCCCGGTGGCTCTGGACTATACATAACTGTGTAAATGCGAAGCTACGCTCACAAAAACTTCATGTAGAGGATGATCCGCCATTTGTCGATGTTAAAAAGAGATATATTGAGCGATTCGAGGCTGGGTGCACTCGCACAAAGTTCGAAGGCTGGGAGTTTCTCTTTTCAATCGTAGAAAATCATCCGTATTCGAAACAATCTCTCTCAGGTATTCCAATTCCAGGAGCACCAGATCTGACAGATGCAACCGATCTCGAGAAGAATCGCTGGAATGTTCTGCCCGCCGCTGACCGTCAAAAATATGTAGAAAAATTCTGGAGATGTCTTCCAAGTATTTTGCCATATTCCGAGTGGAAAACAATTTGGGAGGATTGCCAGGTAGATTGGTCTTCGCGGTCCTCATCTCTAAAAACACTATGGCAGATCCGTTGTAAGATGGAAACTGAACTCGAGCTTCTGAATAAAACGACCTATCATTCACTTTGCTATGAATTAAAGAAACATCGCAGTGGATGTGCCAAATCGAAGCGGGCAAAAACATGCAGAAAGAACCGTCATGCTAAATAGGCAATGGGCCCAAAAATAGTTACTGAAGCACAGAAGGTGCTTGATGTTTTTCAACCAGGTTTAATACGATCAGCAGCTAGACTCTCACACGATCCCAGCAAACTATATTTTTATGTTGAACACCCAACTGATAAATGGAGAGTCTACCTACGGACAGTGTGTTTTATACACGAGTTAACGAAGCCCTTCAATCCGACTCGCTTCCTTGTTGTCAAGCGTACAGATGGTGATACGGCAGCAGCCTCTTGGGAGCCTCCAAAGGGTCAAATGGAGGGGAAGGATGGAGTCGGCAACTCAATCTATAGCGTTCTCCGTGACAATATTCGGCGGGAAGTTCAAGAGGAGGCAAAGATTACAAACATTCGTGATCTACAGCACACTGGGCTTGTTCTCCAAAGCCGTGAATCGAACTACCCCGAGAATACCTTCTTTCAGTATCATATTTTTACAGGATACGCACATCCGAGACAGATTAAGGATGCGTTCGATAAGTTCAAGTGGTTCAGCGAACACCCAGCCGCCTTCTCACGGCTTCGACGGGAAAACAGAGAAAAGGATGGGATATCCTGGTTTGATTCGGTGGAAACAAAAATAATGGGAAAGTGGTCGCCAACAATGGTAAAAATGTATTTGGATTCTGTAACGGCTACCGCCAAGTAGCTCTAGACCTAGATACGCCCAGCAACCTTATCAGTAATAACTGCACTACTCATATACTTCATAAGAGTGCTTGTATGCTCGTTCTTGTAATCATAATTACACGAATGATCATAACTGCTGCGATGAGTTGAACAAAAGGTCTTCGTACATTTGCATGTAATGCTTGAAAGAAGAAGAACCTTCTTGCAGTCAAGGAAATCACACCGCTTCTTCATTTCACACAGAGTTTCTTAGAAGGAAATGTCCTCAAATTTTATTGTGTCGCATTTCTAAAAGTTGTCGTAGCAGGTGGTTCCACTCCAGACCGTATCTGATCGACTGTTGCCGATTCTAGCCGATTTCCACTCTTTTCATAGTTATATATCATCAAGAGACCATCACGATATGTCATCTCACAGCCCTTGTAGTAGTTAAGAAGAAGATTCCGCGTCTCATTTGCGATTCGGTTGATCTCGTTCATTCCACCCGAAATAACACGAGGATTAAACTTTAACTTCTTATCCCGTTCAACAGAGGTTCTATCAAAAAGACTAAAGATAAGTGTTAAAGCATTTTGGAAATGCTGCTGCTGTTGCGAAATGAGAGTCGCCGTTACAGACCGCAGATTACTCGCAAGTGGTTTCGGTACTATAATACGGGAATCGCCTCTGTCATCGCACATTCTCAAAGCCTTCTCGCGGATATCACTGAGCCGAGCAGGTATTGCATCAGGATCAGGGGCCTGGCCTGGGACGATCGGTGCATCCTTAATCATATTGATATCTGGATAGCGCTCAAAAAGGAACTTGAGATAGCGAAGATATTCCTTATAGGATGCAGGATCCACGATCCTAGGAGAACCGGCAACAAGTCCTTCGAAAAAAAGCAGAGAAAGAGCATAGATACCAGACTCTTCAATAACTGGCTTTCCAGGTGTAGGCAGTGAGCCATCTTTCTGGTATCCGAATGAAAGGCGACAGATTGAACTATAGGCCGGTGCACTCAAATTACCCTTAATTGCCTCTAAAGAAAGTAATTGAACGGCGCGGGCAATACAGTGACTCTTTACAGGAGGATCCTTCGCCATTGCCGTCCAAAGCTTCTTAACCTTTAATGACTCGTCAATCTGTGGAGAATTATAAGGCTCTACGAGGCCGGCGCGAGTTATTTTGAGACCCTTAATACCATCATTATATGTACTCGATGTTATTTCTTTAAAAACACGCTCGAGATACTCTGGTATAGAAAGGTCATTTACATCTGAGCTTGGCGTCCCAGTCTCTGAATCAGCTTTGAAAGTCATTTGTTTAAGAGTTGTAGGAATACTTATCGTGTTTCTGTATTCTGGTGGTTTAACTTCTGATACACTAAAATCAAGTTCAACCTTATATATTACCTGTATTGACATATTCGATTCGCGCTGTGGCTTTGTGATTTTCATGCGTGCAGTAATAGTGACCTCCTGTGGCCTATCTTCACCCTGAATCTTTACCTTATCAACATATGCGATCTTAACGGTGCTCTGATCTTCCTGATTTCTGAATAAATAAACATGGGAACCTGTAATGTTCTGATTTTTATCATAGTCGCCTGAGATGTAACGAAGCTGTTTCAAGAATTTTGCAACAGCAAAAGGGGGTTCACCTAGAGCAATAGTTACAGCCTTGTCAAACATGGCCTTCATAACAGTGGGGAGAGTTTGCCCTCTAGTCTTAGAATAGGCATCACCAATAGATTTTGGAGCAGTACCTGGTATAGTCTCCTCGATAAATTCAGGACTGACACGAATGCCATTGAGTTTAGAGGTATTTATTCCCCAATCATCTACTGGTGAAAAATTGGCTAGAGATATTTTATAACGTTGCCGCGCGCCCCCAGGTTGAACCTCAATTATAAGAGTGGCCTGCATGGTATAATTTCTAGAACTGCGATCAAAGAAATAATATACAGTGGGTTGAGGATTATCTTGTACTACTCGAATTGGAGCTCCAGCTGTGGCGCCGAAATTATAGAGTGAGTTCTGGTCGAGTGAAAATGGAAATCCCCCATCAAATCTCATTGGTGTTTTATCACCCTGACCCCCATTTGGCCTCAGTAAATGGTAATTTAATACAGAGTATGGTCCACTGTTAATATAGAAACTACCATCTCTTGTCGCATTTAGTTCTCCACCTGAACCGAACCATGAGCTTTGTTGAGGGGGGTTAGAAAACCCTAGGAAATTCTTCGGATCAAGAAAGGCAACACCTTTTTGCATGGGATCGCGTTTAATATCATCAGATGGATCAGTCACTGGAAGACGGGAATCATACATACTCAAGAAAAGTGCGCCGAAAATCTGGAAAATGCGAATAAAAAAGAAGGCGAGTTCGAGACAGTATTCGCGCTGTTTGGCACGAACATCTGGTGGCATCGACTTTAGAATACCGTCAATACTTTGTAAGTAGAGGGTGCCATCCTTTCCCTTATCTGGATAGACTTTCATCTTAATAAAAAGAGATTCTAAGGCATCAGTCGCTACAATAATATATCTCTTACAGCGATCCGGATCGGCAAGAGAATATATATCTGCAAGATCAGTGCGCCGAAACATTTCCTGGAGTATAAAATTCAGACTTTGTGGAGTATCTATCTGTGATGGTACCGACGAACCGGCGCCCATTTCCTATATTGAGCTAAGAGGTTTCATAACATATTGCTACCGCCATGTACTTAACTTCAGTACTAGCCGTTACCGCCATGTACTAGACGGTAAGGGCGGCGGCAATTACATCGCGCTGAATACTAATTGTACCGGCCTTGAGGGCAGCATCTAGCTTCTTGAGACACTTGTTGAGAGTACCTTCACTGACACCACATACACCAGCAATACGCTCGTTAGGAATATCAGGAATCTTCGACTCCTGGATCACCAGGGCAAGAACACCCGCCGCCAAAGAGGGCGGCATGTTCTCAGGACATAGTTCAATGTCTTCGATTTCATTGGCAAGTTTCACCGCCACCTGCTCGAGAACCGTATAGGCCTTGCGCGTGATAGGTAGGCGACTTAGTGGATTCGCAATGTAGTTTGATGAGCGGGTTGTTGGGAACGATGCAGGCGCTGCCGTAGTGGATAGTAGGCCGCGCTGAGTTGCCATACAAAGAATCTCCTGAAAGTATTTCATTGACTTTGTAAATTGCGCGATACTTAGATGAAACATATCGGCTACCTCCTTTGGCTTCCTCGGCTGATTTACCATCTTGAGAGCCGAGTAGAGGCAGCTGGCTACAACTGAGGTGCGCGACATGCCCCGTCGATCACAGTGTGCCACGAGTTTAACATAGAGATCCTTCGCAATATCCATTGTGCGCGTATCAAATCCATTATTTGTGGCGGCCAGTGCAATCTGTTCGAAGACTTGTAGAAGGGAGCGTTCCTTGTACGGCAGAAGATTCCAGGAATGATATCTGCGGACACGAGCCATCGCCATGCGAGTAGTAGAGTTGCCACCATGAGCGTGAGAGAGAATCATGGTACCGAGAGTTGATGTGGGAAAACGGGGATCAGTAGGTGCACCGACGCGGCAGGGGTCGACTGAACCACGGTCATCAGCGCCGAAGAAACGATATTCGGCGCCGCTGTCAATGATCTTATTTTCGATCTCACCACAGAGTTTACATATCATAAACTCTTCACAGTCCCATTCCTCGTGAGCTACCTTGCACGAGGAACAGAAGATTTCATTGATGCCTGTGCCAGCAGATTTAGGAGCATCGGGTTCCTTCTTGAATAGAGTATCATCCCATTCACTGTAACCCTTATGTAAACGAGGAAATAGTGACTGCATTCAATATACATTTTTGATAATTGAATGCTTATTCAATTTTTATTAGTTGGAGTAAGGCGGCTGCCTGCGGGGTTGAAATGGCCGCGAGTTTGTTTATAACGAAATTATTGAAAGTTTTTGTAGCCATATCAGATGGATTATAAAAGTGTGTATGGACTGTTTGAAGAGGCTGGGAGTCAATCGTAACTGCCGTTTCTGTTACAGCCCACTTAGCCTGTAGTTCAGAGGGGTGAGTAGACCCTTGCCACATACGCCACCAGCCATAATTTACTTGGGCCGGAAAATGATAGATAATATTCGACCATTCGGGCTCATCAAAACATTCTAGCGCGGCCTGCTCGTGAAAACGAGAAGCGGGACAGGCTTCACGCCAGGCATTAATGGCACGTTGCGTGCAAACCCAGAGACACCCGCCATTATATTTACCGAATCTCGCCTCGTCACGCTGACGAATCATATGGGGGCTTACAGCAACTTTTACATGATCTGGAATCTTTGGAAGTGGTGCAAAAAAGCAGAGGTCAGAGTCAAGATAGAAGACGCCCTCTGTTGTAGCAGTGTCAGGATCGGCTGTAAAAACCCAATCGAGAAGATTGAGCTTTTCCATTTGGAACTCGTACCAGAGCGTTTTGCCATTCGGGCGCCGCTGCAACTCCATTTCGGCGCGAGTCTTTCCACTGTAGTCATCGAGGCATTCATTAAAGACAATGAAGATGTTGTAATTATCTGCGAGTACTTTTGCCATTATTTCGGCGTCGCAAAAGAGATAGACGGTGGGGGCATTGGCAGGAGTATAGTGAAGAGACAAACTTGTCAGGAAAATCTTGAGATCCTGGTAAGATTGATTAGTTGATAGGGTTGCTATGATTGGTGGCATTATAGAGGTCTTTATATATCTAACGAGGGGTTGCTATAAGCCGCCGCCCTTTTTGGAAAAAAGGGCCCAAAAACCCGATACCCTTTTTGGAAAAAAGAGCCCAAAAACCCGATGCCCTTTTTAGAAAAAAGGGCCCAAAAACCCGATACCCTTTTTGGAAAAAAGGGCCCAAAAACCCGATGCCCTTTTTTCTAAAAAGCTCATTAGGCAAGTGCCTTAAACATATAGAGGCAGACCGCACCGCCAAGCATCTGCGCCACGACCTCCGAGGCAAACTCCTCCGTCGTAAGCTTGTTCTTGAGGAACATGACAAAGCTGACAGCGGGGTTCGCATGGCCGCCGCTCGTCTTAGCCGTGAAGAAGATCACAAGCGAGAGGGTTAGACCAACAAAGAGCGCGTTTCCTCCGGAAGCTAGCACCGAAAGGATAAGTAAAAAGGTGCCAAGAAACTCTGATAGAAGCTTGACAGTGTGCATTCTACATAATAAGAATAAAATAAAATCTTATTTCAGATATACTCCTATGCTAAATAAAGAATTAGGAAATGCACTACTTTTATGGCTAGTTCTAGTTGTTATAGTGGGACTCCTCTACCAATCAACATACTATATTGGAAATAATCCAATCTTTCGGAAACGTCTCGAACGCATTGAGGCCTTCCAAAACAAGCCTGAAATTACCGGTGTAACAGATGGAACGCTTAGTGCGGATCCAGCTGACGCCTCTCTCGAGAATTTACGCAAACCCTATTCGCTTCTACAGGATGTTCTCCCAATCTTCAAGGGGCCTGCACCCAGACCGAGTAGCCAGGCATGCTATGAGACCGATTTTCAGAAACGCTTAGAAAAAACTGGAAACTTCAAACAGTTAACAAATAATTATAAACGCGGGACTCCCGACTCCTGTTCCGAGCCCCTTCATGAAATGACACTTTCATATTATGATGTGAAGCCTCTGCCCTAATCATCCGTAATCTTACAGACATTCACAGGCGCCACGCGCTTCACAGGCTGGGAAGGCGTATAAGTTCCAGCCCGTGCGCCCTCTACCTTATTCCAGAAGCTTGTCCGCGCCACCTCGGTGGATGCGAACCAAGCTCTATCGCGCTGAACGGTCTCTGTAAAGTACTTGTCAAGATACCAAGGGACGGTCTCAACACAGTTCCAGCCGATTAGTTCCCAATCCGTCTTTTCAATTGACGTATATGCATATTTCAGTTCCCCAGTCTCTGGGGATTGAAAGATCCATACAGTTCCATTAAAACTATAGCCAAGTGTACCCTCAACAGGATCCTGATACTTGGAATCCTTGTACTGTGATGCGAGTTTTACCTCCACATAATCACATTCATCGATATCGGCAACCTCCATCTGAATCTGCATCTGGCACCAGTATTCAAAGGGAATCTTTCCATTAATCTCACGGCGAACAGGACACTTGATCTCAACTAGACGCCCAATACGTTCCCGCTCAGATGACTTCTGAATGATACCGTCTGGGCTCGCGGCCAAATGAGCATCTGTAGGATGAACTAGGCGCCCGACCTCCATGATCTCAGCGCCCCACATGGCAATGAGAATCTGCTTAACAACTGGCTCGAATCGAATACCCCAATCAAAGGGTGACATCTCGCCAGTTAGGCAGGCAAGGCGATTCGTCGATCCCTCTACTGGTTCGGCAATCTTCTGTAAGACAAGCGCATCGACAGCGCGATCACTTCCGAGAATACCAGAAAACTCGCTGGCAGTCAGAACTTTCTTCGACTGTGCATACCATTCAGGTGTCCTCTGCGGGACCTGAGGAAGTGACAGGACATGGTTTACATGCTCTAAACGGTCTTCTGGTGTTAACTCTAACCAACGCTTATTCTGGGCCTTATCCATAAATATACAAAAGAGGTCTCCTACAAGCTCACTATACTTATTAAACTTACTGATTTCAGGATCTTCAATTTCATCCCACGGAATAAGTGTATTTGTAGCAGCATCAAAGGACTCGAGCCAATCTGTTTGAAGACCCTTATAAGAGGGGCACGGATTTGAATCGTCGTGAAGTTCTAAAGAGTCAACAATAGTATTGATATGATCCATCCTATTATTGTAATAAGTTAATAAAACCTTAGACGGGCGTTGAATCATCAGCACTCGAGGGACGCTTTCTAAAAGTAACAGCGTTGCGCCGCTCAATAATCTGAAAAAGGACTTCGCCGTTTGCATTTTGGTGCATAACGAGAGGCTTAATCTCAGTGATCTCCTCTTTTACATCATCATAGACAACAGAGGTCTTAGAATTCAGTAGCTTCTTGTCAAGAGCCTTCGTTAGAAGTGTGAGAAGATTCTGCTGCTCGATTGGCTTAAATCCACGCAGGGTCGCTAGGCTCTCGCTAAAGGCACGAAGACGATTAAGACGAAGTCCACGCTCGAGTCTGTGCCAAGGCTTGCGATATGCCTTATCGGCCTCCGCGTTTAACATCTGTTCGAGACTATCATTAAAAGAGTACTGAGAAACTCCACTCAGATCGCTAGGTGACTTGCGTAATGTCTTATTACGCGCGGCACTCATCTATATTATATATGGGTTGAGTCTTAAGACCATGCCGCGCTTTTTAGAAAAAAGCGCACCAAAAAACTAGAGATCTATTAATCCTTTTACAGGTATCGAGTTTTTTGCTGAGCTTTTTTCTAAAAAGCTCTTTTTGGTGCGCTTTTTTCTAAAAAGCGCTAAGTGCAAATCGCATTGATTGCATCATAGACAGACGCAGTTGGACTCACCTTAATATCATTCAAATACTGATTCGTACCCCACAGATCCTCTGAACCCTTTACCCAAAGGAACGGTCTCCAAACCTCCTTCATCGGCATATCATTCGGCTGGATTTCACTCCACGCATAAAATGATGCGAGCTCCTTACAGCTAGGATCGACAAATAGAAAAATCATATCATTTGCAACCAGCGGTGCCGAAACAAGCGGAAACCCGTTCTCCTTTGCAAACGCCAGCGCTCCCTCTACATCATCCACATAAATCGCGTGAGTTCCGTTCCGCTCAAGAAACATCCATATTTGCACTATATTAACTGCAGTCATCTTTTGCATCGGAATCGCCAAAATGGGTATAACAAACATTTAAACCACTAGATGATACTTCTCTATAGTCTTTAGACGATGCAGTGGGCGACCTATAATTCAGGTAGTGATAAAAAAAAGGATTTCAGAGATGAGGAACAAGTGTATAATTCATACACACCACAATATGCTGGACCTCTCCGGATTCCGCCTGCATCTTTTCAACCCAGAGTCCGCAAGGAGACATCTGCAATTGATACAACAAACAGCAGATACATTGAGAATTGGAACACCGCTGTTCCGATTCAACAGACCGAATACATTCGCAATAATCAACAAGCAGTTTCATCAAAACAGAATCCAGATTCACATGTGCCAAAATCACTTAATACAGTCTATATGGATATGGCACCCCTCTCATCGCGCACCGACCCTCGCGACTTTCGCCAGTCACAGCCCTATATACCAAGCGGCCCCAATCTTGCCGAGAACCCCTTTTTCGATCGCTATGATCCCACGCGCGACCCGAAAAATATGGTACGCGAAGTCCGATCCGCTGTCTATGAATTACAGGAGGCCGATCGCGGAATACAGGAGTCCGCCCGCTTGCGTGAAAGAACCTTCACCGATCGCTATGAAAAGGAGGGTGAAACGCCCACAAATCTCACGCAGTGGTTTGACCTCCTCCGCCCAAAAATTGACAACCCTGAGATCGTATATAGGGATCAGACCCAGACTTGGAAGTTAGGAGCCTCATATAATGACTCAGGGAAACCTTGATAGCATCGTGTACGCCATTAACATGTCACTGAGCGAATATCGCCCTATTGACCTGGTATCGTATAGCATACTATTTGCACTCTCAATCTTTATCGCATTTCCTCGGTTTACCTATAATATTACTGGTGTCTGTCTTATTCCTCTGCTAGTTGATTATTCAATCCTATACTATAAGAATATTAAGCACCAGACGGTTGATATGCATATGTTTCATATTATGATGATTATCACCATTACTTCACTAATCATTCACTGTCTGCTAAATGCAATTTCTAAGAAGACTGCTTAATCAAAACGAATCTCAATAGGTACATCGTGCTTCTCCATAATATTAGTAGTGGCCCCCGCCGCTGCTAGGCGTGTCCGCCGTCTAGTGGTTGAAGCAGTGTTCTGAGATTTTTCACTAGTCTGTTTCTTAATCTTCTGTGCCTCCCGCGCATTTGTATTCATCTCCTTCTCAATCTTTGGAAGATTTAGCTTAATGAAATCAATGATACCCTTCTCAAGAGCCCAGCGAAAGAAATTCAGCTTTCCAACCGTCGTTAAAAAGGACTCCTGGTTTTGAAGCTGGAACATAATTCTCTCACGGCGGCAAAATGGATCAAACAGCTTCTTGGAATATGCCTTCAGCTGCGACTTATAGTTCATATAAACTAGGAATTCCTGATTATTAATAATATATGATGTATTATGCTGTTTGGCATAATTTGTTACGAACCAGTCAATAAGGCGCAGCGAAATCTGGGATGTGCCCTGTAGAAGCTCGAGTATTTCACCCATATCTGCCCGGTTAGCATAGAACTTTTGTAGACTGCTTATAATAAGCTCCTGCTTGCAGTGAATCTTCTTTCTGCGTGTCTGAGGATCATGATCGATTTGAACGGCGACTGTGTCTCCCATAGCTCTAAGAAATACTGGGGGTTCTCTTAAGGCACTTTTTCACACAGGTTATCAGGAATGAGTTCATTGGATGGATATAAACCAGAAGTATCAATGCTTACTGGTGGAGAGGGTGCTATAATAAATGCATCCCAGGCCGGCGGAGCTGGCGAAGATCCTGTTGAGAATGATTTTACAGATGAAGAAAAACAGGGAATTGTTGTGGCTTCAGCAGCAGCCTATGTAATTAGCTCTAAAAATCCGGCGCTTTCGCACGATGAGATTGTAGCAGCCTCAGTTAAGGCTGCAAATATACACGCTCTAAAAATACTCAAATTAAGAACTGAAAATAATGATAATGATATTATAAGTGATGCTACCGAATCCGAACAGGCTGCTGCTAAAAAGGCTGTAGAGGTCGCCTCAAGTGATCCTAGATTTACGCAAAAATTCACTGATGCAAACGCACGCAATAAAGCTCTTCACGAAGTTGCAGTGAAAGCAATCCTCATACAAAGAAAAAAGAGTAATCTAGCAATTGTCTCAACAAAAAAGGTTGCTGCCGCCGGCTCAAAAATGACAACTGATCTTGCAAGTGAAATTAAAGGCATGAAGACTATCCCTGTTTACACTGAATTTTACCATGTAACTGGTGCAGATGATAAGGAACTGACTAATTTCCGCAATATAGTTGCCACTAAATATATTGAGTTTAATGATGCAAAACTACTCAAAACTATGAAGATGTCAATGTATATGGATGTTGATAAATACAGAGAGCAGCGCATAAAACAATGGAATGCAGTGTATCAGGCCACTGATAAAAGGGTTAGTGCAATTATACCAGTAACTCAAATAAATTCTATCGCTGGAAATGAAATCTTAACACAATTCTCGCGGTTTATTTACTGTCTTCCCTATAATTTACAGCGAATCATTCTAATTCCAGCAATAATGGGTAAAATCGACCATTTCATAAATGTTCTATATCGTCTACAAAAGATAGGGGCCCTTACTCATAAGAAATTAGGGGGTAAGGACACCTATAAAATAAAAAGGGGCGTTGTAATTGTATTTATGCCATCTTTTTATGCGAAGGTTGAAGGTGTCACTGAAAATCTGATCCTCTTTTCAATGTTTATTGATATTAATCGTACAAATCCTAATCAAATTTTTATACTATCTGAGAGCACTGCGGATAATTATGCAGTTGGGGTATTTCTAGCAAAGAGTTTTGTGAGATCAGATGTTCTTAGAATTTCACCACTGACAATGTTAGAACCATCCTATGTGATATATCCGTATACGCGCCAGGGTCTATTTGGAGGTATTATTGTATCATCGTCAACAGATGAAGAAAAGGTAAATATGCCTGCCTCGATTGGTAGACATACCTTCGGATTAAAAGATCTCTATTCGCATAAATCTTACGGAACGCCCCAGGGTCTCGCTGTAAAGCCAGAAACTACAGGGGTTGATTTATTTGTTGACGGAGCTGCGGATGTTTTTACGATTCGTTCCACAAAACACGCCCATGTACTACTACCCCTTGAATTTGTTCCAGGATATCCTCCTGGACCATGTGATGGTCTATTAAACTCGGCCACTCTCGATAAATTCTTGAAGCCTACCTTTTTTCTTGATAAGGTCGAAATCGCTGGTAAAGGTAAGACTGACGCCCTGTTAGTAATCCAGTTAAATCCAGGTGGGACTCATAATCCGCTCTGTAATTCGGCGCTGACTGACGCACCGCGGCCCTTAGAGCATAATGATAGACATAAACATAGTGAGAATGCAAAAATGAGCGATGATAGAGTGCAGATAGATATTAAGGGAATTCCATATACGCTCCGCGTACCTGCAGACAATCAGGTTCGTGAAAATTGGTTGAAGGGCGAGTTTACAAGAGATGAGGCGGAATTTTTGAATACAACTCGGCTGCGCCCTGGAGTTCTTTATGCAGTATTTGGCGAGGGATGGCTAAAAGATCTGACAAACTTTCTTACAACTCTTGTTGTATCTGAATGTATGTCTGATATATCACTCTTGACAAACAGAGAGTGCTATAATTGTCGCCAATTCTTGGAAAAAGTCAGCGCATATTTTGTAAATAATTCACTACAACTCGATATAATGAAGGAAGAGGATGAGAAGAGAGAGGATGCCGAATTTCGCGAATATGTAGATGACCTCTATGGAGATGAAAAGGAGGTCAAGATGCCCCCGCATATGGGAGTAGATTCAATTGATGCAAGAGATGCAAATGATACTGAAAAGAAGGGACACAAACAGATACTCGGTGATATTAGTTCATACAAGCATGAAGGAAACGCAGCGCATCCACACAATGAACGGCGGGCGATCATAATTGGCGTAAATAAGAAGACTGGTATGTATAATTTCTATGTTATATCAACATTGAGTACTCTCAATGATGCCGATAAGGAAAAGGAGGATGCTGAACTTATTAAGAAGGTGAAAACTGAACTTCCGATGAAGTATAAAGATCATATATTTATTTATTGACTTGAATCAGAAATGAATCAGAATATACAGGTTAGATCATCAGCTGTATTACTAACACATGCTGAGGTTCTTCCAATTATAAATGCATCCTCTGGGGGGGCACTTACATCTATTACAAGTTTGAATGGCAGCAAGATATGGTCTTTGAATGATCCGCAAGTTACTGGCCGTACTAACTTTGAATATATGATTTTAGGCTTTGAAGCCCCTGTAGATATGGATACGTTTTCGAAGGCGATAGGTAGTTCAAAGCTCAAAAATAGTATTATAGATTTTAGTAAGCCGTGGCCGATTCCGACTACGACTACCACAACTATTACGAATACAGGGGTCAAGTCTGCTAAGAAGGCAGCTCCTGTTGCAGCTCCTGTTGCAGTCAAGTCTGCTAAGAAGACAGCTCCTGTTGCAGCCCCTGTGGCAGCTCCTGTTGCAGCTCCTGTTGCAGCTCCTGTTGTAGCTCCTGTTGCAGTCAAGTCTGCTAAGAAGACAGCTCCTGTTGCAGCCCCTGTGGCAGCTCCTGTGGCAGCTCCTGTTGTAGTAAAGCGTAAACCTGTGACTCCTCATGTAGTTCCTCATGTAGTTCCTCCCGTAGTTCCTCATGTAGCTTCCGCGACTTCTCAAAATAAACATGTATATCTTGAACCAAATGGTCGAAATATTATAAATATTCCAAGGTAGAAATAGGTATGGCGAAATTAACCCATAAAAAGAAGACTCTTCGTAAAAAGATGCGGAAAACGCGTAAGAGTCGTCAGCGCGGAGGCGCGCGCGGCCCGCGTACAGGCGTTTTAGTAAACTTAGATAAGATTGCAGCACATGATCCAAACCCTTATGTGCTTGAAGTAAATCCTGAGAATAATACCAAAAATGTGTTTGGACCAAGCCCTTCCGCAGTCGTTGCGGCTGCATCACACCAGACATGGGGGCATAAGGCGAAGAAAGGTATATTCGGTCAGAGTAACCCTAAGGTTGCTACAGATGCACCAAAAGGTGCTATGGCGAGTGCTTGGAGACGTATTACTGGAAAGAAGAAGCATGCAGTAGCACTACCTCAAGGAAGTTCTACACCTGTTACAGCTGTTGGCGCCCATAGTAATAGTGCTAATCCAGCTGCCGGCACTGGTCTTGCTCATGGTCATCGTACAGTCCATAATCCTCTTGTACCTCCACCTAATGCAAATGCAGCTTCAGCTCCTCCTCTTCCAGGTGCTGTTCCAGAGGAAACAACTTAATTTCAGTCCTTGCTATTATAAAAATATTTCAATGATTATTAATATAATAATCGTTGAAATCTATTTAATACCGCTCTTAGGTTCGAGCAAAGCTCTTAGATTCGAGCAAAGCTCTTAGGTTCGAGCAAAGCTCTTAGGTTCGAGCAAAGCTCTTAACGCTTAGCAGCCCGCACAATCAGTTCAAAGGACAATAGTAAAAATACCCCGGTTCCAACAAAGAGTAGAATCTCATTCTTAGAATCTCTGGGCTGCTTCAAACTAAGCTGATCCATCCGGCGCTGTAGATCCTCCAGCTGAGTAGCCATTAAGTTTCGCATAGAATCCGGATCAGACTCCTTGCTCTTATATGTCACCGGTACACGCTTCCGTTTCTCTTCCTTAACATATTCACTTGACTCGCGCCCGTTTCCTTGCTTTCCCTGAAAGAAGGCAGTCCGAGTTTTTGCCGGTGTCAATGGTTTCCATAAATCATTTAACATCGGATCCGGGAGTGTAGCATCACTGCTCCCAGCCTTCTCAGCTCCACTCTTTCCAAACATGTATTCAAAACTATCACCTCCATTTGTTTCCATATTACTGAATCCCTCCTTTGTCGGACCAGGAGCATCCTCATCCTCAAGACCCTTTCCAAAATAATCAGGAAGACCCTGGTCTGAAAATAGTGTATTTGTAGCGGGAAGCCGAGGGAGCTTGAATCCTTCAACAGTGCTCCCGCTGAGATCATTAAAGGCATCCTCATAGGATGTGAAGGCTGGAATCTCTCCAAGCTTCTTCAAGGTATCTGCAGCCGGCGGCAAAAGATCATCCTGTTCCTTTAAATATTGTAGATCTGGTCCCTTACACTTCTTAGCCCTCTTTCGAGCGGCTTTTCTTTCCTCTTTTGAGGGACTATTTGGTTTTTGTAAATCTGGAAAAGCCTCTGTTAAAGAACAGAGCTCCATCCTCTCTGAGTCAATCAAAGAAAAGTTATTACCGCTATGTACTTAATTTAAGTACATAGCTCTGATGGCTAGAACGAGAAGCTAAAGTAACTCCAATGACATAAGGCCACCTTGTGGCCTTATCCATGGGGAGTACTTAACTTCAGTACTAGCCGTTACCGCCATATACTTGTGTTATTCTCCCAGATATGAGCAGATGAAGCCTTCGGCCCCTCCTGCCATAATGACTGGCGGAGCAAAAGATCTTTTTATTGATATGGTAAAGAGACACGAATCACCCTTAACTGCCTACACACTTTTAGGACTTGCCTTACTCATTGTCTATGTAAAGCAGATTCCTGTTAGATTTCGTAGATTAGCAGATACCCTTCTAGGAAGACTCTTACTTTTCATCTTAACGATTCTCGTTGCAAAATATACTACATTTTCAAATGGACTTCTTCTAGCACTATTTACACTTCTGTTACTTTCAATGAGTCCCCGGACTATAGAAGGATATCAGGATGTACGTTCATCAAAGAAGATTACTGATAATAACCTCTGGTGGGTCGAAAAGGTATTTAACGAACACCCTAAAGAGATTGATGAGGATGAGGTTACGACCTCCGCGATCCAGGATGGATCAACTAACCAAAAATCAGGTAGCTCATCGAGCGGAGGGCCATGAATGGCTCTTTGCCACGATTAAATACCTGGAGCTAATAGAATGAAGAAACTCGAAAAGAGTTCCTTAACAATTGATATAATACTAAGATTCATAGTTATTGCGGCATTTTTCGGATGGAACCTTCTCGAGGGCTCTGTTTTTGAAAATGAGTATCCGCATGCAATGGTGAACCTCTATCAATATCCCATATGGCGGATTTTGCTACTTGTTCTTCTTTTCCTAGCGGCAGATTGGTGTCCCAGCGTGGCAATAATGATTGCGTTCACAATCTTCTTTTATATAATGGATATTGAAGTTACGATGGATAAGTGGTCTCTAGTCGATTTGAAACATTCTACTGCAAAGTAACAGCTAGTACTTAAATTAAGTACATAAGGGTAGAAATGGCTCTTCCGATGCCACCTGCCCCTATACTATCAGGGCCCATGAATCCAGTAGAATTATTTCTAAATGGATTCAATACAAACACATACTTTATTGGCCTTATGATGTTAATACTAAACTTAGGTGGTCGTCACCTTGCAGGAGGACTCACTCCGGAACAAGATAAGCTCTTTCAACATCCCTGGATAAGAAGAGCTCTTCTTTTTGTTGTAATATTCGTAGCGACAAGAAATATGTTTACTGCAATATGGCTAAGTATAGGTATTATACTTGTTGTAGGCTATTTAACAAATGAGACGAGTAGTCTTTATATATTTGGAAAGCCAAAGGTAACAGACCAGCCGGCTCAAACACTATCAGTGGATGAGCAGGAGATATATAGGCGTTTACATGATCGCGTAAATCGCGCCGAGGCTGAGAAGAATAAGGAAAGGGGGAAGTCAGAGGAGGGATTTAATCAGTCTGTTGTAGGAAACTATACAAATACTATGCGGGTTATACAGGCAGCTCCGATGCCGATGTAAGACTTGCGGAGCGAGTCTTAGACAGGCAGCTCCGATGCCGATGTAAGACTTGCGGAGCGAGTCTTAGACAGGCAGCTCCGATGCCGATGTAAGACTTGCAGAGCGAGTCTTAAACAGGCGATTCTGCAGCCTCTATAACACGAATATCATGCCGACATACGGGACAATGAACATTGCGTTGATACCATCTATCAATACAATATTTATGAAAGGCATGATTACAATGAGTTAGACGACGAAGTTCATCTCCCTCGGCAATCACATCTTGGCAGACAGTACAGGGATTCTCAAGTTCAGCGAGCGCAACCTGTAGAACAGATCCTGCAGCAATCTGTTCTGCGCTCGGCGCAACTACTACAGGCTCCATAAATCCAACTGGCGGATGAAATCCTATTCCCATTCCACTAAAAAGTATACGGTTTAATTCGTTATTTAGTGCATCTGATATGATAATGTTATTAGCTAAATCTATAGGATTCATATTAGGTGCAGCCGGTGCTGGGCGCCTGATATTGGGGTGGACCGGTCGAGCAGCACGAGATGGTGTCGGTATATAATTCGAACTTAAATACTGAGACCTTTGATTCGAATAAACATCAAATCGCGCGTGCATTTGATTCCTAACATACCCCATAACATCGGCCACTGTATTGAATTCTCCATTATTATATAAAAGTGCAGGGAAATATCTATGAAGTTCATTTAAGACTGGGCTATTTATATATGGGCCATCTCCCTGCATTACTATACAAAATTTGAAGTGAAATTTGTTAAAGCCCCTCTCTTAAAAAATGGCTACACAATCTATGGGCGGTCTTGTGAATATGGGAATGACATGTTATGCAAACTCAGTCTTTCAGGCCATTCGTCACTGTGCGAAGATCCCGTGGATCTTTGAAGAGGGGCGATACAATACTCTATTTCACAAGGATATTTCATCAAAACGCAATAAACAACAGATTCTCACTGCAACATTTGCGAATGTCATTCAGCTTCTGCAGAAATGCAATATGGGCCAGGTGGTTCGCCCCGCTGACTTCTGGCTGAAGTTCGGTCCCTGTGTCGAGGACACTATCTTCGAACAGCTCCAGATGCGGATGTGCCACGACGCCCATGAGTTCTATATCTGTCTACTCGATATTCTACATGAGGCACTCTCTCAAGAGACTGATATGCGTATTACTCGGCCCGATCCGAAAACGGAGGTCGAGCGCCGCCAGATCAGAGCACTCGACACCTGGCGCATTCAGTTCACGAAACAGTATAGCCCACTCGTTGATCTCTTCTATGGTCTCCAGCACATTGTTGTCAAGTGCAAGGGTTGTGGGAACTGTTCGCACCGCTGGGAGACCTTTACCTCTCTCAAGGCGACGATCCCGCAGGTTTCGTCAGAGCCACCCACGCTCTTCGATATGTTAAAGGAGGAATACAAACCTGAGACGATTACTGATTACGACTGCACGGCCTGTCGGCCGGCGCGCCAAGAGGCCGAGCAGACTACCTACATTTGGCGTATGCCCTATTATATGACCTTCCTCGTAAAGCGTTTTACGCCAATGGGGCAGCGCATTAATACACCGATCGCGGCCCTTCCAAAGCAGGGTGAGGAGCCAATCTCTTTCAATGACTTCTTCTCAGATGAAAGCCCTGAAAAGATGGGAAATAACAAGTATCGCCTACATTCTATTGTAGACCACCATGGCTCGGCTGGTGGAGGGCATTATGTAGCTCAGTGCCGCTCGGTTGCCGATCCTACAAAATGGAATCTCTACGATGACAATTCAGTACACGATATTAAGGCGCCGATGTTTGGACCACAGACCTACATGCTCTGGTTTGAGAAAACTAACGCGGCCTAGAAATAGCCATTTGCTAGATCAACAATTACATAGTTCCCTGCTTTAAACTTTTCTAAATATTCTCCACCGAGAGCCATTGCAGCCCTCTCATAAAAATACATACACTTGTTATAATCTGATTCACTGAGTACACACTTTTTTGTTTTTACAGAGTCTATCACCGAATCGGCCGCCGCGAAGCAAGTGAGCCAGTCACCTGCTGCAGCACTCTTTGGGATTACAAGTGAAATCGGCATCGGCGCATTATCATACATTCCGCGATAGTTTGTAATCATCTGAAAATAGTCACCATAATAGAGTTCAAATAAATCTCTATTTTCAAAATACACGGGTGAATAGAGCTGCTCGTCAGCATGCCCGTAGCCAAGCTCCAAATAATACATGAATTTATCGATAATCTTTTCTGTAAATAGCTTCATATTTTTCGCACTACCAGTGAAAAATCCACTGCAAAGAGAACACCGTCCAAATTGGTAATATTCTTTTACATCCACAAGACTCTCCTCTGGGATATAGTCAATATAGACACTCGATATCCGATCACGGGGTGGGCCAGAGAAGACCTCTTCCAAATGTGAAATATTTTTGTAGCCCATGCGCTCTATACAAATATTTAACCAGGCAAAATGCGTTGAACCAAAAGGGTTTTCCCGCATAATATTTTGTAGAAGGACATAACGGCTCATGCAAAATAAATAATAAGAGGCCGTATTTCTGTCATCACCCTGATACGGATTCTTGATACGGTTTTCAATGATTTTTGACCTGTACTGGGTAAGAGGTAGCGTCTCGAAGTTCACTGGATACACACGCAGACTTGAAGTTAGATGGGGTGGGCGCAAAGAAATAATATCATCAACATCTGCACTGTCACAGAAAACTACAAGGGGCTGATCGAGTGAAAGAGTGGCATAGGCAGAATCGAGATAATGTTTTTTGGGGCGCGCCTTGATTGAAGGTGACGCATCAGGGCATTTTGTAAGATCGAAATAGGCAGTCACAATCGTCCATGGTGATGGGGCAACCACTTCGCCGATGCGACGAGGCCCAAGAAGTGTTTCCCAGATGTATGGCTGTTCGACAAATGAGATGAGTCCCGTGCCAGACCAGTGGCCGAGGCATGTTATATCAAGTTTCTCTGAGCTCGGTATCTTGAACCAGAAATTGTCCCGCATTTCCTTAAAATACCAGATGTCATCACAGAGAAGAAGACCCTTATAGCCTTCGGCCTTCAGCCATTCGTAGAATTCATACTCCATCACTCCAGGATGAGGGTCAATGTCAAGAACAATTAGAGCAGCCGAGAGAATTCTGCTCTTCCACTCGGCGCGCACATCCTTGTCCCATAGATCTGCAATATGTAAATTAAGATTCGGTATAGTGTGTGGTTGAACTTTTGATATAATATCAAAGCTGTGTACTGTATTTGTAGGATTTGATGATAGAGCTGCAGCAGATGATCCACGGTGCGTGCCAATATCGATAATTGTCGAATTATTGAATTGCTGCGAGAGATAGCCGAGAAGTCTGTAATGCTGATCGCCAGGAGCATTATAGAATTCATTCGAATCAATAGAGATTGTTGAGACTACAACACTCTCTATTTTAAAATTTGCGATATCCTTTTTATCTATCAGCTTCATCTACTAAGAGAAAGTACCCCTATAGTTGTTCTTAGAGCGCATTTGCAAAACTGTCGACTGAACCAGACTCTATGAACTTTGTCTTGACTGGGCCAAAGAATCCATTCGCACCCTCTACACGGAAATGTACGTGTGGCTTGAGTGTCATGAAAAAACCGACTCTGTATGGCTGGGGTGCGCCACGAATACGAAGAGTGGCAACACCCTGATCGTCAGCCTTCACCACGCCGGAATTCTCTAAATTCTTGTAGGCCTCGTTCCAGTACTTGAGCCCCTTACCATCAGCGTGCATATCTGGCTCGGCCGCCCAATAGACCACTCTCGCGCCAGGCTTCGTCCGTATAGTGACACTCTCGTTGGCTCCCTGGGGCGTCTTTAGCGTGAGTGCCTCAGCGGGAAAGAGAGTCTGTCCTAGGAAGGGGAGATATACATCACGCCGTAGAGCAAGTAAGAGTGCTGAAACACCGACGATTATATACACAACAGACGCAGTGCGGCGGCCGAGAAAGTTTTTGACAAGATCAAGGCCAGTTGTGCCAATAACAAGCCAGTTGATCCCGCCGATAAGAACTAGCGCAACAATCAGCATATAGAGTTTTTTGTTGATCATCATGAAGGTTGGGTTTGTATTCGGTAAAACATCCATTCTATACTAGAATGAGATGTGTTCAGAACAGGTGGGGTAGTGGCAGCTGCAGTGGCAGCGGCAGCTGCAATGGCAGCGGCAGTCGCCCCTCTACAAACTCGGAAACGGAAAAAAGTCTGCAGGCGATGCTCGCTGAACGCTCTAAACAGGATGCAAAGTGGCTACAGCCCTCTACAGATACATCCGCTGAACGGAAACATCCATCTCAGAGTCCCTCTTCTTCAGAAAGAGGTCAATATGCTGCTTCTTCACGATAAAGGGAAGCTGAAACTCGGGGATATGGAAAGGAAGATCCTTCGTATTGAAGATGCGGAGCATATTAATCTTCTGCGTGATCTGCTCGATACAGCGCTTCAACTCGCGAACACCCGCCTCATCCCCAGAATAATCATTGATGATATACTCAAGAATATCCTTGCCGATTGAAACTCGCTCGGTCAGATTCACCTCCTTCAGTGCACCAGGTAGAAGGAAGGTCTCGGCAATTACCAACTTCTCCTTCTTAGTATAACCCTGTAGCTTGATTACAATCATACGGTCGAGCAGAACCTTGTCAATCTTTGTAATGTCATTTCCAGAGAAGACAAACATGGTCCGACTGAGATCGAGGGGAACGCCCGAAAGATACTTGTCCTCAAAATCTCCATTCTGGACCGTATCAGTCATGTGAATCAGAAGATTCTGGACCTCCTCACCCTTGGCCGTAGTAGAGATCTTATCAAGCTCGTCAAACATGAGAACCATTGACATACTCTTGGCCGAAATGAGCGAGTTCACGATCTTGCCCGCGTGCGATCCCTCATAAACGAGCTGATGACCCGTGTAGGTCGTAGCATCGGAATCGCCTCCTAGAGAAATGAACTGGAAGGGCCAATCGAGTGCCTTTGCAATACCATTCTTGATTAGACTCGTCTTACCAATACCTGGGGGGCCGACGAGCAGAAGGCTCAGACCACGCGCAGTAGGATTCGCAATCTTGGAGGCAATGAACTGGAGGATTTGCAGCTTCGACTCCTGTTGTCCGTAAATCGCCCCCGCCAGACAGTTACGAGCGCGCTCCATAAAGCCGCTGCACTGTTCTGGACCGGCCTCAAGCGTAACGGGCATGTCCTTATAAATTCCAAGTGGGAGAGAAGTGACCTTCTCGAGCCACGCACGATGCTTATAGTATTCACCAGAACCAGGATCCATATCCTGTAGAGCATGGTACTTACTGAGGATCATCGCCTGCGTAGGTGAATTAATATTCATTGTTAGAATCTTAAACATCATGTTTTCCTTTTGGCTCGGCTTCTTTTCAAGGGCCGTGATGAGCTGTTCCTGCTTCGAACCATCGAGTGCCTTAAACTGGTCGATCTGCATATCAATACCCTCCTGCTCGACAGGGGCAGTTACAAGCTTTACAAACTTGCGAACGATGGGAGTCTCCTTTTTCATATTGTGACGCTTAGGCACATTACGCATAGCAGCGCCATCATCAATGGCACCAAAACTGATACTAAGACCTCCAATAGCAGGACCCTTCTTCATCTTGACATCATCCTCGTCGTCATACTCCTCATCGTCCTCGTCATCGTACTCATCGTCGTCCTCATCGTCCTCAACATCCATTTCATCATCAGACTCCTCTTCAGAGACCTCAACTACCTTTGACTTCTTGCTAGTGTGAATGCGCGGCTTAGGAACATATTCCTCATCCGAGTCAGACTCAATCCGCGGCAGAATCTTCTTCCTAGGGAATGGTGCAGGCGGTGCAGGTGGTGCCTTGCGGGCACCGACGGGTGCAGCTGGCTTCGTCTTGGCCTCGGCTTTCATAGTCTCACGAATCTTTTCGCGGGCCTTCACTGCCGCCTGCCGACCAAGACCTCGGATATTTGCACGCAGCTCAGGTGTAAGATCGCTCTCATCTGATTCAGCGTCCTCATCGGATGAATATGCAATAAGCCCTCTGATGTTACCCCGACTATCTACGCTATCATCATCACTCCCGTCATTACCTGCACTAACCTTGCGTCTACGATTGGGAGGAATCTTGCTACCCGGGGTTCCCGCGTTGCCAGAATCCTTTTTGTTTTGAGAAGGTAACTTTGACATTCTGTGTTATTCGCTGTTTCTATCTCTTATAAAAATACGGGGGCGGGTCAAATTTACTTAGCGGTACTAGTCCTTACGCCCCTTCTTTGAACGCCGGCTCGCCCGCTTTGCAATATTGCCGACGGCCTTCTCGCTGTTCTTCACTAAAACACCTCCAAACTTGCCTACAGTCTTAACGCCCTTGTTTATAAGGCGCGCGGCATAATTTAGACTTCTCGTCGCCGTATTTTTAACCGCATTTAGTGTACGGGTAACCGAGAATTTTGCACTCTTACGTGTAGCCTTACGTGTTCCAGTCATTCTATTTACTATTTTAGATTTTCTAGAACATCCATCATCATAAACTTTGTCTTTACTGAAACACTCTCATAGTTTGCATGATTTATAATAATTTCATTAATATTTGTTATATTGTCATCATACAGTATCTTTCTGGCATTTATAAAGAAGTGAGTGTTCTTCTTCTTCAGAACCTTTGTCATACGCAAGAGACAATCCGAATACTCTTCAAGCAGAGTCTTCTTATCCGCAAGTTTACCAAAGGTAATCATATTCGTAAGAATAATCTGAAAGGTTGACTTCAATAAATCAATATTTAGAATATCGAGTGCAATAAGCTCTGCAATAAACTGACTATATCCGCAGCGATAACGTTTCTCCTTCTGTGCCTCCACGAAGACATTATAATCCTTATTTGTCGAATCCTGAATATCATTGAAGATCGCAATATAGTTCTTTTGTAGTTCGTGCATTTCACTCAGAATAATACTATACCGCCCTGAAATCTCTGACAGTAGCTTCGCATAAAGGGCACAGAAGGTTTCCTCAATTGCCGCCTTCTTAAAGACAAGAAGCATGAATTCGCGAATCATTTCCTGAAGATCCGGTTCACCAGATCCCAGAATCTGATATAGGAAATCACGGATTTCATTATATGTCTTTGGACTGAACTTATTAAGTTTCGAAAGAATAATATTATTGAGAATCTTATCCTCAACTGGCTGGGTGCTATTCTTAAATTTACTCTGGTACTTTGGTACTGGCGGTGGCGGCGAACCATTATCCGGGCTGCCAATAGACTTCGATGAAGATATACGAGATATAGGGGTCGTCTCACCGTTTCTATAGTTCTGTCGGCGAGGTTCAGTCGAATTGAATCTGTATGGACTTCCGGGTTCAGGCGAGCTGCCCTTTCTCCAGTCTGCACCTATACTGATCTGCAGATCAATAAGATCCTTCATATTTGCAATGGATTGGCAGACATCAGGGGGTGGTTTAGGAACGGACCCCTGAAGACTCAAAATTGCCTTAATTTGCTTTTGAATATTTTCAACCATAGAATCCATCGCTACTCCTAAATATAATTTATTATAACCTGTTTAAACGAGATCAATTTTTGATCGCGCTCCATGCGTCAAAGAAACTTATGAAAAACTCAAAAGAATAGTTATGTTACTAATAAAAGAGGCGGGCCTAGAAAATCTACATAGTATTCTCGGATGTAAACTCGAAAATTCGGCTGCAATTCTAAATCGGAATTTAGAGAATTCACTCAAACTTTCGCAGAAACATTTTGATATACGTACAAAGGCTATTGAGGCTATACGCCAGCTTTCTCCAAATGAGAAGGCTACTTGGTCGACGCATCTTGATGAGATCGCCGAAATCGAGGGTGAATTAAAGTCCTTCCTGGATCCTGAATCAAAGGATCTGAAGGCTCTTCAAGAGGATGCCCTCTCACAACTTTCTTTCCAGACGAATGATCTGCGGTGTTTAAATTACATTCCGCATGCCCTTAGCCTAGTTGCCATTTTTAAGATCTGGATTGTTCCAGGTCTCGCAGTTCTAACCCCACTTATTGCCTGGATTTTACCCTATATCTTTCTAAGATTCCTCTATAATTTACCTATATCACAGGAACAGTATAATGAAATTCTTGGCATGTTTCTAGCTGGAGCGCCAATTCAAATGGGGCCTCCTGGGATTATTCCCCCGCGTCCTCCACCACAACCCTTTAACATGCGTAGTCTAGTACAATATGCTTTTATGGCCTTCTCTTTCGCCCAGAGCCTTATACAGCCAATTCAGAATGCCCTACACCTCAATAAAATAGATAGTAAACTTATTGAGAACGGGACAAAGGTTGCAAAGCTAAAGCACCACTATGATTTTTTTGTTGGTGAGTTTAAGCGCCTGAATCTACAACATACCTTCCGTGAATCGCTCGAAATAATTGGAGATGATGCGCGCACGGCAGTTCATCTTCTTATAGAGCAGCCAGAGCGCGTGAAGATTGCTCTTAGAGATTTATCAGAGCTCGAAGTTCTGTGGAGACTTGTCTGGTCTCCCATTCTGAATTCGGCTCAAGTTATAACAAAGGGTGATTATCCTATGATGATGGCAACTAATATGGTTGATATTGCCCTCGGTGATTCAGCGGTCTCATCCTCAATTGTATTAAATAATCTGGAACATCACGCTGCCCTTACGGGACCAAATGGTGGTGGAAAATCGTCATTCATGCGTGCAGTACTACAGTGTGTTCTCATATCACACGCATATGGCCTCGCCCCAGCAGACAGCCTTGTTGTCCGCCGTTTTAGCTGGATTTCATCTGGTCTTCGTCTTCAGGATCGCCCAGGAGATCTTTCGCTGTTTGAAGCCGAAGTATTTTTCGCCTCTGAAATTCTGGCTCGCAGCGATGGAATTGGACTTGTTTTATATGATGAACTCTTTCACAGCACGAACCCTCCTGACGGTATTCGTACAGCAGAGGTATTCTTAAAGCAACTTTGGAATAAGCCGACTATTGTAAGTATTGTAAGTACACATGTATTTGATCTTGTTGAATCTGCCCCGAAGGTTGTTAAGAAAATATGCTGTAATGCCGCGGAGGTTGGAGGACGGATTGCCTTTAGTTATAAGGTTGTCCCAGGCATATCGAAGATAAGTAGTGTTACTGAAATATGGAATAGGTTTGGATTGGAGTTGCGGGGAAAGTCCCGGTTTGAAAATGGGGGCAGATAGAAGAAACTAAATGGGCGAGGTTCTATTTGTAGCGGCTATTCTACTTCTACTTATTGGAGCGATGGGCTTCTATTTCTATTCCAGAATCGCATATACGGAGAAGAAGCTCAATCTACTTGAGACGATTCTTCTTGATATTAAGATGATGATGGATATGGAGGAGCCCCATCGCCATGTTCCGCCACCAAAGGAGAATATTGTTCTCAGTGAGCCCGAACAGGTTCAGGCTTCAGAGGTTGAGGAGCTAAAGCCCACTGATGCCTCTGGCTATTATACCTCGGTCATTGATTCGATCGTGAAGGATGCTGAGCCATCGACCATTGTTACACCTGCCGAGTCAACTATCTCGGCCACAGCGGCTACAGTAGACTATGATACGCTCAATCGTGAGGAGCTTGTTGAGCTTGCCGAGAAGAGATCGCTTCGTGTGACAAAGAGAATGAACCGGCAGTCACTACTAACACTGCTGCGAGAATCCGACAAGAATACTTCTGGGATGACTGAACAAGTAACGGATGGGGCCCTTTCAGGGGTGGGAGCTCCCCTTGACGGAGGCGAGGAGATATCTTCAGAGGCTATTTAATTTGATTTATCATCACAGAGAGAAGCTACTGGAATGGATTCGAAAATGTTTCGCCTCCCTACAGCTCCAAACTTTTATAACAGAGATGTTCCAGTGGATGTCAGAACCCATGCACGGCAACAATCCGCAGGTGCCCCAGACAGCCGCTTCCCAGGATGGCCGGGTCCGATGTCGGATGGTCGTCTGGTGACGGACTATTCGGCTCACTGCGAGAATAATATACCTGCTGGTAGCCAATACGCTACAACGAGATGGATGCAAAGAAATGCAGATGAGATTATGAATTTTGCACGGAAGCGGACGGCACAGACTCTTGGTGGCAGCCACCCATATGATACCTCGGTTGTTCCTCCCGCGACTGAGGTGTTTAAGTGCAGTAAATCGGAGTGTACGAGACAGAGTACAGGTGCCCCCGGTGCTATTGGCACCGAGCGGAGTGAGCCACTAAACTTTGATCTTTTTGGAACATACACGTTACCCCAATTTCCTGCTCCGAAGAAGCTTGTTGGAGGAACAACTTTAGAGGAGGGCGGGCGGAATACTCGGCGGTAACGGCTAGTACTGAAGTTAAGTACATGGCGGTAAGCCTAAGGTAATAAACAATATACATATATAAATGTCAAATCCTAAGAAGGTTTTGACATTTGATATAGGAATTCGAAATCTGGCCTGGTGTCTTTTAGAAAAGAAGGATACTTCCTGGAAAATTCTGGGATGGGAGAATTATGATCTTCTGGCTGGCACAAGTTCACAGGAAGCAAAACAGAAGGATAATGTTCTTTGTGTAACTTGTGGAAAGCGAGCAGGTTTCAGTCGAGCCACCTCTACTCCGAGATGTGCAAAACATTGCGAGGATGGCTTTCCACCTCTTCGTGATTTGAGCGGGGCTCTTCTTAAGAAGATTCCAGATCTTAAGACTCTAAAGGTTTTAGCCGAAGATCTTCGACCGGCGCCAAAGGGAAAGACTAAGGTCGCAATTGTAGAAGGTCTCGCAAAAAAGTTTTCAATGCCGCTTATTTCAACAAAGGCAACACGGGCAAAAACGGATGATACCGCGAGTCTTCACAACTCGATTCAGACTTTTGTAAAAGGCAAACTTCCTATTTTTCATTCAGCTACTCATATTCTTTTGGAAAACCAGCCGGCTTTTAAGAATCCAACAATGAAGACGGTTCAGATTCTTCTTTTTGCAACACTTCGGGATTATCTTTTACCGGTTCCGTGGGTTGGGTTCGTTCATGCAGGAAAGAAGGTTCAGGGAAAAGAAAAGGGAGATGCTGGTTATAGTTCCAGAAAGAAGGGATCAGAGGATCGAGTGAAGGAGTTTTTTGAGAAGAATACGGTTGATGAAAAGGAGCATTGGGTAAATCTTTTGGCGGGGAATCAGAAGAAATCGGATTTGTGCGATACTCTATGCATGTGTTTGGATCAACTTGTTTGAAGGCCTTTGATCGGTCGGCAGGCCTTCGGGCCGATGCTCCGCATCTTCGGTCGGTTTGCCTTCGGGCCGATGCTCCGCATCTTCGGTCGGCAGGCCTTCGCGCTATATAACCATCTAAAAAGACCGAACGAAAGCAAAGAAGAGAATGAGTGGAGGCATTACGATCCACGAAATGGAATCAGTGGCCCGTGGAATGGGTCCCGGAGCCGATCTAGGAACAGAGCTATCTGACCCAAATGACACTTTTGGTGTAAACATGATTGCTAATTCCGGGCGTAACATGTCTTCCGGACAATCAAAGCAGTTTTCATTTAATCCCACAGCTCCTCCATCTGGTGTAAGCGGTGGTGGCGGGCTCTCTGAAATTGAAATCGGAAGTGTCGAACCCATGCAACCAATCACACTGGATCTAGGACTTGGTGGCTCATCTATGTCGGGCCTTTCAGGTCCATCTGCCCCTATTGAAATTCAGTTTTCAAAGGATACTTCCCCCTCATTTACTGGCGGACCGGTCGGCGGCCTCTTCTCCAATAACCAGTCATCGACACTCTCAAGCAGCTCACTTGCTCCTGCCCCTGCACCTCGTCTAACTGCAGAGGAGGAGAAGGCCGAGAAGTCTGATCTAATCAACAAGCTACAGCGCCTTGAGTCAAAGGGCATTGCTGTCAGCCGCCGCTTCACTATGGATAACACTCTCGAGGAGATTAAGCAGGAGTACAGTCGCCTTGTCGACAGCCGCAATCTCGAGGCCTCTCTTCGTTTTCAGCGCCAGGCACTCATGTCCGTTGTAACGGGTATGGAGTGGCTCAATGGTCGCTTCGACCCCTTCGATATCAAGCTCGACGGCTGGTCGGAGTCAGTCCATGAGAATGTCGAGGACTTTGATGAGATTTTCGAGGAGCTCTATGACAAGTACAAGGAGCGTGGCAAGATGCCTCCTGAGGCGCGCCTTGTGATGGCTCTCGCTGGCTCGGGTTTCATGTGCCATGTGTCGAACACATTCCTACGCTCCCGCATGCCATCTATGGATGATGTTCTCCGCAATAATCCTGATATGGCGCGTCAGTTTGCTGCAGCTGCTGCAAAGCAGGCTGGGCCGGGTTTTGGCAACTTCATGTCAATGGCGATGGGTGGCTCTCAGGCGCAGGGCGTCCAGCCGGCCCCAGTTGATACGAAGAACCCTGGGGCGTTCTTTGGATCAAATGGTTCAAATGCCCCGCCGATGGCCCAGGTTCCTCAGGCGGTTGCCTCGATGGAGCCACCCCGCCCGACAGCTCGCCGCGAGATGAAGGGTCCAACGGGGGTTGATGATATACTAAAGACATTCCAGGAGGTCCGTAGAAATGAGATTCTAGAGGGTAACCAACAAGGCTCGCCGGATCAGATGAGCCAGCCGGCACTCAATGCCGCTGTTGAGCTGCAGAGCATGGCGTCGGATGATATTGGCAGTATGACGGAGTCCGTGCGGGGGCGTCGTCGGCGCAAGGTAGTCCCGCTAGGAAATACGATGGAGATGGATGTCTAATTTACGCTTTTTGGAAAAGCGTGCCAAAAACTAGGCTTTTTGAGACGCTTTTTGGAAAAGCGTGCCAAAAACTCGATGCTGTTTGATTCTTTAAAGTATTATTATAAGACTTTAAAGAGTTAAGTTTTTTGGGCCCTTTTTTTTAAAAAGGGCATCGGGTTTTTGGTACGCTTTTTTCCAAAAAGCGTTAAAAAGCGTTCAGATGTTATAGTTATTCAAAGAATACTTAATATCTCCCAAACATCTTAGAACCTTTTCAAAATCACCCTTATAAGGACTACCCAGCTGAGATCCCTCCCCCTCCTGTATAATCAGCCAAGGAAAATAAGTATATGAATGACCTCTCCTCTGTAAAACCAAGGTCATCCAATCAGATGCGTAAAAGCAATCCTTAAAGATTTCAAGAATTGCCTTTGCTCCCTTCAATGACAAAATGTATCCCGCGGCTAAAACATGTTCCTTGGCCTCTACCCAGGTAAAGGCCGGCTCCACCGGCTCCGATGCATTCAGAAAAATAGCATCCCACTCAGAATCGCGGTTTGTATCTATAAATTCCTGTAGTCTCAGAAGCCAGTTTCTATCGAAACAAGCATCATCCTCTAGAATAAATACATAAGGAAGGCCCTTATTTACAGCATGTTTCCAGATATTCACATGTGACTGCGCGCAAGCCTTCTGGAAGGGGCTCAGCGAATCTGAAAAGCGGTCTGTAACTTGAGCCGGTGTTGATGCGATCCACCGTTTTACAGAATATCCTTCACGACCGAAGCGATCTTTCATCTTCATCCAGCGAACTTCCGAGTTTGCTAGGGAAATACAAAAAGTATTTCGTTCATTTATACGAAATGTTTTTAGCATTTTATTATAAAATAAGAAAGATAAACCCTAATCAATACGAAAAAGTTTATCAGCCCCATTCATCTCTCTAGGAATCCAGCGAACCGCAATATAGTCCATTATTTTGACCTCCTTTAGAATAGCACTATAGTACTCAGTTAAATAGCCTTTCATAGGGGGCTTTCTGAGAATAAGATGCCGTATAACTGGGAGACAATCATTCTCCAGTTCAACTGAACCCTGATCCTTCTTTTGGGCATATAGGAGGCCATCAAGTATAGAACACCACTCAGACTCTCCTGAATTCTTGTGGTCAAAATATGTGTTTAAAAGAGTATAATTAATATTATCTTTTGTATTCAAGGTGACTGCCGTTCTAGATATATTTCCTCTAGAAAAAGAGCCATCTGTTTGAATAAAGGCGAGGCTCGGCGGTCTCTTAGCAAGATGTGATAATGCAGTAAACTCCTTTGGGCCTCTTAAAAAGGTTAGTACTGCAGGGCGCATTATATTATTTAGATGGCGATTAAACCTTAGACCAAAGATTATTAGTTTTTATACCGCCATGTACTTAACTTCAGTACTAGCCGTTACCACCATTAGAGGACAATCTTTGCAAGGTCCTCAGGAAGAGCGGTGATCGATGTAGAATAGTGCTCCTCAAGCTCCTTTAAAGCCCGCTCCTCCTCCCCCGTAACAAGGTTAATCGCCACGCCCTTGCGGCCAAACCGACCCGAACGACCAATACGGTGAATATAGTTCTCACGTTGCGTGGGAAGCTCATAGTTGATAACGAGACTGATCTGCTGAATATCAATACCGCGCGCGAGAAGGTCCGTGCTAATCATCACGCGTACTGTACCAGAGCGGAAATCCTTCATGCGACGGCCACGCTCCTCTGGCTCCATCTCACCATGAATAAAGGATAGAGGAAAGCCCTCCGCTGACATCTTCTCAGCCAGCCACTCAGCCTTCTGGCGCTTATTGCAGTAAATCAGTGCCTGATTGATTGTGAGCTGCTTATACAGGTCGCAGAGAACATCATACTTCCACTCCTCCCTGTCGAGCTTCACATAATACTGCTTGATACCCTCCAGAGTAACCTCCTCTGGCGGCACAAGGATACGAACCGGCTTATTTAGAATCTGGTTCGCGACCTCAACTACCGACTCTGGCATCGTCGCCGAGAATAGTGCCACCTGGCAGTTCTCAGGAAACCCCAGCTGAAGAATACACATGATCTGCTCCTTGAAGCGGTCCTCAAGCATCTGGTCGGCCTCATCTAGAACGAGAACCTGCATCGAATCGCGAACAAGGGCGCGGCGACTCATTAGATCATAAATACGGCCAGGCGTGCCGATAATAATATGAACGCCCTTCTCAATCGCACGCAGATCCTCCCGAAGTGGCGTACCACCCGTGGCAGCATAGGCCGTCACACCAAGATACTCGCCGAGCGCCGTCGCGACCGTCTTAATCTGCTGCGCGAGCTCACGGGTGTGAACAAGAATAAGAACCTGCATCTTCTTCACTGAGGGATTGATACGCGACATGGCACCAATACAGAAGGTCGCAGTCTTACCTGTACCAGAACGCGCCTGTGCGAGAACATCGTGACCCTCCTTCATTGGCACGATAGCCTTTGTCTGAATATCTGAGGGGCGCTCGAAGCCATGGGAGAAAATCCCACGAAGAATCTTATCATCAAGACCCATGGACTCAAATGAATCATAGATCTTAAGATCGGGTGTCGGCAGCACGCCCCCATCCTCCACAATAATCGCTGGAGCTACATCACTAGGTGAATCCATCTTTCTATGTTTAGCAGGATTTCCATAGGCCCTCAATTTTATACGGTCTAACAGCTAGCCGTTAACGCCTCGAACAAAAATTTAAAGGAAACTTTATTTTATTTATTAGTAGATATGGATAATGCAGATGATAATGCTGGCGCTGGCTATGATGATGTGGGCGATCTAGAGGACAATCTTGCCGTGATTGAAGAGGCAGTCGTCCCAGTTAGCACGGCAGAGCCTGCCACAGCCGGCAATGCTGGTGATCCGCTAGAGGGTCTTTACAAGTTTCACCCTGAGACCATTCTCGATTTCACGGAGAAGATAATGCCTCTTGTTGCTCTTCAGCAGATTCCCCCAACACCCGATCAGCAGGACAAGTTTCACAAGTCGCAGCCCTTTCTAAGTGTTTACGAACGCACGAAGATTCTTGGTTTCCGTGCAAATCAGCTGGCCCAGGGAGCGAGATCATATCTGAAACCGGTTCCGGACCATATTACGAGTACCTTGGAGATTGCTAAACTGGAACTCAACCAGCGCCTTCTTCCCTTTATTATTAAGCGCCCCATTCCTGATGGCAGCTTTGAGTATTGGCGCCTGACGGACTTGATGATTCTCTAAAATGATTCTGCATCTGATGAACTTGTTGAAACTGGTGAATGTATCATTTTCTTATGTTTTTTATGGGCCGTAATCAGTCTTTTTAAAGCATATATTGTATCACTATACGCTCGACGGGGCTGGTTCAGTCTTTTCAGATTCAATAATAGTATTTGTTTCTCCAATAGGGGCGAGGGAGGGTGGTGCACATCTAACATTAGGCCCTTCTAGGTTTTGCTTAGAATATTTGATCTTGCTAACTATTGTTGCTATTAGTGGATTTGGCGTAGAACTATCCTCAAAGTTGCAGAGCATGTAGACATCATTATCGTTATAGTAGTAGATAAACTTGTTATTAAGTTTTCCAAGTAGCTGGTATCCACAGTTATGGAGCTGTCCCGCTGTTATACTTGTGGCGACATCCGAGTTAGGTAGCTTGTTCCACTTAACCATAATGAATGAGGGGCGGATACCCGAATTTAACATTGACATTAAAACCCCGCGCTCTAGCTCAGCGGGTAGATCAACCTTCATAATATCAATGCGCACATCGCCATTGAGCTTCATTGTGGAACAAATCGATTCAGTCCAGCTTAGAAAATCACGAGTCTTTATTTTTTGGCCGGATAGATCAATCTCCCCTGTGGTCCACCATGGAAGTGAATCCTGGAAACGAATATTCTTGGATAGAATCCACTTTGACTCTGCCTTCTCGGTGAATTCATACTTTGAATTCTCTGGCTCGCGCCTGTGAGCCTTTAGAACTCTCGTGAGCTCGGCCCACTCCTCATTACCGCCAGCCGGCATAACAAAAATAGGGCATCCAAGTGGCTCAGCAATCTCGAGATCGGCTAGGGCCGACTTCGAGCAGCCTAGTGAAACAAAAACTGTATTCATGTGCTTTCGTTGATAAAAAGCTGGTAGATTGTCTATGCATGGAAAGGGGTCGGAACCAGTGTTTCCTAATAGTATCACTGATACACTCATCTTTATATTATTTTATTGTATAAAGATGGGATCTTTTTATACGCGTTACCGCCATGTAACGGCTAGTACTGAAGTTAAGTACTCCCCATGGATAAGGCCACAAGGTGGCCTTATGTCATTGGAGCGACTTTAGCTTCTCGTTCTAGCCATCAGAGCCATGTACTTAAATTAAGTACATGGCGGTACTTAACTTCAGTACTAGCCGTTACTGCCGCCAGTGCTTGCTACAGTTCAAACAAGTAATGAAGATTGTCATCGGCTCATCTGCAGAGCGAGTCTGCATCTCATAATAGGTGCACTCGCGCTTATGACAACGAGTACAAAGGAACATGTCAGTTGCCATCGAGCGGTTGCCCTCCAGCTGTCTCTTCTCGCGAATCTGTTGCTGTTCAAACTGTTCCTTCCAGCGAGAGGGAAACAGTTCATAGGTATCCATCTTTGCAATATCCTCAAAGGTCACCTCCCCATTCTGAAAGCGTTCAAAGAGCTCCTTGTTTTCAACATAAGAGTTGGGATTGAAGTTGCTCGCAATGTGGCGAGCGTGCATCTTATAGAGGTGAACGAAGAGAGGATAGCTCCAGCTTCGGATAATTGAATTCTTACGCGCCTCCTTCAGGGAACTATTATAAATACAAACCTCTAGTTTGAGAATATTCGCCTCGACCAGTGTCTTTTGAAAGAGTTCCCGCAGGCCCTTAAGAATCTGTAGGCGATACTTTTCTGGCGGAGAGTTAACATCAGTTAGGGGTTGCTCCTGGAGCTGCTCCTCCTCTGAAAGCAGAGGGCGATCAGGATAGGCAGAGGCCGTGCCAACCAGGATCGATGACGAACTGGCCTTTGCAGCAGCCTTCCGCTTCTTTACCTTCTTTACAGGGCGAACAGTCTCCGCCTCTTCCGTGGCCTCGACCTCGGCCTCACCGTCAACTTCAACATCCTCTTCCTCCTCTTCCTCCTCCTCTTCCTCTTCTTCCTCCTCTTCAACCTCTACCTGAAAGTCCTTATCTGCATTTGCTTCCTCGGCAACATCATCCTCATCCTCCTCATCCGATTCTAGACCACCGAATGCCTTTGTATAGAAGACCTCATAGTCATCAGGAGTGAAGGCGACTGCCTTACCAAAGGAGTCCTCTGACTCGCTGGCGACGATAATAATATCACCATAGAAGTTCGTATCGTCATATGGTGTTGGAAGCTGATGCTTATTAAGCTTATCTTCATTGCCGCTCATTGAGCCAAAGATAAAGAGTGTGAAATCCTTATAGGGGTATGTGCCGATTGCCTCAATCTGCTGGCGCTTCTTATAGTGTGCCTGAATGACTGGAATAGTGAGTTCATCTGGGGCTACAATTGAACCCTGTGTAACATCGCCGGCGGGTGTTAGAAAGAGAACGGGATGATTTACTTTTGAACGGGCTGGCGGCATATCTTTTATAATATTTTTATTCGTGTTTGGGCCCTACAATTTTACTTCTTCGCGGCGGCGTCTAAACCATTTCCGCATTTATACAGTAAGATGTATAAACGCGAATGGACTCCTAGGGAAAATAATGACTTCGCTTCTGCATCAAAAATTACAATTTATGATGCAGGGGCCTTTGTGTATGAATTGCTAGAGATTGAGGAACAGAGTCCTAGACTTTTTTGCTGGGAAATTCAGGATCGCGAGCAGGGTCCTGGCGGTAAAGTTATTGAAAATCTAAAGTCAGTTCTAGGCGAATGGATTCCGTTTGATCTTTTAAATTCAGAATCATATTCTGTAAAACTAATTGATTCTGGATATGAAATTCCTGGATGGACGATTACAAATATTAATCAAGAGCCGCTTGAGCTGGTGAGACCGAAGAGCCAGAAGGCACTACAGGCTCAAGAAGTTGTAGCGCAACCTTCTTCGTATCATCCACGGCAACAGGGGCCTCCTTCTTTACGAAAGAGAAACAAGAGGAAAGGCAGTTCCACCCAGCCTTCTCAACCACCTTCTCAGTTAGATCAAAATGTCCCGAGGCAGCCTTCATCGCGATATCAAGGACTGTTGGAAGCATTTCTAGTGCCACACGCGCCCCAGTCTGCTCGAACTGCTCTGGGGCAAGATGTGACTTCAACGAAGTCTCAACAACCTTTACAACAAGCTTCTTCTTCTCCTCGAAAGCGAGGTCCACAGCCGAAGAAGCCTTCTTCACAACCTCCATCGCAATCTTAAGAATCTCACTCGAACTGAGATTTCCGTCAGCAAGTGCATCTTTTACTAGATCCTTTACTTCATTTAAAAGGAACGAAACAACGGCGTCACTCATACTTCTTATTTTAGAGGATAAAATCCTTTTTTCTTTTCCCCGCAGGCTTCAGATGTTTGAAAAGGCTCTTCTTGTTATCGGATTAATTCTTATTGGATATGTGCTATATCCTCTTATAACAGCACTACTCAATAAGTACTATTATAAGGTCGACAGTTTCCAGAGTTCTCCTCCAACTGTTAATGTAAATACGCCTGGGGTCGCGCCGATTTCAATGCAGCCTCCATCTGAGCCTCCCCGAGTTGTAAGCCAGAGTGGGCCTGCGCCACCGAATAAGGGCTCTTCTCCAGATGAGAGGGCTGCTCTGTCCCCGGAGGAAACGCCACGGGATCCTTATGATGAGGTAAACTCCGAGCTACCTCTAAATGATAACATGCGGAAGCCTGAGCGGTCATTCGGCCCTGGTGTGAATAATACGGGTACAAAGCGGTCTGTTAGTGCAGGAACAGCTGCTGAGGCGGTGAACTCCTCATTAGATAGCTTTTCTCCTGAATTCGCTCAAAATGGAGGGAACTTCATGGAGGGTATATCGGCAAATGATATGGGCGCGGGATCTGAGTATGCTACGATTTAGGCGCTTTTTGAAAAAAGCTAGTTTTTGGTGCAACAGGGTTAAACAACAAGCACTCTATATATATATAGAATGGAACAAGGACTACAAGAGGGTACTATTCGCAATAGCCACCGTGATAGCCATGCAGTTAAGGCAAAACGGGCTCCAAATCAGGTAGCTGAGAAGGCAAGAGCGCTCATTGAGCGCTGTTCCGAATCAGGCACTGTTATTCGTCAGCATTTAGATATTGACCGCATGAAACAGCCGCTTCAAAAGGGACTGTTTTATGTGATAGAAAATGACAGCAATGCTGATCCTGGATTTCTAGTCTTTCTACCGGGCCAACAGGCCCCCGTTTATATTAATACGAGGAAGCACGGGGGTTATCCCTGCACGCTTAGAATGCGCGTCAGCCCCACTCTTGGTGATGGTGGCGGCTCTGTTTTTGTAGCTACTCTTGACCCTATTCAGCACACTCTGCGCCTAGAGGATGTCTGGATGTGGAAGGGTGCTCCTATTTTTGACACGACCTGCTACTCAAAGCGCCGCGAACATCTGAAGGAGTTCGTTGAGCGTCTCTGGGTACCTGATGCGCGCCTCCTCGGCGGCGTTGTTGCAAGTCTTCTAAATCCGAAATCAATCGCAGAATATTTGCAGACAGCTGGTCCTGGTTATATGATTGAATTTCTTCCTGAACTCCCTGGTCGCCGGCGGATGTGGCATAAACTCGGTGAGAAAAAGGAGGTTGCTCGTGCACCTCTCGTTCTAGGTGAAGGCGGTGTTATTATTCCCCAGGCTAATCCTGTAACCCATCCTCCAGTTGCCCCCAGACCACCTCCACGCCCACAATATAAGCCTGCAATCGAGCAGCCAGTAGAGCAGCAAGTAGAGCGGAAGGCCCTCGCGAAGCCGATCGAGGCCCTGCCAGATATCTACAATCTCTATGACGAACAGGGTCTGCCAATTAGCCGCGCCTCAGTCCAGTCATTTTCTCTGGCACAGGAAATGAGAAAAATGACCGGCGACATCTGGGTTACTATTCGCTGGAGACCCGAGTTTGGTGGCTACGAAATCAATCGTCTAGATACCAGCCGCCGCTAAAACATCTTCAAACTTATTTTTCAGCTTATTTCGGATTTCTTTAATTTGCGGGGCCTGGTTAATTGAACCAACCCAGAATGTAACCTTCTTTATCTTATAAATCATTTCTTCTTTCCGAGTTTTTAATTCATCTAGACTATTGCATTTAAATACAAGAGGTTTAATTCCGTCAATTTCAATATTTACAAGAATGTTTGGTATAACCTTCTTAAAACTATTAAATTTGCTCGCCGTTTTAAATCGAGCCAATAAACTATCAATAATACAATATGTAAGAATCGTACGATTTAGTTCTGTAATAGTATCTGTAAGTGGTTTTGACTGATCTAGAATATTTTTAATATACTCGACTACCTTATTATACGACTGATAGTATTCTACTGGAAGTGTACTATGAAGATTAATAATATTCTGATAGATTCCTTGAATTTTACAGATATCGATTATATGTGTTCTACAAAGAGGACAGGACCCCTTTTTTGCGAGCCAACTATCGATACAGTTCATATGAAATAGATGTTGACATTTACTAATCGCTCTAACGCGTTCTCCGTCTTGAAAATCTTCTTGACAGATCGTACAACTTCCCTTTTCACCTAGCAAATCAAAGATTTCAGTTTGTAGATCAAGCTCATTCATTAGTAATTCTTACTAAAATATTATCTTCATCAATTTTTGTCTGCCTACAGTAGGAATGCCTGCGGCCAAGAAAAATTACAAAAAGGTTACGCGTAAAATGCGGCGCAGACAGCGTGGCGGAGACAGCGCTACATATTCTCTAGGATCCTCCTCGGTTGCCCCTGGAGCTGCTCCGTATGCACAGGAGGTTATACCTGGCTCTGCCTGCCAGGCCGCAACAAAGTTTGATGCGATTACTGGTTATATGCCTCCAGGAAGAGGTGGACTTCCCGGATATGCTGGGGGCGGCCGGCGCTCACGCCGCACTCGTACTAAGCATGTCTCGAGCAGATTTGCCGAGTTTTCTAAGCGTGTACTAAAGTCACTACATTTTTTTAAGGGTCGTCGTGGGCCTACTCGTCGCCGCTCACAGCACGGTGGCGCAGGCTACACGCAGAATGTAGCTGCCACGACAGACGGGCCAAATCCTTTTGTACCGGTGGTGAAGGCTGGCTGCGAGGGTGGCCCTGTTACTACGGTGCAGTACAGCGCTCCAGGCGTGCAGAGTGGTGGCGTAGGCGGTGTAGATTCAGCCTTTCTAAAGATGGATAATGCTGGATATTCTAATGAGGTGCCTAAGTGGACTTCATCTGTAGGAACGCCTGGCGGCGGTTCGATGATCCAGCAGCCTTATGCTGCGGGCTCGATGAACCCCGCCTGCATTCAGACAGCTGGTGCCCGCCGGCGCCGCCGCCAAGGGCGTAAGGCCACGCGCAAGTGTTATTAGTCTTGTTAAATAATAACCCAATTTAAGCACTCTCCACAGGGGAGTGCTTAAATTCGGTACAACACGTTAGAGTATGGTTCTTCGTAAAATAAGATTACAAAAGAGAAAATTACAGTCTGGAGGAGCTGTATCTCTTGCTGAAGATGTAAATTCAATTTCAACCTTTTCACCGAGTTCAATTCCTGATCTTGCCCTTTGGGTAAAAGTAAATAAGGAATCTCTCAAATACAGTACAATTGCCGAATATATTCGCACACAGTCTATTACAGTCCAAGAGAAACTCAGAGAACTCTTCAAGAATAAACTCGATACCAGTATAATTACAGAAATTGTAGGAGTTAATAATTCACTCATACGGTTTGAACTTGATAGTATTAATTCACAGGCCTTTCCTACCTTCCTTGCGCCAAATGAGATATCACTGAATTATGATATAAGTGGTGTCATCCCAAATTCATTTAAATTAGTAACGAAGGACCCAATTGTTCTTCAGAACAAATATTCAATGTGGTCTACATCCACAAATGTGAATTTTAACTACACACCCACCTTCGATCAGCTTATTATCAGTCCAGATTTTGCAGGATACATGGCGACACATGTATCAAAATTCTCGGAAATCATAGTCTATTCAAGAGAACTCACCCGTTCTGAAAAGCAGCAGGTCGAGGGGTATCTAGCCTATGTAAATAATACCCAGGAAATGCTCCCCTTTTATCATACATATTTACCAGACCTATCATATCTACCAGTACTATCAACAGTTATTTCAAATATTCAGACACTCGAGACTTCCTTAAAGGATTCTACCACTCATCTGGCGGAAGATACATCTGGAAATATTATCAGAGGTGAGATTACTGACAAACTAAATGATCTTTCTATAATCCGACAGAGTCTTTCGAAGGGTGCTCTTCTTAGTAAAAAGACTGGGCCAATTACACTTGAGTCAATCTTTGACTCCGTGAATAGACTCAGCCTTCAAACGGTCCCTTTCACAGCTGATTATATTAAACAGAAGGTTACAGAGGCCAGTCAATTACTTTTGAAGACTGAAACACATGTGAAATCTCTAATTCCAGACAGGGGGGTCGCAATTGAGGCCGCCGCGGCAGCCATTGTGGCGAGTCAGGAGGCTGAAATTTCAGCACAGCAGACCGAGGAAATTTTCCAGGATACGGAACGGGAAATTCAAGCCCACGAATTCTACGAAACTCTTCGCAAAAGATCTGCCGCGATTAATTTAAACGGACAGAAAATGTACGGGCCTATATACAAGGATTTTGAGGACAGAATTGAAGTATACTGGGATGCAATTTCCTACAATTCTAAAAAGATAGGGGATGGATGGGCCACTCTCACTGGCACTTTCAAACCGCTTGAAACACAGATTATTTCAAAGGCCTGGCTAAAATATGTGCCACTAATTGATATTTCTGAGAGTGAGATTACAAGGCGTGGAGGCACTGTATATTCGATACAATATCGCGATACACATCTAAACCAGATTCAGACTCAATATGAAAGAATACGAAACCAGATATATGATGGAGACATGGCATATATTGCGAATATAACAACTATTAAAACAAAGGAACTAGAGGCGATTGTAAAGGCTATTGAAAATAAGCAAATTCAGCCAATTACAGCGAAGACCTTTCTTCCACATTTCAAGCAGCGATATGATGAAATTACGAAATATATGGAAACCTTTCAGAGTCTGCTCGAGACTCTTATGACTTCAATTACTGCTATATCTACCTCTCTTGAGGCCTCTAAACGGACTTCAGTTATGACTGCAATTGATGAGCTACCTGTAATTTCAGTTAAGGACACTTACAGATCTGAATGTGAGACAGTCTATATTCGAAAGATGAACTCATCTGATGAAGTTTTAACAGGTATTAATTATATTGTAACAGATGTCGAGGGAAATATCCATAGTGTTATAAATTCCGATGGAGATATTGATAATAACTTCTTTTTTTCAAACTATATGACGATGGAATACAGTAAGGAGGATCTCATGTTTATTCAATATCATCCTTATAAGGATACGGAAGGTCGGCGGCTCCGCCAGGAATATAAGATACTTGATGAATTACCCACTCTATCTATAATTGACTCTCTCGCGAAGCTGCGGCGACCGAATTACTGGTTTCACAAGGGCAATAGCCTCTTCGAAATTGGGAGAGATCAGATTAACGGAATTCACCAATTTGTTGTGGAATTCGCGCAGTACCCCATCCAACTCCCCAAATATGCAATCCCAGTCGGCTCATATTTTCTCATTCAGAATGTGGGACCTCTTCCAATTCAAGTTCAGAATCCAGGATTTCCAGATGATAAGATTGATATGATAGGATATGGTGAAACATTGCTTTATATTTATAGTGGACTAGATGAGACCTATGGCAGCACATATTATGGATGTGTTCCGTGGAGAGAGGGCTATATTCCATATGATACTCTCACAAATTCACCACGATCGGCGTACAGTGTTTTCATAAATGAACTAGATGCCTCAATCTTTGTTAAAAAGAATCTCGAGCCTGTTCTCGACTTTGAAGGATACTTTGTGAAAGCTGTTACAGATTCGAAGGGATATACCTACGACATTGATGATGTTTATTTAGCGAATCCCTATAGCGTCCAGTCGATCAAACGACTAAATCTGTCTGATCTGAAAAACAAGGGTCCAAGAATGACCTTTAAATATACGGACGCTTCTGTTTGGATTGTAAAAGACATTGTTACAGGCCTCCCTGTTCTATGTAATTCACGGGGAACACCAGGGATGAATGAGTATGGATACTGTAAATTCGCGAAAACACCAATTATGTTGATTGATAATAATATTGTAATACGCGGCGCCTTTGGAGATATAAAGGTTTCAATCGCAAGCACACTGGAGGTTGAGCAAATGGCAATGTTAGAGCCATTTTTGAATTTTAATGCAGTGTTCCGTTCAAAGTTCGTTCAACCCTATGAGAAGGGTGATGTGAAAACATTTGTCTTTATCGGCCTCTCGAAATATCCGATTCTATCACCGAAAAACAATTTTATTGAAGCTGAGGAGTGGGCTCTAAATCCACCGCAAGAGGTAATCTACACAAGTGCAAAGGGGCAAAAGGCATCCGCATTTTTACTAAAAGATTCGCCCACAATTAAGAATTCACAGAACTCGGCTACACCCTACCCCTATATTTCAGTACAGGATACGCGCAGTCAGATCGAAATGAAAAAGTCGGCAAAAATTATATTAAATCGGTATAGCACAAATAAATATTATATTCTCGAATGTATTGATACGATAAAAAATACATATACAAATATTAAGAAACTCGGTGAAAAGGCATCGGAGGGACCGAACGAAGTTCTTAGTAGTGCAAACGATCAGATTCTGGCCGATTTGGAGACCTATGAAGCATACGAGCCGAGCGTTGAATCTATAAAGGCGAGCTTAGATGCTATGATGTTAACGAGCGCGCTAAAGATAACGATTGATATGCTCGACCTGAAAATGAAAAATGTGATCGAATCGGTTGCAGGTACTTTCGCGGCAATAACTGAATCTATTAAGGTCACAACAGACCTTGTAAATGATATTGAGGCTATTGATAATACTGCAAGAGAATTCCGAACAGCCGCTGTTGTTGAAATCGAGCAGCGGATTGCATCTGTAAAGGCGACCTTCCAGGCTGACGCGCAGAATCTGAAAATAACCGGTGCACCGGAATTCGATCGCCTCTTGAAACTGATGATTAAATATAAGGTTGATTTTCTACATAGATTGGTTGCCTTAGAAAATACTCTAAAGGTCCGCCCAGAATACACTACAGAGTATCCGAACTGGATTAAGACACAGAAGGATCAGATAAAAGAGTTGAATACACTCTTGATAAAAATCAGAGAAATCGAGCAGACGGATATTCCCAGAGTATTTAGTACGCGTGAGAGCATAAAACGCACAGAGTACACGCAGAAGTTTCGCGAGACATCGAATCAGGAAGATTCATACAAGGCTTACAGAGATGCCATGAATCTATGGCTAGGATTACCCGAAAATGCAGAATATATTAAGCAGAGACCGATAATAAATACGGGAGAGCCTGTAATAAAGGGCCTCAGTATTGATCTAAATATTTTCAAGGAGCTAAAGAATCCGTCGGTCCAGCGGGACTGGCAACAGATTGATACTTCCGCTGAAATCGGCGGCAAGATTGCAGCAGAACTTCTCGGACCGACTGGAGCACTGAAGGAGAAACATCGCTTTTTACTTGTTGGATTCCAGGGGCAGGCCTATTCTGGGGCGATTGAATCATTCAAAGAGATGGATTTGAATAGTATTCAGGTTGTACTTAATAATATGAAACTTAAGATGGATGAGACTACGAATCAACTGATTGAGTTCGAAACAGATCTGGCGCCGATTTTAAAGGCCTATGAAAATATTCGCTCTGATATACGGGGTGAACTACGCTTAAAACTTTTAAAGAATAATGATAGTATCCGCGAGAAGTGGCTGGAGCTCACTGGAAAGAGGACTGCAATGCAGACGATTTTACTTCAGAATCCTGATCCTGAGAAGGAGGCCAAGCTTGATAAGGAGTTTGAGATAGAACCGAGAGTGACTGGGATTATTTCAAATAATCCCGTGGAGTATGATACTATCTCATATTTTAAAATGCGGGAGATTGCTGACGAACAGATGGCAGTTTTGAAGGAACTCGCACAGAGTACTTAACCTCAGTACGCTAAATGTCTAAAGAAATAGTCTAGTTCTTTAGAAGAATGTATAATCCTGGAAGAAGAGTAAGAAAGATTCAAGAGGGTGGAAACTTTATTTCATCAATAGCAGATTCATCCACTCTTACTATATCAAGTATTTCGGCTTCTACACTATCAACCATTGCATCTTTGGCACATATGTCATCCTTTGATGAAGTTACGAGTCTAAGTATCAGCCAAATCTCAACACTAATCGCCGCAGTAACACAGCAGATCTCTAATGAGAATCAAAATATTGCATCAAATCAGGCAGCAATTGCTGGAATTCAGACTCAGATTGATGCTGTTCCAGGTGGATTTCAGGATGCTTATGATACTGCAAATGCCGACTATATCAGTGTAGCAACAGCCTACAGCAAGGCACAGGCTACACTTGTAAATGATCAGTCAACACTTAGTTCAAAAATGGCCGAACTATTAACACTTAGTACTCTATCGAGTATTTATATAAGTACTGTGGAAGGATATCAGCGCGAATATAGCTCAATCTGGAATAGTATACAGACTAATAATGAGATTATTGCAAATGAAAATTCGACCTATCAGGGTAAGCTGAGAAGCTATCTCCAATACGAATATGATTACAACATTGCTATACATAATCTCGAATCAACACTGCATGCACTAGAGCTAAACTCATCTATTATGTCTACGGCCACCTGTGGCTATTTCTCAACAAGCTCAGTCTATGGCCATCTACTGGAAGATTATATAAACTTTAGCACACACCACCTATCTATTTCACAATATCTATTTACAAGCACAAATAAATATCTTAGCAGTCTGATGGATCTACAGTCAACACAGCTATATAACTATATTTCAACAAGTACTGCACTTCATATTGCAAATCTAAAGGTATCAACTGCGAAGGCCACATATGACTATCGTACTGCAGTCTCAAAGGAGCTATGCACTATTATGGAATATAACAGAACTGAAAATCAGTTGCGGGCATTATTAGCTAGCCATGGCGTACACCAAACGGGCGGTAATCCAATGCAGGGTGGTGGTGATATTGACACTTTTATAAATGCAACACCTCCACCTGGTGATGAACTAGCATATAATACGCTACTAATCATGTTATCATCAATGTCAAGTCTAATGTATAGTGCTTCACAGACGCGTTCGGCGCTAGAAGTGGATCAGACTACAATCGAAACAGTTACACTCAAAACAATTCTAGATATTGCTGATAATAACATCTCAACAGCACAGCACACATATTATTTGGCACAGATGAATCAGTCAAGTGTGATAAGTACAATGAGTGGCTTATCAACTCGTATTGGTATCGCGGATATAATGGAACATGACTACTTATCGACACTCGCAGGTCTTTCAACAATATATCTAAATGATATTTCAACCTATAATGGAATAAATTCTGAAATTTCAAGCTATATTTATACTGAAAATATGTTGAGTAGGTTCTTAAGAAGTACGCTTCTTACGCTTTCAATGTTAAGCACACAGAGTTCACTCTACAACATAAGTATTGGGATATATATGCAATCTTATATTGGATATTCGACACTAGAAGGTATCGCGCAGAGTTCAATTAATGGATATAGTACTATTAAGGGAATTAAGCTAAGTACTATGCATGGACTGGATGATGAAATTCACAGTCTAAATGGAACAGTAGGAGGACAATTCACAGATCTAACTGCAAATGCGACAACATTTTATATAAATGTTAAAACTGATCTCAATAATGAACTAGATGCCTATAAATATGGAGTTCAAGAGTGGAATTCATTTATTGGATATATTGCATCAGAACTACTGATCCAGAAACTCAATCTCTATACTGCAATTGATGCGATCACCTTCCAGCTGCAGAGTAGTGTGAGTGCAACTCAGAAGGCAACCTTAGCAGCTCAGAGAACTGCATATGGTACTCTACAGACAAATATTCAAAGTATTATTGATAGACTCAACACACTTGATACAAGGTTTGCGATGCTTCTTCAAACAGTTGAAACTGAGCGCAGCGACAAGGAAAACTTTGTATCTACCCGATCTACTCTTACTGGCTATGAAATTAGCGTTCTACAGGATCCTACACAATATGCAGCAGTTCAGAGTCAATACATTTTCCAGATGGCGACTCTAAATTCGCGAGTTAATAGTATAAACTTGGATATTTTACAGCGGAATCAACAGTTGTCTACCCTATTTGGAATTATAAATCCACAGCTTTTAATCCTACAGGGGTTGAATATTTTTTCATATGTTGTCCCTGATTCACTTCGCACAGATCTTGGACCATTTAACACGGACAAGACAGAATATGAGCTACTTCCACAGCTGAACTATGGACTGAACCCCACAATGTATCCACTCGTTTTATCGAGTGGAATTCCAAACACAATTAGTGATGTAAATATACTGCCGACTGGTTTCTTTCATTAATGGTTAGAACGAGAAGTTAAAGTAACTCTAAATACAGCCAAATAATTAATTTAATTAATTGGCGGTATTGACACAGGTCTAAACATAAATACTTTTTCCCAGTAGTTGTATAGAGCAGTATGTTTACTCCAAAGAAATGGAAGGGGGGGACATATAATATAGAACAGCTACAATCGCTCTATAAGTATATTACCCCATCACAAGCTATAAATAATCTACAAAATATAAATAATACAATCATCGGAATAAGTTCAATATCTGCAGAGGATGTATCAAGTATAAAGGGTACAAATGCCGATATTGCCACGATTCAGGCAGCTCTAAATAATCAGTTTGAAAAAACCTATTCATTTCAAGCTAATATGGTAAGCAATCTTCAGTCATATGTCTCTTCATCTGGATTTGACATATTTGATACTGAAAGCCAGAATAACTATGATTCAGAACAAATTAGTAGTAATATAAGTTCTCTCGTGGGTCTTAGTACACGAATTGTTCTAGATAATGCAGCTCTTCCGCTTCTTGAGTATATTCAGGCGAGCACCCTTGCATCCTATCAGACTAAATATAATATTAGTACAAAGCTTCAAAGTACCTACAGTGGCCTCTTATCATCATATAGCACTATTGAATCTGAATACATTAGTAGTAATACCCAGTATATTTATGAATCAACTATGCTAGGCCTGTCTATAATGAAATCGTATTCCTCAATTTCAGATCTCATGCTACATAGTACCGCTCTAGGAGCAATATCAGATTTATATATACTTTACACCGCTTTACCAGAACAATATTCACGCTCAACGGCTATGGGGCTACAAGTTGAAGCACAAAATAGAAATATCTGTACCTTACAAACATCAATAATTTCACAGGATGAGTCGGATATAAGTACGCTTTCAGGAATCACAGTAAATATGTCACTGGCAATTGCCTATAGTACAATGCTGATCGAACAGATAACAAGTACTATGAACTGGTTGTCTACTGAAATTGGACTATATAATCTATCTACAAGCCAATATAATACATATAAGGTAAGTTCTGCAGCACAAGTGGCAGCTCTAGAAGCTATATATTTACATAATCTACACTTACAAAATCTGGCTATGGCAAATTACACCGAGGCAAGCACCTTTGTCGCCTTAAACTCAAGTTTGGCAATGTTACATATTGTCAATGATCTCATACAGGAGGCATCAAATGGGGATAATGTTAATTATGAGGTTTCTACCTTAGTTAAAAATCAGCTCGGTCATCCTGGAACTAGTGCTGATCTTGATACACTCTATCGAACACTATCTACTCTTGTAGCTATACAAAATGCCGCACATGAGACTGCATTAGCAAATCTAAATACACTTAACATGCAATCTGGTGGTGATATTGAAAGTGCATCAAATGTTTTAACTATTTCAAAAATATATGATATTCAGATTGATGCCGAAACACAAATATATAATGGCCTAGTAGCTGATAGGCGCGAATCGACTAATCAACTTGTAGATTCATTACAGATTTATAATAGACTCTTATTATCTAGCGTTACGAGCACCTTAGTATTAGCTCAGTATGATCGCGATATGAATACATATTTGAAGAAGGCCGACAGTCTAAAAACCGCAATTGGTACTGCATCCCAAACAGTGGTATCACTTAATAATCAAATAAGTCTTGCAAATACGACCTTTAATGAATATCAGGCCTATGTTAGTTCATACTCTGCAAATCAGGCAGCAATACAGACAAATATAACAAATAATATGAATGCTATTGCAGATGCTGCTATACAGAAATCGGATTATTCAACTGTACTTGGAAATATGCAAAAAGGTGATTTTACGGGTCTAACAGGTCTATCAGGACCCTTACAGATAATGTACCAAAATGCAATTGCCTTCGATCAATCTAGTGCCGATGTTGCAACAAGTCTTAGTACTCTATATAGTTATGACTATTCTAATATGACAGGTATGTTACTCGCAATATCAACACAAATGACTGCAGATACTACAATGAAACAGTTGCAAATTGCAACTGATAATATTATGATGCTAACTGCGATATCATCTCTAGGAAGTGAAATAAGTGCTGAAGTCTCTAGTCTTAGTACAAAGCGATATGTTATCGACCAGTTTTTTCCCCTATTTCAGCCCCTTTATGACTATATCTCAAGCGAATATTTAAATAAGGTAGCATATAAAGAGGTGCGTCGTGTTTACGAGCACCAGTCATATTTGAAACTGGCCCCACCAGGGATTGTTAAGGAAACTATTCTTAATGATGATGACTTTCATAAACTCCAGTATATATATGATCTTCTAGTTCAGGAAGTAAATACGCTACTTGATACTAAAAAGGTCTATGTTGAAAAAGTTTTTAGGCCGCGGTTAGAATACATATTAAATAATGTACTTGATCCAGCGCAGCTCATATTTTTAAATTCCCCAGTCGCCTATCAAGATTTAAATAATAATAACTTTATCGTATCATCTATTTTACCATTTTCTATTTCATATATATATTTAGATAGACGTAGTGCTGGATTAGTCTCGGCTGATAGTATAATTCCAACTACAACAACTGAGGTGTGTGTATCAACTATCGGTCAAAGTTCAATAACTCTAATGAAACCAGATGTAGTCTTGCGATCAAATACAGACTTTATTGCTCCAACAACAACAGCTGATACGCGCTCATGTGGAGTACGCGGTAGATATATTCAGATTTCTAAGGCTGATAATGACCTCGAAATTATGCAGATTGTTGTGATAGATAAGACTGGAAAAAATGTCGCCTTTGGTAAGAAGGCAACTATAATACCTGCTCTTCTTCAGAGATTACATGCTGCCGATTTGAATTATATAACAAATGGAAACTATTCGCGTCAGAAGTTTATGTCAATGGTTGAATCAATGAATAGTCATTTTTACACGCGATATATGTTTGTATCACCCTCGGTGGAGGGTGCAAATGTACCCTTCTCGAAGATTGTTACGATTGATCTTGAAGACACCTATGATATAACGGCCATTCAGTATTTAAAATTCATGAATGAGTATACAAGCGCTGGAATTCAAATAAGTATTGCAGATGAATCACGCAGTACAGTTGCAACACAGAGTCTGACACAGAATACGGAGAAGGAGACACTCGATTTTACAGATGATTCGCAGGTTGACTGCCCTCTTGATATTGTTCCTCTACGCAATGGAACCTGTGGTATTCTAGCGAGATTTGTGCGTATATATGCTTCTGTGCCTACCAATACAAATCTTCCTGCAACCACGACGGCTGCAACGACAACAGTAGCTGCAACGACAACACTCGCGGCAACAACAACAGTAGCTACAACGACAGGGATACCGCAAAATATACTAGATCAAATCAATACAACCCTCTTTGACACAATACAATTATACTTTACAAGTACAAGAGCAAATTCTGCCATATTAACAAATGATAAAATTGGAGATACTACAGGATATTATGCAGGCATAAATTTTTATATAGCTAAAAAGTCTTCATCCCTATTTAATGATTTCGTTAACGCACATTTTACAAATGATAGTGGAAGTGATCTAATATTTAATTTTAACATGTATTGGAGTTCACCTAATTCAAATTGGGGTCTTGTATTTAATGTTTATAATTCCTCAGATGAACTTCAGACAACTATTAATACCCCTGTAATAAATCCCCAGATAATTAATCAAAATATTCCTGTATTAAATAATAATTATTTTACCATATCATGGATATTTTCAAATGGATCTGGTACATATATACCAGACCCCTATGCAATCCCTATAAGCTTAACAGTATATTCCTTCTCAGTAAATGTAGGTACTCCAGTAATTCAAGCAGCCCCAACAAATCAAACACTTGTAGGTAGAAATATAGTAGTATATGATACTATCACTTTTTCTTATGCAGACACTAATACAAATCTAATTATTAATAATCAACAAATTAGAGGGATAAATATTACGAACCTTTCACAGTCAACAGGTTTATTTAATAATTCAGGACAGTTTACAAATAATTCAGGAAAAGATCTAGTAGTTAACTGTGTTATGCAATATACATCTGAAACAAATTCAGCTTGGGGGCTTAGTTTTACAGTCTATAACTCAGCAGGAATACAAAATGTTGTTAATACCTCAATTGCGCCATCTCAAACAATCGATGTGTCATTTATACTATTTAATGGTAATTATTTTACTATCTCATGGGTTATTTTAAATGTATTGGATATATTAATAAATCCTATACCTATACTATTCACAGTTTATCCATATATTTCAAATTCAGATAATATATATGATATAGTACAACTTAATTATAAGGATTTAGATGAAACTATACAAAATGATGAACTGTTTACAGCAGATAATATTAAAATTAAATCACAGAATACAGATCTTTTTACTAATATAAACTCTGGTAAATTTTTAAATAATACAGGTTTCAATTTAACAGTTAATTTTAATATGACCTGGAAATCTCCAACAATATATGGCTGGGGTCTTACATTTAATGTCTATAATTACGCGGGTATTTTAAATTCAACTAATACTACACCTATACAAAATAGTCAAACAATTAATCAAAATATAAGTTTACCAGCAAATACATATTTTACAATCACATGGGTAATATCAAATGGCAATTCATTCACTTTTAATGCAATACCGATAACATTGACAGTATACCCAAGCTTTTTAACAAGTAATCCAATAACCCCAAGTCCAGTATTAAAGACAATAGTAGAAATGCCATATGATACATTAGTTGTTGAATACTCATCTACAAACACAGTTACAAAAATGATTTCACTTGCTGGGCTACTATCAAGTATTTATAATTATTATGATACTGGACGTTCAAAGATTGATAATATTTTTGGGGTTGATTTACTATTAACAATAAATATTTTACCACTCGGATTTGGATCCATCTCTAATTTTACAATTAGTATTTATAATTCTTCAAATGTTCTACAAAATCGTATTATAGTTACTGCGACAGCAGTAACTGCATTTACACAATCAGTTATATTATTAGCAACGAATTATATGACTTTTACAGGAAGTTTTGTATCTTTATCAACCGTACAATTTTTCATAAAAACATACAGATTCATTAATAATATTGTATATCCTACAACAATACTTCCTCCAGCAATAACACCTAGATTTACATACTATGATACTTCCACTGCTCTATTTCAAAATGCACTATTAATAAGGTCTGGTGATCCTATTGGATACAGTACATATATTGGAGGTGCAAATGTAGTATTTACTAATAATGAGAACGGTAATAATCTATTTGCAACTATTAGAGGAGGGGGGGGCTCAAACAATTATATAAATAACACAGGCAGTAATTTGGCAATTATATTTAGTATGGGATTTAATGCTAGTGCAGCACCAAGCACACTTGGTTCACTAGACCAAAATGATACTCGTCAAATAACTATACAAAACAATAAAATAGCTACCTGGGGCCTCACCTTTAATATTTATAGTTCTTCTGGAGTGCTTTTATCAACAATTACAACTGCCATGTCAAACTCTCAAACCATTCAACAGAATATTACACTATTAAATAATCAATACTTTACTGTATCATGGGTAATCATTAAGAATGGAAATCAGAGCACGATTGTTGCTCCAAATAATATTCCATTAACAATAACATCTTACAAGTTTTCAGATTCGATCAATGTTACTGGAAAATTCTATAGTGGAATCAATAGTAAATACATAAAAAATAATACACCATTCACATTTACAAATACAAGCATTATGAGTGCTACAAATAATATTCCAGGGCTATTTACAAACTTTAATATAAATAATCAATTCAATAATAATACAGGCTATAATGCGATATTTAACTTTAATATGATCGGATGGAATGCAGCATCAACTACTAATGTTGCACTCACTTTTAAAGTATATAATGCAACAAATACATTAATAAGTACAGTAACAACTCCTACTGCATTGACTTTTAACCAGACAATCACTTTATTAAACAATCAGTATTTTACTATAACATTTTCTAATATTACAGTGGCATCTGGAATCTATACTAATTTACCAGTAACATTTACATTAACTTTACAGCCTTCAGATCTCTATTATTCAATAGTGAGCTCCGCATTAAATACATATTTGAATTTACTCTATGATACTCTAACTGGAAATTACCAGAATCAAAGAAATCCACTCCAAATAAAACCTGGTGAAATTATGACAGCAAACAATACTGCATGGCAGCCTAGAGGTTTGACTCTATTTAATAATATTATATATAATAATAGCAGTAGCATACAAAACTTTGTAAATGATTCAGGCAAAGATCTTTCACTGAATTTTAATATAAGCTACAACTCAAACGTCTATTTTTGGGGTTTAATCTTTAATATCTATAATTCATATGATATCCTACAAGATACTGTAACAACAGGAGTTGCAATATCTCAAACAATTAATCAAATAATTACTCTATTAAACGGGCAATATTTTACTATTACTTGGTTAATTCTAAAGTCAGATGGAAATGGAATGACACCACCAGCACAAATACCAATAACAATTACATCATATTTATACACACAGGTTGCCCCAATACCTTTAATAAGTCCAACAACTACTGTAGCATCTAGTACAACAACAACAACAGTGCCACAGACAACAACAGTGGCTCCTGTATTTGATAACGCTTTATACCGATTTATATTTAGTCAGCTAGCAGTTATTGATTCTAATCGTAATAATATTGCTATAAATAAAATGGTAAGATTTTTTACAGGAGGTCAGCCAACACCAATACCAGCTTCACTTGTAAATAGAACCTATTATCAGGCACTACCTATTACTGCCTGTTATACGAGTCCTGTAATTACTGATAATAATACCTATGTAGAAATTGATCTCGGCTCAGAATCTGATGTTACTGCAGTTCATATTTATAATACATCAGATATAAATAACTATCAGAAGGGTCTCAAAGTCCAATTATATACAGAGGATAAACTACTTGCTACTGAGACCAATGTTCTTACAAATAATCGTAAAGAGATTATACCCTTTATTGGGTTCAATGTAGATTCGAATTGTTCTATGGAACCATTATGGCCGCCCTACTATGGTATAGCTGGTCTGATTACTCGCTATGTTCGCCTTATCCAGACACAGCCAGGTAGCTTCGGATTCTCTAAGATTGAAATTATTGATAAAAATGGGCGTGATATAGCACTTTTTAAACCTGTGACAGCCACATCAAATCAGACTCAGGCCTATCTTGGTGTAAGTAATAGAAATATAGCTGTTTCATATAGTTCTTGCTATGTAGCAAGTTCTACTACTACTATCCAGAGCTATATTATAGATCTGCAGTGGGAGCATGAGATCTGTGCCATAAATGTATATGGATGTACTGATATTCCTTCATTAACGAATAATATTAATATTGATTTATTCAGACAACTTGGTACCTCTCTTGCTACGCGCCCACTTCAAGGGAGTAAAGAGAAAGAATCCTTCGATTTCCGCTATATTCCTGAAGAGTCAAACTATCCAGTTGCGGTCATTCCTGAAGCAAGTGTAGTTAAGAATGGCGCTTTCGGAACAATGTGTGATACAATAACAATACCATTTAGAGTGTTGACATCTGATACAAATGCTGCTATTGTAGAATCAACTGGTCGCAACCTTTTTACAGGCGCGACTATAAACTATAGTTCTGGAAATACGATAATAACGATTGGTTATATGGCAGATATTACATGTGTTACAATGTCATATGATTCAGCCCAGATTTCTACTAGAATCGAACTAACAGATTGTCAGGGAAATCAGGTAGCAAGACAGGAGATAAAAGAGTTTCCTACAAATAACCAAATTATGTACGCCGATTTTAGAGGTCCCTCTCTAAGCAACTATGCACCCTTACAGCCACTACCGATTCGATATGGACCCTTAAATAAGGGCATAATGGCACAGTATATTCGTATTATACCACGAGATGCAGTGACACCACTCTATATTTCACAGATTATTGCAGTAGACTCTAGTGGTAATAATGTGAGTTTAGAGGCAGATGCATTTACAGTAGATGATAGTGTTCGCCAAAATGCATCATATGCAGTGGATGGTGTATATGAGGCTAAGATGTCAGACTCGGATTGGCTTCAAATGTTTTTTACAAAATATCGTCAGAAGTTGGCGAGCGCGTCCTTTGTTTCAAATGCAGGCATCCAAGAACGCAACTTTTTAATACTAAATCTCGGAGATCCCTATGAAATAAATTCTATTATTTACATTGTAACAGCAGGCTATAATAAATCGGCACAGGGTGTTATAGTTCAGCTAATGGATTCGAACTATAAGGTTGTTGGAGTACAACTCGTATCACAGCTTGCTACCTCATTTGGGGTTGATATTCTTGATTTCAGAAAAGATCGAACTGAATCATATCTAAATCCAAATGCTGGACTTGAAATAATTCAGAGAGATCCAGTACTCGGAAAAACAGGCTGTGGAATACTCGCTCAGTATATAAGAGTCGAACAACTGTCAGGTTCACAACCTATACAGCTATCACAGCTTATCGCAATAGATTCATATGGGTTTAATGTAGCACTCTACAAGCCAACATTTTCCACAAGTAATAATACAAACTCTTACACTATTGTTGATGGATCATATTATGAACGCGAAGTAGAAGATGCTTTTATATCAGCTTCAAAACCCGCTGAATATATTGAAGTTAACCTAACAAGAGAATTTGAAATTGTGAATATTTACGCTATAAATCTTAGAACAGATCCAAATAATAACTTTGGAAACATGCGTGTTGTTTTATATAATAAACATTGGGATATTGTAATGGGTCAAAATACACAAGTTGATTTAAATGCAGGGCTTTCTACAAATGATGGCAATCCTGCGCTAACCTCTTTTAGCAATTATCCGC